>JAABUW010000284.1_pt1 | contig 106320 bp, 105 predicted proteins | sample 5560081 | NCBI WGS metagenome assembly JAABUW01 (sample SAMN10711882, study PRJNA513363) | rock metagenome | isolation source: Antarctica rocks | place: Antarctica: Victoria Land, Knobhead sud
TTTGATGGCGGCAGTGTCCATTACCCTGCCAGGCTGATACGATCCGCAAACCGATTCCTACCCACAATCTCGACTCGATTGTTTTGGCTCAGGCCCTTAGCCGTCCAATATCGAAAGGCATCGCCAGTCTTTCCAACGTAAGTCTCGCTTCCTGTAACTATCTGTGGATCGTGTCCGACGCGCGGCTTGTGCGACTGATAGAGAAGGGTGTCGTGCAGTCCGAAAAGGATCGAGGAAGCTATTTGCGCTGGAGTTTGGTCTGAGCCGGGGTATTTCAGGACGCGCGGGCGCGGCAGGGTGTGGATGGGGAGGGTAAGGGGCCTGGGTACGATGGGGACGGCAGAGAATATGGGGCAGACGCCGGTTTATGACCTATCCTTTGCTACTCGGGCCTTCATCGAGCGCAACAACAGCGCCCCGGCTTACCTGAGTTACCGTCCTATCGATTGCCGAGATGACAGCGCCTGTCAAACGGAAACCAGCGACGGACGCACATTCAGCCGAGAATCGTCTGCAGAAAATCGGGTTAGCTTCCCCGGCAATCCTATCAACACTATGGATGACGCGTTCAGCAATTCCGGGAAGATCTTTGCTTATGGGCGTGTCTGTTACCGGGACATCTTCCGCGAAATCCATAGCGTGCGCTTGTGCTATGAGTGGACCACACCCGATTACTGCCCAGACAAATGCCAGGATGAAAATAACGAAGACCGGGATTACTAGCGTCCTCACAACCCGCATTCCCGCGCGGCACCGTATGTAGCCCGGCAGTCCGGGGTATGTAGGTTCGCCTTGGTGGCGGGTATTATATAATACCGAATAGAAGCACCGAATACGCTTTAGGTTATTGTGAAAGAACGCGAAACTTCGCTTCAGACACGCTCGTATGTCCCAATGAGCCGTCCCTGCGCGACCAAATGCGGGCGGATCGTCCGTAGCAGCATGGTGCGCCCCGGCGGGTAGGCGAAGCGCGGCCGGGCATCGAGTGCAAAGACCTGGAACGCATACCGATGCGGCCCATGGCCTAGCGGCGGCGCTGGTGCCATCCAGCCCGGCCGACCCATCGCGTTCCGCCCGCACGCCCATCCGCCCGCCGCGGCTCCCGTCAGCCGCGGCGGAATCTCGCCCTCGGCGAACCCGGTCTTCTCCGGTGGGATCGAATGCACGATCAGGTGGACCAGCGGCCGGGGCAGCGGGATATCAGCGTCCTCAACCAGCAGCACCACGGACTGCGTTTGCGGCGGCAGGCCCTCCCACCGCAGCGACGGGCTCAAGTTCGCGCCATCCTGGGTGAGTCGCACCGGCATCGGCTGGCCGTCGGTGAAGGCCGGGCTGCTGACCGTGATCGCGTAGCCCAGGAAGCCGGAAAGCTTGCTGCTCGTGAGCATGGCCACGCCGGGCCGGACCGACCGCAATGCTCGTCCCACCGGGCGCATGATCGATGTCAGCATTCTTCGAGCTCTCCGTCCGAAACCGTCCTCAATGCGCTGGCCGGGCCAGGGTTCATGCCGCTCGCGCATGGGTCACAGGAATGCCGGCATCACCGGACACGGGCAAAATGCTCCGACACCTCAACCAGGATCACGCCCAACTTGCGGATCGTGGTGCGGTTCAGCATCGACCCGTCGTCGAGCAGGTACCACCATTGGTCCATCACGACGTTCTTCAGGTCGTTGCCCGGCGACGTCGCGAGCGTCCAGCTCCAGTGGAACGCCCGGCCGGCCGCCTCGCCCGTCGCCGTGCCGACCATGTCGTTGGCGGTCGCCTCATACCGGTTCGGCCCGGCGCGGCGCATCTGCCAGGTCCGCGTCACGGGCGCGTCCTGCCCAATGGTCAGCCGCTGCGTCATGCGCAACGTGTCGCCGTCCGCCTCGCCCATGCAGTCCGTCGTCACGATGCTGGTCGGCTGGCCGGAACGGTTCTCCAGCACACCCCAGGAGGCAACGTGGCCGGTAAAGAAGCGGATCGGGTCGATGGCCGGCACGGTCGCGCGGAACCCATCCACCGGCATGGCCTCGCCGCACCCAAGCAGCCCCAATGTCAGCACCAGCCCCAACCAACGCATCCGCGACCCCACATAGAAAAGGGGAGGCCGAAGCCTCCCCCCATTCAGCCAAGCCGAGGCTGGACTACTTGCGCGGCGTGTTCGCGCCGCTCGACGTGGCGCCCGGCGTGGAATTCGGCGTCGTGCCGCCCGTGCCCATGGTGCCGGTGCTGCTCGTGCCCGTGCCGGTCACACCCGTGGTGGTCGCGCCCGGCACGACCTTCGAGGAGTCCTCGACATCGACCTTGGTGCTGCGAAGGGTGTCGCGCACCGTCTCGGTCCGATCGCTAGCCTCCTTATGCAAGGCGATCTCCTCGACGACACGGGCCTCCTTGCTCACGACCGCCTCTTCGCTGGTGGTCCGCGCCTCGATGGTGCGCTCCTGGAAGGCTGCGGCATCGGCGGCGCTGACAGGACGGTCAACCGGGCGCCGCTCAATCGAGACCCGCTCCTCATGCAGGCGAACCTGCTCCTCGACCGGACGCTCCACGACGTAGCTGCGCACGCGGACGGCGCCGCCAGCGACCTCCCGCTTGCCAACCCGCAGCCGCTCCTCCATCACCTTGATCGTCTCAGCGTCGCCGGTTCGTGCCGTGTTGCCGGTCGCCGCCCTTGCGGTCGGCATTGGCGTAGCCGTCGTCGCGGCGACGGGAGTTGCAGCAGCCGTCGTGCTGGCGCCGCCGTAGTTGTAGCCAGACTGGCGCCACTCCTCGAGCTTCGCGTCGAAGTCAAGCGGATTGGTACTTTCCAGCACCTCGATAATGTGGTTGCGGTTCGCCGAGGCGTTCGGGGTTACGACAACCATGGCGTGGCCGGCGTTGATCGCATGACTGTAGGCGTGAGCATCCTCGTCCGGCATGAACATGCTCTTGACAGCGCCCCACAGGCCCTGGTTGCCGGACTCGTAGTCGACGCCACCCGCCATGCGGTCGGCCTCACGGTCCGTAACCTGCACCGCGCCGCTGTCGACGCCGGCTGCGAGCAGCTTCTCACGTGCGGCTTCGGCGTGGGCACGAGTGTCATAGAGTGCCACGATCTGGTTATCATGCCGCGCGGGGTCGTACAGGCCGGTTTCATGCGCCGAGTCAGCGTTCAGCCGATCCGACCCAGGTTCATTCATATAAGAACCACTCATACCTCTGTCTCCTCTTGGGGGGCTACCGTCTCGCTTGAGGCGTTTCGCCCGGTTTGCTCAATTGCAACATGCTCGCTACGCAGACGAACTGTCTGATGCTCCATCCGTTCGCTGGACTGCTTGCGAATGTGCAGCTCCTCTTTAAGAACCAATCGTTTTTCCACGACCAGAACCTCCTCCAGGATCGGCACAATCAGTGTGTCGCCCTCCTGCCGGGACTGCGGCGCTTCCGATACAACGAGTCCGATAGGCACCCGTTCCACAACGAGGTCCTGTTGCCGCAGCAAAATTTCCACAACCTCGTCACGCTCGGTCACCGTCTTGTGGACAACCACCCGGCCGCTTTCAACCAACCGCTTCTCGACGCGGATGGTCTCCTCTACGACTTGGATCACCTCGGCAAGTTCGTTCGACTGCATGGTCCAAGTCCGTCCGCACTGCTGGTATCATGGGTAGACGGCGCAGCGCCGCTCAGGTTCTCGATCCTCACGGGTTCGTGAATATGTTAGGCGGTGGTGATCCCGTCTACCTCCGCGAGCTCCTCGTCCGTAAGGCGCCAGCATCCGGCTGCGACGTTCGCCGCCACCTGCTCGGGCTTCGTCGCGCCGGCGATCACGCTGGACACTGGCGCGCGGGACAGTAGCCAACTGAACGCCAATTCCAGCAACGTATGGCCCCGCGTCTCGGCGAAGCTGCCCAGCCGCTCCGCCACCGCCCAGTTCGCCTCGGTCAGGTACTTGTCGGCCAGACGCTGCGTCGTGGTCAGCCGGGCGTCGGCTGGCATTGGGGTGTTGCGTTTGTACTTGCCCGTCAACAGCCCGCTCGCCAACGGAAAATAGGGCAGCAATCCCAGCCCATAGGCGCGCATCGCCGGCATCAGCTCCGCCTCATGCCCGCGCACCAGCAGCGACAGTTCGTCCTGGCAAGACACGAAGCCATTGAGCCCGGCGCTGCGGGCGGTCCAGGCGGCCTCCACCACCCGCCAGGCCGGCTGGTTGCTGCAGCCGGCGTAGCGGATCTTTCCGGCGCGGACCAAATCGTCCAGCGCGCGCAGCGTTTCCTCAATGGGCGTCAGCGGATCGGGGAAGTGCTGCTGATACAGGTCGATCCAGTCGGTGCGCAGCCGGGTCAGGCTGGCCTCCACGGCACGGACGATGTAGCGGTGGCTGGCGCCTTTAAGAACCTCGGCGTCGTCCATCGGCAACGCGAACTTGGTCGCCAGCACGATGTCCTTGCGGCGCGGTCCCAGGATTTCGCCCAGCGCCGTCTCCGACCCGCCGCGCTCGCCATAGGCGTCGGCAGTGTCGAACAGGGTGATGCCCGCGTCCAGTGCCGCATGCACCACCTTGCGGCTCGCCTCCGTATCGATGCGCCCGCCGAAGTTGTTGCAGCCCAGCCCGATCGCCGAGACGCGAAGGCCGGAGCGGCCGAGGTTGCGGATTTCCAATTGCGTCTCCGTCAGAGGGGGGTGCGCGTCGCCGGCAACGCGGCGATCTCGTTGATCAGCTTCCGGGTCATCGCCTCGCCAAAGGCCGCGAACTCCCGCACCTCGACCACGAAGGCGCCGGGTCCGCCGATGACGTTCTGCCGGTACCACTCCGTCAGCCCGCCCGGCGGCTGCACGTGGGCGTAGGTGTAGCTGACCGGGTGCTCGTTGATGATCGCCAGCCCGTTCACGATGACGCCGGCCGCCACCGCGTCGTCGCGCGCCGCCGATACGTCGCGCCCCGAGTTGTTGGTGCCGTCCCCGGCCACGTCGATCACCCGGCGCTGCGCCTCGAACCCGTTCTCCCCCAGCAACTGCATCGCCCGGTCGATCCCGGCGCTGATGCTGGTGCGGCCCCAGAACGAGCGGGGCGCCGCCTCCAGCGCGTCCGTGAGTTGCCGGGCGGAGCCAGCGTCGCGCACCACGCGCCAGTCCAGCACCGTGTTCACCTCATACGGCCCGGCGAACTCGACATACGCCACCGCGATCGCGCCGACCGCGCCGTTGCGGATCGCCGCCAGCACGCGCGGGTCGTTGAACGCCGCCGCATATCCCGATTTCTCCATCTGGAACTCGGAATCGTCGACGCTGCGGGACACGTCGGAGACCAGGACGAGGGTCATATCCACCGATTCGGCCGCCCGTGCGACGCCGGCCAACAGTAGCAACAGGATCAGCGCACGCATGGGCCACCTCCGTTGCCGGGCATGGTCTCAGGCTAGCAGCCCCGCGCCAAGCGCAATTTATCGCTACTGGCTGGCCCAGATGATCCGATGTACCCAGGCGACCTCGGTCAGGTCGAAGCTGCGGTCGCGGTGCTCGGGGTTCAGGCTTTTCAACTCGATGCGCTTTGCCGACCGCCGGGCAAGCTGCTTGGCCATCACCTCGCCGCCGATGGTCCGCGCCACCACGCGGTCGCCCCGGCGGATCGGGGCAGCGGGGGAGATCACGACCATGTCGCCGTCGCGGAACACCGGCTCCATCGAGTCGCCGGCGATCTCCAACGCATAAGCGTGCGGGTCGCCGATCTCCGGCAGGCTGACCTCGTCCCAACTGCCGCCCACGGGAAAGCCGGCGTCGTCGAAGAAGCCGTCGCCCCCGGCCTGCGCCAGGCCGAGCAGCGGGATGCGCCGCGGCGGCCGGGCCGAGGTGACGGTGCGCGAGCCCGTGACCAGCGACGTGAACATCTCGAGGCTGGCGCCAGTCGCGTCCAGCACCTTGGCGAGGCTCTCGGTGCTGGGCCAGCGGGCGCGGCCATCCGGCATACGCCGCTTGCTGGGGTTGAACGTGGTGGCGTCCAGGCCCGACCGCTTCGCCAGCCCGGAGGCGGAAAGGCCGTACTCGGCCGCCAGTGTGTCGAGTGCGCGCCAAATGTCGTCATGCTTCATGGAGTGCATCGTGCCTAGGAATTGACACCAATTCAACTAGGAATTTGCACCTTGGAGCGCTTGCAGTGCTGGCCGCACAATGTTCTTATTATGTTCCTTGCAAGGACGCCGCGATGCCCGTCGAATCCTCACCCCGTCCCGATACCCGCCTCCGCGCTCCGTGCCGGACCGCTCCTTTTGCCTCGGTCGAGGCAGCGTGGTTCTGGACGGCGGCCAGTCTCCGGGCCCGGCAAGAGGTCGCCGCTGCCCCTGGACCCGGCCCCTGCCGGCCGGAGGATGTCGTGAAGTGCCTCGATGCGCTCTATCGGCAGCGCCGGGTCGAGTTGCTGCATGTCCGCATCCTGCGCATCTGGGGCTGGCGCGGTGTCACGCCCAATCCGGCCCGCGCGCGCGAACGCTGCGACTGGCAGCTGTGGCAGGAGGCGCTGGGTCGGCTGGACTGGCCGTTGCGCGTCCGCGGCATCGTCTCCGGCGGGAGGCTAAACCTGGAAAGCGCAAACCATTGACCAAAAGGACTTCAGGCCGGCTGCTTCAGAATCTCCGTGTCATGCCGGACGTGGCCCGCCTCGGTCACGTGGTAGCACCCGTCATGCTCGGCTGCCAGGCCCATGCCGGACAGGCGCTCCAGGCATGGCCCGTCCTTCAGCCCCGCCGGCCGCCCCGGCGAATCGCATAGCAGCAGCCGGTGCAGCGCCGACCGGCAGCAGGTCTCCAAGTAGGGCTCGTTCCACATGGCCCCGATCTAGCGAGGAGGCGCGCACTTCTCAAGCGGCCGGGGATCGGGCAGACACCGGCGGCATGACGCCACGCATTGCCTCCGCCTTCATGCCGTTGCTGCGCCGAGTCGATGCCGAGCGCGCGCACCGGCTGGCCGTCACCGCGTTGCGCCTGGGGTTGGCCGGGCAGGACACCACGCCCGACGACCCAGCCTTGCGGGTCCAGGCGCTCGGCCTGGTGTTCCGCAACCCGATCGGCCTCGCCGCCGGGTTCGACAAGGACGCGACGGCGCTGCGCGGCTTGCGCCGGGTAGGGTTCGGCCTGATCGAGGCCGGGACCGTCACGCCGCGGCCACAGCCCGGCAACCCGCGCCCCCGCGTGTTCCGGCTGGAGGCCGACCGCGCCGTCATCAACCGCTATGGGCTGAACAGCTTGGGCCTTCCGTCCTATGTCGCCCGCCTGGCCGCCCTGCCGCGCGGACGCGTGCCGGTTGGCGCCAATGTCGGCATCAACAAGGACGGCGCCGATCCCGAGCGCGACTACCCCGCCCTTATCGCCGCCGTGGCGCCGCACGCCGACTACATCGTGATCAACGTGTCGTCCCCGAACACGCCGGGGCTGCGGGACCTGCAGGGGGAGGCGCGGCTGGCCGCCATCCTGGCCGCGGTGCAGGCAGCCGTTCCGCACCGCCCGCCGCTACTGGTGAAGATCGCGCCCGACCTGCCCGATGGCGGTCTCGGGGCGATCGTCGAGACGGCGGTGCGGCACGGCGTCGATGGCCTGGTCGTGTCCAACACCACGGTCGCCCGTCCGGCCACGCTCAGGTCCGGGGCGGCTGGCGAAGCTGGCGGCCTGTCCGGGCCGCCGTTGCTCGCCGCCAGCACGCGGTTGCTGGCCCGCGCGCACCGGATGGCGGCGGGACGGCTGGTGATGGTCGGCTGCGGCGGCGTCTCAACCGGGGCGGACGCGTTGCAGAAAATCCGGGCGGGGGCGCATCTGGTGCAGCTTTATACCGCCTTCAGCTACGCCGGTCCGGCGCTGATCCCCCGGCTGAAACGCGAGCTTTCGGCCGCGCTGCGCACCCAGGGATTCAGCTCGGTCATGGACGCGGTCGGGGCGGACGCATGAAACGCCTGGCTCATTTTGCCCCGCTGGCGGCGGACTATGACGGCTTCATCCTCGACCTATGGGGCGTCATCCATGACGGTGTCGCGCCGTATCCCGGGGCGGCCGAGTGCCTGGCGGCCTTGCGCAGCGCAGGAAAGCGCGTGGTGCTGCTGTCCAACGCGCCGCGCCGGGCTGGCGCGATACAGGGGCAACTCCGCAAGATGGGCATTCCCGCGAGCGCCTATGATGGCGTCATGACATCCGGCGAGGCGACCTACCTTATGCTGCGCGACCGCTCCGACCCCTGGTACCAAGCCTTGGGCAGCGCGGTCTTCCACCTGGGCCCGGAGCGCGACCGCAACGTGCTGCACGGCCTCGACCTGGAGCTTTGCGACACGCCGGAGGGCGCTGGCTTCGTGCTCAACACCGGGCCGGACGACCACCTCAACCCAACCGACCCGGCCGCCTACGACCCGGTGCTGCGAACCTGCGCGGCTCAGGGCCTGCCGATGATCTGCGCCAACCCGGACCTTGAGGTGATCCGTGGCGGCGTCAGGGTGGTCTGTGCCGGCACCTTGGCGCAGCGCTATGTCGCGATGGGGGGCGACGTACGGTCGCTCGGCAAGCCTGACCCCGCGATCTACGCGCCGGTGCTGGCCATGCTGGGAGTGTCGCCTGTCCGGGTTCTGGCGGTTGGCGACGCGCTACGCACCGACATCGCCGGCGCGGCCGCCATGGGTCTCGATTCGTGCTGGGTGCTGGGCGGGCTGCACGGGGCGCATCTGGGCAGCAACGCGGCGACGGAAGCCGAGGCCACCGCCGCCGGGCTTTTCCCGGTTGCAGCAATCCCGCACTTCATTTGGTGAGTAAAAATGGCCTGAAAACGAGTCTATCCTTAACGACTCAGGCCCGCCCGCGGAACGACTCAGGCCCGCCCGGAAACGCCCGAGAGCAGCAGCGGGTCTACCCGCAGGATCGCCAGCGCCCGGCGCCATTTGGTCCCATGGTCCGCATCGAACAGCAGCGCGAGCTCCACCGGTGCCGATAGCCAAACGTTCTCCTGCATCTCCCGGTCGAGCTGCCCCGGACCCCAGCTGCTATAGCCGAGCGCCAGCATGCTCTCCTTTGGGCCGCCGCCCTGCGCGATCTCCTGCAGCACGTCGAGGCTCGCGGTCAGCGCGAGGCGGTCATCGACCCGCAGGCTGCCGTCCGAGATCCAATCGGACGTGTGCAGCACGAAACCGCGCCCATGGTCCACCGGGCCGCCCTGGCAGAGCTGGATTTGCCGGGCTGGCGGCACAGGCTCCACGTCGAGTTGCGCCAGCAGCGCGTCGAAGCTCGGCTTGGCCAGCGGCTGGTTCAGCACGATGCCCATCGCGCCCTCGTCGGTATGGGCGCACAGCAAGATTACGCTATGGGCAAAGTTCGGGTCGTCCATCGCGGGCATAGCAATGAGCAACTGGCCGGTCAGGGAGGTGTCATCGGTGTTGATCATGGGCATTAAATTGGCCTGCGGTGACAGCAGAGCAAGATTGCACACCCTACATAGATCGCGCTGGCACATTACACAGATAGTCTCGCCAAATTCCGCCGGCGTGACTCGGCCGCGGCAGGCGGCTACGACTCCGCATCTTGCACCATAAGGGATAGGCAAATGATCAAGATCGGCGACGCCATACCTCCCATGAAGCTGACCGCCGCCACCCCCGAAGGGCCGAAGGAGGTCTCGACCGACGAGGTGTTCGCGGCCAAGAAGGTCGTGCTGTTCGCGGTGCCGGGCGCGTTCACGCCGACATGCAGCGCGCGGCACCTGCCGGGCTATTTGGAAAACGTCGACGCATTGCGGGCCAAGGGCGTGGACACTGTGGCCTGCATCGCCGTGAACGATGCCTTCGTGATGGGCGCGTGGGCGAAGGAGCAGGGCATAGACGGCCGGATCACCATGCTGGCCGACGGGTCCGGCGCGTTCACCAGGGCGCTGGGGCTGGAGCTGGACCTAGTCGCCCGCGGCCTCGGCATGCGCAGCCAGCGCTACGCGATGATCGCCGAGAACGGGCGCGTGACCCATCTCGCCGTCGAGCCGCTGGGCGGCTTCGACGTGAGCAAGGCCGAGAGCGTGCTGGCCCACCTCTGACCGCACGCCATCAGGCGGCGACCCGGCCGCGCACGGTTTCGTTTCGGAACGTCTCGGCGATGTAGGACGCCAGCGCGTTTGTTACCGGCTGACGCGCATCGGGGTTGCGCAGCATCAGGATGCCGAACTCGGGCAAGGCGGGCATCCCCTCCTCTGGCCGCAACGGGCGAAGGCCCTCCGGCAGCCAGGAGATGGTCGAGACCGTAACCGCCAGCCCGGCCAGCACCGGAGCATGCGTGCCCAACTGCGTCGCCGACCGGTATGCGACCCGGTAGCGCCGCCCCGCACCCTCCAGCGCGCGGAGTGCCGCCATCGCCCAGGTGCATTGCTCCCCTGCCAGCGCCACCGGCAGCGGGTCCAGCCGGTGCGGCGCGTGGCCCATCGAGGTGATCCAGGTCAGCGGGCCCCGCCATAGCGGCACCGCTGGCCAGCCCGCGGGCTCGTGCCCATCCGAACAGAGCGTGAGATCCAGCTCGCCTGCCCGCAACTGGGTCACGAGGCCGGACGAGGGCAGGCACACCACGTCGACCTGCACCGCCGGATGGCTCTCGGCGAAGCGCTTCAGAATCTGCGGCAAGTATCGCAGCGCGTAGTCGTCCGGGGTGCCTAGCCGCACCGTCCCGTGCACCGCGGGCGCGCGGAAGCTGGTCCAGATCTCGTCATTCAGCGCCAGCATCTCCCGCGCACGCTGCAGCAGGAACTGGCCATGCGGCGTCAAATGCACGGACCCGCCCTTGCCGCGGGACAGCAGCCGCTGGCCCAGTAATGCCTCCAGCCGCTGCACTTGCATGGAAACAGCCGATTGCGTGCGCCCCACCCGCTGCGCCGCTCGGGTGAAGCTGCCCTCCTCGGCAATATAGGTGAAGGTGCGCAGCAGGTCGGGATCGAGGCCGGAGGGGAGGGTCATAAGCATCAGTATTGCTGATGCGTCACATCATAGCAATTCGTTTCCGTGATGCCGGGCGGCGTCCCATTATCCTCCTGACCGTATTGGTCCCAGACGCAGGAGGCTACGATGACCGCTCGCAGCACGCTGACCCAGGTTCGCTTCGTTCCCCCCCGCGTAGGGCGCGCGACCGTGCGCCAGGCTTGGGCGCACGCTTGGGCAATGCTGGCCGAAATGCGCCGGGCCCGCCACACAAGGCGCCTGCTGACCGAAATGGACGACCGCATGCTGGCCGACATCGGCATTGGCCGCGGCGATGCCCAGATGGAGGCCTCGCGCGCACCCTGGGACGTGAGCAGCCGGTAGTGGGCCAGTTTGTGGCCGAATAGGCCGCCCGGATCGCCGCGCCGCAATCAAAGGGGAATGGATGACGACGGACAGGTGATTGCTTGGGACGGCTGATTTTATCCAGCCCCGGCAATGACTCCGCGAAGTGGGGCGCCCGCGATGGCAGGCGCCCCCAACTGGATTAGCCGCGCGGGCGATAGATGCTGTTGCCCGCCACGAAGGTCGGCTGTGCGGGCTGCAGGTGGGCGTACACCGGCAGGCCCCGCTCGAAGCCGCGCGGGAGCGAGTTCGCAGTCTGAATCGGCTGCTCGCTTCCGGTGTCCGGCACGATGTCGCCGGCGAACTGCACGAGCGCCGAGCCGGGCCGGCCCACCACGTTCGGATAGGCGGCCGAGCCGACATCCGCACGCTGCGACGTCACGGTGGTCGTCACGCCGTTGGTGTAGTTCGGGAACGGCTCGCCGTTGCCCTCGCCAGCGAAGGCGGGCAGGGCCAGCGCGGTAACGGCGATGGCGGCAAGCAAAATGGTCTTCATGGTCTCACTCTCCTGAATGCAGGAGGTCCGTCGGGATAGGCGGGCCTTCAGTCCTGTACGTCGGGCAGCCTCCGCAACGGAGGCCGCCACCAACGAGGGGTTATTTGGGCCATCGCGAGCCATGCAAAATGCTGCGCCTGCTAACAACACCTATGCAGGAAAGTATGAGCGATCAGGCCTCGCCATAGGTCGAGATCGCCGGGTCGAGCCGAAACTCGTCGATCAGGAAGTCGATGACCGCCCGGGTCCGCGGTGCCAAATGGCGACGGGATGGATAGACCGCCTGGATCGGCACCTGCTCCGCTTGGAAGCGCTGCAGCACGGCCTGCACCCGCCCGGCCGTCAGGTCGGCGCCGAACACCCATGATGGCATGAGCGCCAAGCCGATCCCGGATACCACGGCCTCCCGGACCGCCTCGCTGCTGTCGGTGCGGAAGCGTCCTGCGACCTCGACCGATACGGTGCCGTCCGGGCCGTTGAACCGCCACTCGTTCGGTGTGGCGTTCTGGATGAAGGCGATGCAGGAGTGCCGCGTGAGGTCGGACGGATGCATGGGGGCCCCGTTGCGCTCCAGATACTCGGTGGAAGCGACAACGAACCGGGCCGACGCCCCGATGCGCCGGGTCACCAGGCTGGCCTCCTGCACCGTGCCGCCGCGTATGGCAAGGTCGATGCCCGCCGCGATCATGTCGGTGACGCTGTCCGACATATGCAGCTCGACCGATAGCTCGGGATAGCGGTCCAGCAGCCGGCGTATGCGCGGCGCGACATAAAGCCGCCCGAAGGTCGAAGGCGCAGCGATGCGGACCAAGCCGCTCGGCGCGCCCTTGCGGTGTCCGACCGCGATCTCCGCCTCGTCCACGCAGTCCAGCACCCGGCGCGCGTGGCCCAGCAGGTCGCGCCCGTCTTCGGTGAGCGTCAGGCTACGGGTGGTCCGCTGGATCAGCCGCGCCTCCAAATGCTGCTCCAGCGCGCCGATCTGGCGGGAGATCGCGGGTTGCGTCGCGCCGACCTCCCGCGCCACCGCCGAGAACGACCCGGATTCGGCGACGCGGACGAACGTGCGAAAGGCGGCAAGCAGGTCCATCGCTTCAAATCGCTGTGCATGAATGTTATCGGGTAGGGCGGCTTCTCAACCGGCGTTGCATAGCCCGTTTCGGTACAAACAAATATGCGGGAGACGGGCTATGAGCGATGGGCAGCTATCCCTATCGGAGCAACTCGATGGGTTCTACCGGGGGATGCAAAGCCGCATGGCGCCCTCTGACCTGGAGACGTTGAGGCTTGCCGACGCGCAGATCGCAGCCGACGGAGCCACCCGATCCATGCTGCGGCCCGGCGACATTGCGCCAGAGTTCTCCCTGACCGACCAGAACGGCGTGACCATCCGTCTTGCCGACCGGCTGGCGCTGGGCCCGGTGGTGCTGCTGTTCAGCCGCGGCGGCTGGTGCCCATTCTGCACGCTGCACCTTCGGGCATGGCAAGATGCCTTACCACGGCTGCATGACGTGGGCGGAGACCTTTTGGCCGTTTTCCGCCAGCAGACCGAGGTTTGTGGCCGCACGGCCGAGCGCGATCTTTTGGCCTATCCCGTCCTATCAGATCCCGGCGGCAAGCTGGCCGACAGCTACAGCGTCACTATAGATCTGCCCGAGATCGCCCGGCCGCTTTACCTCCGGCTGGGGCACGACCTGCCCCGTATCAATGGCGCCGGAAACTGGCGCCTGCCGTTGTCGTCAACCTTCGTGATCGCCCAGGATGGCCGTATTGCCATGGCTCACGCCGATCTAGTGCTGCCAAACCGCCTGGACCCCGACGTCGCTATCCAAGCCGTGCGCCGCCTGACCGGATTGTAGCGCGCCCGGTCAGGTCGGGACCGCCGCGGCCTCCAGCAGCTTTTCGACCCGGATCGGCAACTCGCGGACGCGCACCCCCGTCGCATGGAACACGGCATTCGCCACCGCCGCATTCAGCCCGACATTGCCGAGCTCGCCGATGCCCTTGATCCCCAGGTCGTTCACCTGGGTATCCTGCTCCGGCAGCATGATGGTCGTGACCTCCTGCACGTCGGCGTTCACCGGAATCAGGTACTCCGCCAGGTCGTCGTTGTAGTAGCGGGCGGCCCGGCGGTCGATCTCCGTTGCCTCGTGCAGGGCGGCGCTCACGCCCCAGATCTGCCCGCCCATCAACTGGCTTTTCGCGGCCTTCGGGTTGACGATCCGCCCGGCGGCGAAAGCGCCAACCAGGCGCGGCACCCGAATTTCGCGGGTCCGGACGTTCACCCGAACCTCGACGAACTGCGCGCCGAAGGCAAACTGGATGCGGTCCTTCATCTTGGCGCCGCCCATCATCGCGCTTTGGCCCTGATAAAGCTTCTTCAGTCCCTCCTTCGGCACGTCGTGCGGGATGTTTTCGGCATAGACCTCAATCGCGCCGTTGGTCGTGCGCCCCATCGCAGTCTCCAGCGGCTCGGAGACGCCGTTCGGCGCGCGCAACATGCCGTCGGCCAGCACCAGGCGTGCCGGGTCCATGCCGTGGAACGGGCCATCCTCCGCCGTGGCGGCCGCGCGGGCGATGCGGTCGCGAACCTGCTCGCACGCCTTCGCCACCACCGTCGCGATGCTGGCGGTGCTGTTCGACCCGCCGGCCACCGGGGCGGGCGGCAGCTCGGTATCGCCGAGCTCGACGGTCACCTTGTCGATCCGCACGCCAAGGCCGGAAACCGCCATCAGCGCGACCACGGTATAGATGCCGGTGCCAATCTCGTGCCCTGCCGTCTGCACCTTCACCGTCCCCTGCGGCGACAGGATCACCCGCGCGGTCGCCGGTCCCATGTTCGTCGGATAGACCGATGTGGCGCAGCCCCAGCCGACCATCCAGTCGCCGTCGCGCATCGACCCCGGCCGCGGGTCGCGCTTGCTCCAGCCGAACGCCTGCGCGGCGGCGTCGAAGCACGGCATCAGGGTACGGGACGTATAGGGCAGGCCCTTGATCGGCTCGTGCATCGTGTCGTTGACCCGGCGCAGCTCCACCGGGTCCATCTTCAACGCTACCGCGAGCTCGTCCATCGCCGATTCGAGCGCGAAGAAGTACGGCACCTCCGGCGGGCTCCGCATGAAGCCCGGCGTGTTGCGGTCGGCGTGGACGATGGTGACCTCGGAATCCACGTTCGGGCAGGCATAGATCCGGGTCGAGGCGTCGGTGCCGGCGACCTTGTAGTCGTCCGGACGGGAGCTGATCTCCCAGCCCTCATGGATCAGCGCCTGCAGCTTGCCGTCTTGGCCGGCGCCCAGGCGCACCCGGTGGCGCGTCTCGGCCCGGTAGGTCGCGATGGTAAAGCCCTGGCTACGCGTCGCCTCCAGCCGGACCGGACGGTGCACAAGCTGCGCCGCCAGCGCCACGAGCGCGGTCCGCTGCGTCAGCGATCCGCGGGAGCCGAACGCGCCGCCGATATAGGGCGAGATCACCCGGATGTCGGCGGGCGCAATGCCAAGCTGCTCGGCCAGCCCGTTCTGGAACCCGTACATGTTCTGGCTCGACTCCCAGACCGTCAGCTTGCCGCCGGCCCAGGCGCATGCGGTCGTGAACAGCTCGATCGCGTTGTGGTGCTGGGTCGGCGTCTCGTAGTGCTGGTCGACGGTGACCGGGGCGGCGGCAAAAGCAGCGCTGGCGTTGCCGACCTTGGGCTTCTCCTCGCCGGGCTGCTCGCCCTCGCGGGAGCCCCCTTCGGCAGAGTCAACCTTGAGGCCCGGGCTGTCGAAGGTTGCGGAGGGCGTCTCGGCGGCATATTCGATCACCAGGCGGTGCGCGGCCTCCCGCGCGGCCTCGAAGGTCTCGGCGACCACCATGGCGACGATCTGCCCGCCGTGCTGCACCCGGTCGGACGCGAGGGGCGCGATGCTCGTGCCCATGTAGCCCTTCTGCGAAAAAATCTTGCCGGCTTTGATCCGGTCGCCGACGTTTCGATAGGTCAGGATTTCGAGCACGCCGGGCACCTTGCGGGCGTCGTCCTCATCCAACCGCGTGATACGGCCGCGGGCGATGGCGCTGGTGGCGAGATAGGCGTGGGCTGGATTGGTGCCGCCATAGAAGTCCGAGCCGTAGCGCGCGCCTCCGGTCACTTTCAGCCTGCCGTCCACGCGGGACGTCGCGGCGCCGATGGCGGGCTTCGCGGCGCTGGGCGGGGCGCCTTGCGGCATGATCTGGGGTGCGATGGTATCCGACATATCAGGCCTCCAGCCGGCTGGCTTGCATCAGGGCGCGCGCGAGGGTGCGGCGGCCGAGATCAATCAAATAGGCGTTCTCCTGGCGTGGCCGGGCGTCAGCGAAGGCGGCCTGCGCAGCGTCGGCGGCCGTGTCCTCGGTCAGCGGCTTGCCCTGCAGCGCGGCCTCTGCCTCGTGCGAGCGCCACGGCTTGTAGGACACGGCACCCAGGCCAATCCGCGCCTCGTGCACCACGCCGTCCCGGAGGTCGAGGGCCACGGCGGCGGTCGCCAGGCCATAGGCATAGGACTCGCGGTCGCGGATCTTCACATACAAGGAGCGCCGGGTCCACGGGCCTGCAGGCACGCGGAAACCGGTGATCAGCTCGCCTGGCGCCAGCACCGTCTCGGTATGCGGATCGTCGGACCCGGTGTGCAGGTCGGCGAACGCGATGATGCGGGACCCGTTCGCGCCGGCCGTCTGCACCTCGGCACCGAGCGCCACCAGCGCCTGGGCGAAATCCCCGGAGTAGGCGGCGATGCACTGGTCGCTAACGCCCAGCACGGCGTGCTTGCGGTTGACTCCATCGAGCGCCGCGCAGCCGCTGCCGGGCACGCGCTTGTTGCATTGCGCCCAGCTCGGCTCCCGGAAATACTCGCATCGCGTCCGCTGCAAGACGTTGCCACCCAGGCTCGCCATGTTGCGGAGCTGCGCGCTGGCGGCCATCTGCAGGGTCTGCGCGATCACCGGGTAGTCGCGCAGAATGGCCGGATGCGCCTCGGCCTGGCTCATGCGCACCAGCGCGCCGAGATGCAGCCCATCGGGCGTCGCCTCGATGCGGCCATGCGCTGAATCCAGCGCGTTGATGTCCACCAGCGTCTCGGGATGCATGGTGTCGAGCTTCATCAGGTCGAGCATCTGCGTGCCGCCGGCGATGAACTGCGCGGGGGCAGCGGTGGGCGGCATACGCGCCCCGGCGCCTGGACGGGCGGCAAGCAGGGCCGCCTGCGCGTCGGCCGCGTGGTCCAAGATGAACGGGCGCATGGTTCAGGCCCTCCCCATGCCGTCTTTGGCTTGGTTTATGGCGGCGACGATATGCGGGTAGGCGGCGCAGCGGCACAGGTTGCCGCTCATGTATTCGCGGATCGAGGCGTCCGAGGCAGCGTGGCCGCCCTGCACGCAGGCGATCGCCGAGATGATCTGGCCCGGCGTGCAGTAGCCGCACTGGAACGCGTCCTGGTCGATGAACGCCTGCTGCATGGGATGCAGCGTGCCATCCGCGGCAGCGATCCCCTCGATCGTGGTCACCGGACCGCGCACCATCGCGGCAAGCGAGAGGCAGGACAGCGTGGCCTTGCCATCCACGATCATCGTGCACGCGCCGCACTGGCCGTGGTCGCAACCCTTCTTCGATCCAGTCAGGCCGATATGGGTGCGGACGGCGTCCAGCAGCGTCGTGCGGACATCGATCGCCAGGTGGTGCTCCTGCCCGTTCACCGTCAGCGCCACGTTCACGGGCCGGCGCGGGTCGGCCGGCGCTACCGTTTGCATTGTCTGCGCAGCAACGGGCGCAGCCGCTACGAGGGGCACCGCGACTGCGGAGGCCGACGCGCCAAGCAAGTCACGGCGGCTGAGTTGAGAAGCGGCGATTTCGTCTGGCATGACCAGGGCTCCTTCGTAGGCAGGCGAGCCGCGTTGGCCAAACCTGTTCATCGAGGGCGGACGTGGCGACTGAACCGCCGTTTTCTAGGCCGCTGCCCGGGTCACCGAAACGTGTGGCTGCGGCCCAGTCAGTGGAGCGGCAGGCCGACGTAGTTCTCCGCCAGCGCCGCCGAGGCCTCCCGGCTGGCGACGATGTAGTCCAGCTCCGCCAGCTGCACCCGCCGGTCGAAATCGGACGCGCCGTCGAACCGATGGAACAGCGTCGTCATCCACCAGGAGAACCGCTGCACCTTCCAAATGCGGCGGAGCGCCGTGGCAGAATAGCCCTGCAGACCCGCATCGTCCTGCGCCCGGTACCAGCGCTCGATCGCGCGGGACAGCAGCAGCACGTCGCCCACGGCGGAGTTCATGCCCTTGGCCCCCGTCGGCGGCACGATATGCGCGGCGTCCCCGGCCAGGAACAGCCGGCCGCACTGCATGGGTTCAGCTACATAGGACCGCATAGGCGTCACGCTTTTTTGGAAGATGCGGCCCGTGTTCAAAGTGAACCCGTCGCTCGCCAACCGAGCCGACAGCTCGGACCACACGCGGTCGTCGGACCAGGCCTCCACGTCCTCGTCCGGCGCGCATTGCAGGTACATGCGCTGCACGGTGGGCGAGCGCATCGACAGCAGCGCAAAACCGCGGTCATGGTTGGCATAGATCAGCTCGTCCGAACTGGGCGGCGCCTCCGCCAAGATGCCGAGCCAGCCGAACGGGTACACCCGGTCGAAACCGCGCCATGACGCAGGTGGCAGCGACGGCCGGCAGACGCCATGAAAACCGTCGCACCCGGCGATCAGGTCGCAGTCCAGCGTGTGCGCCTGCCCGTCGCGGACATAGCGCACGGCCGGACTGCCCGCCTGGTACCCGTCCACGGATACGTCCGTGCAGTCGAACAGCAGCGGGGCGCCCGCCTCCTGCCGTGCGGCGATCAGGTCCCGGACCACCTCATGCTGGCCGTAGACCATGACGGAGTGGCCCACCAACGCCTGGAAATCGATCCGGTGCAGCGCGCCGCCAAACAGGAACTGCGTACCCTCATGCGGCAGCCCTTCCCGCCGCATGCGCGCGCCCAGGCCGGTTTGCTCCAGCACGTCGACCACGTGATGCTCGAGCACGCCGGCGCGGACGCGGTTCTCGACATAGGCCTGGGACCGCGCCTCGATCACCACGCTGTCGATACCGGATAGGTGAAGAAGGTGTGCCAGCATCAGCCCGGCCGGGCCGGCGCCGATGATCGCGACCTGCGTGCGCTCCTGCATGATTGATTGATAAAGTTAGGCGCCGCCTACCGTCAAGGACGGATGCATTCCAGGGGACAGCCCACTATGACGCGCGACACAGTGATCGTCTTTGCCCGTGTGCCGCGGCTAGGAACCGTGAAACGGCGGTTGGCGCGCGATATCGGGGACCGGGCGGCGCTGCGGTTCTACCAGGGCAACTTGGCCCGGCTGTTGCGCTCCCTGGCACGGGATCGGCGGTTCAGCACCGTGCTGGCCGCGACACCCGGCCATGTCCGCGTCCGCTGGCCGGTGCGGGTGCCCATCATGGCGCAGGGCGGCGGCGACCTCGGGCATCGCATGCACCGCGCTTGCGCGGCATACTGCCGGGTTGCGATCGTGGGAACGGACATCCCGGCGCTGGGTGCCGACGATGTGGCGGCGGCGTTTCAGGCATTGGGGCGGGCCCAGGCGGCATTCGGCCCCTCGGACGATGGCGGCTACTGGCTGGTGGCGCTGTCGCCCCGGCGTCCGGCGCGGCCGTTCGCCGGGGTACGCTGGTCCACGTCGCACGCCCTGGCCGACACGCTGGCCAACTTCGCCGGCCGTCGCGTGGCGCTGTTGCGGACGCTGCGCGACGTAGATATCGGCGCCGACCTCACGGCAGCCACGGATGCCGACCTCACGGCAGCCACGGATGCCGACCTCACGGCAGCCACGCCAGCAGCCGGGCGGCGAGGCGGGGTTTTGGCGCGAACAGGCGCGGCGTGAAGCGGGTCCCGGCGGCGCGTTTGCCGGCCTCGGACCGTGTGGGATACGGCACGATCATGCCGGCCAGCGCCGACAGCTTGATCCGTTGCGTGATGGCCAGCGTCCACATTCCGATCATCTCGCCCGCATGCGGCGCCAGGATGCCGGCGCCCAGCACCCGGTTCCCCGCCACGACGAGCTTGACCATGCCGGCGGTGTCGCCCTCGGTCACGGCGCGGTCGTTCTCGGTCAGCGGCCAGCGCAGCGTCTCGACGGCATGGCCGGCGGCACGGGCCTCGGCCTCGGTCAGGCCGACCTGGGCCAGCTCCGGGTCGGTGTAGGTGACGCGCGGCAGGCCTGCATAGTCGAGCCGGGCCGGGAGGCGGAACAGGGCGCGGCGCACGATGATGCCCGCGTGGTAGCTGCCGACATGGGTGAAATAGCGGGGTCCGATGCCGCGGGGATCGGCAACGTCGCCGGCGGCGTAGACGAAGCGGTTGGTCCGGCTGCGCAGGCCCTGGTCGGTGTCGATTCCGCGGCCGGTGGCGGCAACACGGCCAGCCGCCAGATCCAGCCGCTCCAACGTCGGCCGGCGGCCCACGGCAACCAGCAGATGGCTGCCTACGATGGTGCGGCCGTCCGCCAGCACCAGGACAGGGCCGGGCTGGGCGGCGACCGCGTGCGCCTGCTCGATGATCGCGACGCCGTCGGCCTGCAATGCGCTGCGCAGCCCGGCGACCAGCTCCGGGTCGTCCTTGGCAGCGACGGCACCCGACTGCACGATCGTCACGCGGCAGCCGAGCCGGGCGTGCGCCTGCGCCATCTCCAGCCCGATCGGGCCGCCGCCCAGGATCAACAAGTGCTCCGGCGGCTCAGCCAGGTCGAACAGGGTGTCGTTCGTGAGGAATGGCACGTGGTCCAGGCCGGACAGGTCCGGTATCACGGGGCGGCTGCCGGTGGCGATCACGATGCGGCGGGCGGTCAGGCGCCGGGTCTCCGTGCCCATCTCGACTGCGAGGGCATCCCGCGCCACGAAGCGCGCCGTGCCCTGCAGGACCGTGGCGCCCAGGCCGGTGTAGCGCTCGACAGAATCGGCCGGCGCCAGCGCGGCGATCGCGCCATGCACGTGGGCCTGCACGCTGTGCCAGTCGATGCCGGGGGAGGGCGCCTGGACGCCATACCGGCCGGCGCGGCGCACGGCGTTGGCCGTGTGCGCCGCCGCCAGCAGCGCCTTGCTGGGCACGCAGCCGACATTCAGGCACTCGCCCCCCATGCGCCCGCGCTCGATCAACGCGACGCGCAGGCCGAGCTGCGCCGCGACATAGGCCGTGGACAGCCCGGCCGCCCCGGCGCCGATCACCGCCAGGTCGAAATCCCTCATGCGTCCCCGCTATGCGCCATCGCGAGCGCCAAGGTGCTGTAATACCGACGTTTGGGTCCCACCCGGACCAGCCCGGCGCGCAGCAGTTTCCGCAGCACGCGCCCATTTGCCTCGCACATCAGGACCGGCACGCCGTGGCGTTCCAGGCCGCGCATCGCCTCACCCAGGGATTGCAGCCCCGTCACATCGATAAACGGCACGTGGCCCAGCCGGAGGACGACGGCGCGGGCCCCGGCGTGCGCGTGCGCCAAGGCGCGATCGAGGCTGTCCACCGCGCCGAAGAAGAACGGACCCTCGATGCTGAATACCAGCACGCCGTCTGGAACCCCCTCGGGAGCGCTCGCGCGCACCTCCACCGAGCTCGCCATCCGCCGCAGGAACTGCAGCATCGCCAGAATCACGCCGATGTTCACCGCGATCACCAGGTCGGTCAGCACGGTGAGCGCGAAGGTGATGAGCAGGATAACGGTGTCCGCCGTGGGCGCGGTCCGGGCCATGCGAACGAAGTGCCGGGCGTCGCTCATGTTCCAGGCCACCACGAACAGGATCGCCGCCAGCGCCGCGAGCGGGATGCGCCCCGCCAGCGGCGCCGCCACCAGCAGCACCACCACGAGCGTCAACGAGTGGACGATGCCGGCCAGCGGACTGGTCGCGCCGTTGCGCACGTTCGTCGCGGTCCGTGCGATGGCGCCCGTGGCTGCGATGCCACCGAAGAGCGGTGTCACGATATTGGCGATCCCCTGGCCGATCAGCTCCTGGTTCGAATTGTGCCGGGTGCCCGCCATGCTGTCCGCGACCACGGCGGACAACAGCGATTCGATGGCGCCCAGCATGGCGATGGTGAAGGCGGACGGCAGCAGCGCGATCAGCCGGTCGACGCTGACCGCCGGCAGGACGAAGCGCGGCAGGCCCACCGGGATGTCCCCAAATGTGCTGCCGATGGTCGCCACGGTCGGAAAGGCGAAAGCTGCCTGGAGGGCCGTCGCAACGATAAGCGCGATCACCGGCCCCGGCACACGGCGCAGCCCCGGCGCGCGTGGGCCGAAGACGACGAGCAGCAGGCTGAATAGCGCAAGCCCGGTCGTGGTGAGGTCCAGTCGGGGCATGACCTGCAGCAAGTGCCAGAGCTTGTCATGGAAGTGCGCGCCGCCGGTCTTGGAGAGGCCGAAGAAGTCGTGCCACTCGCCGACCCAGATGATCACGCCGATGCCCGCGGTAAAGCCGGTGATGACCGGGGCGGGAATGAAGCGGATCACCGCCCCGAATCGGGCGAGCCCGAGCGCTGCCAGGATGAAGCCGGCCATGATGGTCGCGAGCAGCAGCCCATTCACACCGAACGCCGCGACGACCCCGGCCAGGATGACGATGAACGCGCCGGTCGGCCCGGCGATCTGCACCCGGCTGCCGCCGCATGCCGAGACGATCAGGCCTGCGATGATGGAGGTGTAGATGCCTTGCTCGGGCCGGACCCCCGACGCGATGGCGAAGGCCAGCGCCAAAGGCAGGGCCACGACGCCGACGATGACCCCCGCAACGATGTTCGGCACCCAATGGCGGCGCTGGAACTGGCCGGCCCGCGACGCTTCGAGCAAAGCGATCATGACCGAGCCTCCCGCTGCAACTTGGCTGTAGACGCCTTACACGCCCGCGTCGACGCCCTTCAACGCCAGCACGGCGCGCGCCTTGCGCCCGACCAGGATGGCGGCTGCGACGGTGGCCAACAGGCCCAAGGCGGCAAATGCCCATTTCAGCACGCCGCCACCGCTCGAGGACGCCTTGCCGAGCGCGCCCAGGTACACATAAAGCAGGCATCCGGGCGCAATCCCGACGGCCGTCGCCGCCACATAGGGCCAAAAACCGATGCTGGTCGCGCCGCACGCATAGTTCTGCAGGTTGAACGGCACGAGCGGGCTCAGCCGCAGCAGGGCCACTACGCGCCAGCCCTCTTCGGCCACCGCCCGGTCCACGGCCCGCAGCCCCGGCCGGTTCGCGATGACGGTGGCGACCCGGTTGCGGACCACATGCCGGGACACGAGGAAGGCGAGCGACGCGCCCAACGTGGCCGACAGCAGCGCCAACGGAAAGCCCCAGAGCCCGTAGATCAGCCCGGCGCCGACCGTGAACGGCGCCGCCGGCGCCAGCACGACCAGCGCCCCCGCATAGGCCGCGCCATAGATCAGCACGCCCCAGGCGCCCAGACCCTCGATCCAGGTGCCGAACGCCTGCATCCAGGCCTGCACCGGCAACAGGAACCAGGCCGCGAGCACCGCCGCCGGCAGCAGCGCCAAACCGAACCAGGCTCTCAACGCCGATCCTTCACCGGCTGCAGGCCGCTCCGCCCAGGACGCAGAACCGGGCGCAATGCGGGTGGTTCAGCGGCACCGGGCGGGACGCCTCGGCCAGCGTCGCGCCCAGCTCGAACTCGGCCTCGTATGGCAGCAGGGTGCAGGCGACCACGGCCGGCCGGGCGGCCTCTCGGCGCTTCACGACCATGCGGGACGACGCGCACATGACCGAGGACGGTGATTTCCCGAGAATGCCCCAGCAGGCCTCGGTGATCTCCGGTACGTCGATGGCCGAATCCATTTCCGGGAACAGCATCAGACGCACCGGGTCGGCGGCATCGATCGGGATGGTATGCTCCGCGAACAGGCGGGCAAAGCCGGCGCGGACCACGCTTTCCGCCTCGCCGGAGAACAGCCGGCCTGCGACGTCCAGGGCGAAGCCCCGCCTAGCGAGCCAGCGCAGGCCCTCGAGCGTCGGCTCCCACGAGCGCGGCCCGCGTTCGGCCTCGTGCTGGACCGCGGTGTAGTGGTCGAGCGACACGCGAAGCCGCAGCCGGCCGCCGTGCCGGGTCCGCAGCGCGTCCAGTTCGTCCGCAACCTTCATCATGGGCCGCATCGCGTTGGTCAGCACCAGCGCCTCCAGCCCGCGGGACAGCGCGTCGTCCAGCATGGGCAGCAGGTCCGGGCACATGAACGGCTCGCCCCCCGTGAACCCGGCGGTCCGCACCGGAAGCTGCCCCTCCGCGATCTCGTCGAGGTAGGCGCGGACCTCGGCGCGGGTCAGATAGGCCAGGCGGTCATTGCGTGGCGAGCTTTCGATGTAGCAGTTGCGGCAGGTCAGGTTGCACAGCGTGCCCGTGTTGAACCACAGCGTCTCCAGCGCATGCAGCGCCACCTGCGCACGGGGCTCGCCCTTGGCAGTGAGGCGGGGATCGCGGAACTTGGCCGGATCGAGCGTGGGGGTGTGCTGCAGCATGACCGGTATTTAGATGCAACCGTGGCCGACGGGAACCATGACGGTGGTGATCCCTACGCTGAATGCCGCATCCGTGTTGCCGGCGACACTCGCGGCGCTGGCGGGGCAGGCCGGGATCGTGGTCGCCGATGGCGGCAGCACGGACGGCACGCCCGGTCTCGCGCGGGCGGCGGGCGCGCAGGTCATGGCGGGGCCGCGCGGACGGGGGCCACAGCTCGCGGCAGGCATCGCAGCGGCGCGGTCGCCCTGGCTGTTGCTGCTGCACGCCGACACGCGGCTGGCGCCGGGCTGGGCGGCCATGGCAGCGTCGCATATGCGGGCGGCGCCGGGCCGGGCCGGCTATTTCCGCTTTGCGCTCGACAGCCCCGACCCCCGCGCCCGGCGGCTGGAGCGCGCGGTCGCCTGGCGCTGCCGGGTGCTAGCGCTGCCCTATGGCGACCAAGGCTTGCTGATCGCGCGCAACCTGCTCGACGAGGTGGGCGGCGTCCGTCCGCTGCCGCTGATGGAGGACGTGGACCTGGTCCGCCGCCTGGGCCGCCGCCGGCTGGCGCCGCTGCCGGTCGACGCCGTGACTTCGGCCGCCCGATGGGAGCATGACGGCTGGCGCCGCCGCTCGGCCCGCAACCTGGCGTGTTTAGCGTTATGGCGCGCGGGCGTGCCCCTGTCCTGGATCGCACGGCTTTACGCATAGTGTCGCGCGCGAGCCGGTGTTCTGGGTGATGTAGTAGCGGTAGCTTGTCGACGACCCCCGCCTTTCCGTGCCGCGGACGTCCGGCACGCCCTCCGCCAGAGGTGCGCCTGGGAAGCTGATCACCGAACCCATAACGGAACATACCTGTTCGTCTTGCCCTGGGGCCCCTCCACGATTGGCGGCGTCAACCAAGTCGTGCACGGGCTGGCACGTGAGGTGGACAGGGCCGCTAGATGGAAGGTTGCGGTCTTGGCCGACGATTGGGCGCATGCGAAGCCGCGGTCATCGAGCATGGAACCAACGGGCTGCTCGTGGACTCTGGCGACACGCAGGGCCTCTCGGATGCGATCGGAGGATTGCTCGATGGCCCAGGCATGAGGGTTCGACTGGGAAAAGCCTTGCAGGAACGTGTCAGTGCTGTATTTGGCTGGCCGGCTGCCTACGAAAAATATGAGCAGCTGATTGACGATGCACCCGTCGGTTGACGCGAGAACGAGGATAGACGAGCCCGGTTCATAAACTTGCTGCAATGGAGTTCGTTGATGAAAGCCTTGCTCGTCGCCCTCAGCCTTATCGCCGCTGGCCCCGCTTTGGCCGCCAACGCCGATGCGCCGGACCAGAATGTGGACAAACGCAACGACGCCGGCGGCTCCACAGGCAACGACCAGGTGGACCGCCTGAACAACGGGCAGCTCGACCAGAATCAGCATCCGGCGCCGGCCCGCCAGGACCCACCACCCGCTAAGTAGCTGGGCTCGGCACGGCGACCCCCAGCCGCTCCGCCCACGGCGCCAGCGCGGGCATGATGGAGCGATACAGCCGCACGCCCTCCACCATCTGCTGCCGCCGTAGTGCCAGGCCCCGTGCGCCGGGCAGGCGGACAGTGTCGGCGCCCGGCACCGGCGGCGTGGCGCGGGCCGCGTCCGCAAGCCAGGTGGTCTGGCGCAGGAAGGCGTCGAGGCCGCCGAACGCCGCCGGGTCGATGACCTGCAGGAACACGGCCGCGCCCCAGCCCTCGGAGGTATCGGCCCGGCCGAAGCCGCCGAGCGCCGCCGTCAGCGCCTCCACCAGCAAGCCCAAGGCATACCCCTTATGGCCGCTATCCGTGCCGCCGAGCGGCAAGATGCTGCCCGGCGGGTCGGTGAACAGCACGGAGGGCTCGGGCGTGGGCTGCCCATCGGCGTCCAACAGCCATGGATAGTCGAGCGTGCGGCCCTCGGCCCGTAGCCGGCCCGTCAGGCCGTTGGTGGTGGTGCTCGTGCTGATGTCCATCAGCACCGGGTCGCCCTGCGTCGGGAACCCGGCGGCGATCGGGTTGGGCGTGATGAACGCGCGGGTGCCGCCGAACGGCGCGACGCTGGCGACCGAGGGATCGGAGCTTTGCAGCACGACCACCATGCCCCGCCCGGTCACGCGGGTCAGGTAGGCCGCGAGGCAGGCGATGTGGTGGCTGCGGCGGATCACGACGGTCGCCGTCCCGTGGGCGGCCGCACGCTCGAGCGCCAGGTCGATCGCCTGCACCACCAGCCACGGTCCCGGCAGCCGCCGCCCGTCCCACAGCACGCTGGCGCCGCGGTCGCTGACGGTCTCCCAACCGCCGGACACTGCCATGCCGCCGCTGGCGATCGCGCTCAGGTAGCCCGGCAGCTGCGCCAGGCCATGCGTGGTGTGGCCCAGCAGGTCCCCCTCCACCAGCACGTCGGCCACGGTCGCTGCCCGGTCGGCCGCGAGGCCCGAGGCCTCCAGCAAACGTTGCGCGAAGCTGAGCAGGACAGCGTGGCGGTAGGTGGGCTCGGTCATGGGCGGCATCTCTCTATAAAGGGAACGTGGCAGCAAAGGGAACGTGGCAGCGCCGGGTCGCATCCGAAACAGTGCGTGACTTGGGCCACTTTGGATGTTTACGTTATCTTCACGCCGATCGCCGACCCTTCGCAGCACGCGCGGGAGAATTGGACGACGGCTGGGGGTGTAACGCAATGCGATCCTGGTTCCTGTCCATCGTGGCCATCGGCGCGCTCGCGCTGTACCGGCCCGCCGTTGCCCAGACACGCCATTTCAGCTTCGGCTACGACCAGCCGCACACGACGGGCTACGGCATCGCGGCCGACACGTTCGCGGCGTCGCTCGCCAAGTCGAGCAAGGGCACGATGGCCATCGACCAATTCCCCGGCGCCCAGTTGGGCCAGGAACCGCAGGCGCTGCAGAAGATCAGGACCGGCGACATCGACTTCCTGATCACCAGCACCGCCAATGCCGCGACGCTGTCACCGCAATCCGGCGTCATGAGCCTGCACTACCTCTTCACATCCGAGGGCCACTTGGCCAAGGTGCTCGCCGACCCGGCCATCGTCGCCGCGATGCGGGCCATGTTCGACGAGACCGTGACCGGCGCCCATGTGCTCGGCCTCGCGACGCTCGGGCTACGGGACCTTTATGGCAAAAAGGAGATCCACCAGGTCGAGGACCTGAAGGGCCTGAAAATCCGCGTGCAGGCGACCGCGACCGAGGACGCGATCTTCCCCGGCTATGGCGCACAGACCGTGCACATGCCGTTCGGCAGCGTGTACACCAGCCTGCAGACCGGCGTCGTGGACATGGCCGAGAACGGCGTGAACGTCTACATGGCGAACAAGCACTACGAGGTCGCGCCGGTCATGTCGATGACGGAGCACGAGGCGAACAACTCGTTGGTGTGGGTGTCCGACAAGCTGTGGTCGAGCCTGACCGAGGAGCAGCGCGGCTGGGTGCAGGCCGCCGCCGACGAGGTGTCGCGCACCCAGCCCGCCCGCGCCTTGGCGCTGGAGACCGAGAGCCAGGCGAAGCTCACCAAGCTCGGCGTGCGGTTCGTGACCGACGTGGACAAGTCGGGCTTCATCCGCGACGCGACGCCGTTCCAGGACAAGCTGGCCGGCGAGCTCGGGCCGCATGCGGTCAAGATCCTGGGACTTATCCGGGCCGTAAAATAATGGAGGCAGCGCCGGAGGACACGATCGTCCTCCAGTCCGACCGTCACCTGAAATGGCGGAAGCTCGATTGGCTGGAGCACGCGCTGATGGTTGGGTGCGGCGTCTGCCTTGCCTGCTTCTCGGCCGCCGTGTTCATGGACGTGCTGACGCGGGAGCTGGGGCGCCCCTGGTTGTGGCTGCAGGAGGTCACGATGGCCTTCTTCACCTACGGCGTCTTCTGCGGCACGGCGGTCGCGACGCGCCGGCAGGATCACCTGCAGCTCTCGGCGCTGACCGAGGCGCTGCAGGGCCCGATGCGAACGGTGTTCGAGGTGTTCAACCGTGGCGTGGTGCTGGCGGTCGGGCTCGCCATGGTCGGCTACGGCTGGCAGAACTTCATGAACGGCTTCAACAGTTTCCGCATGCCGTCGATGGCCCCCATCGCCTACTTGTACTGGCCCATCCCGGTCTGCGGAGCGCTGATCGCGCTGTTCAGCCTGGAGCAGATCGCAAATGGCCTGCGGAACGGGTTCGCAAGGCCGGAAGCCAGGAGCGTCGAGGCATCGGCGCGCGCGGCCGTCATCTGAATGGTGGCTGAGAACGCCCTGGTGCTGGGGCTGATGACGGCGCTGTTCCTCACGCTCGGCTACCTCGGCGTGCCGGTCGCGTTCAGCCTGCTCGCCGGCGTGCTGGTCGGCACCGCGATGACGCCCGTCAGCCTGCAATCCATGATGGGCCAGCTGTTCAACGGCATCGACAGCGAAAGCCTCATGGCTATCCCGTTCTTCCTGCTGGTGGGCGAACTGATGACGTCGGCCAACGTCGTGATCCGTATTGCCGATCTGTCGCAGGCGCTGGTCGGCCACGTGCGCGGCGGCTTGGCGCAGGTCACGACGGTGTTCAGCATGTTCTTCTCCGGCATGTCGGGATCGAGCTCGGCCGATGTCGCCGTGCTGTCCCGCACCATGGCCCGGCCAATGGCGCAGGAGGGCTACCGGCCCGAGTTCGTGGCAGCGCTGATTGCCGCGGCCAGCACGATCGCTGCTTTGGTGCCGCCGTCGATCATGGCGGTGGTCTATGGCGCGATCGGCAACGTCTCGATCGCCGGGCTGTTCCTGGGCGGCATCGTGCCGGGGCTGATGATCGGCGTCGGGCTGATGATCTACTGCTATTTCTTCGGTCCCGTCGGCTTTCGGCGGCCGCGCGCCAGCCTGCTGCAACTCGGCCATGCGGCACGCGGCGCGGCGCTGCCCATGATGATCCCGATCATCCTGCTGGGCGGCATCATGACTGGCTGGTTCACCCCGACCGAGGCCGGGGTCGTCGCCATCGCCTACATCCTGCTGGTCGTGCTGCCGTTGCTGAAACCCGGGCACTTCCGGCAGCTTCCGCGGGATTTCGTGCAGGCTGGGCTGGTATTCAGCCTGCCGCTGATCACCATTGCGGCGGCCAGCGCGTTCGGCTGGCTGGTGGCCTACCTGCGCGGCCCCATCGTCGTCGCCGGCTGGATCGGCGATGCCGCGGGCACCGACCCGACGGCGATCATGTTCCTGCTGGTCGCGGTGTTCGTGATCGTCGGCGATTTCATCGAACCCATTCCGGCGATCATCATCTTCATGCCGGTTGTCAACCAGCTGACCGAGAGCGCGGGCATCAACTCCGTCCACATGGGCGTCGTGCTGATCGTCACGCTGGCCTTCGGGTTGATCACGCCGCCCTACGGTCTGGCGTTGCTGATGGCGAGCAAGTTCGTGGGCGTGCGGTTCTCCTCCGCGCTGCGTGCGTCGCTGCCGATCTATATCATCTTCTTCGTGACGATCGCCTTCACGATCTTCGTGCCCAGTGCGATCCTGTACTTGCCGAAGACGCTGTTTCCGGAATCCGTCGGCTGCTTCAAGGCGCCCGGCGGCACCGGGTACATCTGTCCGTGACGCCGATCGCTTTAGGCAAGCCGACACCAAGGCTAATGGATGGGTTCGCTGCCAGGCTTCACAGCCGCTCTCGAAGAGATCAACGTTCATGCCGGGAGGACCATCGCATGGACACCGGGATCACCAACGCGGCCGACCAGCTGCAGACCCTGCACGAGGTCGTGGCCGCGGCCCACGCGCGGCTCGACCGCAACATGTGGGACTACCTGGCCGGCGCCGCCGGGACCGAGACCACGATGCTCCGGAACCGGCTGGCGCTGGACCGCATCGGCTTCCGCCCGCGCGTGCTGCGGGACGTGTCCGCCATCGACACATCCGGCCGGTTCTTCGGGCACCGGGTCCGGCTGCCGGTCTGCCTGGCGCCGGTCGGCGGCCTGGACTTCATGGGCGACGGCGGCGGCGTCACCGTGGCCCAGGGCGCGGGACTGGCGGGGGTGCCGTTCATGCTGAGCTCGGTGTCGGAGCGTGGGATGGCGGCGGTGGCGGCCGCGGCGACCGGCCCAAAGATGTTCCAGCTTTATGTGCGCGGCGACGGCGCCTGGGTGGACGACCACGTGCGCTGTGCTGTGGACGCCGGGTATGACGCGTTCTGCATCACGGTGGACAGCGCGCTGTATAGCCGGCGGGAGCGGGACATCGCCAACCGGTTCAACAAGCCGTGGCGCGCCGCGACCGGCGGCATGGAGTTCCAGGCCGCGCTGAGCTGGGACGACATCCGGCGGTTCAAGGACAAGCACGCCATCCCGCTGATCCTGAAGGGCATCGCCACCGCCGAGGACGCCGCGGCGGCCTGCAATGTGGGGGTCGACGTCGTATACGTCTCGAACCACGGCGGCCGGCAACTGGACCACGGCGCCGGCGCCATCGAGGTGCTGCCCGAGATCGTGGCCGCCGTCGCCGGCCGGGCCCGCGTGATGGTGGATGGCGGGTTCAGCCGGGGCAGCGACATCGTGAAGGCCATGGCGCTCGGCGCCGACCTGATCGGCATCGGGCGGCTTTATTGCTACGGCTTCGCCGCCGCCGGGGCCGCCGGGATCGCGCGGGTGATCGAGCTGCTGGACATCGAGGTTGCGGAATGCCTGGGCCTTCTGGGCCTGACCGGGTTCGCGGGGCTCGATGCTACCTACCTGCGGCCGGTGGAGGCGGTGGCAGTCCCGCGCGTGCACAGCGCCTTCCCATTATTGACGCTGCCCTGACCGCGGTCGCTGGCGAAGCCACGCCGCCGGTGTTACCGTTCCGTCAAAGGCCCGGTATGAACGACGTGCCGGTTGGGGGAAATGGATGGACACGCAGGTCGGCGTAATTGCAGTGCCGACCGTGCCGCGTGCGTCGCGCGGGCTCGCTAGGTATGCCTGGTCGGGCGGGCTGCTGCTGGTTCTGCTGTTCCTGGTGCTCTATCCCATCGCCACGCTGCTGCTGGGCGCGCTGACCAATGCCGATCCGGTCGTGGACGGCATCCGTCTGGCCGATTTGTCATTCGGCAATTTCATCCAGGTGCTCGGCAATCCCAACGTGCATCTGGCGCTGGCCAACTCCATGATCGCCTGCGCCGGCGGCACCGCGGTGGCGGTGGCGATCGGGCTGTCCTTCGCCTGGATCGTGGTGCGGACGGACACGCCGTGGAAGGGGCTGATCGCCGCCGCCGGCATGCTGCCGCTGTTCGTGCCGCCGCTGGTGGGCGGGGTGGCCTGGGCCATCCTCGGGTCGCCGAAGACCGGGCTGCTGAACATCATCCTGGCCCGCGCCGGCATCGATCTCCGGTTCAACCTGTATTCCATGGCCGGCATCGTCTTCGTCTTCGGCATGTACTACGCGCCGTACGTCTACATGTTCACCTCCGCTGCGCTGAAGAACATGGACCCCTCGCTCGAGGAGGCGGCGGAGATGTCGGGTGCCAGCGCCCTCCGCACCATCCTGACCATCACCTTCCCGCTGATCGCCCCGGCCATCGTGTCCGGCATGCTGCTGTCCTTCGTCGTCATGCTGGGCATCTACGGCATCCCGGCCGTGCTGGGCGCCCCGGCCGACATCCCGGTGCTCACGACCTACATCTACACGCTCACCGCCTGGTCGCCGCCGCTATACAGCTCTGCTGCCTCGGTCGCGGTCATCCTGATGGTCGTGACCGGCGTGCTGGTCGTGGCGCAGAACAAGGCGCTGTCCGGCCGCAGCTACACCACGGTCGCGGGCAAGGCGTTCCGCCCGCGCTCGCTCCGGCTGGGGCCGTGGCGGTTCCTGACGCTCGCCGTCGCCATCGCCTACCTGTTTATCGTCGTGGTGCTGCCGAGCCTCGCGCTGATCGTGGCGGCGTTCAGGAAGTTCCTGTTCGTACGGGACCTGGCGAGCCTGTTTGATCCCAAGCAGTACAGCCTGCTGCACTTCGAGCGGCTGTTCGCCAACCCGCTGACCCTCGACGCCATCGTGAACACCGTGAAGGTCGGCGTCATCACCGCGGTCGTCGGCGGCGTGCTGGCCTTTGCCATCGGCTACACCGTGGTGCGCAGCCGGGCGCCGTTCCGCCGCAGCATCGACATGATCGCCACCGTCCCCGTCGCCATCCCCGGCCTGGTGATCGGCGTCGCCTATCTATGGGCCTGGATCGGCCTGCCCGGCGGCCTCTATGGCACGCTCTGGATTCTGGCGCTCGCCTTCGTCGCCCGCTTCATCCCCGATACGGTCAAGGCGCTGAGCACGTCCCTCATGCAGATCCACAAGGAGCTGGAGGAGGCAGCCTGGGTCTGCGGCCGCAGCCTGACCAGCACCATCGCCACCATCGTCCTGCCGCTCGCCCGGCCCGGCGTGGTCGCCGCCATGACGCTGCTGTTCATCCTGTCCACCCGGGAGCTCGGGTCGTCACTATTCCTGTATACTAGCGGCTCGATGGTCATGTCCGTGCAGCTATTGGGCTATTACGAAGGCGGCAACATGAGCATCACCGCCGCCTACAGCCTGGTGCAGATGCTGCTGCTGGCGGTGCTGATTGGGATCGCCGGCCGGCTGTCCCGGGGTGCGACGACCGGCAGCGTCGGCCGGACCAGCTAAGTCAACAAAAAAGGAACACGACATGCTGACCAGACGCCAGGCCATGCTTGCGGCAGCCGCCACCGCCGCGGCCGGATCCGCCCGGGCCCAGAGCTACACACCGTCCGCGGACCTAGTTGCGGCCGCGCGCAAGGAGGGACGCGTCGTGTTCTACACCGCGAGCTTCAGCGAGCCGGAGCAGGAGACGATCGGCGCCTTCAACAAGCGCTTCCCGTTCGTCCGGGTCGAGATGCTGCGTGCCTCCGGCGGCCAGTTGATCACCCGCGTGAAGACCGAGGCCGCTGCCGGCAAGCTGTTGGCGGATATTGTCGACCACTCCGACCGCGCGCTGATGCAGGAGATCGAGGAGCTGTTCCTGGACTACGCGCCGCCGAACGGGGCGGACTACCTGGAGACGTCCCGCGTCTCCCCCCGCCTCTGGCCGCGCATCACGCCGGTCTGGTGCATCGCGTATCACAGCGAGCTTGCGAAGGTGCCGCCGAAGACCTGGATGGACCTTACGAAGCCGGTGTATGCCGGCGGCCAGATCGGTCAGGTGATCGCGCCCTCGGGCGGTACGACCTGGACGCGGATCATGTTCGAGCGGCAGGTGCTCGGGGACGACTACTGGGCGAAGCAGGCGGCGACCAAGCCCGCGCTCTACCCCTCCGGCGCGCCGCTGTCCGACGCGCTGATCCGGGGCGAGGTCACCGTGGCGCCGCTGATCCGCAACGCGATCTTCTCCAAGAAGCGGGACGGCGCGCCCGTCGAGCTGGTGTTCCCGCCCGAGGGCCTGCCGATCGTGCCCTACGCCTCCGGGATTCCCAAGTCATCCGCTAACCCGAACGCGGCCCGGCTGTTCCTGAACTGGTGCCTGTCCGAGGAGGGCCAGGCGTTCACCATGCGCGAACAGGGCAACCTCACGTCGCTCAAGGTCCCGCCGATCGTGCTGGAGGGCTACGACCCGAAGGTGAACAAGGTCTGGGTGCCCGACGGCGCACAATTCGCCTCGCTCCGCAACGGGTGGATCGAGGAGTGGAACAAGATCTACGGCTACCGGCAGTGAGGATGGGCCGCATGTTCCGTCCGCGCTTGCACAGCCCGACGAAGCCCCGCGTCAATGTCCGCTGAGCTTCGCGTCGATGGGCTGGAAAAACGTTTTGGCGCCGGGCACCCTGCGGTGGACAACGTGAGCTTCAACATCGTAGCGGGCGAGATCGTGGTGCTGCTGGGCCCCTCGGGCTGCGGCAAGACCACGACGTTGCGCTGCGTGGCCGGGCTGGAGCACCCGACGGGCGGCGTGATCCGGATTGGCGGCCAGGTGATCTCGGACCCGCGCGCGGGCGTGCTGCTGCCGCCGCGGGACCGCAATTTCGGCATGGTGTTCCAATCCTACGCCGTCTGGCCGCACATGACGGTGCGGCAGAACGTAGCCTATCCGCTGAAGACCCGGGGGCTCGGCAGGGCGGAGACGGCCCGGAAGGTGGCGGAGGTGCTGGAGCTCGTGGACCTCGCCGCCTATGTCGACCGGCCGGTCACGGCCCTGTCGGGCGGCCAGATGCAACGCGTGGCGCTGGCCCGCAGCATGGTCTACGAGCCCCGCCTGCTGCTGCTGGACGAGCCGCTGAGCAACCTCGATGCGCAGCTGCGGCTCCGCCTGCGCGACGACCTGCGCCGGATCATCAAGCGGGCGGGCGTGACCGCGCTTTATGTGACGCACGACCAAGCGGAGGCCGTGGTGATCGGCGACCGCATCGGCGTCATGCGGGACGGTCGCCTGCTGCAGCTGGACACCGCGACCGAGGTGTACAACAGCCCGGCCGACCTGTTCGTGGCGGGGTTCACCGGCTCCTCGAACCTCATCCCCGGCCGGCTGCTGGCGCAGGATGCCGGGTTCGGCACGATTGAGGCCGGGTCCGGCCGGACGTTGCGCGCCAAGCTGCCGGCCGGCGTCGCGGTGGGGGCGGCGGTGCAGATCGCCATCCGTCCGGAGAACATCGCGCTGGGCGGACCGGACGGCGCGAACCAGGTGCCGGGCCACGTGCTGGCCGTGCACTACCAAGGGGTGCAGACGGTCTATGAGCTTTCGGCGCTGAGCTCCAGGATCGAGGCAGTGGAGCTGGGCACGACGCCGCGCTTCGCCGTGGGCGACACGGTGGCGATCACGCTGCCGCCGGCGCTCTGCCTGGCCTACGCGGCCATCAGCGCCGCCGCGTGACGGCTCACCACCGGCGGGGCCGCAGGCCCGCGTGGAACCAGGTGATCATCGAATAGATGTCATAGACCGGCAGCCCCAGCGCGTCCCGCAGCGCCGCCGCATAGGGCGGCATGTTGGTGCACTCCAGCACCACGGCACCCACTTCGGGATGGCGGCGCAGCAGGTCGCGGCCGGCATCCAGCACGTCCTGCTCGGCAAGCGCGATGTCCATGTCCGGGGACTCGGCGCGGATCAGCACGCGGAAGAACTCGCGCCCGCCCTCGGTGCCGGCGACCGGCGTATCCGGGGCCACCCCGGCGGCGCGCAGATGCTCGGGCGACAGCGACCCGGCGCTGACCGTCACCACCCCGACCCGCTGGCCCCTTGGCAGCATGGCCTGCACCCAAGGCACCTGCATCAGCGCGGAGGTCGCGACCGGCACCCCGACATGCGCCGCAATCCGCTCCTGGAACACGGACAGGAAACCGCAGTTGGTGGTGATCCCCTCCGCGCCGAGCGCGACCAATTCGGCCGCCGCGTCGAGGAACGCCGTCTGCAGCCCGGCCGCGCCGTCCAGCACCACACGCTCCGGCGTGGCGCCGCGGACGACGCGGTACAGCACCGGGAACGGCCAGGTGCCGGCGTTGCCCATGTCGCCGGGGATGCGCGGGAAACGGGCGTCGAGCATCAGGATACCCAGCGGCGCGCCATACACGGCCTTGCCGCCGCGGGCGATGCGAGTCTGGTGCGCCGGGAAAGTCATTAGGTTGCCAGCTTCCTTGCTTAAGCGCAGCTATCCGTGCGGCGGCTGAGTCGGTCCCGCAGCGTAGCCCGGGGCTTGGAGGATGACGATGATGAAACTTGGCCGCATGCTTGCGGGCTTGGCCGTGCTGGGCGGCTGCACGCCCAACTACTTGCCTGACACCTATGCCAGCAGCGCCGTGCAGCAGGCGAACAAGGTGGAGCAGGGCATCGTGGCCGGCCGGCGCCAGGTGGGCGTGAGTGCGGAGGGCACGGCGGGCGCGGTCACCGGGGCGGCGGCGGGCGGGATCGCGGGGGCGCAGGCACCCGGCGGCGGCGTGCGCGGACCGCGCTGACCGCATTGGGCGGTTCGGTGGTGGGTGGCCTGGTCGGCACCGGGATCGAGCGGGCGACCGGCGACACCACGGCCTATGAGTATGTCGTCCGCAAGGGAAACGGAGAGCTGGTGTCGGTCACGCAGAAGGATGTGCAGCCGTTGGAGCTTGGCCAGAAGGTGCTGGTGATCGCCGGCGGCCAGGCTCGGATCGTGCCGGATTACACGGTCCCGCCGCCCGCGCCGGCCCCCACTGCGCCGGTCGTGCCGGTCGCCAGCACGCCGCTGGCTCAGCCGGCCACGCTGGCTCAGCCGGCCACACCGACGCCCGCAGCCGAGCCGGCAGTGGCGGTTCCCTGATCCGATCCCACCATCGGACAGGTCGCCGTGGCCGTGCCCCGTCTTCGTTCCGGCGCACTTGATGGCTCTCGAATTCTCCCCATGATAGTCACTTCACGCGGAACGGCGTGCCTTGTGGGTTGCGACGCGCGGCCTCTTGTGCGACCCGTTCCGTGAAAAGCTGGTTTCGATGAGGGGCAGGGGTCGCGTATGGACAGCATGGAGATCAACAAGGCGGTCGCCGCGTTCCTGATCGCTGGCATTGCCTTCATGGGAGCCAGCCTGATCAGCGACGCGTTGGTGCGCCCGGCCCCATACAAAGGCACGGCGATCAAGATCGACCTGCCGAACGAACAAACGGCGTCTGCCGCGCCTGCCGAGGCCGAGCCGCCCATCGCCGCCCTGCTCGCCTCCGCAGACCCCGCCCGTGGCGAGGCGGGCGTCAAGAGCGCCGGCTGCGTCGCCTGCCACAGCTTCAACGAGGGCGGCAAAGCGGGAGTCGGCCCCAACCTTTATGGCGTCGTGGGCGGTCCGCATGGCCATATGGAAGGGTATGCCTACTCCGCCGTGCTAAAAAGCAAGGAAGGCCCCTGGACCTACGACGAGCTGAACGAGTGGCTGAAGAAGCCCAGCGCCTATGCCCCCGGCACCAAGATGAGCTACGCCGGCCTGTCCGACCCGAAGAAGCGTGCCGACATCATCGATTACCTGCACACCTTGGCGAAGGACCCGGTGCCGCTCCCGGCCGCCCCGGAGCAGCACTCGAGTGCCGCGCCTGCCGCTGGTGCTCCTGCGCCTGCTGCCAATGCGACTGCCGCCACAGCATCCTCCAGCCCGGCCCCTGCTACTGGCGGCGCTCCGGCTGCTCCGTCGGACATCACTGCCTTGCTGGCGTCCGCCGACGTGGACGCTGGCAAGTCCGATACCACCAAGCTGGGCTGCGTCGCCTGCCATAGCTTCAACGAGGGCGGCAAGGCGGGCCTTGGCCCCAACCTGTATGGCGTCGTGGGCGCCCCGCATGGACACATGGAGGGCTTCGCCTACTCCGCCGTGCTAAAAAGCAAGGAGGGCCCCTGGACCTACGCGGAGCTGAACCAGTGGCTGACCAAGCCTAGTGCCTACGCGCCCGGCACCAAGATGAGCTTCGCCGGCATCTCCAATGCCAAGGTGCGGGCGGACGTCATCGCCTATCTCCGCTCGCTGTCTGCCAACCCCGAGCCGCTGCCCGCGGCCGACGCGCCCAAGCAGCCAGGCTGAAGCCGCCGCAGCGCAACGCAGCCCACCGGGTTCAGGTCGGCGCGTTCGAGGTTTCGAAGCGGGGCGCCTCCCGCTTCGACCTGCGCGACCCCTACTACGTTGCACTCAGCCTCTCTTGGCCCGGCTTCGCCCTGATGGCGCTGCTGACCGAGATCGCGGTCAACGTTCTCTTTGCCCTGCTCTACCTCGTGCAGCCCGGCGCCATCGCGAACGCTCGGCCCGGGTCGTTCCTCGACGCGTTCTTCTTCAGCCTGGAGACACTGGCCACCGTCGGCTACGGCACGATGTCGCCCGCGACGACCTATGGCCATCTCATCTCGGCGCTTGAGATCCTCACCGGCATGGCGCTGACCGCCGTCCTGACCGGATTGCTCTTCGTCCGGTTCTCCCGGCCGAGGTCGAGGGTCCTGTATGCGACGCGCGCCGTCGTCGCCATGCATAATGGTCAGCCCACGCTCATGCTGCGGCTGGGCAACGGCCGGATGACTTTACTGACCAATTTGACTGCAAAGCTCGGCGTCCTCCTCGGCGAAAGCAGCAGCGAGGGCCAGGCGTTCCGGCGTGTGCATGATCTGCGGCTGCATAAGGCTGACATCCAGATGTTCATGTTGACCTGGACGCTGATGCACACCATCGACCAGACCAGCCCGCTTTACGGCTACGACACCGACCGCCTCATGCGCGACGATGTCGGGCTGTTCCTGTCGATCGATGCGTGGGACCAGTCGCTGGGCGCGCAGATCCAGGACGTGCAGAGCTTTGGTCCCGCCGACATCGTGTTCGGGCAGCGGTTCGCCGACACCATCACCCGTGATGCGACCGGCCACATCACGGCCGACCTCACGCGCCTCGATGTACTGGAACCAGACCCGGCCTGGGTGGGTTAGCGACGGTCAGGCGTCCTTGCGGATGGCCCAGACGATCGAGAACCCGCTCAGCGCCTGACGCCGCGTGGCTTGCTCCTGCGGGCCCGTCGCCCGCAGCCGGCTTGACACGGATGCACGCCAAATCCAAGCGTGTGCGGACAACTTCGAGAGCACCGCAATGGATCAGGACAGCTCACATCCCGAAGGCGCGCTGCACGGCCTGCGGGTCATCGAGATGGGGCAGCTGATCGCCGGCCCGTTCTGCGGCCAGCTGATGGCGGATTTCGGCGCCGAGGTGATCAAGCTGGAGCCGCCGGGCAAGGGCGATGCCATGCGGGAATGGGGGCACGAGAAGCCGCAGGGCCTGTCGCTATGGTGGCCCATCATCGCCCGCGGCAAGAAGAGCGTGGAGATCGACGCGCGGCAGCCTGCGGGCCAGGCGCTGGTGCGCGACCTGGTGGCCACGAGCGACGTGCTGATCGAGAACTTCCGGCCCGGCACGATGGAGAAATGGGGTTTGGGCTACCACGCCCTCGCGGCGATCAACCCGCGGCTGGTGATGATCCGGGTGTCCGGCTACGGCCAGACCGGGCCCTATGCGCACAAGGCCGGGTTCGGCGCGATCGGCGAGGCAATGGGCGGGCTGCGCCACGTCGTCGGCGACCCCGGCACGCCGCCCAGCCGCATGGGCATCTCGATCGGCGACACCCTGGCAGCGACCTTCGCCTGCCTCGGCGGCGTGATGGCGCTGCACGCCCGGACCCGCACCGGCCGCGGGCAGATGGTGGACAGCGCGATCTATGAGGCGGTGCTGGCCGTGATGGAGAGCCTGGTCACCGAATACGCCCAGACCGGCTATGTCCGGGAGCGCACCGGCGCCATCCTGCCGAACATCGCGCCCAGCAACGTCTATCCCACCCAGGACGGCACCTTCGTGCTGATCGCCGCGAATCAGGACACCGTGTTCCGCCGCCTGGTCGCCGCGATGGGGCAGCCGGAGCTGGCGGAGGACCCGCGGTATGCCACCCACACCGCCCGTGGAGAACGCCAGGCGGAGCTGGACGCGCGGATCGCCGATTGGACCCGCACGAGGGACCGTGTGGCGCTGGGCGCGCTGCTGGACGACGCCGGAGTGCCGCGAGGTGACATCTACCGGGCGCCGGAAATGCTGGAGGACGCGCATTTCAGGGCGCGGGAGACCATCGCCCGGGTGATGCACCCGAAACTGGGCGAGCTGCGGATGCAGAACGTCGCGCCGCGCCTGTCGGACACGCCGGGGCGCATCCGCCACGCTGGTCCGGACCTCGGCGAGCATAACGACGAGATCCTGCGCGGCGTGCTGGGCCTGGACGCGGCCCGGCTGTCGCAACTGCAGGCAGCGCGGGTGATCGGCCTGACGCCGCCCTGCGCTGCCTGATACCGGCCGCCCTGATCGGTTATCTATCGCCCAGGATGCTGCCCGCCATGGCTCGCGGGTCCCGCGCACGCCAGGCGCCACGGTCCACTTGATCGAAGAACCGGGCGAGGTGGGCGTTGAAGGCGGCGGGCTCCTCAAGGTTCAGCGTGTGGCCGGTGCCGGGCATCACCACCAGGTCGGCGGAGGCGATGGTCCGCTTCAGCAACAGCGCCGGCTCCAGGCAGGGCCAGTCCTCGTCGCCCGTCATCACCAGCGTGGGCACCGTGATCGTCGCGATGCGGTCCACCAGGTCGAACAGCGACGGCCGCTGCGCCTGGACGCCGCGCATGGTGCGTGACGCGCCCTCGGTCGAGTGCTCGGCCAGCTGGTCCGCGAACTCCTGCCAGCCACGCGGGTCCTTGTTCTGGAACTGCACCCGTGTCGGACCCGTGGCATAGGCCAGCGCCGCCTCCGCCATGCCCAGGGTCTCGAACCGCTGGGCGGACGCCTCGGCCTCGGCGGCGAACTGCGCGCGCCGGGCGGGCTCGGCGCCATAGCCGCAGCCGGCGATGACCAGGGAGCGGGCGCGGCCCGGGTAGGTGAAGCCGAAATGCAGCACCGCGAAGCCGCCCATCGAGATGCCCACGATATGCGCGCAATCGATGCCGAGCCCATCCAGCACGGCGCAGATGTCGTCGCGCGCCCGGTCCTGCGAATAGGCGCCGTCGCCGGGCACGTCGGATGGCGGATAGCCCCGCGCGTTGTAGGTGATGCAGCGGAAGCTGCGGGCGAACTGCCGCACCTGCGGCTCGTAGGAGCGGTGGTCGCCGGCGAACTCGTGCACGAACACGATCGGCACGCCGGCGCCGGAGTCGGTGTAGAACAGCTTCACGCCGTCGTCGGCGGTCACATGCGGCATCGGGGGGTCTCCTTGAGGCGGCACGCAGGTTCGGGGCGTTTTCGCCATCGCGCAAGGTTGGACACGGCCCGCAATTTGCTTGAAGCTCATCGGGACCGAAAGCTGATCGAAACCGGGAGGCCGCCGCCATGGACCAGGGATTGAGCCGCAGGACGCTGCTCGGCGCATCGGCTGCCGCGTTGCTGGGCGGCACGGCGCAGGCGGCACTGATCGAGCGCCCGGCGCCGTTGCCCGCCCCAATCACGCTCACCGTCGGCGCCGCGACCGTCGCGCATTTGGCGCCGCTGACCCTCATGGGCGACGATCTCCGCGCGCTTGGGATCGAGATGAAGCGCGTTGACTTCGTGCGCTATGCGGATGCGCGGACGGCGCTGGCGGCCGGGTCGCTCGACCTGGCGACGGTCGGTCCGGCGGACGTGCCGATTGCCGTCAGCCAGGGCATCACCAGCCTGGTCGCGCTGATGGGCGTGGGGTCGCAGGCCAAGTACCCCGTGGTCCGCCAGGGCCTCAAGGTCGAGAGCTGGGCCGACCTGGAGGGCAAGCGCGTCGCCGTCGCCCCGGCCTCGGCCGTCTGGTTCCAGTTCGTCGCGACCCTGCAGGAACAGGGCGTGCCGTATACGAAGCTGAGCGTCGTCAACATCCAGGGCGCCGGCTCCAACTTCGATCAGGCGCTGAAGCGCGGCGACGTGGACGCGATCGTGACGTGGGAGCCGTTCGAGAGCACCCCGCTGGTCGAGGGCTATGGCTATTGGCCCAAGGCGCTCGACTACTCACGGTCCCGCGCGGTCGGCGCCGAGCTCGGCATGTTCGCCGCCAGCCGCGACGCCGTGACGACGAAGCGGGAGGCGGTGCGCCGCTTCGTCTGGGCCTATATCCGCGCGCAGGAGCGTCTGGCCGCCGACCCGGCCGCCTTCGCCGCCGCCATCACCGCCTATACCGGCATCGGACCCGAGATCGCCACCCGGATCGCCGCGGGTATCAAGCTCGGCGCCGTGCTGTCGCTCGACCAGATGAAACGGCAGGCGGTCGAGTTCCATCGGCTCGGCGTGATCCAGCGCGACGTGTCCGGCGAATTGGACGGCTACTACGCCGGCGACCTCGTCAACAGCGTGATGGCCGCCGGCTGATGTCCGACGCGGCGCTTCCCGCCCCGCTCGCGGCGTCGGCCTGGCGGCGTCGCGAGTGGAAGGGCTGGCAGGCGCTGCTGCTGCCCGCGGCGATCCTGATATTTTGGGAGGCATCGGGCCGGTTGGGCTGGATTCCCGCTGGCATCCTGCCGCCGCCGTCCCGGGTGGCGCAGGGCTGGTGGGAGTGGACGTTCGGCACCGACGCGTTCGGGCTCAACGCCTATAGCGGCACCTGGGCGGCGAACGTGCTGTTCTCGGCGCAGCGGGTCGGGCAGGGCTTCCTGTTGGCGATCGTCGCCGGCGTGCCGCTCGGCATCATGATTGGCTGGAGCCGCACCGCCGCCCGGCTGGTGGACCCGACGATCCAGGCGCTGCGCCCCATCCCGATCACCGCGTGGCTGCCGTTCTGCATCGCGATCTTCGGCATCCGGGCGTTCGGCGCCATCTTCCTGATCGCCCTCGGCGCGTTCTATCCCATCGTCATCAACGGCGCGCACGGGGCGCGGGACGTGAACCGCAACCTGGTGCGCGCCGCCCGCATGATGGGGGCGAGCGGTCCGCAGCTGCTGTTCCGCGTGGTGCTGCCCAGCGCGTTGCCGGCGGTGTTCACTGGGCTGCGCATCGGGCTCGGCATCGCCTGGACCGCGGTGATCGTCGCCGAGATGGTCGCGGTGAAGTCCGGCCTCGGCTACGTGCTGTGGGACGCCTACTACATCGGACGGATGGACGTCGTGATCGCCGACATGGTCTCGATCGGGCTGGCCGGGTTCCTGTCCGACCAGCTCATCCTGCTGGTCGAGCGCCGGATGCTGGGCTGGAAGGCCGTCGCGCGTGGCTGAGCCGGGCCGGGTCGAGGCCATCCGTCTCCATCGCATCGCCAAGACCTACGCCGCGGGCCAGCAAACCGTCGCGGCGCTGGACGGCATCGACGTCTCGATCGCCGAGGGCGAGTTCGTCGCCATCCTGGGGCCGAGCGGATGCGGCAAGAGCACGCTGCTGAACCTGATCGCTGGGTTCGAGGCGCCGAGCGCCGGCGGGTTGCAGGTGTTCGGCAAGGCGGTGGCGGCGCCGGGTCCGCAGCGCGCGGTGGTGTTTCAGGAGCCGGCGCTGTTCCCCTGGCTGAGCGTGTGGGAGAACGTGGTGTTCGCCCCGAAGCTCGCCGGCCGCCGCCCGGCCGACTACGCCGGCGCGGCGCGGGAGTTCATCGCGAGCGTCGGGCTGCAGGGGTTCGAGAGGCATCTGCCGGATCAGCTCAGCGGCGGCATGAAGCAGCGGGTCGGCATCGCCCGGGCCCTGCTGATGCGCCCGCAGGTGCTGCTGATGGATGAGCCGTTCGGCGCGCTTGATGCCCAGACCCGGCTGCAGATGCAGGAGTTGCTGCTCGGCTTGTGGGACCGCTATCGCAAGACGATCCTGTTCATCACGCACGACATCGACGAGGCTATTTTGCTCGCCGACACGGTGTATGTCATGTCCGCCCGGCCCGGCCGCATGCAGGCGCGCCTGCCGGTGGACCTGCCGCGCCCCCGTAGCCTGGACCTATTGACCGGTAGCGACTTCAACGGGCTGAAGCGCGAAATCTTCCAACTGATCCGCGGCGGCGGACCGCACTAATTTCTTCGGAGACTGCCCATGGCCCAGCACCACGTCCCAGCGACGCCCGAGACGATCCACTGGGGCACCTTCAGCGCCGCCTATGAACCCGTGCTGACCGTCCAGAGCGGCGATACCGTCGTGCTGGAGTGCGTGTCCGGCGCGCCGGACGTGATGCCGCCGGAGCGCCTGGGCCTCAAGGTGCCCCCGGCGCTCGCCGCCATTCATGCCGCGAACCCGCCCCGGCTCGGCCCGCACATCCTGACCGGTCCCGTCGCCGTCGCCGGGGCCGAGCCCGGCGACACGCTCGAGGTCCGCATCGACAAGATCGAGCTCGGCGCCGATTGGGGCTTCTGCGGCCACCGCCCGCTCGCCGGCACGTTGCCGGAGGACTTCCCGCACCGGTTCCTTAGCCACATCGTGGTGGACCGCGCCGCCGGGACCTGCCGGCTGCCCTGGGGCACCGAGCTGAAGCTGTCGCCGTTCTTCGGCGTTATGGGCGTGGCGCCCCCCGCGGCGTATGGCGCGATCTCGACCAAGGAGCCGCGGGAGCACGGCGGCAACCTGGACAACAAGGAGGTCGGCGCCGGCAGCACGCTGTTCCTGCCGGTCTGGGTGCGGGGGGCCAATTTCTCGGCGGGCGACGGCCACGGCGTGCAAGGGGACGGCGAGGTCTGCATCAACGCGCTGGAGATGTGCCTGACCGGCACCTTCACCTTTGTGCTGCATAGGGCGGGGGAGGCCGCGCCGCTCCATTTCCCACGCGCCGAATCGCCCACCCACTACATCTCCATGGGGATGAACGAGGACCTGGACCTCGCGATGAAGCAGGCGCTCCGGGAGATGATCGCGTTCATCTGCGCCCGGTCCAACCTATCGCGCGACGAGGCCTATCAGTTCTGCTCCCTCGCGGTGGACTTCCACGTGACGCAGACCGTGAACGGTGAGAAGGGAGTGCACGGGCTGCTGCGCAAGGGACTGCTGTTTTAGCGGGTTATCCACAACTGTTTGTGGCCGGCGCGTGTTTCTTGTCTATCCCTAGCAACTCATCGGGGCTACCGTTCGTTGCACCAATGAAAGGCCAAGGGAGCTCAGCATGGACTGGAACGAGGAGACGATCGCCCGTCTGCGCCAGCTTTGGCAGGACGGCCATTCGACCGCCGAGATCGGCCGGCGCATGGGCATCACCAAGAACGCCGTGGTCGGCAAGGCGCATCGGCTAGTCCTGCCGGCGCGGCCGTCGCCCATCCGTCGGGGCGCGCCCGAGGGACATATGGCCCGGCGGTCCGTCACCCGGCGCGCAAGCGGCCCGACCTTGCCGGCCATGTCGGCGCCCCCTGTGGCGTCCGCGGGGCCATCCATCAGCGACGCGCCGCGCCCAACGCTAGCGCCACGCGCGCCCGTCCAACTTCGCGCCCTGCCCATGCCGCGCGCTGCGGCGCGGACCACGACGTGCTGCTGGCCGATCGGCGACCCCGGCACCGCCAGCTTCCGGTTCTGCGACGATGGCGCGATGACGGGTAAGCCGTATTGCGTCCAGCATGCGGCGCTGGCGTACGTAAAGGTGCGCGACCGGCGGGAGGATGCGGCGTAGCCCAGCGGAACTCCCGCAATGGTTGGTAGTTGAACGCCCCACGCTCTTGATCCCTACGGTTTGGCGGTCTAGGGGTTGTGCGGAGATATGATGCCACCATTCGAGACTGCCCTTCCGCGGGAGCGCCATACCGCCCTCGACGCCGATTCTGTCCGGGCAGCCTATCGCCGATGGGCTGGCGTCTATGACACCGTGTTCGGCGGCGTTTCCGCCTTTGGCCGGCGCCGTGCGGTCGAGGCGGTGAATGCGCTTCCTGGCCTCCATGTGCTGGAGGTCGGTGTTGGCACTGGCCTTGCGCTGCCGCACTACTCCAGCGCCAAGCGGATTACCGGCATCGACCTGTCGGCCGAGATGCTGGCATTCGCGCGGTCCCGGGTAAAATCATCGGGCCTCACAAACGTCGAGGCCTTGCTGGAGGTGGACGCCGAGGCGACGGGCTTCGAGATGGGGTCGTTCGACATCGCCGTGGCGATGTTCGTCGCGTCCGTCGTGCCGAATCCGCGTCTTTTGCTGGCCGAGATGCGCCGGGTCGTGCGGCCGGGTGGGCATCTGCTGTTCGTGAACCACTTCGCGGCCGAACGCGGCCCGCGCTGGTGGGTGGAACGAGCGTTGGCCCCGGCGTCGCGCAAGCTCGGATGGCATCCCGACTTTGCCTTCGACGCGCTGTTGCCGACGGACGACCAGGCCCGCGCACAATTCGCATCCGTGCCTCCATTGGGCCTTTTCACCTTGGTCAGCCTGCCCAACTAGTGGTGGCCAAGCCGATCCACGGCTTGATCTAAAGCAAGCTGTCCGATACGTCCTGCCGGGTGCCCCGGATTATGGGCCGGGCATCGTGCAGGTGGGATGGACGGACAGATGCAGGTTTCCCAGCGGCTGCGTGCCGCGGCAGTTTTTGGTATGATGGCAACGGCCGGTGCGGAACCGGCCTGGGCCCAGGTGCCGCATAATTGGCAGCTTGGCTTTCAGGCGGCCCATAGCCCTGTGCAGCAAGGCATCGAGGGCCTGCACGCCATGGTGATTTGGCTGATGGCGGCCGTGACAATCTTCGTGGCGGCGTTGCTGCTTTATTGCGTCTGGCGCTTTCGTGCCTCCGTCAACCCGAAGGCGAGCCGGATCAGCCACCATACGACGCTGGAGGTGGCCTGGACGGTGCTGCCGGTCCTGATCCTGGTCTTGATCGCGATCCCGTCCTTCCGGATGATCTACTATGAGGACCGGACCGACGCGGCGGACATGACGATCAAGGTCGTCGGACACCAATGGTATTGGGAATACAACTATCCCGACCAGGGTGACATTAAATTCGATAGCTACATGGTCCCGGAGGAAGACCTGAAGCCGGGCCAGCTTCGCCAACTCGACGTCGATAACCGCCTCGTGGTACCCGTCGGCAAGAACATCCGCATCCTGGAGACCAGCGGCGACGTGATCCACAGCTTCTTCATCCCGTCCCTGGGTGTGCAGCGCTATGCGATCCCGGGCCGCACGATCGAGACGTGGGTCAAGGTGGACCAGCCCGGCGTCTATTACGGTGAGTGCAACCAGATCTGCGGCACCAACCACAGTGCGATGCCGATCGCGGTCGAGGCGATGACCGATCAGGATTTCGCGACCTGGATTGCTGCGGCCAAGACCAAGTTCGCTGCTGGCGCTGCTCCCGAAATTGGCGATGGGGCGCGGCGTCTGGCGGCAGTTGAGAATACACAGCGCTGACCCACATCGGTTAACGCGGAGGAGTTCAGGATATGTCGGCGACGACCCACGATCACGACCACGACCACGACCACGGGCATGCTCCCAACTTCGTGAATCGCTGGCTGTTCAGCACGAACCACAAGGACATCGGTACGCTCTATCTGATCTTCGCGATTATCGCGGGGATCGTGGGCGTCGCGTTGTCGATCCATATGCGGATGGAGCTGCAGAGCCCCGGTTTGCAGTATTTTACGTCGGGCCAGTCCTGGAACGCGACGGTCACGGCGCATGGCCTGATCATGATCTTCTTCATGGTCATGCCGGCGATGATCGGCGGCTTCGGCAACTGGTTCGTGCCGATCATGATCGGTGCGCCCGACATGGCCTTCCCGCGGCTGAACAACATCAGCTTCTGGCTGCTGGTTCCAGCCTTTGCGCTGATTATGCTGGGGCTGCACAGCGGTGACGGCGCTGGGTCCGGCTGGACGCTGTATCCGCCGCTGTCCAACGGCACATATCAGTCCGGCCCTGCCATGGACTACACGCTGTTCGCGCTGCACCTTGCGGGCATATCGTCGCTGTTGGGCGCGATCAACTTCATCACGACGATCTTCAACATGCGCGCGCCTGGCATGACCTTGCACAAGATGCCGCTGTTCGTGTGGTCCATCCTGGTCACTGCATTCCTGCTGCTGCTGTCGCTCCCGGTGCTGGCCGGCGCGATCACCATGCTGATCACCGACCGCAACTTCGGCACCGCGTTCTTCGATCCCCAGGGCGGTGGCGACCCCGTGCTGTTCCAGCACCTGTTCTGGTTCTTCGGGCATCCCGAGGTCTACATCATGATCCTGCCGGGCTTCGGCATGATCAGCCATGTCGTCTCGACCTTTTCCAAGAAGCCGATCTTCGGCTATCTCGGCATGGTCTATGCGATGATCGCGATCGGCGTGGTCGGCTTCGTGGTGTGGGCGCACCACATGTTCGTCTCGGGCATCTCGGTCGACACCCGCGCCTACTTCGTCGCCGCGACGATGATCATCGCGGTGCCGACCGGCATCAAGATCTTCTCGTGGATCGCGACGATGTGGGGCGGCTCGATCGAACTCAAGACGCCGATGCTGTTCGCGATCGGCTTCATCTTCCTGTTCACCCTGGGCGGCGTTACCGGGATCGTGCTGTCCAACTCCAGCATCGATCAGGTTCTGCACAACACCTATTACGTCGTGGCGCATTTCCACTACGTGCTGAGCCTCGGCGCTGTGTTCTCGATCTTCGCCGGCTTCTATTATTGGATCGGCAAAATGTCCGGGCGTCAGTATCCGGAGTTCTGGGGCAAGGTGCATTTCTGGCTCACCTTTATTGGCGTGAACCTGACCTTCTTCCCGATGCATTTTCTGGGTCTGGCCGGCATGCCGCGCCGTTACCCGGATTACCCCGACGCCTTTGCAGGGTGGAACTATGTGGCCTCGATCGGTTCGTATATCTCGGGGTTCTCGGTCCTGATTTTCCTCTACGTGCTCTACCGGACGTTCACGTCCAAGGTGCAGGTCGCCGACAACTATTGGGGTGAGGGTGCGACGACGCTCGAGTGGACGGTCACTTCGCCGCCGCCGTTCCACACGTTCACGGAGCTGCCGCGGGTCCGGTGATGGTTGACCCAGTGACGGACCTCAGGGGGGTTTCGGCCCCTCTCATCCCGCTGGTGCTTCCGGCGGAGGCACGTGACTGGTTCGCGATGCTGAAGCCGCGGGTGATTACCTTGGTGGTTTTCACCGGCTTCGTGGGATTGCTACTCGCGCCGGGGCCGCTTCATCCGGTGCTGGCATTGGCGGCCGTGCTGTGCATCGCGGTTGCGGCGGGCGCGGCTGGTGCCATAAATATGTGGTATGACCGCGATATCGACGCGATCATGCGACGGACCGCGAAGCGTCCGATCCCATCGGGCCGGATCGAGGCCGGCGAGGCATTAGGCTTCGGTGTGACGCTTGCCGTCACCTCCGTCATCGTGATGGGATTGGCGACCAACGTCGTGGCGGCTGGGCTGCTGGCGCTCTCGATCCTGTTTTACGTCTTTGTCTACACGATTTGGCTGAAGCGCCGGACGCCGCAGAATATTGTCATTGGCGGTGCGGCTGGCGCATTTCCGCCCGTCATCGGCTGGGCGGCGGTGACCGGCTCGGTCGACATCATGCCGTTGCTGCTGTTTGCCATCATATTCTTCTGGACGCCGCCGCACTTCTGGGCGCTCTCGCTCTATGCGTCCGACGACTACGAACGGGCAGGGGTTCCCATGCTCCCGGTCGTCGCCGGGGCCCGGACGACCCGGCGCCAGGTAGTCTACTACACTGTGGCGTTGGCCATCGTGTCGCTGCTGCCCTGGGTGCTGGACTACGCCGGCCCAATCTACGGCGTGTCTGCCCTGGGCCTAGGCGTTTGGTTCCTCGTCGCCGCATTGCGCCTGCTATGGGATAAGCAGGACGCCAAGGGCGTCAGCCTCACGCGGGACAAACCGGCGCGCTGGGCCTTTCGCGTTTCCTTGGTCTACCTGTTTGCGCTGTTCACCATGCTGGCCCTCGACCACGTCTTGCCGACGCCGCATCTTGGATGATTTCCCGCCGCCCTTGTCGCCGGCCGAAGCGGTCGAATTGCGCCGGCGGCAGCGAGGCAAGAACATTGTCCTTCTTGTTGTGCTAATCGGGCTGGCAGCCTTGTTCTACGCCATATCCATGGTGCGATTCAAAGTCTCTTGACCGCGTCTTGCCCCCGGCCCAGCCATGCCGATCTTAGGTCCATGAAGCCTCGCAGCAACGCTTTGATCGCCGGCATCCTCGTCGTCTTTATCGGTGGCATGGTCGGCCTGTCCTTCGCGGCGGTCCCGCTCTACCGCATGTTCTGCGAAGCCACGGGATACGCCGGCACGCCGCAGCTTCGGGGCGCAGCCGGGCCGGGTGCCACGGACCGCTCCATCGTCGTTCGTTTCAATGCTACGACCAGCCCATCCCTACCTTGGCGCTTCGCCCCCAACGAGGCCTCCGTCACGGTGAAGCTCGGCGAGGACAGGCTGGCATCCTATGTCGGCCAGAACCGGGCCCAGCAGCCGATCACCGGCGTCGCGACCTACAACGTGACGCCTGAGAAGGTCGGGCGGTATTTCCATAAGACAGCCTGTTTTTGCTTTGACGAGCAAACCCTGGCGCCAGGGCAGGAAATGCAGTTCCCCCTCAGCTTCTGGGTGGACCCGGCGATCGCCACCGACCCGGACACGCGGGACGTCAAGACGATTACCCTATCCTACACGTTTTTTCGGTCGCTGGACGACGCGGCCCGCAATGGCGGGCTGGACAAGGCCGGCCCCCATGTGGGACCCCGGGCCGATATCGCCCGCTGACATCCCGGGTAGCTTGGGGGTAAGCGCTGTTTAAGCCTTGAACACCGCAGCGTTTTGGCGATGATGTGGCACTCTTGTATAGGTTCGGTTATGATCAGCGACGCCCCCATTGCCACGGCACATCCCACGCTTGACGCGCAGGATATCAATAGCTCCGGCATGAAGCAGCCCTATCACCTCGTGGACCCGAGCCCGTGGCCGCTGATCGGCGCGTTCGGCGGCGCGCTAACGCTGTTCGGCATCGTGATGGTCGCGCATTACGGCACCTACCTTTGGCTGGGCCTTGGCGCGCTCATCGTGCTCACCGTCATGTTCCTCTGGTGGCGCGACGTGCTGAAGGAAAGCCGGACCGCCGGCGTCCATACCCCGGTCGTGCGAATCGGCCTGCGCTACGGCATGACGCTGTTCATTACCAGCGAAGTGATGTTCTTCGTCGCCTTCTTCTGGGCCTACTTCAACTTTGCGCTCTACCCGGCGCACGTATCGGGGGCGGAGCACGCCATCTGGCCGCCAGCCGGAATCACGACCTTCGACCCATTCCGTCTGCCGTTGCTCAACACGATGATCCTGTTGCTGTCGGGCACTACCATCACCTGGGCGCACCACGCGCTGCTGCGTGGGGATCGCAAGTACCTGGTCATGGGACTCGGCTTCACCATCCTGCTCGGCCTCAGCTTCACCACGTTCCAGGCGATGGAGTATTCCGAAGCACCGTTCAAGTTCGCTGGTGGCGGGGTCTATCCCTCGGTGTTCTTCCTCGCCACCGGGTTCCACGGCTTCCACGTGATCGTCGGGACCATCTTCCTGATCGTCTGCTGGTATCGCGCCCGTGCCAGCCAATTCAGCCCGCAGCGCCATTTCGGATTTGAGGCAGCGGCCTGGTACTGGCATTTCGTCGACGTGGTATGGCTGTTCCTCTTTGTCGCCATTTACGTCTGGGGCGCCGGGCCAACAGGCGCCGAGTAGCCGGAACCGCGTGTCGCCAGCGCCGGCTTGGCAGGTCAGTCCGTCGCGCGCTCGCCAACTGCTGTGGCCCGGCCTGATCACCGCCGCTATGCTGGCTCTCGCGATGGGCCTCGGCGTCTGGCAGGTCCAGCGCCTGGCTTGGAAGACGGCACTGCTGGCGGATATCGACCGTGGGGAGGCCGCTCCCGCTATCCCGTTGCCGGCCGACCCGCGCCCGTTCACCAAGGTCCGCGTCGAGGGCATCCTTCGCCAAGATCTGGCGGCGCTTTACGGCATCGAGGTCCGCACGACCCAGGCTGGACCCGTCCTCGGCGCTTTTTTGGTCAACCCGCTGGAACGGCCCGGCAGCGACCCGATCATCGTGGACCGCGGTTGGGTTCCCACCGATGCACCTCGCGACACATCGCCCGTTCCCGCTGGGATCGAGGGCTACATCCGTCCACCGGAGCAGCCGGTCCGCTTCGGAGCAGCCGACGACCCGGCCGCCCGGCGCTTCTATGCGCTCGATCCCGTCGCAATCGGCGCCTCGCTCGGGTTGCGCCAGGTCGCGCCTTATACCCTGGTCGCCCTGGGCAGCGTGCCGCCGGGCACTTACCCAGAGCCCGCCCAAGCCCTCCCGCGCCTGGCCAATAACCACTTCATCTATGCCCTGACCTGGTTCGGCCTGGCCGGGGCGCTGTTGGCGGTGTTCGGGGTCTACGCCCGCAAGCTCCTGAAAGCCCATCCATGACCGCATATGCCCGCCTGACCGCCCGGTTCTCCCGCATCGCCACGATCGGCGAGGCCTCGTCCGTCCTGGGATGGGACGCCTCCGCCATGATGCCGCCGGGCGGCGGTGCGGCGCGGGGCGATCAGCTGGCGGTGCTGGCCGGCCTGGCGCATGGCCTGCTGACCGCGCCGGAGGCCGCCGACGACCTGGCGCAGGCCCATGCCGGCGCCGACGAGTGGGACGTCGCCAACCTCGGCCTGATGCGCCACGCCCATACCCGCGCCACCGCCGTGCCGGCCGATCTGGTCGAGGCGCAGGCCCGCGCCAACTCCGCCTGCGAGAAGGTGTGGCGGGAGGCGCGCCGCACCTCGGACTTCGCGGCGGTGTCGCCCTATCTGGTCGAGGTCGTGTCCCTGGTTCGCCAAACCGCCGACGCGATGGCGCCAGCGCTCGGGCTCTCACCCTACGACGCGCTGATGGATGGGTTCCAGCGCGGCATCGGAGCGGCCGATGTCGCCCCGGTGTTCGCGCGCTACGAAACGTTCCTGTGCGACGCGCTGCCCCGCGCCGAGGAGCGCCAGGCGCGGCAGTCCCCACCCGTGCCGCTGCAGGGGGTGTTCCCCGCCGACCGGCAAGAGGGCCTGTGCCGCCACTTATCCGCCCGCGCCGGGCTGGAGTTCGACCACGCCCGGCTCGACCGTTCCACGCACCCGTTCTGCGGCGGCACGCCCACCGACGTGCGCATCACCACGCGCTACGACGAGGCCGACCCGGCCCAGGCGCTGATGGGCGTGCTGCATGAGACAGGCCACGCATTGTACGAGCGCGGCCTGCCCGCCGGCTATGCCCGCCAGCCCGTCGGCGAGGCAGCCGGCATGGCCGCGCACGAAAGCCAGTCGCTGATCATCGAGATGCAGTCCTGCCGGTCCGACCCGTTCCTCGCATGGCTGGGCCCGGAGCTGCATGGCGCCTTCGGCGGCGAGGCCGGGCCCTACGCCCCCGCCAACCTGTCCCGCCTATGGCGCCGGGTGGGACGCGGCTTCATTCGCGTGGATGCGGACGAGATGACCTATCCGGCCCACGTGATCCTGCGCTTCCGGTTGGAACAGGCCCTGGTTGCCGGCGACCTGCAGGTCGCCGACCTCCCCGGGGCATGGCGGGACGGCATGATGGCGCTGCTCGGTGTGGCTCCGCCGGACGACGCGCGGGGCTGTCTGCAGGACATCCATTGGTACGATGGCGGGTTCGGCTATTTCCCGAGCTACACCCTGGGTGCCATGGCGGCCGCGCAGCTGATGGCGGCGGCGCGCCGGGACGTGTCCGGCCTCGACGCTGTGCTGGGCCGCGGCGACCTGGGCCCGCTGGTCGCCTGGCTGCGGTTGCACGTGCACAGCCAGGGCAGCCGGCTGGGCTTCAACGACCTGCTGCGCGAGGCGACCGGCAAGCCGCTGGACCCCACCGATTTCGAGGCGCATCTTACGTCGCGCTACCTCACGGACTGACCCTATGCTGCGCGTCACTGATGCGCACGCTGCTTTGCGGCCTCCCACAACGCCCGATAGTCGTACGTCGGGTAGAACTCGGTCCGGTAGCCGCCCCAGGCCGTGCTCTCGATCACCCGGTTGACTTCGCGCAGACGGTCCGCGGGCACCCGCAGGGTCACGACCTGGCCGACGCCCATCATCACGTACCAGGACACGATCTCGACCCCCGCGCCGGGGAACTTGTCGTACCAGCCGGTCGCTTTCAGATGTTCGTTGATCTCGTCCACCGTCTTGCTCTGGTCGTGACGCAGGAACACCGTCAGCAGGAACGTGCCGGGCGCCGTCTCCGCACCAGGCGGGGGCGCCGCAGGTTGCGCATGGGTTGGGGCCGCTTGCAGAAAGGCCAGCAGCACGCCGATCGGGAACAGATGCTTCATTGGCGCGTCTCCCTTTGATGGGGTGAGCCTAGCCGCGTGCGACCCGAAGCTGCTAGCCACCCCGCCACACTCAGGAGGACCGGCCATGGCCAACATCGCCACCATCGACCTCGACCCGACCGAGGTCGCGCTGATTATCGGTGAGGAGGAGGGGTCCATGACCATCCGCGTCGTCCCGGCCCGTGAGCTGGAGGACGGCACGACGGACGTGCCCGAGCCGCATGAGATCGCCATCGCGCTCGCCATGCGGCTGCTGAACGACCCGGATTTCCATGACAGCGTGCTGGATTGGTACGAGGCCCAGGACGACGAGGAGGACGGGGACGAGGCGGTGGACGACGACGAGGACACGACGAAGCCCAAGGACTGAGTGCGCCGGGGGGGCCGGGACTTGGATCGGCCGCCGCCGCCGCCTACACTCCCGCCCATGCGTTACATCTCCACCCGCGGGCAGGCGCCCGTGCACGACTTCTCCGGCGTGCTGCTGGCCGGGCTAGCCGAGGACGGCGGCCTCTATATGCCGGAGGCATGGCCGCGCCTGTCGCCCGCCGACCTGCGTGGCCTACGCGGCCTACCGTATCACGAGCTGGCCGCCCGCGTGCTGGCGCCGTTCGTCGGCGCGTGTATCCCGTTCGCGACGCTGCAGGCCATGTGCCGGGACGCCTATGCCGGGTTCGGCCACCCGGCCGTGGTGCCGTTAGTGCAGCTCGACGCCTGCCTGTGGGCGCAGGAGCTGTTCCATGGGCCGACGCTGGCCTTCAAGGATGTGGCGATGCAGCTGCTCGGCCGCATGTTCGCCTACGTGCTGCAACAGCAGAACCAGCGCATGACGATTGTTGGCGCCACCTCTGGGGACACCGGCTCGGCGGCGATCGAGGCCTGCCGCGACCGGCCCGGCATCGACGTCGTCATCCTGCACCCCGAGGGCCGTACCAGCGAGGTGCAGCGCCGGCAGATGACCACCGTGCTAGCCAAGAACATTGCCAACATCGCGGTTGCCGGCACCTTCGACGATTGCCAGGACCTGGTGAAGGCGATGTTCGCCGACGTGCCGTTCCGAAGGGACTTGCACCTTTCGGCGGTGAACAGCATCAACTGGGCCCGCATCGCGGCGCAGATTCCCTATTACGTTGCCGCCGCGCTGGCGCTCGGCGCACCGGAACGGGAAATCGCGTTCAGCGTTCCCACCGGCAATTTCGGCAACGTGCTGGCGGCCTGGGCGGCACGGCGCATGGGGGTGCCGATCGCCCGCCTGGTGGTCGCGAGCAACCGAAACGACATTCTGGCGCGCTTCCTGGACAGCAACGACATGTCGATCCAGGGCGTCGAGCCTAGCCTGTCGCCCAGCATGGACATCCAGGTCAGCAGCAACTTCGAGCGCCTGCTGTTCGAGCTGCTGGACCGCGACCCGACCGCGACCACCACCGCGATGCAACGCTTTCGCAGTACTGGCCGCATGGACGTGCCGCAGGCTGCGTGGACCCGCGCGCGCACCCTGTTCCACGGTTTTCGGCTGGATGATGCGGGGACGGAAGCAGAAATCCGCCGGCTGCACGGCCTCGGCTACCTCGCCGACCCGCACACCGCGATCGGCATCGCCGCTGCCCAGGCGCTGCCGTGCCCGCATGTACCCATGGTCGTCGCCGCTACCGCTCACCCGGCCAAGTTCCCGGACGCCATCGAGCGCGCGACCGGACTGCGCCCGGCGCTGCCGCCCCGGCTTGCCGACCTGTTCGACCGCACCGAAATATACAGCACGGCGCCCAACAGCCTCGACGCGGTCGAGGCGCAGGTCCGCGCCTTCAGCCTCAGGAATGCCGCATGACGGACGCCATACAAGTCACTCGCCTGCCCTCGGGCCTGATCGTGGCCACGGAGACCATGGAGCGGGTCGAGACCGTATCCCTCGGCGCCTATGTCGCGACCGGCACGCGGAGCGAGACGGCGGCGGAGAACGGCGCGTCGCACTTCCTGGAGCACATGGCGTTCAAGGGCACCGCCCGCCGCACCGCCGCCGAGATCGCCGAGGAGATCGAGAACGTCGGCGGCCAGATCAACGCCTACACCGCGCGGGAGCAAACAGCCTACTACGTCAAGCTGCTCAAGGAGGACCTGGCGCTCGGTGCCGACATCATCGGCGACATCCTGACCGCCAGCGCTTTTGCGCCCGAGGAGCTGGAGCGGGAGCGTGGGGTGATCCTGCAGGAGATCGGCCAGGCGAACGACACGCCGGACGACATCATCTTCGACCGCTTCCAGGAGGTCGCCTATCCCGACCAGCCCATGGGCCGCCCCGTGCTGGGCACCGAGAAGGGCATCGCCGCCATGAAGCGCGACGTGCTGACCAGCTACATGCACCGGCACTATGCGGCGGGCAACATCGTGGTCGCCGCCGCTGGGGCGCTGACGCACGACGCCGTGGTGGACCTGGCCCGACAGCACTTCGCCGATCTGCCCGCCGCCATGCCCGGTCCCGTCCTCCCCGGCGCCTATTGCGGCGGCGAGTTCCGCGAGGCGCGCGAGCTGGACCAGGTGCATATCGTGCTCGGCTTCCCCTCCGTCGCCTATGACGACCCCGACTACTACCCGGTGCTGCTGCTGAGCACCCTGCTGGGCGGCGGCATGTCGTCCCGCCTGTTCCAGGAAATCCGCGAAAAGCGCGGGCTGGTGTACTCCATCTATTCCTTCGCCGCGCCGTTCATGGATGGCGGCCTGTTCGGCATCTATGCCGGAACCGGGGAGGCCGAGGCCGAGGAGCTGGTGCCCGTCACGCTCGATGAGCTGCGGAAGGTGCAGCTCGGCGTGACCGAGGCCGAGCTGCATCGCGCCCGCGCCCAGGTGAAGGCGAGCCTGCTGATGTCGCTGGAGAGCACCGGCAGCCGCTGCGAGCAGTTGGCGCGGCAAATCCAGGTGTTCGGCCGCATCGTGCCCACGGCCGAGACGGTCGCCAAGCTGAACGCCGTGACCATCGACAGCGTGCGCCGCGCCGCGATCCGGGTGTTCCGCGCGGCCCCCACGCTCGCCGCCATGGGCCCGGCCGACAAGGTGCCGCATCTGCCGGCGATCATCGACAAGCTGGCGGCATGAGCCAGCTCGACCTGCTCGCGGACCTGATTGGCCGCGCCAAGGCGGCCGGCGCGGACGCGGCCGATGCCGTCCTGCTGTCGGGCACCTCCATCGCCGTGCAGCGCCGGCTGGGCCGCACCGAACAGCTTGAGCGGTCGGAGGCGCGGGACCTCGGCCTGCGCGTGTTCGTGGGGGGGCGGTCGGCGATCGTGTCGTCCTCCGCCGCCGATCCCGCCGGGTTCGCCGCGTTGGCGGAACGCGCGGTGGCGATGGCGCGGGTGGTGCCGGAAGACCCCCATGGCGGCCTCTCGGAGCAGGCGGCAGAACCTGAACCGGCAGAACTAGACCTGGATGACCCGGCCGAACCCGACGCGGCGGCGCTGATCGCCCGCGCGTCCGTGGCGGAGGATGCCGCCCTGGCCGTGGCCGGGGTGACGAACTCGGAGGGGGCGGAGGCGTCCTATGGCCGGACGGAGATGGCGCTGATGACCTCGGCCGGGTTCGCCGGGCGGTATTCGCGCACGACGCACTCGGTGTCCGCGGTGGCGCTCGCTGGCGCCGGGACCGACATGCAGCGTGACTACGACGTCTCCACTGCGGTGCATTTGGCGGACCTGGAGGACGCGGCGGGGATCGGCCACACGGCGGGAACGCGAGCGGTGGCGCGCATGAACCCGCGGCGGCCCCGGACGGCGCGGCTGCCGGTGGTATACGACCCGCGCGTCTCCAACAGCCTGTTGAACCACTTGGCGACCGCGATCAACGGGGCGGCCATTGTGCGCGGCACCAGCTTCCTCAAGGACATGCTGGGCCAGGCGGTGTTTGCCGAGGCCGTGCAGGTGCATGACGACCCGCGTCGGCCGCGCGGCTTGCGGTCCAAGCCGTTCGACGCCGAGGGCGTGCCGACCGCCGCCCGCGCCATCGTGCAGGACGGCGTGCTCACGACGTGGCTGCTGGACAGCCAAAGCGCCCGGCAGTTGGGCCTGCGCTCCACCGGCCATGCGGTGCGCGGCACGGGGGGACCGCCCTCGCCCTCGCCCACCAACCTGTTCATGGCCCCGGGCAAGCTGTCGCCTACCGCGTTGATGGCGGACTTCCGGGAGGGGCTGTATGTGACCGAGCTGATCGGCATGGGCGTGAACGGCGTCACCGGCGACTACAGCCGGGGCGCGGCCGGGTTCATGATCCGCGACGGCGTGCTGGCCGAGCCGGTGGCGGAGATCACGATCGCCGGGTCGCTGCCCGCGATGTTCCGGGAGCTGACCCCGGCGGACGACTTGGTGCTGCGGCGCGGCACGGACGCGCCCACGGTGCGGATCGACGGGATGACCCTGGCCGGCGCGTAGCTCAGGAGCCGTCGCTGGCCACTGCTGCTGCGACATAGCGGGCCGCGTCCTCCGCGAGCAGCAGCCGGGCGGCCACCAGGGCGTCGGCGGCGGCCTTCACCTTCGCGACATAGGCGTCGTGCGTGTCGTAGCGTTCCTCAAGCGACAGGCGGGGGTCGCCGGTTCGCTCGCGGTCGGCCCGGGTGCGGGCAAAGGGGATGAATATGCCGTCGCGGTCGCAGAGCTCGGACGGAAAATCCTTGTAGACGTTGATCCCGGTATAGGTGCCGAGCGGAACCGCCAGAGGCGGCAGCCGCAGGCCGGCAACCTCGTTGCCGTCCGCGTCCACGGCGGCGACCAGGGTGGGAAATGGCTGCACTGGGGCGGCCGGCGGGTCGGTCCAGTCGACCGGCTGGCCGATCGGGTTGTCGCCCGGCGCCCAGGTCACGCCGGGGACGGCGGGCATGCGGATCGCCGCGGCCGGCACCCCGGTCTCGTCGCCGCGGCGGGGCACCATGCTGTCGGGCGGCAAGGTCCCGGCGCCGACCCAGGCATCAAGGTTGGAGAGCATGGCTCGCAGCGCCGGCCCGGCGCTGTTGGGGTTGCGCGGGTTGGCGCAGAAGCCTGGCGTGCCCGTCGTGCCGAAGTGACCGCCATGCTGCGTCCCCGCCACCAGCATCATCCGCACGCCGGGCGGCAGGGCGGCATCCGCGCCGGCCGCATCCGTGTGCACCAGGGAGGCGCCTTTTTGCCAATATTCGGTCGAGGTGTTGCTCTCGATCACCAACGGATCGCTGCCGTCCCCGCGCAGCAGGCTTGGCCCGGGTCCATAGCCGAACGGCGGCCAGACCTCGGGATAGAACCGGTCTTCGTGCTGGGTCGCGGTGCGGAACGGCATGGCGAAGGGCTGGTTCGCGAACACCCTCCCGGCGCCGGAGATGTGCGGCAGCACGCCGTCGAACACGCGGTGCCCGGCCTCGTCGCGGTTCATGCCGAGGTCGAGGAAGTGCCGCAGGAACCGTCCGCTGAGCGAGACGCCGATGGCCAGGGTGCGCCGCACCCCGGGCTCCGCCCGCAAGTAGCTGACCAGGTCGCGCGTGGCGGCAAAGCCGATGCCGTCGACGGTGGGCCCGATGGCCTCGTAGGTCAGGTCATAGATACGGCGCGGCGTCGGCATGGTGCCGAACGGCATGAGCTGGATGGTGCCGCTATCGACCCAACGGAAGTCGTCCGAAGTCAATGGCGTCGGCGTGTCCGCGCTGCGGCTGCGGACGGTGAGGCGCGCGGTGTCGGTGTTGGCGACGCGGTAGGGCAGGCGGATGCGCGGCATCGCCTCGGGGCCGCGGGTGCCCGCGATGAACTCGTGCCGGATGCGGCCCACGATGGGCAGGCCGTCCTTCATCGCCACGGGGACACGGATGCCTATGCCGTTATTGGCGCCCGTGACCTCGGGCTGCCAGCCGGACCAGACCATCGTGTCGCCGCGCCGGAAGGTGAAGGCGTTGCCGGCGTCGGCCAGGGTGCGCGGGTCGTTGACGGTCCCGGTCGGCGGCTCGGGCGCGTCGTTCAGCCAGGACATCAGGAACTTGTTGCCGCGGTTGGTGACGTCGTAAAGCAGCACGCCGTCGCCGCGGGCCGGGTCGGCCGGGCGCAGGATGAACACGTCGGTGTCGTAGTCGACCATGCCGCGGGCGTTGCGGGGCGCCTGGTCCAGCATGGCGATCACGGCATTGGCCGGGTCCTTGGGATCCAGCTCGCCGCGGGCCAGGGCGCGGATACGCACATACGGGCCGGCATTGCCGAAACTCGCGCCGTCGGCAAAGGGCTCCTGCGATAGGATCGAGAGCTGGGTGAGGCGCGCATCAGCGGGTGCCGCCAGCAACAGCGCGCACAGGCCTAGTCCGGTGGCGATCAAGCGTCGCATCGTCTCCCCTCCGTCCCGGGTTCGGCCCGGCTGTCCAAATAGGCTGGGCTGGCAGGACGAGGCTTGTCAACGCAACGTATCAGGGCCAGGACGGACACCCCTATTTTCAGCTCTGGAATGAGCTATATCTGACCATGATAATTGGAGATTCTGATCAGATGCGTCGTTCCTCCTCCCTCATCGCTGCCGTCGCGGTCGCTGCCCTGGCGTTCGCGCCCTCGCTCGCCGATGCGCGGGCCGGTGGCGGAAGCTCCATGGGCAGCCGGGGTGGCCGCACCTTCTCGGCGCCGCCCTCGACCAACACAGCGCCGTTCCAGGCGGCGCCGATGGAGCGCAGCATGACCGCGCGTCCGGCGCCTTCCACGCCGAGCTTTGGCGCACCGGCTCCGGCGGCGCCCGCCTTCGGCGGCCGGTCGGCGTTCGGGTCCGGCCTGCTGGGCGGGATTCTCGGCGTGGGCCTGGGCAGCATGCTGTTCGGCGGCGGGATGTTCGGCGGCTCGGGCGGCCTGGGCGGGTTCGGCTTTCTCGGACTCCTGCTGCAGGCGGCGCTGCTGTTCTTCGCGGTGCGCTGGCTGATCCGTATGTTCATGCGGCGGCAGCCGGCGATGGCAGGCGGCCCCAACTTCGCACGCACGCAACAGGCAGGACCAGCCCCAGGCGCGAATCATCCCACGGCGCCGGCGGTGCAGATCGGCAAGTCCGACTATGAGGCGTTCGACCGCAGCCTGCACGAAATCCAGGCAGCGTGGTCGGAGCAGGACCTCAACGCGCTGCGCTCGCTATCGACGCCGGAGATGGTCAGCTATTTTGGCGAGCAGCTGGCGGAACAGGCAAGTCGCGGCGTGCGGAACACGGTGACGCATGTGAAGCTGGAGCAGGGCGACCTGTCCGAGGCCTGGTCGGAGGGCAACCGCGAGTATGCGACGGTCGCGATGCGCTTTTCCGCAATGGACGTGACCCGCGACTCGGCTGGACGCGTGGTGGACGGCGACGTGGCGTTGCGCACCATGGCGACGGAGTACTGGACCTTCGTGCGCGCGCCGGGCGGGCGGTGGCTGTTGTCGGGAATCCAGCAGACGCGCTGAGACCTCGAAAACCCGTTTAAAAATCAAGGGCCGTCGGGATAACCCGGCGGCCCTCCACGTTTCATGGCCCATCTGTCAAGCCCGTGATGCTGCGACATCGAAACTTCACGTGCATAGTGGGGTTCTCGTCGTCATAGGCCGTTGTGGAAGCAGCTGTCCTTAAAACGACGCGAGGTTCGATTGGTCGCATGAATGCAACCCTCTCCACTCCAAACGCGCACCAATACCGCGCCGTGTTCATTTCGGACACTCATCTGGGAACCAGGGGCTGTCGCAGCGATTTCTTGGCAGACTTCTTGGGCCGCATGTCGTGCGAGCATTTGTTTCTGGTCGGCGACATCGTGGACGGCTGGCGTTTGCGCAAATCCTGGTATTGGAACGCAGACCACGACAACGTCGTCCGCCTGATCCTGCGCCATGCCCGCAACGGCGCCGCCGTGACCTACATCCCCGGCAACCACGACGAGATGTTCCGCGCCTGGCTGCCCACCGCGATCGATCCCCACACGCTGGAGGTCGCGGGCATCGCGCTCCGCAACGAGGCCACCCATGTGACTGCGGACGGCAAGAAGCTGCTGGTGATCCACGGGGACGAGTTCGATAGCGTGGTCCGCTACGCCCGGTTCCTGGCGGTTCTCGGGGACGGCGCCTACGTCACCTCGCTGGTCGTCAACCGCTGGTTCAACTCGCTGCGCCGCCGGATGGGCTACCCCTATTGGTCTCTGTCGCAGTGGCTAAAGCGCCAGGTGAAGGGCGCCGTGAAGGCCATCGACCTCTTCGAGACGGCGCTGGCGGCCGAAGCTGGGCGCCGCGGCTTCGACGGCGTCGTCTGCGGCCACATCCACCACGCCGAGATGCGCAAGGTGAACGGCATCCTTTACCTGAACGACGGGGACTGGGTGGAAAGCTGCACCGCGCTCGTCGAGCACCTCGATGGCCGGCTGGAACTGCTGGATTGGGCCGCCGTGAACGGGTTGTCATTCTTCACGCCACGGGAGCCTGCGGTGGTGGAGGTCGCCTGATCACATCTTAAGTGCCATGCGGATCCTGATCGTCTCGGACGCCTGGCATCCTCAGGTGAACGGGGTCGTTCGCACCCTGTCGATGGTGGCGGCGGAGACGATGGCGCTGGGCCATGTCATGGAGGTGATCGGGCCCGACCGGTTCCGCACCGTCGCCCTGCCGACCTACGCCAGCATCCGGGTAGCATTGGCGCCTGGGCGCCGGCTGGCCGCGATAATCGACGCGTTCCGGCCCGATGCGCTGCACGTCGCGACCGAGGGGCCGCTGGGGCAGGCCGCCCGGCGCTGGGCGCTGCGGCGCGGCGTCGCGTTCACCACGTCGTTCCACACGCGTTTTCCGGAGTACCTGCAGGCCCGGACCGGCACGCCGGTCGCGCTGACCTATGCCTGGTTGCGCCGGTTCCACAACGCCGGTTCGGCGGTGATGGTCGCGACCGGCAGCCTGCGGCGGGAGCTGGCCGGACGCGGGTTCCGCAACGTGCGCGCCTGGACCCGCGGCGTGGACCTGGAGCGCTTCAAGCCTGTGCCGGTCGCGATGCCCTATCCCCGCCCCGTGTTCCTGTATGTCGGTCGCGTCGCGGTCGAGAAAAACCTAGGCGCTTTCCTTTCACTCGACCTGCCCGGCACGAAGCTGGTGGTGGGCGACGGGCCGCAGCGGCACGCTTTGGCCCGGGGCCATCCAGCGGCGCAATTCTTGGGCGAACGGCACGGGGCGGCACTGGCGGAGGCCTATGCCGGGGCGGATGCCTTCGTATTTCCGTCGCTGACCGACACCTTCGGATTGGTGCTGCTTGAAAGCCTCGCCTGCGGCACCCCGATCGCCGCACACCCCGTGACCGGCCCGGCCGATATCCTGGAGGGGGCGCCGCCCGGCGTAGGCGCGCTGGACCACGACCTGCGGGCGGCAGCGATGCGTGCCTTGGCCGGGGACCGGGCGGCCTGCCGCGCCCATGCCGAACGGTTCTCCTGGCGAGCCTGCGTCGATGCGTTCCTGGCGAATCTGGTCATGGTTGGCTCCGGCGCCTAACGTTGGGGTTCCAAGGTTTGCGAGGCTGCGAACGGCATGCTACCGCCGCGCCATGCTCGCCGGCCGTTCCCATTGATCAAACGCCTCCTTCGCCATCCCCGCACCCTGACGCTGGGCACGCAGGCGCTCGGCGCCTATCTGCGCTTCGCCCTCCGTACTACGCGTTGGACGCTGCATGGGGTGGACCTGGGCCGCTTCATGCACGGGAGCCCGGCGGTGTTCGCCTTCTGGCACGAATGCCTGCCGCTGATGCCAGCCCTGTGGACCCGAGCCTTGCGGGAACGCGCGGCGGCGCACGGGCGGCGCGGACGCATGCACGTACTGGTCAGCCGCCACCAGGATGGCCGGCTGATCGGCGACATGATGCGCGGCTTCGGCCTGGACCTAGTGCATGGTTCGTCGTCGAAGGGCACCGAGCAGAAGGGCGGCGCGTCCAGCCTGCGCGCCTTGCTGGCGGTGCTGGCGGCGGGGGACCAAGTGGTGATCACCCCGGATGGCCCGCGCGGCCCGCGGCGGCAGATCGCTCGCGGCGTTGCGCAGTTGGCGGCGCTGGCCGGGGTGCCGGTGCTGCCCTGCGCCGCGCGGTCCACCCGCCGCCGGGTGCTGCCGACCTGGGATCGCATGATCCTTCCATTGCCGTTCGGCCGCGGCGTGCTGGTCTGCGGCGCGCCGATCCACGTGCCGCGGGACCAATGGGCCGATAGCCTGCCGGTGATCGCCGCCGCCCTGACCGGGGCCGCGGACGAGGCCGGGGCGCTGTGCGCGGTGTAATCACGGGGCTATGGCACGGCGGCGCTACCCTGGCGGCCCCCGGCCTGCGAGCGATGCTGCGGCGGCGGGTGGGCCGAGGCAAGGAGATCGCGTCCCGCCTGCCGGAGCGCGAAGGGATCGACCCGGCACCTCGCCCCGCTGGACGCCTGATATGGCTGCACGCGGCCAGTGTGGGGGAGAGCCAATCGGTCCTGCCCGTGCTGTCGGCCCTGCGCAGCCAGGCGCCCGATGCATCTATCTTGCTCACGACCGGCACGGTCACCTCCGCCGCGCTCCTGGCCGACCGGCTGCCGGGACTCGGCTTGCATGCCGTGATGCACCGCTTCGTGCCGCTGGATGTGCCAGCCTGGGTGGCGCGGTTCCTGGACCATTGGCAGCCGGATGTGGCCGGGTTCGTGGAAAGCGAGCTGTGGCCCAACCTGATCGGCGCCTGCCAGGCACGGGGCATTCCGATGATGCTGGTGAACGCCCGCATGTCGGCCCGCAGCCTGCGCGGCTGGCAGCGCGTACCGGACTTCGCGCGGCAGATGGTGGGGGCGTTCGACCGGGTGCAGGCGCAGTCGGAGGCCGACGCCACGAACCTGCGCCTGCTGGGCGCCCGTCATGTGGATGCGCCGGGGAACCTGAAGCTGGCGGCGGCGCCGCTTCCGGCCGACCCGGCCGAACTCGCGCGGCTGCGTGCCCTGATCGGCGGCCGCCCGGTATGGCTGGCCTCCAGCACGCATCCCGGCGAGGAGGACGTGGCCGGCCAGGTGCATCGCAGCCTTGTTGCCGCGCATCCGGACCTGCTGACCATCGTGGCGCCCCGGCATCCGGAGCGTGGGCCGGCGGTGGCAGCGGTGCTCGATGCGCCCCGCCGGGCCGCTGGACAGGACCCCGGGGCGTGCGGGGTTTGGGTCGCGGACACGCTGGGGGAACTTGGGCTGCTGTATCGCCTGGCCCCGCTGGCCTTTGTGGGCCGCAGCTTGGTGGGGCAGGGCGGGCAGAACCCGCTGGAGCCGGCCCGCTTGGGCTGCGCCATCGCGGTGGGTCCGCACACCGCGAATTTCTCCGAGTCGGTGCAGCTTCTGGAGGCAGCCGGCGCGCTGACCCGGGTCACCGACGCCGCCGGCCTGGCGGAGTGGGTGGACGGCATGTTGCGCGATCCCGGCCGGAGGCATGCCGCCGCCGCTGCAGCCCGTGCCGCGGCACGAGGGGCGGCCGGCCTGCCGGAGCGGACGGCGGCGGCGCTGCTTTCCCTTGTGCGGCGCGAATGAGACCTCCGGCTTTTTGGCAACAGGACGGTTTGCTATCCCGGCTGCTTGCGCCGGTCGGCGAGGTGGCCGCTGGCCTGACGGCCCGTCGCGTTGCCCGGCCGGGCTGGCGCGCGCCGGTGCCGGTGCTGTGCTGCGGCAATGCGGGCGTGGGCGGCGCGGGCAAGACGACCGTGGCGCTGGACCTCGCGCAACGGCTGGTGGCGCGTGGCGTGGCGGTGCACTGCCTGACCCGCGGCTATGGCGGCCGGGCGCGCGGCGTCCTGCGGGTCGAACCGGCCGCGCACGATGCGGTCCTGGTGGGGGACGAGCCGCTGTTGCTGGCCGCAGTCGCGCCGACCTGGGTGGCGGCCGACCGTGCCGCGGGCGCCCGGGCGGCGGTGATCGCGGGAGCGCAGGCGTTGTTGATGGATGACGGGTTGCAGAACCCGACGCTCGTCAAGGATGCGGCGCTGCTGGTGGTGGACGGCGCCGTGGGCTTCGGCAATGGCCGGGTCATGCCGGCCGGGCCGTTGCGGGAAAGCGTTGCCGCGGCGGCGGCGCGATGCCGGGCGGCGGTGCTGATCGGGCCGGATGCGGCGGGCGTGCGCGCCGCCCTGCCGCTGGGCCTGCCGGTGTTGACGGCGGCGCTGGAACCTGCTGCGGCGATGCCGGGTGTGCGGGTGCTGGCGTTCTCCGGCATCGCCCGCCCATCGAAATTCCACGCCACCTTGCGTCAGGCCGGCGCCACGGTGGCAGATTGCATGGACTTTCCCGATCACCACCGCTTCACCGGCGCAGAGCTGGACGGCGTGTTGGCCCGTGCCACGGCGCTCGACGCCATGCCGGTCACGACGCCCAAGGACGCGGTGCGCCTGCCCGGCGCGGTCCGCAGCCGGGTGCGGGTGGTCGGCGTCTCGCTCCGCTGGGACGATCCGGCGGCGCTCGAACGCCTTTTGACCGAAATCATTCCATGAGCCTGCTTCATCAAGCCGAAGCCCTCATGGCGCGCGCTGCGCTGCGTCTGTTGCGCGCTTTGGGCCCGGCCGCATCCAGCAACTTGGCCGGAATGCTGTCCCGCGCGATCGGACCGCTTCTGCCGGTCTCGCGCATCGCCGACGCCAACCTGCGTGCGGCATTACCTGAGCTCGACGCTGCCGCACGGCGCCGGGTCGTACGTGGGGTCTGGGACAATCTGGGCCGCACTGTGGGGGAGTTGCCGCACCTTGCCAGCCTGCACGAGACCGCGACCGGCCCGGGCTGGGAGCTTGTCGGCGACGACACGCTACGCTGGCTCGCGGCGAAGGGTGGCGCGGCGATCTTCTTTAGCGGCCATATCGGCAACTGGGAGGTGCTGCCGCTGGCCGCAGCCGCCCGTGGGCTGCCGCTTTCCTCGTTCTACCGCCCTGCAGAGAACAAGGAGATCGATGCGATGATGCTGGACCTGCGTCGGCGGGCGGCCCGGGCGGACATCCAGATGTTTCCCAAGGGTGCCACCGGCGCCCGCCAGTCCCTCATGCATCTTTCGCGCGGGGGGCAGCTGGGCATGGTGATGGACCAGAAGATGAATGACGGGATCGAGGCCAAGTTCTTCGGCCGCCCCGCAATGACCGCGCCGGCGTTGGCTGCCATGGCGTTGCGGCTGGGCTGCCCGGTCATCCCAAGCTACGTCGAGCGGCTGGGTCCGGCCCGGTTCCGGGTGACGTGTGAGCCACCACTCACCTTGCCGGACACCGGTGACCGTACGGCCGATATAGCGGCACTGACGCAAATGGTGAATGACACGATCGAGCGCTGGGTGCGGGCCAAGCCGGAAAGCTGGCTATGGCTGCACCGGCGTTGGCCGAAGGCTAGTACTTAGCCTTCACTGGAATCTTCATGATCTCAGGCAGCGGCGAACGTTCCAGCGACTTGATCGCAGGCCGGGGCTTACCCGATGCTGCTCCGATCGTCGCGTCCTGCTGCTCGATGATGCTCTGAGCCGGCATGTCGCCATCCAGGCCGACCAGCGCCGTGCTGGGCACGCGCCGGTTGCTGGTGCGCGTGCCGTCGACATAGGTTACATCGAAGGCGACAAAGCTGCTTTCGATCTTCTTTTTAGGCGCCATCATTGTCTCCGGAGCTGATCCCTTCGGCTGGTGAAACCTCTGTTCCAGCCTCTAGTTCAGCCTTGCGTTTTGCGGCGACCTCTTCTTTGTCCCGCAGTTTCTCGTCTTTTTTGGCCTGCTTTGCGCGGTTCCGCTCGGCCCGCTGCATATTGTAGTTGGGCTTGAAGACCATCGGGATTCCTTGCGGCGCAGGGTGGAAAGGAGCCGCGCTTCAGCTTTGGCCGAGCTGGCTTTCCCGCACGACGCGCTCATGACCGTCGCGGGAGTTCTTGATGCGGTATTGCAGATCCCGGGTCTCGCTGGGCATCTGCCGCACCACGGTGTAGCTCCCCCGCGGCGCATTGCCATCGAACGCGCTGGGGGAGAACTCCACCTTCTGGCCGAAAGCGAACTTATGGGCTGCCATACAGGTCGCCTCCGGCCGCTGCCATGACGGCAGCTCTAGGGTTGAAAGGCTATGCGGCCTGCAGGTTGACCGCGGAGGTCTTGCCCTGCTGGCCACGCTCGAGTTCAAAGCTCAGCTTCTGGCCCTCATTCAGCGAGCCCATGCCGGCGCGCTCGACGGCCGAGATATGCACGAACACGTCCTTGCTGCCGTCATCCGGCTGGATGAAGCCAAAACCCTTCTGTGCGTTGAACCACTTAACCGTTCCGACTGCCATAGTATGCTCTCCATAGACACGGCGGCCCGCACGGTGCAGGCCGAATTACTTTTACATTAGGGAGCACCGGAAAAGCCGCAGATCCCAGAAAACTGGGGTTTGACAGGCATCGATCCAAAGACTGGCTGGCCCAACACGAAAAGCGCCATGGCTTACATGGGCCTCCGATGCCCAAAAGTAAAGCAGGCCCGCGGACTATATTCAGATCGGCAGCACTCCCTGCCCGGACCGTGCCGCCCCGCTTGCAGCGACGTCCACCTCCCCGTCGCCGAACCGCAGCCGCAAACGCCGGCCCGGCGCCACCCGTGCCGCCGACGTGATCGCCTGCCCTTCCGCATCCAGTACCAAGGCGTAGCCGCGCGCCAGCACAGCCTGGATCGAGACGGACTCGAGCCGCGCCGCAAGCCCCGTCAGCCTTGCCTGCGACTCCCGCAGTCCGGCCTGCAGCGAACCCGACGACAGCCGCGCCAAAATGGCTCCGGCTCGCCCCCGCTGTCGCGTCGCAGCCTGCCGTATCCCGCCTTCCAGCCGGGATGCGGCCAGCGCCAACGCAGCCCGCCGTGCCGCCGCCACGTTTTGCGGGTTGGGCACGCGCAGCTCGACCTGCACTAGCGCCGCCCGCCGGGTTCGTATCAGGTTCGGCAGCGCAAGCATCAGGCGCAGGCTGCGGCCCTCGATCGCATGATGCGCGGCGCGCATTATCCCGGGTAGGTCCGGGATACCGTGCTCTGCTCGCACCAGCGCGGCCCGGCGCGCCGATAGCAGGTTCGGCAACGCCATAGCCAGCCGTTGCGCCCGGTCGTCCAGGCGCTGCCGCGCGCCGCCCAGCAGGTTCGGCAGGTCGGGCAGGCCGCGCTCGGCCCGGCCCAGTTGCAGGCGCCGCTCCTGCGTCATCCGGTGCAGCCCGGCGGACAGCCGCGCCGCCTCCTGCGCCACGGTGGCCAGCAGCTCGGCGCGGACCGGCACTGCCAGCTCGGCTGCCGCGGTAGGCGTCGGCGCACGGCGGTCAGCCGCGAGGTCGATCAGCGTGTTGTCCGTCTCGTGCCCCACGGCGGAGATCAGCGGAATGCGGCAGGCGCAGGCGGCACGGACCACGGCCTCGTCATTGAAGGCCATCAGGTCCTCCAGGCTGCCGCCGCCGCGCGCGACAATCAGCACGTCGGGCCGCGGGATGGCGCCCCCCGGCACGATGCGGTCGAAACCGGCGATCGCTGCGGCGATGCGGGCAGCGGCGCCCTCGCCCTGCACCGGCACCGGCCAGACAAGTATGGGGCGCGGAAAACGGCGCAGGATCGTGGTCTTGATGTCCTGCAGCACCGCGCCCTGAGCGGATGTCACGACCCCGACAACGTCCGGCAGTTGCGGGATGCGCCGCTTGCGATCGCTGTCGAACAGGCCTTCCGCCACCAGGCGGGCGCGCAACGCCTCGATCCGGGCCAGCAGCGCGCCGGCGCCGGCATAGTCCATGCGCTCGACGATCAGTTGGTAGGAGCTGCGTTCGCCATAGGACGATACACGGCCGGTCGCGATGACCTCCACGCCGTTCTCGGGCACCAGGCCTAGGCGGGACACCGTGCCCTTCCATACGACGCCGCTGATCTTGCCGCCCTCGTCCTTCAGCGAGAAATACATGTGCCCGGACGGGTAGCGCTTGTATTCCGTGATCTCCCCCCGCACGCGCACGCGGCCGAACGCGCCTTCCAGCGTACGTTTCACCGCGCCGGAGATTTCGGAAACTGTGTATTCCGGGATGTTGGAGGCGGTTGCCGTCAAATCGTCCATGCGCTGAACCTATGCTACACGCGGGTAAGTTTGAAGCGGGGGGCAGCATGCGGGTTCTGGTGGTCGGCTCGGGCGGTCGGGAGCATGCGCTGGCCTGGGCGCTGTCGGCGTCGCCGTTGCTGACGAAGCTGTGGGTCGCGCCGGGCAACCCGGGCACTGCGCTGGTGGCGGAGAATGTGGGCATCGCCGCCCTGCATACCGAGCGGCTGGTGCAGTTCGCCCGGGAGAACGCGGTCGACCTGGTGGTACCGGGTCCCGAGGGTCCGCTGGTCGCGGGCCTGGCAGACGCCATGGCGCAGGCTGGCATCCGCTGCATCGGCCCCACCGCCGCCGCCGCGCGACTCGAGGGCAGCAAGGCCTTCACCAAGCAGCTTTGCGACGACGCCGGCATTCCCACCGCGCTGTGGGAGCAGTTCGCCGACGCGGACGAGGCGCACGCCTTCATCCGCCGCCGGGGCGCGCCGGTCGTGGTGAAGGCGGACGGCCTGGCGTCCGGCAAGGGCGTCGTCGTCGCCGCCACGATCGAAGAGGCCGAGGCCGCGGTCGACACGATCATGCGCGAACGCTCGTTTGGCGATAGCGGTGCGAGCGTGGTGATCGAGGAGTGCCTGACCGGCGAGGAGGTCAGCCTGTTCGCGCTATGCGACGGCACGGACGCGGTGTTCCTGGGTGCAGCCCAGGACCACAAGCGGCTCGGCGACGGCGACACTGGGCCGAACACCGGCGGCATGGGCGCGCTGTCCCCGGTGCCGGGCTTCGACCCCGGCACGGCGATGGACGGCTTCATTCGCCCAGCCTTGAATGAGATGGCCCGCCGTGGCACGCCGTTCCGCGGCATCCTGTTCGCCGGCCTGATTCTGACGGCGGATGGCGCCAAGCTGATCGAATACAACGTCCGCTTCGGCGACCCGGAGTGCCAGGCGCTGCTGCCCCGGCTACGCAGCGACCTGCTGCCGGCGCTGCTGGCGGCCTGCGACGGCGAGCTGGGCCGCTTCGACCTGCGATGGCGGGACGGAGCTTCGGTCGCGGTGGTGATGGCGGCGCCGGGCTACCCGGCGGCTCCCGAACCCGGCTCCGATGTCGGCGACCTGAGTGCGGCGGCGTCGGTGCCCGGCGTGCTGGTATTCCAGGCCGGCACGCGCTTCGAGGGCGGCCATCTGCTGGCCGATGGTGGCCGGGTGCTGACGATCTGCGGCACCGGGGCCGACCTGGCGGCGGCTCGGGCGGTGGCGTATCAGGCGGTCGGGCTGGTGCCGTGGAAGGAGGGCTTCTACCGCCGAGACATCGGGGTTCGCGCCTAACCGCGCAGTCCCTGGAAGAGATCCCGCAGCAATCTCCCGCACTCCACCTCCGGCCGGTGCAGGCAACCTGGCGCGTCAAATACTCGGGGCCCGTGCTGCATGACTTCGGGCGCAGCCTCAGTACCGCGGGCTTGCATGTGCGGACGCAGCGCCGCCCAGCGGCGTCCGCCACGCACACGCTGCTCCGTGCCAGCGACACGCCGGTTGCGGCACAGTGTCCTACAGCTGCTCCTCCTCGATGCTAAGGGCTGACCCGCTTCCGCCGCCTATCGCTGGGTCCATGCAACAACGCTGCTCGCGACGGCAGGGCGATTGGTGAGTAATTTATTGCCGCACATCTAAAAATTTGCTATTATTCTTATTGATGTAACGAGGCGCAGCTATGTCAGGCGAAAGCACGCGCAGACTCGCTGCGATCGTGATGGCTGATATCGTGGGCTACACGCGCATGATGGGTGCCAACGAGAGAGGTACCCATGTGCGGGTGCAGCGCCTCTTCCGCGAGCTGATCGACCCGACGATTGCCGAGCATCGCGGACGGCTGATCAAGACGAGTGGTGACGGCTTCCTCGCTATGTTCGACAGCCCGGTCGAAGCCGTGCGTTGCGCGATCGTAATTCAGCAGAGCATGGTCGGCCGCAACCTTGAGCTGCCCGACGCCCAGTGGATCCGGTTCCGCATCGGCGTCAACCTCGGTGATGTCATCGTCGAGGCCGACGACATCTACGGCGAGGGCGTCAACGTTGCGGCCCGGCTGGAGCAACTCGCCGAGCCTGGCAATATCTACATCTCCGGCGGCGTATACGAGCAGATCAGATACAAGCTGGTCTGCGGCTACCAGTCGCTTGGCGACCGGAAGGTCAAGAACATCGTCGACCCGGTGCCGATCTATCGCGTGCTGCCGGATCCGGCGGCGCTCGCGAAGGCCGCGCGGGGAGGCGGCATGCGCCTCGGCCTACTCGGCGTGGGCACGATCATTGCCATCGGCGTTGGCATTGGTTTCGGCATCGGCGATGGCGGATGGTATGGTTGGAAGCGCGCGACCGAGCCGCCCGCGCAGGCGGTCGCCGCCGCGATACAGGCACCCATTCAGCCCGCGATACCACTTGCCGCTGCATCCCCGGCCGTTGCGTTGGAACAACCTGCGCCTGCACCGCCCGCACGGATAATCTCTGGCGCGGCTAAGCCATTGTCGGTGCCTGACGCCCCCGGCCCGGCCTCCGCCCATTCGGCTCCGCCCCCGAATGCTCAGGAAGCGGTGCTCTCCACCCCAATACAGGGCGCGACCGTTTCTCCGCGTTTGCCGACCGGGCGGCCCGACGCCTCACCCGTCATCATCGAGCCCGAGATGATCCCCATCGCCCGGGGCACGTTCCGGATGGGCAGCACCGAGAACCTTTCGGAGCAACCGGTCCACAGCGTGACGGTCGGCCCGTTCCTGATCGCGAAGTATCCTGTCACCGTCCGGCAGTGGCGCGCGTGCGTGGCGGCAAAGGCATGCACCTACGTCCCGGACAGCGGCGACGATGCGCCGGTCAACAACGTGAGCTGGGCAGACACGCAGCAATTCATCGCATGGCTCTCGCAGGCCACACAGCGGCGCTATCGTCTGCCCAGCGAAGCCGAATGGGAGTATGCGGCCCGCGGCGGCACCGACACGCGCTACTGGTGGGGCAACACGATGAAACCGGGTCTCGCCAACTGCAAGGGATGTGGCGGCCCGCACGATGCAGTCGAGCCGGTGCAGGTCGGCGCCCTGCCGGCCAACCCGTTCGGCCTGCACGACATCGGCGGCGGTTTTGCAGAGTGGGTCGAGGATTGCTGGCACAAGAACTACCACGCTGCGCCGGCCGATGGCTTGGCCTGGCTCGGCCCGGATTGCCGGGAACGTGTGCTGCGCGGAGGGTCATGGCGCAACGACGCGAGCTATACTCGCCTGGCAAGCCGGGATTACTACGATGCGTCCGTTCGCTACCCGACCCACGGAGTCCGCCTGGTACGCTTGCCATAGACCATAGAGGAGCGAACATGCAAACGCGGCGCCTGATGATGAGATTGCTTCTGCAATTTGCGCCGGCAACGGCCTTCGCGGGCACGACGCCTGCACCCAAAGACGCGTATCTCTACATTATTTGGCCGACCGACGGCGAACGCATAAAAGGTGCGTTCTGGTGTCGCTTCGGCCTGCGCAACATGGGCGTGACGCATGCGGGCGACGGGACCGCGAATACGGGCCATCACCACTTACTGATCGACGCGGATGAGCCACTCGACTTGAACGAGCCCATTCCCTCCGACAGGAAGCACATGCACTTCGGCGCGGGTCAGACCGAAGTGCGCGTAGAGCTACCGCCAGGCGCGCACACGCTCCAGCTCGTGCTGGGCGATGCGGCACACATTCCGTTCGACCCGCCCATCACTTCGCGGAAAATCCGGATAGTTGTTACTTAACTGTATTTATCCGATCTTCTATTTGAGGGCAGCGTATTTAGTCGGACTTCTTGTCAAGATGAACTGTCAGGAAGCGGCGCATGGCATCGCCGATCTCTGCCGCATGCGTCTCCAGCGCGAAGTGGCCGGTGTCGAGCAAGACAATTTCGGCATCCGGCAAGTCCCGGCGGTAGGCCAGCGCACCAGCCGGCAGGAAATGCGGATCGTTCTGGCCCCAGATCGCCAGCAGCGGTGGACGGTGTGTCCCGAGATAGTCCTGGCAGGCCGGGTAGAGCGCGAGGTTAATGGCATAGTCCAGGATCAGGTCGAGCTGGATGTCCTCGGCGCCGGGCCGGGCCATGTAGGCGATGTCGAGCGTGCAGCCGTTGGGCGAGATGAGGGCGGGATCGGCGCCGTGCAGGTATTGACCGGTTCGGATGGCCTCTGGCGTGAGCGACGCCCGGCAGGCCTCGCGGTTCTCGGGCGTGGGCGACGCCCAATAGGCGCGCCATGGCCCCCATGCGTCGCTCAGCCCCTCGATGTAGGCACTGCCGTTCTGGGTGACGATCGCGGTCAATCGTTCCGGGTGGGCCATCGCCAAGCGTAGGCCAACAGGCGAGCCGTAGTCGACGATATAGAGCGCAAGCGGTCAAGGTGCCGCGCCTCGGCGAAGCCCTCAATCACATCGGCAAGATGATCGAAGCTCTAGGTGAACTCACCACGTGGCGGCGTCACGGTATTGCCGAAGCCAGGCAAATCCGGCGCCGCGAGCTTCTCGACGCTGCCATGCCATCGGTGCAGACCCCGCCGGCCTACGGCAGTGACACCGCTTCCGCTTAACGGCAGCGCCACGGACGAACGCCTCCATACGGTAGGACGATCCACACGGGCCAGCTTCGAGCCAAAGACAAGCGCCGCAACCCGCGCGGCTGTCTTGATCTCGATCTCCGGAATGATCGACTGCAGCGGGTATAGGAGACGCTGCTCGCGTTGATCAGACGACACAGGCGGGAGACGTATCTGCTCTACCCTCACACACATCAGTGCTAACCCAAACCCAGCTCGGCCCTGATCCAGTCGTGAAACACAGTGACCGCCCCGCCGCGGGCCGCCGGATATACCAGGCGGTGGCCGACGTACCGGCAGTCGGCCGCGCGCCCCAGCAAGGGTTGCACCAGGCGTCCGCTGGCCAGCTCACGCTCCGCCAGGCGGGTGCTTTCCAGTGCGATGCCCATGCCGTCCGCGGCTGCAGCGATTGACAGGAAGGAGCGGTCGAACCGTGGGCCCCGCAGTGGCGGCTGCGGCATTGCGTTGGCGGCGAACCAGTCGGACCAGCGGACCATCTTGTTGTCGCTCGTGATCAGAGAATGCCGCAGCAGATCTGCTGGCGCCCGAAGCCCCTCCCCCAGCGACGGGGCGCAGAGCGGCGTCACCACTTCCTCCCCCAATGGAACCACCACCAGCCCCGGCGTGCGCGGCAGGCCGTAGATGATGTCCGCATCGTATTCGTCAGCAGAGAACCGCGAGTAGTTGGCGTCAGCATGCAGCCGAACCTCCAGTGCCGGGTGCTGCGCCAACAAGCGCGGAAGCCGCGGCGCGAGCCACTGCGCCGCAAAGGACGGCGCGCAATGCAGGCGGAACAGCAGCGGGCCGCGGGCGCCGATGGCTGCAACCCCGGCCTGCAGCTCGGCAAAACCGCGCGATACATGCCGCATCAGGGTCTCCCCGGCGGCGGTGAGCTGAACCGTCCGGCCATCGCGCGCGAACAGCGCAACGCCCAACCCTTGTTCCAACCGGCGGATCGCATGGCTGACGGCGGACGCCGAAAGGTGCAGCTCCGCTGCCGCGTGGCGGAACGAGCGGTGGCGGGATGCGGCCTCGAACACGCGCAGGGCAGGGAGCGGCAACATTGCGCCAATGATGACCTGCAGTCACCCATCGGTGCAAACATGTCGTTTGCCAGCAAGGTCCGGCCGGCGCGAGCATCCCGTTCGACGAGGGTGAGGAAACGCATGCTGCTCGATGGCAAGGTTGCGGTCATATCCGGGGCCGCCAGCCCGCGCGGGATCGGCTTGGCCACCGCGCGGCTGTTTGCCGCCCACGGTGCCCGCGTGGCGATCCTGGATTTGCACGACTCCGGCGAAGCAGCGGCCGGATTGGGTCCGATGCACCGCGGCTATGCCTGCGACGTGACCGACCGAGCCGCATGCGGCCAGGCGGTCGGCCAGGCCATCGCAGACCTTGGCGGGATCGATGTGTTGGTCAACAACGCCGGCATCACGCAGCCGCTCAAGCTGATGGAGATCGGGCCGGAGCAGTGGGATGCGGTGCTGGACGTGAACCTGCGCGGGGTGCTGAACCTGAGCCAGGCGGCGGTGCCGCATATGCGGGAGCGCCGGGCCGGCAGCATCGCCTGCATGTCCTCGGTCTCGGCGCAGCGCGGCGGCGGCATCTTCGGCGGCCCGCACTACTCCGCGGCCAAGGCGGGCGTGCTAGGCCTGGCCAAAGCGATGGCGCGGGAGCTGGGACCGGACGGCATCCGGGTCAACTGCGTGACACCCGGCCTGATCCAGACCGACATCACCGGCGGCAGGCTGACGCCGGCGATGAGGACCGAGATCGCGGCGACCATCCCGCTCGGCCGTCTGGGCGAGGCGGAGGACGTGGCGCGGGTGTTCCTGTTCCTGGCGTCCGAGCTGTCAGGCTACGTGACGGGAGCGGTCATCGACGTGAACGGGGGGATGCTCATCCATGGTTAAGCAGGGCATGGATAAGCAGGGCATGGATAAGCAGGGCATGGCTGAGCAGGGCGGCAGGCCGCGCCGGAACGTCAGCAAGGACCTGCTGCGCGACAAAGCGAAAATGATCCGGCGCGAGACGGTGAAGCTGACCGACATCTGCGGCAGCGGCCACTATGGCAGTGCCTTCTCGATGGCCGAGCTGGTCGCATCGCTCTACTACGAGTTCATGCGCGTCCGCCCGGACGAGCCTCAATGGGCGGACCGGGACCGGTTCACGATGGGCAAGGGCCATGCCGCCATCGGGCTGTATCCCGTGCTGGCGGACCTCGGGTTCTTCGGGTGGGACGAGCTCTACAACTACACGCGCCTCGGCTCCCCGTACGGGGACCATCCCGACATGCGGAAGGTGCGCGGGGCGGATTTCAGCTCTGGCTCCATCGGGCACAACCTGTCGGTTTCGGTCGGGATGGCGCTGGGCCTGCGGCTGCGCGGGTCGCCGGGCCGGGTCGTCTGCATGATGGGCGATGGCGAGCAGGCGGAGGGCCAGGTATGGGAGGCCGCGATGTCGGGCGCACACTACAAGCTGTCGAACCTGGTCGGCATTGTGGACAACAACGCCGTCGGCTCGGACGGCGTGGTGGCGGAGACGATGAACAACGAGCCGCTGGGGGACAAGTGGCGCGCCTTCGGCTGGGATGTGCGCCGCATCGACGGGCACGACCTGGATTTGGTGGGTGAGACGTTGGATTGGGCGCTGAACACGCTCCGGGACCGCCCGGCGTGCATCATCGCCGATACGGTCGCGGGTCGCGGCGTCGGCTTCATGGAGCACGCATGGCAGTGGCACCTGGGCTTTCTGGGGCCGGCGGACCGGGACGCTGCCCTGGCCGAGATCGAGATGGGAGTCGTCGGATGAGCGGCGCCTACGCAGCGATGGACAACCCGGCCGTGGACAAGAGCGAAAGCAGTGTTCGGCCCGGCCCAAGCAAACAAGAGTGGGATGAGAAGTCCTGGGACATGGTCGGCAGCCTCAACCTGTCATTGCAGCTGCCGACCGGAGAGGTGCTGATCGGCTTGGCCGAGCAGGGCCGCGACGACATCGTGGTCTGCACCGCAGACCTGGGCCGGCCGACCCAGGTCATCAACTTCGGCCGGCGCTATCCGGACCGCTACTTCAATTTCGGCATCGCCGAACGCAACATGATCGGCGCCGCGGCCGGGCTTGCGACGACGGGGCTGCTGCCGGTCATCAGCAACTATAGCTTCTTCCTGGCGCTGATGGGTGCGGAGAACATCCGCAACGACATCGCCTACCCGAACCTGCGGGTGCGGATGGTCGGCACCCATAGCGGCATCGCCATGGGGTTCTACGGCACGTCGCACCATTGCAACGAGGATATCGGCCTACTGCGCGCCATCGCAGGCCTGACGGTGATGGCGCCCTGCGACGCCAATGCCATCCGTGCGGCGCTGCCGGCTACCCTCGACCACGACGGCCCGATCTATTTCCGCGTCGGCCGCGGGCGGGAGGCGGTGGTGTACGACACCCCGCCCGACTGGCGCATCGGCGGCAGCACCACGCTGCGGGACGGCAAGCACGCGACGGTGCTGGCCATCGGCAACCTGGTTCGCGCCGCCATGGACGCGCACGACATCCTGGCGCGGGACGGCATTGGCCTGCGCGTCGTGGACATGTACTCCATCCGGCCCATCGACGAGGCCGCCGTGCTGGCGGCAGCGCGCGACCATGGCCTGGTGTTCTCGGCGGAGGAGCACAACGTGACCTCCGGCTTCGGCTCGGCGGTCGCGGAGGTGATGGCGACCCACGGCACAGGCGCCCGGCTGGTGCGGATCGGAATGCCGGACCAGTATTCGATCCTGGGGCCGCCCACGCACCTGTACCGGCATTATGGCCTCGATGGCGAAGGAGTAGCGGCAGTCGTCCGGCATACGCTGAAGGCCTAGAGCGTGTTCGGAGCAGATAGAAGCACCGAACACGCTCTAGGTTATTGTGAAAGCACGCAAAACCTCGGTTCAGATGAAGCCATCTGAACCGATATTGCTTTAAACGAAGCGCCAGAAGGCGCAGTCACCCCCGGGAGGATACAATGACCAACGCACCCAAGCCAGCCGTCCTGCGCCGTGCCCTGATTGGCGGCGCCATGACCCTGCCGCTGTTCGCCATCCGTACGCGGCCGGCCGGTGCCGCGGAGTTCGACCTCAAGTTCGCCACCGGCCAGTCGCCGACCAACCCGATCAACACGCGCCTGCAGGAGGCGATCGACCGCATCAAGGCTGCCACGGGCGGGCGCGTCGAGATGCGCCTGTTCCCGAATAACCAGTTGGGATCGGACACCGATCAGATCAGCCAGCTGCGGGCTGGCGGGATCGAGTTCCTGAACGTCGCGGGATCGGTGCTGTCCACCTTGGTGCCGGCGACGGCACTGGTGAACGTGGGCTTCGCCTTCAGCAGCTACGACCAGGTCTGGCGCGGTGTGGACGGGGCACTGGGCAAGTATATCGAGGGCCAGGTGGAGAAAGCCGGGATCGCCCTGATCGCGCCCCTGGGCGACAACGGCTTTCGCCAGATCACGACCGCCGACACCCAAGTCAAGGGACCGGCAGACCTGAAGGGCTTCCATATCCGGGTGCCAGTCTCGCCGATTTTCACCTCGCTGTTCCAGGCACTGGGTGCCGCGCCGACCTCGATCAACTTCAACGAGGTTTATACGGCGCTGCAGACCAAGCTGGTAGGCGGCCAGGAGAACGGCTTGGTCACGATCGAGACGGCGAAGCTGTACGAGGTGCAGAAATTCTGCTCGGAAACCAGCCATATCTGGGACAGCTTTTGCGTCCTGGCCAACCGCCGGGCGCTGGGACGTATGCCGGCCGACGTGCAGGAGACCGTGCGGCGCGAGCTGCGGCAGTCGGTCATGGACCAGCGCGGGGACGAGGCGCGCCTGGATGCCGGACTGAAGACGACGCTGCAGGGCAAGGGCATGACCTTCATCGCCGCCGACAAGGACGCCTTCCGCGCCGCGCTGCGCGCGTCCACCTTCTACGCCGACTGGCGCGCCAAGTTCGGCGACCAGGCCTGGGCCGCGCTGCAATCGGTTTCGGGCGAACTCGCCTGAACAGGACGCCGGCGGTGTCCGCTCCAGCGTTGGCGCAGCCCACGCCCGGCAGGGTCCTCGCGGCCGTCACGCGTGGCTTGGCGCTGCTGGTCGAGGTGCCGACGGTGCTGCTGGTGGCGACAGAGGTGGTCGTCCTGTTCTGCGGCGTCACGGCACGCTACGTCTTCCGCCATCCGATCATTTGGTCGGATGAGCTGGCGTCCATCCTGTTCCTTTGGCTCGCGATGTTCGGCGCTGCTTTGGCCTTGCAGCGCGGCGGCCATATGCGGCTGTCCTATTTGGTGGACCGCCTTCCGCCCCGCGGGCGCGCCGTGGCGGAGGTGCTCAACATCGGGGTGCCGTTGCTGTTCGTCGTGCTGGTGCTGCAGGCGTCCTGGGACTATGCGGACGACCAGTCGTTCATCGAGACGCCGGCGCTGGGCTGGTCCGGCCTGGTGCGTGCTGCGGCCATGCCGGCCGGCCTGACGCTGATTGGGCTGAGCGCCATGGCGCAGCTCGCCCGGCACCGCATCCGAGATCTACTACTGGCGGTGCTGGTGCTGGGGGCGTTGGCCGGGCTGCTGTGGCTGGCGGGGCCGGCGCTGCACCGCATGGGCGCCTGGAACCTGCTGGTGTTCTTCGTGCTGCTGTTGGGGGCCGGCGTCATCTCGGGCCTGCCGATCGCGTTCGGCTTCGCGCTGGCAACCATCGCCTATCTGCTCACGACCACGTCCACCCCGCTGTCCATTGTGATCGGGCGCATGGACGAGGGCATGAGCTCGCTGATCCTGCTCGCCGTGCCGCTGTTCGTGCTGCTGGGCCAGTTGATGGAGATGACGGGCCTGGCGCGCGTGCTGGTCGCTTTTCTGGCGGCGCTGGTGGGGCATGTGCGCGCCGGGCTGTCCTACGTGCTGATCGGCGCGATCCTGCTGGTCAGCGGCATCAGCGGGTCCAAGACGGCGGACATGGCGGCGGTCGCCCCGGTGCTGTTCCCCGAGATGAAGCGCCGCGGCGCCGATGAGGGCGAGCTGATCGCGCTGCTGGCCGCGTCCGGCGCCATGAGCGAGACCATCCCGCCCAGCATCGTGCTGATCGTGATCGGGTCGGTGACGAGCGTGTCCATCGCCGGGCTGTTCACCGCCGGGCTGCTGCCGGGGCTGTTCCTGGCGTTGGTGCTCTGCCTCATGGCCCGGCGCGCCGCGGGACGGGAGAACCTGGCTGGCGTCGTGCGTGCCCCGGCCCGCGTGGTGTGGCGCGCCTTCGTCGTGGCAATCCCGGCGCTGCTGCTGCCCTTCGTGATCCGCGGCGCCGTGGTGGAGGGGGTGGCGACCGCAACCGAGGTGTCGACCATCGGCGTCGCCTACACGGTTCTGGTGGGGCTGCTGATCTACCGGCAGTTCGACTGGCGGCGCATTTATCCCATGCTGGTCGACACCGCGACGTTGTCCGGCGCGATCCTGCTGATCGTGGGCGGCGCCACGGCGATGGCCTGGGCGCTGACGCAGTCCGGCTTCTCCCAGGCGCTGGCCGGGTTCATGGGCGGGCTGCCAGGCGGCCATTGGAGCTTCCTCGGCATCTCCATCGTCGTATTCGCGGTGCTGGGGTCGGTACTGGAGGGCATCCCGGCCATGGTGCTGTTCGGCCCGCTGCTGTTCCCGGTGGCGAAACAGCTCGGCATCAATGAGCTGCACTACGCGGTCGTCGTGATCTTGGCGATGGGAATCGGCCTGTTCGCGCCGCCATTCGGGCTTGGCTACTACGCCGCGTGCATTATCGGCCGGGTGCCGGCCGAGGTAGGGCTGCGCCGCATCTGGCCCTATTTGGGTGCCCTGGCCGCCGGCATCGTCGTGATCGCGCTGGTACCCTGGTTGTCCACCGGATTGATCCCGAAGCCCTGAGGAGGCCCTATGAACCTGTTTCCCATGCTTGGCGCGCGCGCCGAGGCCGGACGTCCCATCCGGGTCGGCCTGGTCGGCGCCGGCAAGTTCGGCTCGATGATCCTGGCGCAGGCCATGCGCATCGAGGGGTTCCATGTCGTGGGCGTGGCCGACCTGGACGTGGGCAAGGCGCGCGCCTCGCTGACCCGCGTGGGCTGGCCGGCCGAGCGCTACGCCGCGGCCACGCTGGACGAGGCGATGCGCAGCGGCGCCACCTGCGTGCTGGACGACGCGCACGCCTTGGCCGCGCACCCCGGCATCGAGTGCATCATCGAGGCGACGGGCCATCCCATCGCCGGCATCCGCCACGGGCTCGCAGCCATCGAGGGCGGCAAGCACGTGGTCATGGTGAACGTCGAGGCGGACGTGCTGTGCGGGCCGCTGCTGGCAGCGCGCGCCAGGGCGAAAGGGCTGGTCTACTCCATGGCCTATGGCGACCAGCCCGCCCTGATCTGCGAGCTGGTGGACTGGGCGCGGTCCTGCGGCTTCGAGATCACCGCCGCCGGCAAGGGCATGAACTTCGAGCCGCGCTACCGCTACTCGACGCCGGACACCGTCTGGGGGTTCTTCGGCTGGTCGGAGGAGCAGGTGGCCAAGGGCGACTTCAATCCGAAGATGTACAACAGCTTTACCGACGGCACGAAGGCGGCCATCGAGATGGCGGCGGTCGCCAACGGCACCGGGCTGGACTGCCCCGACGACGGGCTGGCCTTCCCGCCAGCCGGGCTGCACGACCTGGCCCGCGTGTTCCGCCCGGTGGCGGATGGCGGGCGCCTGCCGCGTGCCGGGCTGCTGGACATCGCGGCCAGCCAGGAGCCGGACGGGCGGGAGGTGCCCAACAACATCCGCTATGGCGTGTTCGTCACGTTCAAGGCGCACAACGAGTATGCCCGTGCCTGCTTCGCGCAATACGGCCTGCAAACGGACCCGTCCGGCTGGTATGCCTCCATGTGGCGGCCGTTTCACATGATTGGGCTGGAAACCAGCATCAGCGTGCTATCCGCCGTCTTGCGGGGAGAGCCGACCGGGTGTTCCAAGGAGTTCCGGGGCGACGCGGTCGCAACGGCCAAGCGCGACTTGAAGCCCGGCGAGATGCTGGACGGGGAGGGCGGCTATGCCGTCTGGGCCAACGCCATCCCGGCCGCGCGAAGCCTGGCACTGGGTGCGCTGCCGATCGGGCTGTCAGGCAACGTGCGCCTCAAGCGCGCGGTGGCCCGCGACACGGTCGTTGCGTTCGACGATGTGGAGCTGCGCGACGACGCCGACGTGGTCGCGCTGCGGCGGGAGATGGAAGGCGGTGCCCGGCGGGCTGCCGCGGCCTGATCGGCCTTGCTGGTGGCAGGGATGGCCAACGGAGCGTGGTTGAGCCAGGGCCGGCCCTGCCTCCCGTCCGGTCCTCGTCTGTGCGACAACGGCGGTTTCGGGGAGGCCGAGCTTTGGACGACGACGACGAGGGCCCGCCGCGGCTGCCCGGGGGCAAGTTCTATATGACGCCCGAAGGCCATGAACGCCTGCGGACGGAACTCGTCACCCGCCGGACTGAGCGCCACCGGGTCGTTGAGGTCGTCGCGTGGGCCGCAAGCAACGGCGACCGGAGCGAAAACGCGGACTACAAGGAGGGCAAGCGCCGCCTGCGCGAGATCGACCGCCGCCTCCGCTTCCTCGACCGGCGCCTGGCCCATGCCGAGGTCGTGGACCCCAGCGCCCAGACCCGGCGCGACCGCGTGTTCTTCGGCGCGACCGTCACCTACCTGACCGAGCGCGACGAGGAGGTCACCGTCACGATCGTCGGCGTGGATGAGGCCGGCATGGCGGAGGGCAAGATCAGCATCGGCTCGCCTGTGGCACTCGCGCTGCTGGGCGCGTGCGTGGGCCACGAGGTGCAGGTGCGAACGCCGCGCGGGCCGGAGCGGATCGAGGTGGCCGGCGTCCGCTACCCGGAGCGGCACTCCAGCGGCTGACCGTCAGCGGCTTGGGCGTGCGATGCAGCGGTTCCGTAAGACGGAACCGCTCGCCGAATAGGACGGGCTATCGCAGATTTAGTGCGCCAATATTGGGTTTCCGGACTCGGCGACTTCCAGCTGCGTATTGACTTTCAGCATCAGTGCGACAATCCCGCCAACCAGGGCGCAGCCGCCCAACACGAGCAGTCCGGCCGTGAAATTCCCGGTCACATCCTTCAGGTAGCCCATCATATAGGGGCCGGCAAAACCCGACAGGTTGCCAAGTGAGTTGATCGCGGCAATTCCCGCCGCCGCCGAGCTGCCAGTCAGGAAGGTGCTCGGTATCGGCCAGAACAGCGGGGGCATGGCGGAAACGCCGATCTGCCCCAAGCAGAGCAACCCCAGCACCATAGCCGGGGAGGAGACCAAGCCTGCGCCGCCAACGCCGACCATGGCAAGCAACATTGCAAAGCAAACGTGCTCCCTGCGCTTCAACGTGCGATCGGAATTGCGGCCCAGCAGAACCATCCCAACCGCGCCGAACACGAAGGGCAGCGCAGACAACAGGCCGGTCTGGAAATTGCTGGCGCCGAAACCCTTGACGATGGTCGGCAGGAAAAAAGCCACTCCGTAGCTCGCGGCGTTCAAGCAGAAATACACGAACGAGCAGGCCAGGACACGCGGGTCACTTAGCGCTTTGCCGATGCTCAGATGCTCGGCAGACTCTTTCTTCGTCTTTTCCGCTGCCAAACGCGCCTCAAGCCAGGTCTTCTCGTCATCCTTGAGCCAGGCCGCGAGCGCCGGCCGATCGGTCAGATAGAAGATGACCCCGATACCCATCAAAATCGACGGCACCGCCTCGAGGATGAACAGCCATTGCCAGCCATCAAGCCCAGCGCCGGAAAGGTTCAGCAGAGCCCCAGAGACCGGCGCGCCGATGATGGACGAGAACGGGATCGCCAACATGAACAATGCAACCACACGGGCGCGATAGACTGAGGGAAACCACAACGTCAGATAGAAGATGATGCCGGGGAAGAACCCCGCCTCGGCGATGCCGAGCAGGAAACGCAGGATGTAGAACACCCATTGGGTCGAAAGCCCGGTTGCTCCCGCGATCGGACCGATGAAGGCGAAAAGACCGGAGATAATGCCCCAGGTCAGCATGATGCGGGCGATCCATAGCCGCGCGCCAAACCTATCCAATGCGAGGTTGGAAGGCACCTCAAGCAGAAAATAGGCGATGAAAAACAATCCGGCGCCGAGGCCATAGGCCGCCTCGGACAATCCAAGCGCCGACGCCATTTGCAACTTGGCGAAGCCGACGTTGACGCGATCCAGATACGCAACGAAGTAGCACGCGACCAGAAACGGTATCAGCCTCCAAAGGACTTTGCTGATCGTTCTATTTTCGATGTTATCCATAATACCCCTCTCCCTCAGTTTGCTTTGCCGAAGACATCCGCTTGCACTCTGCCACGCCGGCATTTCCTGCTCTACCGCTTCGAGCGCGTCAACTCGGCTTATAATGTGCCGGAACACCCGGCGGATATACTTTTAGAACTGGTCCGCCAAATGTGCGAGACGGCGTGGCTGAATTTCCGGCTGATCGAGTCCGGCGGTGCAAGGCCATGTTGTCAGAGAACTCGGGTTTCATCCGCGCCGAGGCTTGACGATAGGGAGCCAGGGCTGAAATCCTGGAGGCTCGTGAGCCCCCGGAGGTAATCCATCCCTCGTCGGGTGAACCTTGGCAGCCGGGATACGACCATATTGGAGAGTGACATCGTGAACAGACGCTTGCTGATTACCTTGATGGCCGGGTTTTCCCTGACCAGCGGTTTGGCGACGGCGCAACCGGCACCAGCTGCGGGCCCCGGTCCAGCCCGGTTCCGTGGCGCGATCGACGCCACAGGACCTGATTCTGTTGATATCACGACCAGGGCGGGCGCCAAGATTCACATGCAGATGCCCGGCACGGCACGTGTCGTCTCGGTCGTGAACGCCAAGCTGAGCGACATCCAGCCCAATAGCTACATCGGAACGGCCGCAGCGCCGCAACCCGACGGTACCCTGAAGGCGCTTGAGGTCCATATTTTTCCGCCCAGCATGCGCGGCACCGGCGAGGGGTTTCGCCCATGGGACCTGGAGGGCGGTGGCTCCACGATGACAAACGGCACCGTGGGCAGCTTGATCGGCACGAGCGGCCGTACGGCAACCGTCAAGTATGGCGATGGCGAGAAGAAGGTCATAATTCCCGACGATGTTCCGATAGTGACGTTCGAGCCCTCGGACCGCTCGGCGCTCAAGCCTGGTGAAAGGGTCGTCGTCAACGGCCAGCGCGCGACCGACGGCTCGTTGACGGTGGCGTCGGTCTCCGTCGGGAAAGACGGGCTGGCCCCGCCGATGTAGGCACGGCTCTCGGCGAGCTTCTGTTATGGCAGTGCTGACGGGTACCTTATGGCCAGTTAGCGCTGTCCCTGGGGCACGGCGGCACTAGGTTCTTTGTCAAGCAACCGCCTGTCCAGTCGTTCGACCTGCTGATCCAGCGCCTTCCGTTGCGACGGGCTTGGCGCGATGCCTGACGTGTGCTCGCGGCGTTGTATGCCAGCGCGCGTAGGCTGGTGGTGGCGCCAGCCCCAGGTATTGCCCTCGCGAGCCGGGGTTTGCGCCGACCCGATTGTGGGGACGAGCAGCATCAGCAGGGTGAACACCGTCATACGACGGGTAAGTCCGGGCAGAAACGCCAGTTTCGATCCCAAATGATGTTTACGAGTGTGCATGATGCTCTCGTCTATGTGCTCATGACTCTGGGTGCTCATGACTCTGGAGCGACTTTCGCGAGGCCTGGACGCCGGAGTTCCGGCGAGTGGGAAGCGTGTTTTGGGCACGAAAGCAACCCGTGCGAACGCCCGAATGGCTCCGCAAGGTTGGCTCAGCTCCAGAAGCCGGGCAGCAGGCCTCACAGCGTGCGTCTCCGCTGGCCGCAGTGAAGCCTGCCGCGTAAAAACGACGGCTGGTTAGTAGCTGCGGCGCGGGGGTACGCCCGTGGTCGAAACATCGCCAGCCCGGGGTGCGATTGGCGCATTGACCACGTCGCCGGGCGGCAGGCTACCCGGAGGCTGCGGCATGCCTTGGGAGCTACGAGGATCGCTGGACATAGGCCGGGCATTGGAAGACTCCATTGCCGGTGAGCAGGCCGCGACACTCACGAGCAACGAGGCCGCAGAGAGGATGAATAGTCCACGCATGGGATGCTTCCTTACAGGTTGAATAGACACTACCAATCACATTTTCAAAAAATGATCTACGCTTCTTTTAGATAACATTCGCAGGAGCGCGCATTACATATCTTAGTGGTCCGATCCTAACACTTGGCTTTCAAGCGTTAGGTGCATCGGCCCACCAAACAAAAGCCAGCCGCGCACCGTGTGGATCAGTTCGGGCGCCCTGTCGCGGGCCTGCTCGCCTCCAAGACCTCGCTCGCGGCCCGGGCCTGTGCATACCGCATGGGACGCAGCACGCCGAACGCCACGGCGACCACGGCGAAGTTCATCAGCGCCGCCACGAGGAAGACCGAGTACCAGCTTCCGGTCGCGGTCTGGATGATGTTGGCGAACGGCACCAGCAGAGCCGAGGCACCCTTTGCGGTATAAAGCAGGCTCGCGTTCACCGTTGCATACTTCGGCCCGAACGCGTCCGTGCAGGTCGATGGGAACAGGCTGAATATCTCACCCCATGTGAAGAAGATCAGCCCGGCAAACAGCACGAACAGCCACGGGTTGCTGCCGAACGATCCCAGCAGCAAGTACGACAGCCCGCCAAGGCTGAATGCGATCACCATCGTCGGCTCGCGCCCGATCTGGTCGGATACCCAGCCGAAGAACGGCCGGGCTATCCCGTTCATGACGTTGTCGACAATTAGCGCCACGGCCAGGGTGGACGCCCCCAGGAACAGCACCGTGTTGGAGATGCCGAAGTCGGACGCGATGAGCGCCAACTGCGCAGTCGCCATCAGGCCGCTCGCGGACACCATGACGAACATGACATACAGCAGCCAGAACACTGTGCTGCGCAGCATCTCGCGAGGGGTATAGCTGCGCAGCGACTGCGGCAGCTTGCGGGACGGCGCCGGCGGCAGCGCCTCGTTCTGCCTGGGCGCGCGCAGCAGCCAGGCGACCACGACCAGGATGGAGCCCTGGGCGATCCCGAAGACCAGGAAGGTGTGCTGGTAGCCGCTGGCCTCGATCATGGCCTTGATCGGGATGACCGTGACGGCCGCCCCTGCGCCGAACCCGGCGGCGGTCAGCCCGACCGCCAGGCCGCGCCGGTCCGGAAACCACTTCACCGCGTTGCCTACGCAGGTCGCGTAGATGAACCCCGCGCCCACGCCGGAGATCACCGCGCCGAGATACAGCATCCCGAGCGACTCGGCGTAGGCGTTGACGACCCAGGCGACGCCGACCAGCACGCCGCCACCGGCCACGACCAGCTTTGGCCCGCGGCGCGGCCCCAGCGCGTCCACCAGCCAGCCGCCGGCAGGGGTCAGCCAGGTCTCGAGCGCGATGAAGATGCTGAACGATCACTGGATCTCGGCGACCGACCAGCCGCGCGCCAGGCGAATCGGCTGCACGAACAGCGTCCAGCCATATTGCAGGTTGGCGATCAACATCATGCAGACGACGCCGAACACCAGTTGCCACCAGCGAAGTGACGACCTCGGCTGCTGAGTTCCTGCTTGCACTCCTATCTCCCTGCGCCGTCTGGACGCCCTCAAGAACATGCCTCATGCAGGTGTGTCGTGACTAGGGCGCGGTGCCTCCGGCCTGGCGTCCCAGGCAGCTCTGATGTGGCCATCGCCCATTTCGGCATCGGCATCCAGCTCATTGGGTGTCCTGCTCCACCTGCCGTCGCCGGTAGCCGGCGAGCTGATTGAGCAACTCGACCGGGACAGAGAACCCGATCGCCGCGTAGATGTAACCCTTGGGCACGTGCGCGCCGGAGCCGTCCGCGATCAAGGTCATCCCGATCAGCAGCAGGAACCTGAGGGCCAGCATCCTCACTGTCGGATGCCGGTTGACAAAGCCCGAAACTGGTCCGGAGGCGAGCGGCATGACGGCCATCGCGATCACCACGGCCACGATCATGACCGGAAGCTGGTTCGCCATGCCGACCGACCTAATGACGCTGTCGAGCGAGAACACGATGTCGAACAGCCCCGTCGATGCGTGGTCAGCACCTTCGGCGGCGGAGGCAGCCAAGGGGTGCAGTCTGCATCGCCGCTACAGACCATGCGCCAGTCCTGAACCTCGAGCGTGAAATTTGCGCTTACAAGGGCATGGACTACAGGGGAGCACGGACATTCTTATCCAAAGCCGGCGCGACACGCTGGCTGCCAGGTTGATGAAGCCCGTTTGACGGAATGTAGAAGAACCTTCCCTACGCTGTTGTCCCAGACCGATCGGACAACTTTGACGCCTTTGGCACTGCCGCAGGGCGTTGACTCGCGAAAGCAAGGTTGCAGGTCAGGCTCGCGGCGGTGTGAAGAAGCGGGGCTGGCCTTGACTGATCTTTGACATATTCACGCTTGCGCTCCTTTGACACGCCATGAGAGGTTTTTCTCAGTGCGCAAGCGTGTTGGGGGATTTCGCGAAGAAGCTACTTTCAGTCATTGGACTGTTGGTCAGCGTTTTCGCCGCTGCGCCGACCCTGGCGGCAACGCCCGAGAATTTCAACGTTCGTTCAGCGGCCGATCTCGTCGCGATTTGCACCACCGTGCCGAGCGATAACATCTCGTCTGCTACGGTCGGCTTCTGTCACGGCTACGTCGTTGGCGTCTACCGGACGTTGGAGGTTGCGGCCAGTCTGAGCCCACGGGGGGCCTTCACCGACAACGGTCCTCACGCCCAGGCTTTGCCGGCCCAGAACACCGAGATCGAGGTTGCCCGCTCGGCGCTGAACCGGATATCCGGCTTCGGGCCGCCGTCTCGCAGGCCTGAAGCTGCTCCGGATGCGCACAAATCATATAATTCTTAGTGAACGCCATCAAAATGTTTTTAGAAGCAATGCCGGCCGCAGCATAGAATTTGCTCGCGCGGTGACGTAACCCGGCGAAGCGCCCATCTTCATGGCCATCGCCGTGGAATAAAGGCCGCTTGCAAAGCTGTTAAGTCGAGAAGCTGCGGTACGGTTTCAACCCAGGATAACGGGGTGCGCTATTTCGACGAAGCGCCTGAGATGCTCGGCTTGTTGCACCAGAATATCGCGATTTCGTTGAATTTTACTTTCGGAACCAACAGCACGATGATGGTCTTAGCACCTCTTACGACTTCATAGCCTAACGTTTGCGGGAAACACAGTAAATGAAATTGAAATCCAAGCTCCTGATCTGCATGTCGATACTGGTTGGAGGCCTGACGTGGCTGCCGTCGCCCGGAACGGCCCAGCAGCTGCCAACCCCTGAGCAACTCGCGCAATACCTGCCGCCGCTGCAGCCTCCGCCAACGCCCGAACAGGCGGTGCAGGCCGATCAGCGCCAGGGAGCGTATGTGGACGTTAACGGAGCCCGCATCTTCTATCAGGTTGCAGGTCAAGGCACGCCGCTGCTGCTGATCCACGGTTTTCCGCTGTCGGGTCAACTGTATCAATCCCAGCTTGCCGGCCTTAGCAAGCAGTTCCAGGTAATCACGCCCGATCTGCGCGGCTTCGGCAAGAGCCTGGCGCCGGACGCGAACGGTTCGATCGAGATCTACGCGCATGACATGCTGGCCCTGATGGACCAACTCGGGATTCAGACCGCGGTCATCGGCGGCCATTCCATGGGCGGCCAAGTCACGCTGGAAATGTACAAAGAACAGCCCGCGCGCTTCGCCGGCATGCTGCTGATCGACACTGACCCGATGGCGGCCTCGTTCGTCGAAAAGGGAGAGTGGGAGGGCTATAGACAGCAAGGCGCCAACGCCGGCGTATCCTCCATCGTGCCGATCATTGAGCCCCAACTGCTGACCGGCATCACTCGTGCCCTGGACACCGCCAAGTCAGCCACGATGATGAACATCCTGGCCGAAGCATCGGTCAACGGCATCCTGGGTGGAGGCCAGGCGCTGGCGACCCGGGCTGACTACACGAGCCTGCTCGGCTCCATCGGAGTGCCCACCCTGGTCCTGGTCGGTCTTGAGGACCCGGTTTACGCATTCCCGGTATCGCAGATGACGAAAGCGGCCATCCCCAATGCGCAGCTCGCAGTCATCCTGGGTGCCTCACACGCCAGCATCTTCGAGCGGCCAACCCTGGCCAACCAGGCGGTCCTAGACTGGGCTGCCACCCACTAATATGCCGTTATTGCGGTCGTGCTCGGCATTTGATACGCCGGGACCGGAGCAATCCCCCTAGACTACACCGCTGGAATCTTGACGACCTCCGCAGTATCCACTTGCTTGGGCCCCGCCTTGCGGCTGCATGGCCGGGCCCTTGCGATGGATGGCGGCGAGACGGTGCGGTAGGGGATGGGGAATGCGCGACAAGGTTACGACCGCCGCCGAGGCCGTCGCTGTCATCCAGAACGGTGACACCCTCTGCACCTCGGGTTTTGTGGGCATCGGCGTGCCGGACGAGTTGCTGCTGGCACTAGAAAAGCGCTTCTTGGAAACGAGCGAGCCCCGCGCCCTGACGCTGTTGTTTGCGGCCGGACAGGGCGATGGGCGGGATCGCGGGCTGAATGCGTTGGGCCACGACGGGCTGCTAAAACGCGCTGTCGGCGGGCATTGGGGCCTGATCCCGAAGATCGGACGCCTGGCACTGGATGGCAAAATCGAGGCCTATAACCTGCCGCAGGGCATAATCTCCCACCTATATCGGGACATCGCGGCGGGCAAGCCCGGCACCCTGTCGCGCGTCGGCATCGGCACCTTCGTCGATCCCCGGCTGGAGGGTGGCAAGATCAATGCCATGACGACCGAAGACCTCGTCGAATTGCTGGAGCTGCATGGGCAGGAGTGGCTGTTCTACCGCGCTTTCCCCCTCAACGTCGCGTTCCTGCGCGGCACCACGGCGGACCCGCACGGCAACGTGACGGCGGAGCGCGAGGCGCTGGATCTCGACAACCTTGCCATGGCTATGGCCGTGAAGAACTCGGGCGGTATCGTGATCGTGCAGGTGGAGCGCATCGCACGCGCCGGGTCGCTGCATCCACGGCAGGTGTTGATCCCCGGTGTGCTGGTGGATTGCGTGGTGGTCGCGCGGCCGGAGAACCACACCCAGACCTATGGCACCGTCTACAATCCGGCCTATAGCGCCGAGATCAGCATTTCTATGGACAATGTAAGGCCTATGCCGCTCGACGAGCGCAAGGTCATCGCCCGCCGCTGCGCCATGGAGCTGCGGGCAGGCGCCATCGTGAACCTTGGCATCGGCATGCCCGAGGGCGTTGCGTCCGTGGCGGCGGAAGAGCGGGTGGACGAGTTCATCACGATGACCGCCGAACCCGGCGTGATCGGCGGCGTGCCGGTTTCGGGCCTCGACTTTGGCGCGGCAGTGAACACGCAGGCGATCATCCACCAGAACCAGCAGTTCGACTTCTACGATGGCGGCGGCCTGGACATTGCAGTGCTGGGCATGGCGGAGGCGGACGCGGAGGGCAATGTGAACGTGAGCCGCTTCGGCGCGCGGCTTGCGGGTGCGGGCGGCTTCATCAACATCAGCCAGAACGCGCGCAAGGTGGTGTTCGCCGGCACGTTCACCGCCGGTGGGCTGGAGCTCGCCGTCCAGGACGGCATCCTTCATATCCTGCGTGAAGGCCAGGCCCAGAAGTTCAGCAAGGCCGTCCAGCAGATCACGTTCAGCGGCAAGGTGGCGGCGGCGGCCGGCAAGCCTGTGCTGTATGTGACGGAGCGCTGCGTATTCCGTTTGACGGCCGCTGGGCTGGAGCTGACGGAGGTGGCGCCCGGCATCCACATCGAGCGCGATATCCTGGCGCACATGCGCTTTCGCCCGGTTATCGGCAACGTCCGCCCTATGGATCAGCGCATTTTCCGGCCGGAGCAGATGGACCTGAAGAGCATGATGCTCAACCTGGATCTCAGCGACCGGCTGGCATACGACGCCGACCGCAACACTCTGTTCCTCAATTTCGAGGGCGTTCACATCCGCCGCTCCGACGATATCGAGGCCATCAGGGCCGCGGTGATCGAGCGGTGCAGGGAAATTGGATGCCGGGTGGCGGTGGTGGTGAACTACGACGCGTTCCGGCTGGATCAGGACCTTGCGGACGCCTATGCCGACATGGTGCGGGGTCTCGAGGAGCAGTACTACACCCGCGTTTCCCGCTACACGACCAGCGCGTTCATGCGCGTGAAGCTGGGCCAGGCGCTGACCCGTGCAGTGCGTCCGCATATCTTCGAGAGCCGGTCCGACGCGCAGGCCTTCCACGACACCGTCACGGAGGGGTACTTAAGCCCGGGCGTCCTGCTGCCCGCTACGACCAAGCCGTGAGGTGATCCCCGCTTTTCGGCTTTCCCGAAGTTGATACCCAGCGTTGTCCCGTCATGGTCTGCCGCTGATCCCGGCAGGCCTCTCAGCCGTGCCGGCGCTGCCTACAGCGACCGGAGCAGCCCTCACTGAGGGCGGACCCCACGTTCTTTGTGCTCCCCTGACGGCCCCCGGTTTAGAGTAGGCTGCGCTACACCGGGGATCACGGGAAAGGCAGGCGATGGCGGGGTCGGTCGAGGGCGCGGCACTTATGGCGGCGCCGTTGCGGGAAACACTGGTGATCCTCGCCTCAGCGGCCGTCGTGATCCCGCTGTTCCATCGTTTGCGCGTGAGCCCGGTGCTCGGCTTCATGCTGGTCGGCCTGCTGGTTGGGCCGTCCGGCCTCGGCGCATTGACTGAACGGGCGCCCTGGCTGTCAGCCATCGTCATATCCGACCGTGCACGGATCGAGCCGGTTGCGGAGTTCGGCGTCGTGCTGCTGCTGTTCATGATCGGACTTGAGCTGTCGTTCGAGCGCATCCTTACGATGCGGCGCCTGGTGTTCGGGCTGGGCACGCTGCAAGTCCTGGTCTGCGCCGCGGCAGTCGCGGCGGTGATGGCGGGCCTGGGCGTGTCCTCGGCGACAGCAGGCGTCGTGGGGATAGCGCTTGCCATGTCATCGACCGCCATCGTGACGCAGGTGCTGGCGGAGGAGCGGCGCGTCACGGGACTGGTTGGGCGGGCGAGCTTCGCGGTGCTGCTGTTCCAGGATCTTGCCGTGATGCCGGTGCTATTCGTGCTTGGTGTATTGGGACAGCGCGAAACGCCTGGCGCGGCGAGCTTCGCACTGGCGGTCGGGCAGGCGCTGGGCATGGTGGTCGGCCTGGTGCTGCTGGGTCGGCTCGGACTACGGCCGCTGTTCCGCGGCGTGGCGCGGACCCAAAGCCCCGAGCTGTTCATGGCCGCCTGCCTGCTGGTGGTGCTGGGCACCGGCCTCGCCGCCGCCGCCGCCGGCCTATCGATGGCGCTCGGTGCGCTGATCGCCGGGCTGCTGCTGGCGGAAACCGAATACCGCCAGCAGATCGAAGTCACGATCGAGCCGTTCAAGGGATTGCTGCTCGGCGTATTCCTGATCTCGATCGGGCTGCGGCTGGACCTCGCGCGGGTGCTGATGCAGCCCGGCGCCATGCTGGGCGCGACTGTCGGGCTGGTCCTGCTCAAGGCGACGATCATCGCGGGCCTGGCACGGCTGTTCCGCCTGCGGTGGCGGGTGGGTATCCCGGCTGGGCTGCTGCTCGGGCCGGGAGGCGAGTTCAGCTTCGTCATCCTGGGCCTGGCCGGAAGCCTCGGCCTGATTGGCGCGGACCTCGCCAGCTTCGCCTTTATCGTGGCGGCCCTGTCGATGGCCTGCATCCCCCTGCTGTCACGGTTGGGAACCCTGATGGCCGCACGTCGCGCTCCGGCCGTGCCGCCCGACCTGTTGCCGCCGCAGGCGCCGGAGGACGCACCGAAAGTCGTGCTGGCCGGGTTTGGCCGGGTGGGCCGGACAGTCGCGGCCATGCTGGAGACACACGCAATGCCCTATGTCGCGCTGGATACCGATGCCGAGCGTGTCGCCGGGGCGCGGCGACGCGGTGCGCCGGTGTATTACGGCGACGTCACCAACCCCGAGATGCTGCGCCGCATCGGTCTGCTGACAGCCACGGCGCTCGTTGTCACCATCGATGACCGCGCCCGCGCGGACATCCTGGTGCGGACGGCCCGGGCGGCGCGTCCGGACCTGCTGATCGTGGTGCGCGCCCGCGATTCGCAGCATGCCGCGCATCTGTATGCCCTGGGCGCCACTGACGCGATCCCGGAGACCATCGAGGCCAGCCTGCAGCTTTCCGAAGCCGTGCTGGTCGATCTGGGCGTGCCGATGGGGCTAGCCATCGCCTCCATTCATGAGAAACGGGCCGAGTTCCAGGCCGAGATCAGGTCCATGACACCCGATGCAACGATCCGGCCGCGGATCAGGCGCAGGTTGCGCGACGTAAGGCAGCGTGTCTCGGAACCCGGGAATGGGTAGACCGCACTACCCACTCGAACGTGCCCCAGGCCGGATGCACCTTAACGGCAGTTTCAAGGGCGCCACCGCGCCCCTTGTCCCGAACCGATCCTGGTCCCGATCAGGCTTCCATCCAGATCACCCGCGGGGAACGCAGCCCTTCATGTCTCGCCTTGGCCTCCGTCTGACGCCGCACGGCCATCTCTTGCTGGAGCAGGCCGAAGACGCGCCGGACCTGCACGAGATAGCCACAGCGCGCCTGGTCGACGCGTTTGCCCGGGGAAGTGGGCCGGGTCTGGTGCAGCTTGGGGCGGGGGAGGTGGGGCAGGCGCTGCCGCCCGTGCTGGCTTGGTGGCGCGGATTCGCGGGGCGCTATGTGACGTCGTTGTGCCTGCATGCCCCAGGCAGTGGCGAGGATGCTTCGCCCCCGTCTGTCCTGCCCGATGCCGCCGCGCCGGACGCGGCGGAGCTCGCCGCCCTGGTGCTGACGGCCCCCATGATGCCGGGGTCTGAGTATCTGACGCCTGATGTCCTGCTGGCGCTGTGGGCGGAGATGCGGGCGGCGGTGTCCACTGCCCTGAGCGCGGCCAAAACGGACCTGCAGAGCTTCCTGAAAGGGCTGAACCCGGCCTGGAACCTCGTGGGGCGGGTGCATTTCAACTTGGCGGAAAACCGCCGCGACCCGGAATACCCGTTCGCCTTCATGGCGACCTACACGACGCAGCTCTCGGCGCAGGCCAAGGCCCAGCACCTCCCGCTGGGTCAGGCGCTGCGCGACTACGCGGGTAAGGCGAACAAGAGCAAGCTCCTGACCCTGCTCGTGCCCATCCAGCGGGCGGCGGAAACCTGCATTTGGCTCCGGCCCGTGGTGGAGGCGGGCGAGATCTTTCATCCCCTGCGCTGGAGCATCCAGGACGCCTCGCGCCTCCTCGCGAGCGTGCCTGAGCTGGAGGCCGCCGGCATCGTGGTGCGCATGCCCGCGTCATGGCCGTCGAACCGCCCCGTGCGGCCCCGCGTGACGGCGACGGTGGGCGCACGCGCGCCCTCTGCGTTTGGCCTCGATGGCTTGCTGGACTTCCACGCGGAGATGACGCTGGAAGGCGAGCGCCTGACCGAGCAGGAGATCGGCACGCTGCTGGCCGGCACCGACGCCTTGGTGCTGCTGCGCGGCCATTGGGTCGAGGTGGACCGCCAGCGGCTCGGGCGCGCGATGCAGCGGTTCCGCGAGGCGGAACGGCTTGCCGAACAGGATGGGTTGACGTTCGCCGAGGCGATGCGAATGCTCGCGGGCGCCGCGATTGCGGCGGATGACGACGGCACGGCGGATGCCGACTGGTCGCGCGTGACGGCCGGGCCTTGGCTTGCGGACACGCTGAAGGCGTTGCGCGCGCCCAATGGGGCCGGTGCCGACCCTGGCCCGGCGCTCCATGGCACGCTCCGGCCTTACCAGAAGGTCGGCGTGCAGTGGCTGCACTTGCTGTCCGGCCTTGGGCTGGGCGCCTGCCTGGCGGATGACATGGGGCTGGGCAAGACCATCCAGGTGCTCTCGCTGCTGCTGGTGCAACGGGCGAAGCGCCGGGGTGGCCTAGGGCACGCGGCGGCGCAGCCCAGCCTGCTGGTTGCGCCCGCGTCACTGCTGGACAACTGGATGGCGGAGTTGGAACGGTTTGCGCCTGATTTGAGGGCCAGGATCGTGCATCCCTCCGCTATGACGGCCGACCAGCTCAGGCAATTCACGCCGGATGAGGCTGCTGGGCTCGACCTGGTCATCACCAGCTACGGCTCGCTGCTGCGCATTCCCGGCCTGTCACAGGCCGCATGGCGCTTCGCCATCCTGGATGAGGCGCAGGCGATCAAGAACCCGAACGCGAAGCAGACCAAGGCGGCCAAGGCGCTCGACGCACAGTCCCGGATCGCCCTGACGGGAACACCGGTGGAGAACCACCTGGGCGACCTATGGTCCATCTTCGATTTCATCAATCCCGGGCTTCTGGGCACCGCGCGGCAGTTCGCGCGCTATGCCAAGGGCCTCGCCGAACGCGAGCAGAACCCCTATGGTCCGCTCCGGACGCTCGTGCAGCCCTACATCCTGCGGCGCATGAAGACCGACAAGTCCGTCATTGCCGACCTGCCGGACAAGACGGAGGTGAAGGCCTATTGCCACCTGAGCCGGCGACAGGCGGCGCTCTATGCGCAAGCGGTGCAGGACCTCGCTGACAGCCTGGCCGAGGCCGACGGCATCCAGCGCAAGGGCGTCGTGCTTGCCACGCTGATGCGCCTGAAGCAGATCTGCAACCACCCCTCGCAGTGGCTGAGCGACGACACTTGGACGGAAGCGGACAGCGGCAAGTGGACCCGCCTGCGCGAGATCGCCGAGGTGGTGGCGGCCCGGCAGGAGAAGATGCTGGTGTTCACCCAGTTCCGCGAGATGACGGCCCCGCTGGCCAGCCTTCTCGGCGGAATCTTCGGACGGCCTGGGCTGGTCCTGCACGGCGAAACGCCGGTGAAACAGCGCAAAGCGTTGGTGCAGGCGTTCCAGGCCGACGAGGCCGTGCCGTTTTTCGTCCTCTCCCTGAAAGCCGGCGGGGCCGGGCTGACGCTGACCGCGGCCTCCCACGTCGTGCATTTCGACCGCTGGTGGAACCCGGCCGTGGAGAACCAGGCCACCGACCGTGCCTTCCGTATCGGCCAGAAGAGGAACGTGCTGGTGCACAAGTTCGTCTGCCGTGGCACGGTCGAGGAGAAGATCGATTCCCTGATCGAGGCGAAGAAAGGGCTTTCCGAGGCGTTGCTGGCCGGGTCCGGCGAGGTCAGCCTGACCGAGATGAGCGATGACGCCCTGTTGCAACTGGTCGCGCTTGACCTGAACGCCGCAATGCAGGACTGACCGGGGATGTCGCGCTACGATGATGGCGATTGGCCTGCCTACGTCCCGGTCGCGGAGCGCCGCCGCAAGGCCGAGCGCGAGGTGGCGAGGCTGCGCAAGAAGGGCCATCCCGTCGCGCCCGTGCGGATCGAGGGCCGCGCGATCGCCGCCACGGCCTGGGGCAAGGCGTGGTGCGACAACCTGGAAAGCTACCGCGACTATGAGAGCCGGCTGCCGCGGGGACGGACCTACGTGCGCAACGGCTCGGTGATCGACCTGCAGGTCGGGCGGTGCGAGGTGGAAGCGCTGGTCAGCGGATCATCGATCTACAAGGTCACGGTCGGGATCGCCGCCATGCCGGCGGCCCAATGGCGGTCCATCTGCGCCGACTGCGCGGGCCGGATCGAGTCCCTGGTGGAGCTTCTCCAAGGCCGGCTGTCCAAAGGCGTCATGGAGCGCATGTGCCGCCAGGGGAGCGGGCTGTTTCCCAAGCCGCCGGAGATCAGGTTCTCCTGCACCTGCGAGGATCATGCGTCGATGTGCAAGCATGTGGCAGCCGTGCTGTACGGCGTGGGGGCACGGCTCGATGAGAAGCCGGAGCTGCTGTTCCGGCTGCGGGCCGTGAACGAGGGCGATCTGTTGGCCGATCTCGAGAGCGCGATGCCGGCATCGAAGCCGGCTGGGGGCAGGGTTCTTGCAGCCGAGGATGCCTCTGCCCTGTTCGGCCTCGATCTGGCCGGATCAGGCATGGCGGGCAGCGGCGATGACGGTGGCGCGTCGCATTCTTTGCCCACTCGCGATCAGCCCACTACCGTTTCGGGGCCAAAGCCTAAGGCGGCTCGGCCAGCCCGTGCACCCAGCGCGGCGCAGCGGCCCCGGTCGTCCACGGCAACAACTGGTCCGGGAGCATCGACGAAGATGCCGGTCGCACCTAAGAAACGCGTTGCTGCCCAGCTTAATGGAACTGGCGGATTGGGAAAGAAGGAGGCTGAGAGAGTGGTGGCGGATGTCGTCGCCCGGATCGGGAAGCACCTCGTGATGGGAGTGGACGTGAGGCTGGCCGGGCTTGGCACGCCGAAGGTCAGTGCTCGCGACGCGCGGACCCCTCGTGACACAACAGCCGGTTCCGGCGTTCGAACGCCGGGGCGCGAAAAGCCGGTCATCAGGCCAGCGAAGAAAACCAGAGATGCGGTCTGAAGGGCGGAGGACCTCCCGCCTTGAATACCGCCATTCCGGAAGTGTTTTGCCAGGGTAGGCTTTTGGTTTGAACGGTGCAACGACGGACACGGTCCCGGAGCTTGGAAAGCATCGAAATCCGTTAAGCGTTTGATAAAGACGCGCAGGATATTGGGCGGGATCAAAGCACAAACGCCCGAAACCCTGATCGACGTCGCCGCAGCCTGCCTCATGTCGAACCAGATCGCGCCAGCGTAGGGCTGCTCTGACACCCTCTAAACCTTGGGAGGCTTTGCGCGAGTTGGCCTTCTCCGCCCGCGCAGCGGATGGACGCAAGTATGAGCAGGGCCTTTCCGCCGACGATCTGCGCGAGATCAGGCGCCACCCAGACAACTGAGCCGTAGGTGCCCCGGCCGGCGTGGCAGGCCCGGGTCGGCCAACTTGCCGTGATGGGCACCACAGTGGTTGCATTCGATCATTCCGCGACACTAGGTTTGCACGCGATGGGGATGGAGTCCCCCCAAACCGCCCTCCGCCACAAGGCCCGGGGCTGATGACTCCTACCATGCGGGTTTTCCGCGGTAGGAGCTCGTCTAAAAACGACAGCCTCCGCCCGCCCCGCATGGCTGACAACACGTGCGGAGGACGGGATATGAATTTTGACTGGACACATGCGGGGCCGACCGCCTTAGCGGCATTTCTCGCGTCGCTCGTGGAGTTCGTGGAGGCGCTGACGGTCGTGCTCGCAGTCGGGGCAGTACGCGGCTGGCGCGGTGCCCTGGGCGGTGCGGGACTGGGCTTGCTGGTGCTGCTGGCCGTCGTCGTCGTCCTCGGCCCGGCGCTCACTCGCATTCCGCTCGACTTGGTGCAGGTCGGCGTCGGGACCTTGCTGTTGTTGTTCGGCATGCGCTGGCTGCGCAAGGCGGTCCTGCGCTCGGCCGGAGTGATCCCGCTGCACGACGAGGAGGCCGCCTACGCCAAGGAGACCGCCTCTTTGCAGGCTTTTGGCGGCATCGGCCAGGGCTGGGACCGCGTGGCAGTCAGCACGGCCTTCAAGATCACCATGGTCGAAGGCATCGAGGTGGTGTTCATCGTCGTCGCCATGGGCGCAGCCGGCGGCGGCCTGCTGGTCCCGGCTAGCCTGGGCGCCGTGGCCGCCTTGGTGCTGGTGGCCGCCCTGGGTTTCGTGCTGCACCGCCCCGTGGCGATGATCCCGGAGAACACACTCAAGTTCGTCGTCGGCGTGCTGCTGTGCTCGTTCGGCACGTTCTGGATCGGCGAAGGAATGGGTCTTGCCTGGCCGGGAGAGGACTTGTCCATCCCAGCGCTGAACGCCGGTTTCCTGGCCGCGGCGGTCGCGGCCATTCCACTATGCCAATCGCGCGCCGCCCGGGCTCGCCTTTCCCTCGTTCGCCGATAGGAGACTGCGATGACGTGGCTTAAGACAATCTGGTCCGAGTTCATTGGATTGTTCGTGGATGACGGCAGCCTCGCTGTTGCCGTCGTTACCTGGCTTATCGCAGCATGGCTGTTACTGCCGCGCCTGCCGCTGCCCCCTGCGCTGCCGCCAATGATCCTGTTCGCGGGATTGGCTCTGATCCTCGTCGAGAGCACATTGCGCCGCGCGCGCCAGGGGTCCTGAGCATGCAGCAGACCCTATGGATTGCCCTCGGTGGCGCCCTGGGCAGCGTAGCCCGCTACTGGATCGCGCTGTGGGCCTTGCCGATCAGCCGACAACTCCCTTGGGGCACGATCGGCATCAACATAGCCGGTTCCTTCATCATCGGCTTCTTTGGGACGCTCACGTTGGAGAGCGGGCGCCACCCCGCCCCCGAATGGGCGCGGCTGTTTGTTATGGTCGGCATCTGCGGGGGGTTCACCACCTTCTCGTCATTCAGCTTGCAGACATTTGACCTCATGCGCGGCGGCGATTGGGGACGGGCCCTGGCCAATGTCGGCTTTTCCGTCCTGCTGTGCCTGGCCGCGGTCGCGGCCGGGCACGCTATGGCGGCCCAGCTCAACGGCGGCGCCAGACAGGTGGCCGAGAACCCGGTTGAGGAGCAGACGTCATGACGGACGGGAACCTGACCCTGGCGGTCCTGGCCGAGAAGGCCGGCGCTGAGGCCGTGTTGCGCCACGCAGCACGCGCCGCAAAGGCCTTGTCTGGAGCCTATATCACGGCGGTGCACGTCCGGGTGGACCTGATCTCCATCATTGTGCCAACCGAGGAGGTGCTTTCTGACGAGCAGGCCCGCGAGTCGCCGCGCTGCGCCCGAAGTTCAAGCCATCCGCCTCGCCCGCGCAATCGCCAAGCTCGGCTTCACCTGCACAATCCTGCTCATGGCCGAGATGGAGGTTTCTGTTTAGGATTGTACGATCGACTCGTTGCGTTATGGCTAAGGGAGGGGCGGCAATCCTGCCTTGATACTCGACATCGATGAGACGGCGCTCTCCAACTGGGAAATCATCAAGCGTGACGACTTCGGCCGGCCAATTGGTGGACCCTGTGATCTGGCGCTGGATGCTCCATGCGGTTGGGCAGCCTGGGACCAACTCGGGCGGGATCCGGCGATCGCTCCCACCTTGCAAGTGTTTCGGCAGGCATCCGCTCAGGGGGTCACGGTATTCTTCCTAACCGGCCAGCCCGAGAACCAGCGGGCGGCAACTGAGCGCAATCTTAAGACAGCCGGATATGACGGGTATGCAAAGTTGTACATGTGGCGAACGGCCAGCATTTTGCCTCCGCCGCGGACTTCAAGGCACCGATCCGGGCACAGATCGAGCAGCAGGGCTACACGATCATTGCAAACCTGGGCGACCAGCCGTCGGACCTGTTGGGCCGCCACGCCGAGAGGAGCTTTCTACTGCCCGATCCGTTCTACCGCGTGAAATAGCGGCGGTCGCCAGCGAGCAAGGACCGATCTGCCGCTTGTGGTGCAAACCGGCGGGCGTTTGATCGGTCGGAATGCTGAAAACAAAAACACTAGCCTCTCGGCCGCTTGAGCGCCGTAACCCGGCCCCGAAGAGCTTTATCCGGCGGAGGCAGTCCGGCTGAACGTGCCTTGGCCGTTGATGTTGAGGCTCTGCACGGTCATCGCCGTTGCCGTTCCCTCAACGCCGACCGTGAAGGTGACCGCACTTGGGCCAAAAGCGTTCTCTCCCACCGGCTGATAGGTGAATGTATCGCGGTCAAAGGATCGCAAGGGAAATCTGCCAAAAGTTCCACTGTATCTCAGAAGCAGACCGCTGGCCGAGGCAGCGACCTCGATGGGTCCGAAGAGGTCATTCGTATAATGGCCGGCATAGGCAGCGAGGGACAATGGTGGCGAGACCGGCAACGTAGACTTCGCCGGCATTCGGTAGTCGGGCGCCATCGCCGTCGCGAACAGCTCGCCATACAACGTCAACCAGTCCTGCTGGGCAGGAACTGCCAGTGCCGCGTCGAAGAAGCTGCGGCAAATTGCCTCCGGTACACCGATGGGCTGTGCGTTGGTGAGCACGACGATGCCAAGCCGCTCCCCCGGCAGAATACTGACGCACGTTGCGGCTCCAAGGTTGAACGCCCCCGAGTGACCCCAATGGACTCGACCCTCTTCGTCGTAATCCACGTTCCAACCGAGCCCGTAAAAGGAGGCATGCTCCACTGCCGGGTCCTTGGAAGGTGGCGTACGGATGATCTGTGGACAATGAGTGTCGTCCAGCGCCGCCGCCTGCACGATCTGCACCCCGTCCAGGCGCCCCGGGCCGAGCTGCAGGCGAAGCCATGCCGCCATATCTCGTGCTGTGGAGGTGACGCCACCGGCCGGCGACTGCGCATCGGGCTGGCGCACATACTTGGCCGACCATGCGCCATCCTGCCGGACGTGCCCATGCACATGGTTTGCAGATGCGATATAATCGGCAAAGCGCGAGCTGGTATGCTGCATCCCGAGCCGACGATACAACCGCTCGGCTGCGACCTCTTCCCAAGGCTTCCCGGCGGCTTTCGCCGCGGCGACCGCGGCGGCGGTAACACCGAAATTAGTATAAGCGTAGTGCGACCGGAAGCTGCTGCCCGGTTTCTGATAGCGCAACCGGTAAAGAATGGCATCGCGATCATAGCCGATGTCTTCAAGCAAATCGCCTGCATGGTCCGGCAAGCCGCTGCGATGGGCGAACATGTCGCGCAGCGTAACCTGGGTGGTGACCCATGGCTCGTGCATTTGGAAACCAGGATCATGCTGGACGAGCGGATCGTCCCAGGTAATTACACCATCTCCCGCCAGCGCGGCGACCACTGTGGAGGCGATTGGCTTTGAAAGCGAGGCGAGCGGAAACACCCTATCCTCATCGACCAGGGCCGGATCGCCGACCTGCCGTATGCCGAATCCTTTTAGGTAAACAATTTGGTCCTGGTGGACGACGGCGATCGCCATTCCGGGCACGCCGGTGCGCCGCAATGCGTGCTGTGCCAGGACATCGAGCTGAGCAAGGGCGTCGACGATCGGCTGCGTCAAGGGCGCCGACTGCGCTTGCACCTGTGGCGCGAGCAATGCGGCTGCAGCAAGCGGCAGGACAGAGCGCCGCCGCAGGACAATGGCACGAGCCGGTGTTTTCATCGACAATCTTTCATAAGCTACCGTGATCAGAAAGACCTTTAATGGAAATGATTTCTATCGAGTTTGAGGCTCTCAGTTTTTGGAAAAACACTTGCAGCAGCGCCCCGCACTCAGCCTCCTGCACGCCGCCCACCACCTCCGGCCGGTGCAGGCAGCCTGGGGCGTCGAATATGCGGGGCCCATGCTCCACCCCGCCGCCCTTCGGGTCATACGCGCCGAACACCAAACGCCGGATGCGGAAATGCACCAAAGCGGCGGCGCACATCGGGCAAGGCTCTAGCGTCACCACCAAGTCGCAGCCAATCAGCCGCGGCGTGCCCAGCCGTCGCGCCGCCTCCCGCAACGCCAGCATCTCGGCGTGCGCGCTGGCGTCTGCGTCTGCCTCCGTCCGGTTGCCGGCACGCGCCAGCACCTGGCCGCCGGGGCCGAGCACCACGGCGCCAACCGGGACCTCGTTGCGCGCCGCCGCCGCGCGGGCCTCAGCCAGGGCTTGATCCATGGGACTCATCCGGCCTGCTTGCTCCCGATCCCCAAGCGGGTCTAGTCACCCGCCATGACCGCACGCATCAGACCCCTCATCGGCGTGACCCTGGATGCAGAGCAGCCCGGCGGCTACTCGAAATACCCCTGGTATGCCCTCCGCGCCAACTACACCCAGGCGATCGCCGGCAGCGGCGGCCTGCCGGTGGCGCTGCCGCATGACCCGGGGCTTGCGAGCGCATACCTCGATCACATCGACGCCTTGGTCGTCACCGGCGGCGCCTTCGACGTGGACCCGGCGCTGTACGGCGACAGCGAACGGCACGCGACCGTCACGCTGAAGGAGACACGGACCTCGTCCGAACTTGCCCTGGCGCGCGGCGCGCTGGCCCGCGACATGCCGGTGCTGGGCATTTGCGGCGGCCAGCAACTGCTGGCCGTGGCGCTGGGTGGGGCGCTCATGCAGCATATCCCGGACAGCGTGCCGGACGCGCTGGAGCACGAGCAGCCCAACCCGCGCGACCAGCCGAGCCACCCGATCGCAATCGTGCCGGGCACCCTGCTGCACCGGATCGTGGGCGCCTCGACCATGCAGGTGAACTCCGCGCACCACCAGGCAATTCGGGACGCCGGGCGCTGGGCCGTGGTGGACGCGACCGCCCCGGACGGCGTGATCGAGGGGATCGAGGATGCGCGTTACGGCTTCTGCCTCGGCGTGCAGTGGCACCCGGAGTTCCTGATCGACCCCGGCGACAAGCGCATCTTCGACGCCCTGGTCGCGGCGGCCGGGGGATGACCGAGGGGGAGACGACCGGGGAGGACGTACCCGAGGCGGGGCGGGATCGCGGCGAACGCATCGCCAAGTGGCTGGCCCGCGCCGGTGTCGCCAGCCGGCGCGATGCGGAGAAGCTGCTGGCGGAGGGCGTCGTCGCGGTGAACGGGGCCGTGGTGACGCATCCCGCCACGTTCATCGAACCCTCGGACATCGTGCAGTTGCGCGGCGCCGTGGTCGACCCCCCTGACCGGACCCGCTTGTGGCGCTATCATAAGCCCGAGGGCCTAGTGACCACCCATCGCGACCCGCAGGGCCGCCCGACCGTATTCGACAAGCTGCCGCCCGGCCTGCCCCGTGTCGTCAGCGTCGGCCGGCTGGACCTCAACAGCGAGGGATTGCTGCTGCTCACCAACGACGGCGGTCTGGCCCGGCGGCTGGAGCTGCCGGCAAATGGCTGGATCCGCCGCTACCGCGTCCGCGTCTATGGCGCGATCGACAACAAGGCGCTGGGCGGCCTGGTCCGCGGCGTGACCGTCGAGGGCGTGCGCTATGGCCCGATCGAGGCGATGCTGGACGCCCGCACCGGGACCAATAGCTGGCTGAGCATCGCCCTCAAGGAGGGGCGCAACCGCGAGGTGCGCAAGGTGATGGCGCATCTGGGCCTGCAGGTCACCCGGCTGATCCGCGTCGCCTATGGCCCGTTCCAGCTCGGCAACCTCGGCCGCGGCATGGCGGACGAGATCACCGGCAAGGTGTTGCGCGAACAGTTGCCGGACCTGGCGAAACCCGATCTGCCGAAGGCGGGCCGAGCCTGACCCATGCGCATCGTTGCCGGAGCCTGGCGCGGCCGTGCGCTGTCGGGGCCGCCCGGCGAGGCAACGCGTCCGACTGCCGACCGTGTGCGTCAGGCGATGTTCGACCGGCTGATGCACGCGCCCTGGGCCGGCCGGACTGCGATCGACGGCACCCGGGTGCTGGATGCCTTCGCCGGCACGGGTGCCTTGGGGCTCGAGGCGCTGTCACGCGGCGCCGCAACCGCGACGTTCCTTGAGACGGGCCGCGCGGCGCTCACGGCACTCCGCGCCAACATCGCGGCCTGCCGGGCGGAGGGGCGCTGCACGGTCCTGGCGGCCGACGCGCTCCGGCCGCCAGCGGGCCAGGCCTGCGGATTGCTTTTCCTCGATCCGCCCTATGGCCAGGGCCTGGTCGCCCCGGCGCTCGCTGCCCTGCACGCCGCCGGCTGGGTCGCGCCCGATGCGCTGATCGTGGCGGAGATCGGCCGGAACGACCCTCTGCCACGTCCGGACCCGGTGGATGACCGTGTCCAGGGTGCTGCACGCGTGGTGGTCTGGCTTGCATAAGCGGGGGCAAGTCGGCGCCTCCGCGGAGCCACGGCTGTTCAACGCTATGAAACAGCCAGCATTCTGAGTAGCTTTTTGATGCCTGCGAGACCGGCGCGGTAGCGGTCCTGGTTCAGCGTGTTGGTCTGGCTTGCCTTGAGGATGTTGAAGGCGA
>JAABUW010000286.1_pt1 | contig 106282 bp, 3 predicted proteins | sample 5560081 | NCBI WGS metagenome assembly JAABUW01 (sample SAMN10711882, study PRJNA513363) | rock metagenome | isolation source: Antarctica rocks | place: Antarctica: Victoria Land, Knobhead sud
ACTCCGGCCCTAGTATTATCCTAAATACTTTCCGCGTTTCTTTCGTATTTTTATTCGGTCTCTAGTTATACTTTTCGTATTTATAATTATTAGGGTAAAAATAATATAGTCTTAATATTATAACCTATTTATTATTAATTTAAGTAAATATAAGATTTATATTTATTCTACGACGCCGATTTTATTTATTAAGGTTATATCGTTTATATCTTTCTAAATTCGTATTAAGCTAGGCGGTTATATTCTTTTAAATAATATATTCGGTAAAAGTAAAAATATAATAAATTTATAAATCCCTCTTTAGTAAATCTTTTCGTTTATATTAATTTATAATTAATATATAGCCGGATAAAAATTAGTATAAATAATATACCTTAAGATTATATCTTTTATAATACGAAAACTCTTTATATATATATACGCGAAGACGGTATTTATCGTAGTAATCGATTTTAGCGCGGAGTAATTTAAATATTATAATTTAATATCCTCTAATAATATTATAGGCCGATCGGTCCCTAGATTTTATTTATAAATTAAATAAGACCTAAATATTACGAGCCTCGGTTTATTTTTTACTTTCGTTTTAAATACTATAAGTTTTGTCTTAATCTAATTATTAATATATTTTAAGAATATAATTATTAATATCTAAGGAGCTATCGATATTCTTTAGTAGTTATTTATCGACTTAATCTACGTCCTTATTATCGTTAATTATTATTTCTTTAATTAACGAAACCCCGTTTACCTAGGTAATAACCTACTTATATTTACCTATAATAATCTTATTATATATTAATAATATCCGCTTTAAGTAGGATATATTAATATAAAGATTAATATAAACCTTTTATTAATTATTTAGATCTTAACCTACTTTAGTAGTCTTTATTATTCTTATTCTAAAAGAACGTCCTATTTTTATTAGTTTTTTACTTTCTTTTAGGCTCGCTAAACTACTTTTATATTTATAATTTTTATATGTTTAATAACGGCGTCTACCTTTAATAATAACGAAAAGTATTTTCTTAATTTTATTATATTAGGGTTCCTAGAAAGTTATTCTTCGGCTTTTCTCTTTAATTATAAACCTAGTATACGCCCTCTTCAGCCTCTTCGTAATATAGAATTCCCGAAAGAATTTATTCTATTAATTATTAATATTAACTATTTATATTAGGTATATAAAATTAATATTTCTAATGATTTATAATTTAATATTAAGCCGAAGTCGTATCTAGATATTAATTAGTCTCGCGTTTCTTCTTCTTTAATTATAGTTTATTATTTATTTAGGCTTTAGATTATTCTTCTTTATAATATATTAATCGTTATTATAAAGAGCTTTACTATAAAGAAAGGCCGTAGATACTAGTCTAGTTATTTATATTAATCTTTATACTATTTAGATTAGGACGTCGATTTAAAATCTTATTTAAAAATTATTAATAATAGGAGTTATATAATCTAGTAATAAATAAATAGGGTTTACTACCGAATCAAATACGATAATATAAGAACCGATAATTAAATAGTTAAATAATAAAGGAGTTAAATAATTTGACGAAGTTATTTATAAGATAAGTAATTCGTTAAGTCTAGAAATAAAGAAAAAGCGGAGGCGTTTTAGAGAGCCGTTACTAACGCGGCGCTAGTAATAAATCTAACGGGTAATAATATTATTAAATATAAATAACTTTAACGATCTTTATATATAAATACTGCGTAGCTAGTATATAATAAATTCTATATTAAATTCTATAATCTACTTTAATTAAATAGTATACTTTTATTCGAAAAATTTAACGTATATTAATTAATATTAATTAAATTTATAAGTATATATCCTTCCTTATAAAGCGCTCGTTTTACTACGATAATATTAAAATAAACCCTCTTTCTATTAATTTAAAACGTATTTCAGAGACTTAAAATATATTAATATCTACTATTAGTCGCGATATAAATAAAGATTAGTATAACTAGTAAATATATTAAATAAATATTTAGGTTTATTTATATTATCAGCCCTACCTAGGAAGGGAGGAAGGGAATAATAAGTAATTTCTTCTTTTCTTTAATAATCTTTACTCCTTCTCTTCCGCTCCCTTCCCTACTAGAAGAGAAGGGAGTAAGGGTTATTCTCTTCCCTTCCCTTCCCTATTCCGTAGCGTAAACGGGGGTTAACTTCTTAAAAGTTAAATTAAAATAAAGATAGTAGAGGTTCTTTATACTAGTACCTCTAAATAGTATATAGTAATTCGTAGGGGCCAGCGGCGCTAGGATTCGAGATATAATATTTGTTAATAAATTATTAATAACGAGTAAGGTACTAGAAGAGTTTCTATATAACGATATAACCTTCTTAATTAATATAATACTTTAATAAAGGTAGACTATAGCGGCGATTATATTTAGAATTCAAAATACCGTTAACGTACTATTTATATTAATTATCTTCGGTAATTATAAGTTCTCGGATAGGCTAGATTTATCTAGGTAGAGAGTTATTAATTATTAATTATAGTAGGCTAGCGTGGAAGACGGGGTAAACCTTTATAGAATATAGAAAATCTAGTTAAATTATAAAAGGATTATCGAAAACCTTAAAAACTTAAAAGGGGCCGATATTATAATCGTCGAGTTTAATTAAAAAGTATATAGTATTTAGATTTTTAATATTTAGCTATATTTAGTCGTTTATTAAATATATCGGATATAGGCGCCTTCGTTAGTTAACTAAGAATTTAAAGATAATTTAAATAATAAATATTTTATCGCGGAGGTAATCGTTTAAGGTTTCTATTTATATTATAAATTTATCGGTAACGATTAAATAAGTATAGGCTTAAATAGTAAAATCTTAGAGTAAAGATTTAATAGGCTCGAAACCGATATATAGATATTAACTATAATTAGTTAAGAAAGGCGAGGCTAGAGTATTAGAAGAATTAATATTATTATTAGAAAACTCCGCTTTAAGGAGCTATTTCACCTAATTATCCTATATATAATTAATATATATACGGAGGTAGTATTTTATTATAGTATTAAATTACTCGGTTTAATTATCCGTCTAAAGATAATACCTAGTAAATATATATTAATCGATCTTAAAATATTTATATAAGGCCTTTTAGAACTCCGATATAAATTAAGATCCTCGATTTAAAATAAAGATATTTAGTAGCCTATAGAGCTTCTATATATTCTAGTAGAAAGCGTCGTAGGCTTCGTCTACTTTTATCGATATAATTAATACTAGGTACCGTATCTTAGTTAAATAATCTACGAAAATTAAAATATACCGATAAATAATTCCTATAAAGGTATAAAACGGTAGGGGATTTATATAGTCTATTAAGACGTTTTTCTAATATCGTTATAAGGGCGGTAATAAATGTAATTATCTTTAAATATACTAGCGGGAAGGTTTAGTTCTTCGGTATATATAATAATTCCTAACGAATCGCTAGATAGTAGTATAAATATTAAGCTACTAATAAACCCGACTAATTAATTCGTAATATTTAATACGACCTAGGTAACTACCCGCGATACTATTATAAACTAATTAGATTAGACGAAGGCGTAATTTACTAGAATTCGGAATATATCTTTTTCCTTAAAAATAGAGAATTCTATCCCTATTTTCGTATTTAATAAAAGGAATTCCACTATAATAACGCGTTTTAGAATATAATATTTCTAGGATTTTAAGGGCGAATTAATCGGCTTAATTAATTATATCCTATAATTAATAAATCGGGGTATCGTATAAGTCTTTATTTAAATTAATAAACTAGTCTCTATCTAATTTAAATTTATAGGATATAAATAGGGTTTAGGGTTCTAGATTAATATCTATATTAAAATTTATCGGGGTTATATAAATTAATATAAAATATAACTAAAAAAGCTAGATAAAAATCTTTAGATTTATTATTAATATAACTAGAATAACTAGAACTAAGACTAAGGTCGTTATATTTAATAATATATTATAAATATAGTCTTTAAGGACTTCTAGGGCTAGGTTTTTTCTTTTTAATATAATCTAATATTAATACTAATATCTAGGGTCTAATTTATCCCCTTTTTTAAAAAGGTCTCTTAACCGATATATTAATATATTAGGTTTACTACCTTCTTTACCGGGCCGGTAGGTAATTTTATAATTAAAACGGGATAAAAACTCGCTTTACCTCGCTTAATAACGAGATAATATTTTAAATAAAATAAAATATTTAAAAGTCTTATAATTAGATATTACCTCGATAAGGAGAGTAGATCCCTCTAATTTAAAATATTATTCCTCGAATATATAAATAATTACTATAAACTCTTTATTATAAATTTTATAATTATACTCGGTAGAATTATACTTCTTTAAAAAGTAAATAATAAGATAAAGGATGTTTTAATTATTATACTAAAATAAAACCCCCTTAGATATATAATTAAATATATCTATTTCTACTATAATTTTACGGTCGGGGTCGAAATAAACTAGGATAATATTAAAGATAAAAATCTTCTTTAAGGTATTAAAAGTTATTTAATATCGAGTACTCTACTCGAAGATAATATCTTTCTTAATTAAAATTATAAATAATATAATAAGTTTATTAAACCTATAAATAAAGCGCCGATAAAAGTTAGCGAACCCTAGGAAACTTTAAATATTTTTAATATTAACTAGTTATAGCTAATTCAAGATTATATCGATTTTCTTTAGATTTATTTTAATCCTTTAAGTAATAATAATTAATCCTAGATATATAACTTTCTTAATATAAAAATTATATTTAATAATATTTATTTAGAGCCCCGCCTCGCGGAGCTTCTAAAGAATATATTTAATATAGATTTTATACTCTTCCTCGATATCGCTATAGATTAGAATATTATTAAGATATATAGTATAAATCTTATTAAGAAATTTACGAAGAGTATTATTAATATAGTATTAAAACGAGGCAGGGTTATTATATAATCTAAATAATATAATAAAATATTCGAATAAGCCGAGTCGGGTACGGAATATAATAAATTCTTTATCGCCCTCCCTAACGCGGAGGCGATTAAAAATAAATATAATATTTAATTTAAAAAATACCTTAATACGATTTAATCGATTTAAGGTTTCTAATATTAGGGGTAAAGAGTATTTATTCTTTATAATAATAATATTTAACCCTCGGTAATTAATATAGAAATATAGGCCTCCGCTAGGTTTCTTTATAAATAGGATAAAGAATACGATATAGGACCGACTAACTCGAATAAAATCTTTATTAAAGTTTTTATCTAAATAACGGCGGAGCTTTAGGATCTTATTATAATTTATATTATATAAACTAGATAACGGAGGTTATAACCCTTCTTTAAACTTAATAATATAATTATATAATTAATACAAGAGTAAAGTATTAATATCTTTTCTTAAAAAAACGTCTAGGAATTTATAATACCGCGTAGGTAAAATTATAATTAGGTTAATATACTTATTATCTCGGTAGGCTTAAAACTCTTTTTAAATAATAACGGAGGCGAGGTAGAGCTCCTTATTTATTTTAAATATAACTCGGTTTTAGGCTTAATTATAAATATTTAGTTTAAAGTTTTAATTAAGGCGGGGTTTAGATTTATAATATCTAGATTCTTAATAAAATTAAATATTTAAAATCGAGATTTCTTCTAGAATACCTAAAAATTAATTAATTTCTATAAATAATAGATTAAATATAGTTTACTCGTTAGGCCTAACGAGCCGGGTAAATAATCGAGATCTTATCTCGTATATATTAAAAATAACTAGGTATTAAGTTCGTTATTCTTAATATTAAAACTTAAAACGAAGCGAGGCTAGGTTATAATATTTAATCTTAAACGTCTTTTCTTATTTAACGGTAATAACGATATAACTATACTCGTTATTATAGCTAGTTTCTATAGGAATAAATAACTAGGACTAGAGCGGGGAAGACTCCTTTTAAATCTAAATTTATTATTAATAAACCTAGAACTAGGGTAATTCCTTTTAAATTCTAGATTATTTTATATAAATACTAAACTAGGCTAGAGATTAGGTTTACTTCTAGTAAACCTAGGACTAAGTTAACTCTTTTTAAATCGAGGTTTACTTTTTATAAATTTAGAACTAAGTATACTATTAATAAACCTAAAACTAAAGTAACTTCTCTCGAGTCGGAATTAATAATTTAATAGTAATATTATCGTCTATAAATAATAACGGCTCTTTATATAATAGCGACTCCTTTTAAATCGGGGTTTACTTTACGTAGGTATTGGATAAAACTAAAGACTAGAATTCTTAAATCTAAAAACTTTCTTAAGGTATAAAAAAAAGTTTATTTTCTATAAAGACTTTTATAAGACTAGGGGTATAGTTTCTTAAATAAAAATATAAAGCGAAAATTAAGAAATTATTTAAGAAATCGGTAGTAACTTTATAACGGTAGAGATATAATAAGCCGATTATAACGGGGTTTTAATTAAATTTAGTAATAAAGATAACTATTCGTTCTTAATAATTATAAATATTTAAAATCGCTTCTATAATATAAATAATATATCCTATAATAATAGGTACGCTATTAAAGAGCCGGATAATATAAAGATAATAAAAAAAGCGAAGGGGTAGATATTAAATATATATAAAATTATAATCGATAAAAAGATAACCGGATATATTAATATTAATTAAGACTTTAATTTAAATTCGGGACTAGTTAGTCCGTAGTTAATAAGAAATAACTATATATTTATTACGAAAAGTAGGGTCGGTTTTAAAAAGCTATATAATAGATTTAAATAAAAATTTAATTAATAACGAAGGTAAATTAAACGATATAGCCGATAAATAAAAAAGTATATATAGGGTTCTAAATACCTATAATCCTAATATACGATTTTATACCGGGATTATTCTTTTCCCGCGTCTAAAGTAACTCCTCTTATAACGCTTTTATCGTCGTCGACGATAGTTATAATATTAGATCGGAGGCTAGCTAGTTTAATTAAATAAACTTTTATATTATACTTAAATAATTTATAATAAAAATAAAATCTTTACTTCTCGTAGATAACTTTAATAACCGGGGTTCTCGTTAATTTACCTTTAATAATAATTTAAATAGAATCGAGGTTTATTAACTCCCTAAATAAGAGGGTTAAAGCTACGGTAATAAAGATAAAAATACTTATTATAATAAAACGGGCTATAAAGGTAGAAATTAATAAAAATATAATAAACCTCTTTAAGGTTTATCCTAATTTAATAGAAATAATACTTTAACGAGATAGATAGTACTTAATCTACTATTTTTCTTAATCGATTTCGGAGTATATATAGATATATTTATTAAAGATATATAACTATTAGTTATTAACTTTCCTTCAGGAGATAAAGGCCTATTAAATAATATAATTAATATTATATTTTATAATATTAATTAAAGATTTATTCTTTATTCGAGAATATTCCTTCTTCTAGGTAACGAGGTTAAAGTATTTATTAAAAAGTATAAAGCCTTATTTAAGTTCCTAGATATAGTTCCGAGTATCCTCTTATTTAAACGGGTTATTATATATTTCCTATAGTTTCTTTCGTTAATCGGTAAAATTAATTAAAGTATAAAGACCCTCTTTTCGGTAATAGTTTATTAAATTAGAGGCCTTTTTACCGATAATTAATTTAAACTTTATATGAACGATCTTATTACTATTAATAAAGTAACGGTTATAATTAATATATATCCGCTATATTAATATTTACTCTTAAATATTTAATTTATTCTAGTCTTTTTTATATTCCGAGATATCCGAGAGCTTTTCGGATCTAGAAAGTATTCGAGATTATAAAAGAGTAGGTTAAGTACTTAAAGGAGAAAATAAATATAAACCTATAATAATAATATTATTAAAAATATTCTTATCCAATATTTAAAGCGGGGGCTAAAATATAATTTAGATTATAATAAATACAACCTAGGTTATTACCTAAATAATAATATAAATTAAGGATTACGTATTTAATATAAAAAAAGGAGGAGGTGTAGATAAAAATAAAATATCGAATAAGAAATTACTCTCGACTTAAATATATAAGTAATCGAAGGTATTTAAGAAACTAATAAAGTTATTCTAAACTTCGGCGAGGAATTATTATATACGGTCTTCGGGGTTAAAGAGTTAATTCTTTATAATAATTATCCTAATACTAGAGAGTATTAACTAGATAATTAATCTTTTATAATATTAAAAGACGAGATTAATATTTAGAGATTTATTAAACTAACGGCCAGGTTTATTAAACTATAGTTTAATTATAATATAAAAGTAGGCTAAAATAAAAAATAAAGAATAAAAACTAGGGTAGAGCCAGCCGTTATTTAAATAAAAACTAATATATAGAGTATTTATTTATTTCCTATCCCGACTATATTAAGATAGAAATAGGGAAACTAGTTTAAATCTAAATTAAATCTAAGATAAATTAAACTAGGCTAAAATAACTTAGATTTAAATTAAATCTAAAGTAAATAAAGCCACACTATAATAATTTTAATATAATAATTAATAACGACCCTATATATCTTTATTCCCGAAATTATTAATAGTATTTAGAGGGAATATAAAAACGATACTTTAATTATAATATTATGAAGTTAATAACTATAAACTAAACTATTAAAATATAATAAGAAAATATACCTTCCTAAAGGATATCTTAAAGAAATTATTCGCGATTATTATAATAATCCGGCCTAAGGATACCTTAGAGTTATTAAGACTATAGAATTTATTTATAAAGAATACGACGCGCTAGGACTAAAGTCGTACATCGAAAAATATATTAAAGAATATATCGAGTATTAATAGAATAAATCTACGAGATATATAAAATATAGTTAAATTTAATTCGCCCTAGTACCGGAAATACTATAGGACGATATTATAATAGATTTCGTTATTAAATTACTAAAATCAAAGGACTCTATTATATCGGAAATCTTTAACTCTATAATAATAATCTATAATAAACTTAGTAAATATATAATAATAATATTAATTAAAGAAATTTATAAAGTCGAATAAATTACTTTCGTACTACTAAATCGATTTATTAGAGATTATAAAATACTTAGGTCGATTATTTTTAATCGAGATAAATAATTTACCTTTAACTATTAGAAGACACTAATTAATATTATCGGAATTAAATTACGAATATTAACTATATATTATTTATAGACGGATAGGTAGATAAAACGGATAAACTAAATAATAAAAATATATTTACGATATTACGTAAATAAGAAATAAAATAATTAGGTAAGACTTCTACCTATAATTTAATTAACGTTTAATAATATATAGTTTAATATAACGAAACTCACGCTATTCTTCGTAAATTATAAGAAATATATTAATATATTTCTAAACCCTAAATAAGGACCTAACGCGAATAAGGCGCTAGTTTATATAATTAATATAAAGATATTATATAAGGAGATATAAACCTAGATCGAATTAACGAATACTCGAATATAATTAATAATAAATAAATATCGAAAAGAGTATTTTTAATTAAAAGAGAGGGATAAAATATACCTCCTAATAAAAAATATAATAAATAAGAGACCGAGTAAGAAATTAAACTATATTAAAATTAAATTATTTTCGATTAAGAAGAGTAAAGGATTAATTAATTATAAACTAAATCTTTTAACCGACGTTAAAATATATTTAATATTCTATATCTCTCGACTAGAGTTAATAAATTTTAATATACTCTTATAAGATACCTTTTATTTCTAGATTAAAGAAAAAACGGAGTTCGAGGTAAAAAAGATTTTAGGCTAAAAGAGTTAAGACTACTTTATTAAATAAAAGGGGTACGACAAGTCGGAAAATATTTAAGAATTATTAACGAACTTAATTAACTATTAAGAACTTCTAAAGAAGTTCTAGGAATAATAATATAAAAAAGTTAATCGAGGGTCCCTAGCGAAAAGGATCTCGAAAATATAAAATTATTAAAGTATAAAGCTAAAGCCGCCGCGCGCTTTATTTTATTAAATTTTTCTAGTTTTTCTAGGCGCTTTAATTCCTCTATATCCGTAAAATCTTTATTAAATATTTTTTATTTATACTCCTTTAAGAATTTCTTTTATTAGCGAAGTCTCTTTAACTTCGTATTTTTTTAACGAATAATATCGTTCGCCGCGGATATAGTCTCGTTAATTATTTTTTATATAATTTTAATCTTTTTTTTTTACGTTCTAAATACTCTAGAGCCTTATTAATTCTAAAGAAATTAATAACGGATTCTAAAGATTTATATTTTTTCTCGGTCTTAATATACTCCCCGTATTTCGACGATAAAAAGGAAAGTCGATATTCGGTTTAATATATTACGTAATATATATATATAATTATAACTATAAAACCTTTAGAAATAACTTATTCCTATAGTTTATTATATTATTTTATTTAACGAGAAGATATAGGATTATCTTTAAAGATGAAGAAGATTAAAAGGGAGAAGTAGTATTATAATTAAAATTCGCTAAAAACTTTAATAGGTTTAGTATATTTAATATATTAAAGAACTATTTACTACTCGACGTAATATATAAACCAATAAATAAGTAAACGTTTAACCGTTTATCTACTCGATACTAGAATAAACGAGTAAATAAATAAGTAGCGCGGTTTCTTTCTTTTATATAAATTACGTACTCTCTTAATAAATAAGAGCTTCGTATTTAACTTCCTTTAAAACTTTTAATTATAAATCCTAAATATAAATGTTTATTAAATTATTAATTAAATTCCTTAAATTTATCTAGTTTTATTTTATATTAATACGAAGCCTATTATCCTTTAATTCTTAATACTCCTCTCTACGAGTACTAACCTAGGTTTTATCGACGTTATATTAAAGTATTAAACGGAGAGCCTTAATATATTCGTTATATATTATTAATATAATAATAAGATTTATTTAGAGATCTAAAAATTCAAATTTTAAAAATTATTATAATTAGAAAAATATTTCTAAAATAGAATTTGATATTTTAATTTATTATTTTCGTATTAAATACTAGAAATATTTGGAAAATATAATATAAAGTCTCTAATTTTTTAAATATTTTTAAAATAGAATTTTATTTAGAAAATTTTCTAGCGGCTAGAAACTACGCTAGGGTATATAATTTAATATATAATAAATAATTCAAAATCGACGATTAGTAGTTTTTAAATAGAGGGAAAAAAGTAGGATATTAAATAAAGAAAATTATAATAAATAATTTACTTTTCTTTATATTATTTTATTTAGAATTTTCCTTTTAATATCTCTAATTAAAAATAATTAAATTTTATCTATATCGGTAAAGTAGGAGACTATATAAGAAAATCGAGGTATTAAATATACCTTTTACTACTTTAGGCGGAAAAATAATAAAAAGAGAATATTAATTAAAAAAATAATTATTATTTTAAATAAAAATCCTAAAAATAGTAACTTCGGATTTAAGATTTTAAATCCGTGATTTTCTACTAGCGCCGGGTAGTTTATTAAGATTATATAGAGTATTATAACTATACTAATTTAATTTAAATTTTAAATTACGTTAATTTATAAAAATTATATACGCGTGTAATACCCCCTAAACTAGCGCGGTATTATAGACTATATAATTCACTTATAGCTATATATATCTAATTATAAACTAGTACTATTTAGATTAATTTATTCTAATTTATTTAAGATTATTCAAAATAAATCGAGGTATTAAATACGTATTTAGTAACTCCGGTATCAAATCGATCTCTAGGGCTAGTATATAAATTAAATAGATCTAAGCGCCTTTTCTATCTTTTTTAATAAAATACGAGCTCATCGCTTTACTAGTATAGATTCTTTAAATAGTCTTTATATTTATATTTTAAAGTAACTTTTATATAGATAGACTCTATTTAATTCTTTTATTTTTTAATTATAATAAATTTACGTAGCGACGAGCGGCTTAAAGTCTCTAAATTTTAAATTTTTATAATTTATAAAAAGGGTAAAAAATCGAGCGAAAGTCTCTAAAATTTCTATTTAATCGAATTTCGAGATATAATTAAACCGCCGTAGAAAGAGTCTATAAATCTACTTTATATACTAGTATCGAACTTTTATACCGAAAACTTTAACGAAGGTATTATTTTATATTATTATTATTTAATAAACACTAATTAATAATTTTAGGTCTCTCGAATATAATTAATATTAAAGGTAATTACGAGAATTATAATACTCTTTTATTCCTCTACGAATTATTATTCGGTAGTAAAGAAGAAATCCTAGAGTCGTAGCGAGCGGGATTAAATATTAATTATTAAAATACAAAGTCTAATAATACTTTTAAATATCCTATTTTAGAAAACTATAATAATATTTCTATTTCTAGACCGAAATAAAACGGAGACTAGAGTAGAGATATTAATAATAATAATAATATTTATTTTAAATATAATAACTCGACTTTTTAAAATTAATTAAGTAATACTCTCTAAATACTCTATTAATTTCTATAGTAAATTTAAGAACGAAATATAACTCTTAATATCCTACTCGCTAATTTTTATATTAATAGAAATATTTATTTAGATATTCTACTATTTATAAAAAGATAAAATATTTTATTTTTAATTCTCTTTTACTCCCTAATACTCCCCTTTTATTAATATATAAGATATGAATTTATTATATTAATATCGAGTTTTATAAATATAATAGAGTAAAAGAGAAAAAGATTAACGAAGTTAATTATAATATAAATAATATTATACTCTATTCTCTCTAATTACTTATTACGATATTGAGTTTAATATACTTTAAGAATATCGAGTCTAAGATAATTCTAAACGCCGCCGATATACGAGATATCTTTGGATATAAAATTAATAATATAAGTTTAGACGAGAGTAAAGAAAATAAATATAAATTAAAGAAAGTCCGGTCTATTAATTAATATAAAGTTTCAGATTCTATAAATATATTTAATAAATCTCGAAAGACTTTATTATTATTAACGAGATAAATAATATCGACGATAATTTAGATAAATCGAGTTTATATAGTTTCGATCGCGATTTAAATTTATCTTTAGACGGTCTCTCTCTCTACGATTTTTTTAGTAATATAAGAAAATAATAAAACGAAATCGATTTAATATAAAATAAATAATCGTTAAAATTTATTCCTTAATATTTTCTTAATTAATAATCTTTCTAATATATATTAAATAACCCTCTCGTAGTAGAGGATAACTAAGAAAAAATCAACAAAACCGGCGGTTCTATTAAAGTTATAAATATTAAATTTAAAATTAGTTTTATATACTTCTAAAACTCTTATTTAAGGAAATAACTCTAAATATATAATTACTACCTCGATAAAATAAAAAGTAACTCGATTATAATTTAAAATATTTAATAAGTATTTAAAAGTTTTAAACGCGATATTTATTTATTAATTCGATATATACCCGAAATATATAGTTAAGGGACTTAGGACTACTCGTATATATATTAAATAAATTTGAAACGGTTACTAACGAGCTCTAAATTAATAATATATTATTAATTTTAACTCTCGTTTATAACCTCTTTTTATAATTATATTCTCAATTTATTTATAATTATAATCTTATCGTTATCGTATCTCTATAATTATCGTTATCGTAAATTTTAATATATAGGCTAGGAGTTAACCCCGCGAGTATTTCGCGCGAATCGATCGATTCCGAGAATTAAAATTTACTAGTATTAAAAATCGTTCCGAGGGGTAGTTATCGTCGATAAAAGCGATTATAGAATATTAAAATTCTTGAAAATTTTAGGTAGTATATCGGTAAAGTAGTAAAACTATATAGACGAAAAATATAAAAGATATAAGATTTATATAATAAATATGTATAAAGTATATTTTTCGATATTATTCTAATTTCTAACTCTACGAGTATTAGCCTAAACCTTAAACTTTATATATATAAAATATAACGTTAATTTAGCGCCGTAATTTATTCGTATTAATTTTCTAATATTTAATAAATACCGGCTATACGGAGTCTATATAAAAAGAGTCAAAGTATTAAATATATATTTTCTGTATAAATTTTATATCCGTTACCTAAACGGTCTCCCGCTTTATCGATATAAATTATATAATTTTTTGAAATTAAAACTCCTAAAGTTACGGGTATAAAATATATTTAAAAAGAATTTAATAATTATCTTCTAATAATTTTAGGTACCCGTTAAATATTTATCGAGTATTAAAATACTCGAAGAGGCGCTCCGAGTTTATTTCGAGTATTTAAAATAGTTTACCCTTAGGCTCAAAATCGCTAAAACTAGTTTTCAATTTATCGACGTAGAGTTCTCTTATTTCTATCGAATTTACTATTAAATTTATTAATATCTTTATTTCTCCTAGTATTATACTACCCTAAAATCGAGGAGTATAAATTATTTATAAAAGTAATTACGAAGTAATAATAATTATAAATTTCTTAAATATTACCGTCGTTACTCTACTTTCCTACGAATAATTTTAGAATTAAAGAGGTTTAATATTAAATAAAGAGGGGTAGGAGATCGTAAAGATCGGTAATAAAATACGAAGGGGAAAGAGTTATAAATATAAAGTATACTAAAAGAAAATATAGTTACTTATACGCGAGTTAAGAAATACGTAGGAACTACTACGGGAGTTTAAGGCTAAACGCTAGGCGTAGCGGGGAGGTAAGCGGGGAAGACTAGTATATATAGATAAGAGTCGGTGATCGCTCATTATTCTTGTTTGTCCGTAGAAGAAGTACCTTAGTTAATCTTCTTGATTCTCTATAGTGATACATTCCTAGATTCCGACTCTGTTAGTACCAGTCTTCCCTTTATAAAGCTTTGGGTCTCGTTATGCGCATCGATTTGACGTGGTATTTTCTCCAGCAAATATCTCTACTTCTTTGGCTTTATAGTAAATCCCAAAGGGAGGTTATCGTTTTCGGGTCATCCTCGTTAACGGAGTCAAGGAATACTTTACCAGGCGATTGAAAAGCTTGAAGCGGACCATCCTGACTCTAAGATAGAATAAGGGTTGGTGGTGATATCTTGACCAGTATTCGCGATATCTTAGGTGATTCTGCAGGTCTGCGAACAGACGTCCTCGAGAAGTACGACCTTTCTGGGGCTACGCTCATTACCGCGCAGCGAGTTCTCTACAGCGTACGAAAGGTTCGTCGGGTAATACAGCTTCGGCAATAGGCAGCTTTGTTGAGCCCAGGGGGAAGGCTCGTGGTAGATATCCCACTACGGCACCGCCACAGGATCTACCGTCACATTACCTAGACTCACAATCCTTGGAAGATCCATCACATCATTGCCCAGCTCCCCAACCTCATCCAAACATCTACCCCTACACTCACCAGCCTCCCCATCCATCGCCGTTGGAAATGCCGTGCACCTTTCCGCGACCACTACACAAGAACATTAGCCTACCCCACCCCCGAAGCCACCATAGAAACTCACTTACTAGCAGCATAGAAAACATAACTCTGCGCATTACTGACCGTTGCCCCGGTGCCTAAGCGGACAGCCGCATTAATCTCGTTAATCTCCGTCATCACATCCCCCACTGGTCCTGGCGCATTGTCAAGATAAAAATGCAGAATCTCATGCATGAGTATATACATCTGGTTGACCACCAACCGACTCCAATGAGGTTGGTATTGGCCATTTGAGAATATGGGGCAGGGAGAGGTTTGGCCTGGAAGGGGGATGGAGGGCTGGGATTCGAGACGGAAGAAGCTGGGGCACAGGAAGATCCAGTCTGTGCCGTAGCTGTAGAAACCCGCACGATTAGGCTGGTGGACGCAAATTTGGTACAGATCTCGCGGCCCAGCTATAGTGTTCTCGATGGCTATGCCAGGCGTTGTAAGACAGGTGATTGAGGGCGATACGGGCGTGTGTCTATTGGATTTTGAGATGGAAGCACCGGTGGTAATGTTTTTGAATATCTCCGCGACAAAATGGGCATAGATGTTGTCTTTGAAGAACGTCTTATAGGCTGGGCTGGCCGTTCCGTAATGGGTGTCGGTGATGGCGAGCTGGAGGGCGGACCAGATTAAGTCAAGGTCGTTCTTCACGCGTAGAGAGTTGGACCCGCAGCGTTGGATTATGTAAGGGCCGGATTGGACGATGTCATTCGGGGCTAGTGTGGTGGTTAGGACGGTAGAGTTTCAGATTGGGGTACTTACTTTGCTCGGGGGCGGCATTTACAGTTAGGAAGATGAAGAGTACAGCTGTCCTCAAGAGTAAGTGTGAGGAGGGCATTCTGCGGTACGATGTGGAGCTCAGTTGACCATAGTTCATCACAAATTCCCAAGTGGTTCAGGATCATAAGCTGACTTCAATTGTCTTTAAGCTAACCATGCAAAAATAGCCCATATCGAACGCGCGAAGCAGCGCATAGCTTTAAGACGCGACCTCTTCCGACATAAAATACCATAGAGGCGATCATTCTAGCGATTCCAATTACTAAAAAAAAAGGGAGCTCGGTATCCCACAGACAAACAACGTGCTAAACTTTAATATAGCATACGCCAAGAAGCCCCCGGTTGTACTCGTTCCCGCCGTTGTTTAGTCCCAGCGATTTGGTCGAAAGTTTGTGAGTTCGGTATTGTGAAAAGAAGAGATTGATAGCCCTGCCGGTGCAGCTCTGACCTCTTTGCGGACCTTACAATCATAGATCAGCTTGTAGTAACTTCTCTGGGCTCGTGACTGAACTTATTCGATTTAGTGCCACGGTTGGCGCTTGCACAAATGGATGGACAGAGAGACTTGGCTCGCATCGAAGCCCGTAAGAGCCTTGACTTCTCGGGCTATCTCGCCGATAGAGATACCGTCAGCCCGAAGTACCTGGTGAGTAAAATAATCCTCGTTCGGCTATAAGAATACTACAGAATTTTGCGGAACCATTGACGCCGACGCTGAACGGATGGCCCGCGCACTAAAATTTGGGCAGGGCAACTATAGTAAACGTATATATAATGAGTTATTCGTGTAGTAGGCCCGTAGTAATATTTTAATCGGGCAAAATTAAAGCTAGGCTAGCGCCTAGTCATAATATAATATATAAACCCCCCGTTCCCTACTTTTATAAAAGTATAGTCGTTATTAATATTTTTAAAATATTTTTAAAAAAGCCCGGAAATAATAGAATTAAAATACTATTATAAAAGAAACTCTCTTTTAATATATAATACTCGTCTATATTATTAATAGATATTATTATCGATAAAATTACTTTTATAAATCTTTTATTTATTTAATAAATAAAGTTATTTTAATTTTATTTAAAATTAAATTTATTTAAAGATTTATAATTTAATTTTAATATTTTTTAAGACCTTAATATACCTAAAATTTATTATTAAAAAATTAAATAATAACTCTAAATAACGAATTATTAATAAATAGAATAAACTTTAATTTAATCTAAATTAAATTAAATTAAATTATATTTTTATTATTTCTAAAAACTTTTAGAACTCTCTTTTATATAATATAAAAGAATTTCGATAAATTAATAAACTAGGTTAAGAATTTAATTACGTATATTTTAGTTTTATATTATTATTATTTTCTAGGCGTGACTCAATTCTACGAAAGAAATTATTCGATAAAAATAAAAATAAAAATAAAAATTCCGAGCGAGAAATTTTAATAATAGTAATATAAGTAATAATTAAATTTACTATTTTTAAAATTATTGAAACTCGTAAAGCCGTTAATATTTCTATTATTAAAATTATTAAATTAATTATTATTTGAATTATTTTTATTATTATAATATAGTTTTATTTACTTTAATTTAATATAAGTTTAAATTAGTTCTCTATTTCTATTTTAATATAATCGGGATAAGAAATAAGTAAATACTTTATATATTAACTTTTATTTAGATAATAACTAGCTCTATTTTAATTTACTTTTATATTATAGTTAAATTATAATTTAATAAATCTAGCCTATAGTTTAATAAATATCTAGATATTAATCCCGTTTTTTAATATTATAAAATATTAATTACCTATTTAATACTCCGTAGTATTAAAATAATTATTATATGGAATTAACTCTTTAACCCCGAAAACTATATATAATAATTCCTCGACGAAGTTTAAAATAACTCTATTAGTTTTTTAAATACTTTTAACTACCTATATATTTAAGTTAAAAATAATTCTTTATTTAATATTTTATTCTTATTTATACCTCTTCTTCTTTCTACGCTAGATATATAATCTTTAACTTATATTATTATTTAGGTAATAATTTAGGTTATATTTATTATAATTTAAATTATATTTTAACCCCCGCTCTAGGTATTTAATAAAAATACTCTTAATAATATTATTATAATAAATTTACACTTATTTTTCTTTTTAAATATTTAATAATTTATTTCTTTACGATTTTAAATATTTCTTAAATCCGAAAAGCTCCTAGATATCTCTAAATATAAAAAAAACTAGGATAAATTAGATATTTAAGAGTAAATATTAATATAATAAATATATATAAATTATAACCGTTACCTTACCGATAGTAATAAGATTATTTATATAGAGTTTAAATTAATTATCGGTAAAAAGGTCTTTAATTTAATAAATTATTACCGAAAAAAGAATTTTTATATCTTAATTAATTTTATTAATTAACGAAAGAAGTTACGGGAAATATATATTAACTTATTTAAATAAAAGAATACTCGGAATTATATCTAGGAATTTAAATAAAACTTTATACTTTTTAATAAATATTTTAACCTCTTTTTTTAAAAGAAGAAATATTCTCGAATAAAGAACGAATTCTTAATTATATTAATAAATTTTAAAAGTAAATATTAATATACTCTAAATATTATTAACTTTATTAGAAAATTATACACGGGTTTATATTAAAACTCTATATTAAATACCGACCCGAGGTTTAGTAGGATTAATAAATCGAGGGTCCGAGTAGAGTTTTATTAATAAATAATATTTATTATTAATAGGTTTAATAACTCTAGTTTATTATATATATATATTAATAACTTTCGTAATATAGGTTTATTATTTTTTATAAAATTTATTAATTATTTAAATTACTAGTTATTACGTCCTTAAATATTTTACGAGTATTTAATATTATTTAGATTTTATAACTTCTTTAGGTCTTTTTTAACTTTAAATTTATTTAATTCGGACGACTTTAATAATTTATTTATATACGTAGTATCGTTCGAGTTAGATAATTTTAGAGTATAAAAGAATTCTTATAACCCGGCGGATTCCTAGTAGATATATATACTCGCGTTTATATAAATAAATAGCTTAGATCTCTTCTTTAAATACTATTATATAGTAGATATAAATCTATTTATTATTATTTATATTAATTATTTAGTCGTTACCTAGGATCCTCCCTATATATAGTATTAACGGATAAATATATTATTTACTCGTTTTTTAACTACTTTTATTTTATCTTTTTATACTTCGCTTTATTATTTATAATTTAATTATTTTTATTTTATAGTTATTCTCTATTTTATAACCCCGCGATAAAATAAATCTAGTATAAAAGGGTATAAAAACTCTATAATTATTATATTTTAATCTCGAAATTGTTTTTATTATTATTAATATTAGTAATTTTCATATTAAATATATCCTCTTTAATACGGAGTTAGTATAATAGTAAATAATATAAAAGATATTAATTATTTTATAGAGAATTTGGCTCTAATATATTAGAATCCTAATATTACTCTAGTCCCGATAGAGACGGTAGAGCTTAGCCCGCCGTTTTAATAAATATTTATAATAATACTTTTACTAAAGTCTACTCTATAATAAATCGCTCTTTTTAAAAAAAAGAAGTTAACGCCCTCGTTAATACGTTTATATAGGGTATCGTAAATAATAACGTAAATAGCGTCTATATATAGAAGTAAATAAATAAGAAATATATATTCTAAATTATCGACCGATTATAGGTAAATTTATAGAGTTTTAAAGTTTAGCGTAGAGCCGTAAAGTTTTTAAAATCGCGATAACGAGATAAGGCGATAGGGGGGTATAGAAATAATATAAATAATTAATAATAAAAACTATAATATTAATAAAATAGGGGCGTATATATATAATATTATAAAAATATTAATATTAAAGAACTAAAGCCTTAAATATATATTAGAAAAATAAGATTTTAATATAAATCTAGTTAACTAGGGAAAGTCGTTTAATAGTATTTTCAAAATTAAGACTATTTTAGCGCGGAGCTAGTCCCGATTCGGCTAAATAATTACGTAATTAATATATTATCCGAAGTTTTTTCCTTTATAAATATACTATTTAATTAAGAAATAGTAATAACGAGGGGTATATATTTAAATCTATATAAAGAAATATATAAATAATATACTATTAAAATATTCGGGTTATATAACTCTATATACGACTAGGCGAATAATTTAAAATTATTAAAAAATAGTTTTACCGGTTTTTAATATAATACCCCCTTAATATTATTATAGTACCCGTACTCTAAATAAAACTTAATAGGTAGATTTAATATAATAATTATTCCTTAATAAAAGTAGGTAAAGAGCGATAATATAAAAGAGAAATATAATTATATTTCTAGAGTTATCGACCCTAGAAGAAGAATTAAGTTTAATATTTAACTTATTATTTATATTCCTTAATAAATTCGTCCGCGAAAATATTTTTAGTATTTATTTAACGGTTTTATATAAATCCCTAGTCTTTTTAGGATAAAAGATATTCGGTAATATAACCCTTCCTTTTTTTAATAACGCGGTTATCGAGGATATATTTTAGTTCTTATTCTAACTTTAAATTATCTCGCTCGGTTTCTACTACTCTAGAGTTAGTAAATTATAGACGTTTAAAAGAGTCCTAATTTAATAGTAGATACTACTCTAACTATATTATTAGAAATATATTATAAATCTTCTAATTTCCTAGGATATTAAGGTAGTATACGAGTCTACCGATATAATTAAAAACCTTAAATAAACTAGTTATTTATTAATTATATTTACGACTAGTAAATTTATTAAGTTACCGGAATATTATAATCTTTATATAGATATAGTAAAACCTAGTCCTCTTTACGGAAATATTAAAGATAATAAATACGATTATAATACTCTTTATTATATATTTAAATAAAGGTAATTATATCCGAAGTTTAAATATATACTAGTTTCTTTAATAAAATATTATTCTCTTAATTTCCTAGGTCTAACGCGTTATTAATAGTAAAACCGAAAGTTATTTTATTTAGGGTATAGTTAATAGACTAGGAAAATATATTATTATATTATATAATTATAAAAGGTAGTATCTCTTTTTAAGTTTTAGAGTTTTATAAAATAACGATCTAAAATCGTAATATAATTTTAATAGTCTAATTTATATACTCGCTTAATTTATTCGTTTATAGATAATAAGTAATAAAGAATATTAAATTTATCCTAAATTTATTAAATAAAGCCTTTTATAGAGTATTTATAAATTTACGGTCGCGATCGGAAAGAATAATCTTCGGAATACCCTAGTCTACTAAATATAAATAATGTAAAAATATATCTATTTATTATTTTATCTTTTATATTAATTTTCCTAGAATCGCGGTTATCTTTCGGGAAAATTTATATATAATAATTATAATATTATCGAATCCTTCCTATAAAATGGGTAAAGTTAGAATAAAATCAATAAAAATTATATAAAAAGAAGAGAGCGGTATAAAAATAAATTATAATACTCTATAAAGTTTATACCTAAGAGTACCGAATAATTAATATTATAAATAATATTATAAATACTCCCCTAGCTTCTTATTTAGTTTATATATATATTAGTATTTAATTATTATTTTATAATATTTATATCTTCCTATATATAAGCTAGAATATACGATATTAAATAAAACTTTAATATATAAAGAAGGTATATATAAGCGCTTTAATATATATACGTAATTAATAATTAAATTATTAGTATACTATATTAAGCCGTTACCCCCCTTTAAAAATAGAAGATCTACGACGTCCTCGCCGGTTTCTATATTATAGTTAAATATATAATTTGTTTTAATTTAAAAGTCGTTATTTTAATACTCTTAAAATAATTCTTATTTAAACTATATATTTATTTCTATTAATATATAGACTTTATATATATATATTTAAAGTATATTTAACTCGCTTTCTAAAAAGTCCTTAACTACGTCCTTTTAATATAATTAAGATAGGGTATCTAGTATTATATATTTAATACTAGGTTTATAATAGATCTTTATATTTTAAAAATACTAAATATAATCTAAGGCCCGTATAATACGTAAATTAGTCTTTATTATAAATAAAGTAGTTATATTTATTTATTTAATTATACTAAGCGTAGCTTTATAATTAATATAGACGATTATCTTCGGGGTTAATTCGACTATATATTTAATTTTAATAAATACTTATATTATTTCTACTAGTTTTATTTTAGTAAATTAATAGTATATTTCTATATTTTTAAAAAGTGGGTTAAAGAAAAGGATAGATTAAATTTATTTCCGGTCGGGATAAAGATTTTTTAGTTCTTTTATAATATAATAAATTATAACCTCGTAACCGAATTTCTTACTAGTATTAAAATCGATAAATAGTTCCTTTTTATCGTCGAAGTAGTATAGAAAGAAAGATTTAGAAAGAGTATTCTAAATAATTTTAAATAAACGGATCTCCTATAAGGAAAGTAATTTAAAACTAGTCTTTTTAATATATTCTTATCGCTAAGCGCCTATAGAGGGTATTTTATTTAGTAGCGCGGTTTTCTTATTTTATAAAGACCTAACTAGAGTAGTATAATCTTTAATATAATCTTTTAACTAACTAGTTATTCCTAGGTACGTTTTAAATACTACTAGTATTTAAGAGAAAATTGATTATTTAATAATTATAAACTTTTCTTTAGAAGTTAATAACCTAAACGAGTTAACTTTTTAACTAAATAATATAATTAATAAATAACTAATAAACGCCTTCTTAAAGTTAATTAAAATATTAAATTTAACGAATAAAGACTAGGCGTTTTACTAGTATATATTTAAACGAATCTATATTTATTAAAACGAAGTTTATATATAGTTTCTAGTATTTTTATTTTAAATTATTTAATAAAACGACCTATTTATTTAAAGTTAGCGAAGGTATATATTAGCGCCTTAATATTAATATTTAATTTATTCGAGAATTATTTAAAGGTTATTTTTTTAAGATATAAAAATAAAAGCTTTCGTACCTCCTCTTTATTATATTATTTAATTATATCGTTAACGCGATCCTTAAAGTCGAAAATATTTTTATATATAGTATATTTTTTTAAAGTAAATAAATTATTCTTTTTATTACTCTTAAAGTCGAAGAATTTAATCTCTTCGAGTTTTAAATTATTTTAGGCGCTTATTTTAATATTAATACTATTTTAATTAATTAAATTATTTACTTTTAATAAATCTTAAGGTTTTACTAAGTCTTCTTTTATTTTAATTATTAATTTAATAATAAAAACCTAAATTTCTAGCGATTCTATAAATTATATTATTTATTCGGAATTTATAGTAAATTATTTAGGCTCGGGAGGAGTTATAGTTTCTTCGTTTTTAAATTCGTCTTTTAAAAATTACTTCTTTTATAAATATTAACGTAGCTTTTTAATATCCCTTCGGAAGATACCGATAAACGGTATTATAATTATTTTATTAATAACCTAGAGTAGTTATATAATAGGTTAGTTAAACTTAATATACTCTAGGAGGTCGTTATTAAATTATTTCGCTTTCCGGCCCCTCTTTAACGAATATTAAAAGGGTACTTTAGTAGGAGGATTAAAAAACTATATAATTATTTAAATAATTACTCGTCTAATATTAAAAATAGCTTTTACTTATTTTAAAATATATTTATTTAATAATAGAAATTCTTATAAATAGAAAGTAAAATTAATTATAATAAAGTTTAACTAGATTTCTTCTAGGGTAATAACTAAAGTAATAATTAATAATAAATACTAAAAGTAGTAATACTAGATGAATAATAAAAGTAGTATTAAAAGATTAATATTCTAGTATTCTTTTTTTATAGTAGAAGTGTAAAAGATATAACTAGTAATATATTTACTAGGCTAGATATTTACTTAATAAATAATTTATTAAAATAAATAACTATATTAATAAAAGAGAAATAAATAAAGAGACGTTCTAAATATTTAATTTAATATTTATTATAAATACCCTAAATGAAAAGGGTATTAAATAAGTTATTTTAATAATTTAATAAAGAGTTTAGAAGTATTTATTTAAGGTAGTAAAATACGATACGGAAATACTAAATAAATATAATGTAAATAAGGCTCGCTATCGATATAGAGTAAATTATTTTAAATATAATAGTTAATAGGGAGTATATTAACTGTTTTAGGGGTTATTTTATTATTTATAATTAATATAATTATCACGGGGTGGACTTTGGTAGGAGTATTACTATAGATATCTACCAAGATGGCGGGCTAAGCCCTACCGCTAGCCCTATCGGGACTAGGGTGACTCTAGGATTCTAGTATATCAGGGCCAAATCCTCGATAGAATAATTAACATCTTTTATACTATATACTATTATATTGACCCCTTATCAAATAGTAGTAACGGTTATACTAACGTAGAACTATACCTCTTCTATATTAGTGAGAACGATTATACTAGCTATAAATAGTAAAATAACTCTTAAAACGGCTAATATACTCCCTATTAACTACTATATTTAAAATAACTTACTCCGTATCGACAGCGAGTCTTATTTACGTTATATTTACTTAGTACTTCCGTACCGTACCCTACTACCTTAAATAAATACTTCTAAACTCTTTATTAAATTATTAAAATAACCTATTTAATACTCTTTTTATTTAGGGTATTTATAATAAATACTAAACTAAATATTTAGAACGTCCCTTTATTTATTTCCCTTTTATTAATATAATTACTTATTTTAGTAAATTATTTATTAGGTAAATATCTAGCCTAGTAAATATATTACTAACTATATCTCTTACGCTTCCGTTATAGAAAAAAGAATACTAGAATACTAGTCTTTTAATACTACTCTTATTATTCGCCTAGTATTACTACTTTTAATATTTATTATTAATTATTACCTTAGTTATTACCCTAGAAGAAGTTTAGTTAAGCCCTACTATAGTTAATTTTACTTTCTATTTATAAGAATTCCTATTATTAAGTAAATATATCTTAAAATAAGTAAAAGTTACTTTTAATATTAGACGAGTAGTTACCTAAATAATTATATAGTCTCTTTATCCTCCTACTAAAGTACCCCTTTAATATTTATTAAAGAGGGGCCGGAAAGCGAAGTAATTTAACGACGATCTTTTAGAGTATATTAAGTTTAAATAGCCTATTATATAACTACCTTAGGTTATAAATAAAACGTTTATAATACCGTTTATCGGTACCTTCCGAAGGGATATTAAAGAGCTACGTTAACGCCTATAAAAGGAGTAATCTTTAAAGGACGAATTTAAAGATAAAGAAACTATAGCTCCTCCCGAGCCCGAGTAGTTTACTATAAATTCCGAATAAATAATATAATTTATAGAATCGCTAGAAATTTAAGCCTTTATTATTAAGTTAGTAATTAGGATAAAGGAAGGCCTAGTAGGACTTTAAGATTTATTAAAAGTAAATGATTTAACTAGCTAAAACGGTACTAGTATTAAAATAAGCGCCTAGAATAAACTAAAGCTCGAAGAGATTAAATTCTTCGACCTTAAAGGCGATAAAAAGGATAACCTATTTATTTTAAAAAGATATACTATATATAAAAACGTTTTCGACTTTAAGGATCGTATTAATAATATAATTAAATAGTACGACGAAGAGGAGGTACGAAAGTTTCTACTTTTATATCTTAGGGGAGTAACCCTTAAATAATTCTCGAATAAACTAAATATTAATATTAAGGCGTTAATATATACCTTCGCTAGCCCTAAATAGATAAGTTATTTTATTAAACGATTTAAAATAAAGACGCTAGAAGCTATATATAAACTTCGTTTTAATAAATATAAATTCGTTTAAATATATACTAGTAAAACGCCTAGGTAGTATATAAATAAAATATTTAACCTAACTAGGGCCGCCGATATTCCTAGTATATATTAATAAATATTTATAATCTACGATTATATTAACTCTAATTTTAAGCCTTTTATTAATCCGCCTAAACCTAACGTCCTATTAAATAAATTCCTTAATTTACTTAACGTTAAGGAAGAAATCTAACTAGGAATAATACGAAGTAATAAAACGACTAGGCCTTTACCGCCTCTTAAGTTAAAGGGCTTATAATAAGATTAATAGAATTATTAATAACTTAACTAGTTCCGCCTATAATAGAACTAGTTACCTTAGGTTACTTCTTATTAATTTATTAATCCGGCCTATTAGAATATACTAAGTATCCCTTAAATATAGTAGTAGTCTTGTTAAATTTAACCGCTACCTATTTAGTTATAGATTATTAATAGTAGTACTAGAAACGTACCTTTCCCTCCTAGAAATAGAAATCGTCTTAACTATTAACCGCGCCAAGAAAACCGCGGGCCTATAACCGGTAGTTATAATCCTAACCGTTTCGGGTAATAATAAATACTCTTTAAGTATATAACTACTTATTATAAAACCGAGGTATAAAAGGATTACTCTTAAGAAGACGGTATTATAGAGTTATAAATAGAAGAATAATCTACGCCTAACGTTAATTACGCTAATAAGTAGAACTAGGATTAGTAGTAAAAGGATTACTATAATAAATAAGACGAAATAACTAGTTATTAAATAATTATTATCGATTCGCCTAAATAGGTCGAGTGCCGTATCTATAAAGAGTTATTCTCTTTTAAAAACGTATTATATACGTACTTTAGAAATTAAGGCTTAGGTAGGAACCCTATTAAAGCCTCTTACCCTAGATATTTAATTATAAATATTATTTAGAAAAGTAAATAATCTTTAATAATAGACGAGAATACGGAAACCTATTATTAAATTAAAACGAATAACGAATTACTAAAATAAAAGCCTATTATTAAATTAAATTACGACTCTTCTAAAAATACGGGAATAGGATAAACGTTTAGGAAGTACCGGTACGCCGGTATTCGGGTCGGCTTAAACCCTAGAATTAAAGTAGAAAAGAGTTATAAAGATACTAGCTATAGAGTAATTATCGCCGACTATAAATTTATAGTATATTTCTTTTCAAAAGCTAGAATCCGTACTATAATAACCTTACTTTAAGTTACTAGTATTAATACTAACCGTTATACTATTTCTAAATATATCGTTACCTCCTTATACTTCCCCGGGAAAGATAAGAGCGGTAATAAAGTAATAGCCGAAACCGCCCCTAAGGAAGTCTATATTATAGATAATCTTAAAGTAGGTATATTTATTAGTATAGACGTTATGGCCCCTAAAGGGATTAATATATTAATATCTCGGTAAATCGCCCGTATCGGTAGCTACGATATAAAGTACCCTATCGATATCTATTTAAGAGGTATAAATATAAACCGGCCGGTATATACTACGAAAATAAGAGTTATCCCCCTATAAACTACGGTAATTATCGAAATCTATAAACTTAATCTACTAGTACGAGATTACTTCTTTAAACTGGTAGATACTAACCTATACCTCTTTACCGGAATCGTTAACGATAGAATAAAATTAATACTTATAAAGAATAAGACGGATAAATACGTTAAAATCCCTAGGAATATAAAGCTAGGCTAAGTAGTCGAGGTTTAATTTAATAACTACTATAATATTATTATAGGCGATAACGACGTTCGTAAACTCGCTATATAAAGGCCTCCTTAGGAGTATAAAGAAACTTTTATTAAGAATACTTTTAATAATACGGTTATTATTAGCTTTAATTTATTACTTCTTAAATAACCTTTAAGGGGTAAAGATATAGAGAACTTAACCGGTTCCCGGCCTTCTATTCTATTAATAGAGGTAACTACTTCGATAAAGGATAATATCCTCTTAAACGGTATTATTATTTATAGTAAATAACCGGAGCTAGTAAAGGTTATTAATTAATTCTCTATACTTTAAATAGAAGGAGGCTTTATTAATATTCTAGAAAACGAATAAATATATATATTACTACGCGCCGACTAGGAAGATAAAGTACCTAAAACGGTACGTATTTATCCTATAAATAACGAGAGCCGGAAGATTATTAACGAAACCTTTAATAAACTATATATTTAGGGACGACTTAAATAGACGATATAAACTACTTTATTTAATTTCCTAGTCTTCGTTATTTAGACTATAAGATTAGACGGTATTAAGAAGGGCCGTACTATTATTAATATTCGAGGTTTAAATACTATAATTATAGTAGACGTCTATTATTTACCTCTATAGAATAATATAATTAACGCCGTTAAGGGTTATCGTTAAATTACCGTTATCGACGCGGCTAGTTTCTTCTATTAATAGTGTATATACCCTAAGAATAAATATAAGTTTACCGTCGTATTATACCGCGGCTAGGAGACTTTTAATATTACGATAATAGGATTTAAAAACTCGCCTATATACGTATAGCGGTAAATAGACCGGATCCTATATATCTATAAGGTATTCGCCCGAGTATATATTAATAACGTTATAGTATTCTCTTAGACCCTCGAGGATTATATTTAATACCTATATACGGTATTTTCTTTATTCGCTAAATTTAATATTTTAATTAACCCTAAGAAGGCGTTTATCGGTTATCCGTTAGTTATATTATTTAGCTAGAAAGTTAACTCGTTCGGGCTATTAACTTCTAAAGAAAAACTTATAACTATTAAATAACTAGTTTTCTCTTAAATACTAATAGTACTTAAAACGTACCTAGGAATAACTAGTTAGTTAATAGATTATATTAAAGATTATACTACTCTAGCCAGGCCTTTATAAGATAAGAAAACCGTATTATTAAATAAAGTACCCCTTATAGGCGCTTAGCGATAGGAATATATTAAAAAGACTAGTTTTAAATTACTTTCCTTATAGGAGATTCGTTTATTTAAAGTTATTTAGAATACCCTTTCTAAGCCTTTCTTTCTATACTACTTCGACGATAAAAAGAAACTATTTATCGACCTTAACGCTAGTAAAGAATTCGGTTACGAGGTTATAATTTATTATATTATAAGAGAGCTAAAAGGCCCTTATCTTAACTAGAAGTAGGTTTAGTTTATCCTTTTCCTTAGCCGACTCTTTAAGAATATAGAAATACGTTATTAACCTACTAAAATAGAACTAGTAGGAATAATATAAATATTTATTAAGGTTAAATATATAGTCGAATTAGCCTTTAAGACGGTCGTCTATATTAATTATAAAGCTACGCTTAATATAGTTAAATAAATAAATATAACTACCTTATCTACGGTAAAGATTAATTTACGTATCGTACGGGCCTTAAATTATATTTAGTGTTTTTAAAATATAAAGATCCGTTATAAACCTAGCGCTAAATATATAGTATTAGACGCTCTATCCCGATTATAGTAGAAGGACGTAGTTAAAGACTTTTTAGAAAGCGAGCTAGATATACTCTAGGTATATATATATAAGGTCTATATATTAATAGAAATAAATACGTAATTTAAATAAGAATTACTTTAAGAGTACTAGAATAACGACTATTAAGCTAAAATAAATTATATACTTAACTATAACGTAGAAACCGGCGAGGACGCCGTAGATCTTCCTTTTTCGAAGGGGGATAACGGCTTAATATAATATACCGATAATTTAGTTACTAATCGCGTATATATACCGGAGCGCCTATATATACCTTCTTTATATATTAAAGTTATATTTAACGTCGTATGTTCTAGCTTATATATAGGAAGATATAAATATTATAAAATAATAACTAGGTATTAATATATATATAAACTAGATAAGAAGCTAGGGGAGTATTTACGATATTATTTATAATACTAGTTATTTAGTACTCCTAGGTATAAACCTTATAAAGTATTATAGTTTATTCTTACACCGCCCTCTCCTTTCTATACGATTTTTATTAATTTTATCCTAGCCTTACCTCTTTCGCAGGAAGGATTCGATAATATTATAACTATTATATATAAATTTTCCCGAAAGGTAACCGCGATTCTAAGAAAATTAATATAAAAGGTAGAGTAATAGGTATATATACTTTTACGTCGCCTATATTTAGTAGACTAGGGTATTCCGAAGGCTATTCTTTCCGACCGCGACTAGAAGTTTATAAATAATCTATAAAAGGCTCTATTTAATAAACTTAAAGTAAATTTAATATTTTCTACTACCTATTATCTATAAACGGATAAATTAAGCGAGCGTATAAATCAAATTATTAAAATTATATTACGATTCTAGATCGTTATTTTATAAAACCCTAAAGCCTAGGAAGAGATACTATCTTTTATAATTATATAATATAATAATACGTTCTCCTAGCCTATTAACTATACCCTAAATAAAATAACTTTCGGTTTTACCGTTAATAACGCGTTAGACCTAGGAAACTAGGAGAATAATATTTTACTAAAGGAGTTAATATATATTTAAACTTCGGATATAATTACCTATATTTAAATATACGATAAAGAGTATTATAATTATATTTATTACTTTTATTACTTCCGTTAAAAGGACTAGGCTTTATTATATTTATATAAAGATTATAATATTCCGGTAAATAAACTTACTAGTCGTAAATACGGTTAATAAATAACTAGGTTATTTAAGGTTTTTAACCGTATCGATAGGCTCGTATACCGCCTTAATATCCCGGAAAATTAAAAGATTTATAATATATTTTTAATAGTATAGCTAGAGTAGTACCTACTACTAGATAAAGACCCTTTTAAGCGTCTACGGCCTATTAATCTTAAAGTAGTAGAAACCGAGCGAGACGATTTAGAGCTAGAATAGGAACTAAAATATATCCTCGATAAACGCGTTATTAAAAAGGGGAAGGGTTATATTACCGAATACCTCCTATCCTAGAAAGGCTAGGGATCTATATAAAACCGTTAAATAAATACTAAGAACGTTTTCGCGGGCGAATTTATTAAGGAATACGAATAATAGGTTAAACGCTAAGCCAAATTCTTCTTCTAGGGTCGATAACTTTAAAAGTATAATTATACTTCCCTTTTATATTATCGCCCTTTATTTACCCTTATTAGGAAATAACTACTATATTAAATCTACCTATCGAGCTCTATTTAGAGTATAGGTACTATAATAATATTAAAGGGGTACTATACCGAGAACCGGTAAAACTACTCTTTAATAGTTTTAAATTATTCGCTTAATCGTATATAGAGTTATATAGCCCGAATATCCTAGTATAGTATTACTTATATACTCTCTTATATAGACTTAGGTATATACCCCTCGTTATCGCTACTTCTTAATTAAATAGTATACTTATATAGGAAAGAGCTTCGGATAATATAAAAATTATATAATTATTCAGCCGAATCGGGACTAGCTCCGCGCTAAAATAGTTTTAATTCTAAAAGTACCGCTAAACGATTTTTACCTAGATCTGGCCTAGATCTAGCCTAGATTTATACTAAGACTTTACTTTACTAATATATATTTAGGGCTTTAGTCCTTTAATATTAATACTTTTATAACGCTATACGTATACGCCCTTATTTCATTAATATTATAGCTCCTACCGCTAGTTATTTACGTTATCCCTATACCGCCCTGTCGCTTTACCTCGCTGTCGCGATTTTAATATTAAGTTTTACGGCTCTACGTTAAGTTTTAAGGCTCTACGGGCCTACCCGTAATCGGTCGATAGTTTAGAATATATACTATTTATTTATTTACTTCTATATATAAACGCTATTTACGTTATTACCTATATAAGTATATTAATAAAAGTATTAACTTCTTTCTTTTAAATTAGGCGATCTATTACGGGGTAGATTTTAGTAGGAGTATTATTATAGATATCTACTAAGATGACGGGCTAAGCCCTACCGCTAGCCCTATCGGGACTAGGGTAACTCTAGGATTCTAGTATATTAGGGCCAAATCCTCGATAGAATAATTAATATCTTTTATATTATATACTATTATATTGACCCCTTATTAATAATCATTCTCATTAATATAGAAGAGGTATAGTTCTATATTAATATCACTATTACTACTATTTAACACGGGGTTAGTATAATAGTAAATAATATAAAAGATATTAATTATTCTATAAAGGATTTGGCCCTAATATATTAGAATCCTAATATTACCCTAATCTCGATAGGGCTAGCGGTAGGGCTCAGCCCGTCGTTTTAATAAATATTTATAATAATATTTCTATTAAAGTCTACCCCGTAATACTCTTCTTCTTCCCCCGATTAATATTTCTTAACGACCGGGCTACTAGGTATATCTTCGGCCTATATATTTAAAATTAACTAGTAATATTTATAAACTATTTTCTTTATATATACCGAAATTATATCGCCCGCTATTTACTCCTATTTTTAGGTTATATTTTTATTTTTATTAATTAAATTAATAATATCCCCGTTATATAGCGAGTTAATAGTATTATCGTCGAGTAATAAATTAATAGTATTTTTTATTTATATTTCCGTAATTATCTTTACGAAGTCCGGTTTATTTTTTAAGTCCTTTAAGGATTCTTTAAATAAATTAATTACCGGCTATCGATAATTTTTATTATATATATTTTTATTATAAATATCTATTATACGACTATATAATATCTTTATAATAATATATACCTTCGTTTTTCTTTACTCGTACTACGCTTTTACAATTTATTCGAATATAACTCGGAGATTTATTAGTATAAATATTAATATTTATATCTTAAAAAGTTATTTTACCTCTAACTTTATTACCGTTTTATCTTTTAATAATATAATATCCTATTTTATATTCTTTAAACCTATAATAAAGCGCCGTTACTATAAGAATAATTATACTAATAAGTAATAAGTTCTATATATTTTTATAATACCGCCTAAATTTAATATCGTTTACTTTATTATAAAAGAATATACGATATATTATTACTACGATAAGCGGCGCTAGGAAATAACTCTTATATTAAACTTATAAATAATAAACTTTTATTCGGATATAGGAGGTAATAATATTTATATTATTTTATAAATCCGGAAGGGTAAACCGTAGGTCGAATATATAATCCAAGGTATTATTTTTAATCTACTCTATTATTAAACCTAGGTATTTTATTATTATCTAAACCTAGTTTTATATCTTCTTTATTATTTAATTTCTAAAGTCGGTTAAATTATCTAGGAGTTATATTATTATTAATTATTATTTAATATATAACGAGTAGTATATAAAAGTAGAGATTATAATTTTTTATAATTTTTTAAAAGTAGGGATATCGCCTAAATTATATAACCGGCCTAGAATTTACGATTTTTATATATATCGAAATAAAGTTTTTTATTCCTTCTATATCCTAGTTATAAAGTTATTTACTTTTATATAATAATATTCCGGCTACGATATTAAATTATTAATATCGTTATTATTTATAATCTCTAAAAAAAATATAGGTATAATAGTATTTATAATATATTAATAAGTTTTAGAGTATTTATAATATATTAATAAATTTTAGAGTTTTTATATTCTATTTTATAACGGCGGTATTTCTTATTTTAAAGAGTCGAAATTAAAGTCTATATAATACTTTTATCGCTTTTATCTCTATATTTAATATTTAATATAATTATAAATATAGGATATAAAAGGTGCGGATATCTAAATATAATATAATTAAACTTTAAAATACGACGATTAAAAAAGAACGATAATATTTATTTTATTTTACTTTACTATTACCGCCTATATTACGGACGCGGTTTATTATTTTTTTATTACCGCTACTCGCCTTATATAACCTATAGAGATTAGTTATTATCGGATTAATTATTTAAGAGAAATTTATTAATAATATATTTTCTTTTTTAAGATTTAGCCCCTTCGTTAATTTTTATTTATATTTCGTTATAAATTTAATCTCGGTAACTACTTTTTATTCGGATACTTATACTAGTCGTTTTTTAATTTAAAAAAAATAACTTTTATCTAGTAATACCTAGTTACTTCGTTATTATATTATTAAATATATTAATTATATCTAAATATAATACGTTCTTATTATATCGTTTATTAAATTTAAAAAATACCTCTTTATATTAAAGCCCTTTTAGGGGGCTTCTTTTATAGTCGGAATCTATTCTCTATATATTAATATACCCGATATATATTCGATAAAAGTCGACGATTTATATTTTTTTTCTAAAGTCACGACTAGTTATTAAGGCCGTAAATATTTAATAATAATAACCGAGATTATTTTTATTAAATATAATATTAACTCCTATTTATAAAAGGGAGTTAATATAATTTATAATTATAATATAGTTTTTATTTTAAAAATCTATTTATTTCGTTTCTTATATAAAAGTTATTAGTCGTATATATTTCGTATAATTAAGAAAATATACTCTAGTAATAATTATAAATAAGTAGTTCTTTTTAAGACTAAGGTTATAGGGAGAAGAATATTTATTAATATTAATATTAATTATTATTTTAGAAACGACTACCTAGTTGTTTATAAATATATCGATAATATTTTTAAAATTATAGTTATTTTTCTTTACGTATTTTCTTTACCCTTTTATATTATTTCTTTCGTTATTATTATATTATATACCTTCGTTATAGTCTCCTTAAAGGGACTTAATATATTATTATATTAATAATCGTTTTATTTAATTATATATTTAGATATATTTTTTATTTCTTTATTTTTTTCGTAGTTTACTTTTTCGCCGTAGTAGTTTTTATAGTAGTTTTCGATTTTTAATCTTTCGCTATTATTAAAATTTACCCGTTATTTATTTATTATATTAAATCGATTTTATTAGAAATCTATAGCGTAAAGTTATTATTTAATAATAATATATAAAAATTAATAAGGGGATTATTTAGAATCCGGGATAAAAAGAGGGTAAAAATTTTAAAGAGAAGTAGTTTTTCTTTAGCGCGTTATTATTATATTATTTTAAATATTTTTATTAATTTAGTTTAGAGATTCTTAATTAAATTAAATAAAGATTTACCGAGTCGGCTAAAGTTTTATTAATACTAGACTCGAAATTTTATCCGAGTTAAATTATTATATTTTTAACTCCTTCTATCTTTTTTTATACCGTAAAATAATTTATTTACAATATAGTATTTTTAAATTATTCTTATTGATATCTCTTTAATTATTAAAGTTCTTTTTTCTTTTATTACCTCGACGAATATATACTAGGTTTATTAAAGGGATCGATTTAGTTTATATTTTAAATATTATTTATTAAAACGAATATCGACGATTATATCCGGTAGCGGCCCCTTTATATATAGTATAGTATATTAATAATATATATTATACCGCCGGTTTTCGAGTTATATCGATAGGATATAGAGCTAGGTTATTAAACCCGGTAATTAAATTATATCTTTATATTATTCGATAATAGTTAGAATCTTTATTTTATTTATAATTACTTATATAAAGAGAATCTTTACTAGCGAATATATTATAAATTAACGAAATACTACCCTATACGGCGCCGGGAGCGTTTTAATAATTTAAAGAAAAGAAATTCGGGTTAGAATAAATAGTATAAAGTATTAACTAGATCCGATCCTCGTAGTTTATTAATATAGATATAATATTAAATAGAGGTAATATCGGGGTAATTATTGTAATAAATCTAGAAACTAAAATATAATAATATTAAATATATATAAAAATAAATAGTTTAAGGAAATCTTTTTTCGATTATATTTATTATTTCTTTTTTATTCCTTTTAATTTAAAATATAATTATATTACTAGAAAAGTAGGTTAATATATATAAAAATATTTATAAGGGATTTATATTTAGATAATAAAATATTTAGCGTTCTATACTTTTAATAAAATATAATATAATATAAATAAAATAGAAGTTAAAGAGAATAAAATATTTATAATTTAATATTAACCGAATAATATATTTCTTTTTTAGATTTTACTCGGACTATTTTTTTATTTAATATAATATCCGAGTCGGATACTTTATATATTATAAAACCTATAAATAAATTATATTTATTATATTACGACGCTTTCTACCGAGAGTTATTTACTAACGAAAACGAGGTTATAAAGAATATAATTATTTATTTCTTTACCGACCTCTACGTCGTTAATAGTTATAATATTATATACCGCCTATACCTAGAAGAATTAATATCTAGTATATCTAACTAATAAACTATAAGTAATTATTAAATATAATAGTTAAATATATAATAAAAGAACGTAGATATTCTAGAAATAACTACTAGTAACGAGTATTAAATTATAAAAACTATACTACCTAAATTAATATCTAAACCGAATTTGGCCTTTATATTAACCTAGTACTATATATAATATATATTTTTAGGGTAATTACTATATATTAATATTAGGGTACTTTATATATTAAATAAATATAGAAGTAAATACGATATAAAAGTCTTTAATTTATATTATTTCTTTTAATCTATTATCTTATCTAGTTATCGGTAGTCGTTATCGGCCTATAATATTATATTTATATTAAATATAAAGGGCGGAGTCATAAACTTTATAAAGAAAATAAATATTAAACCTATAAATTATAAATTACTCGGTTTATAACTTAAGATTTATAAAAGGAAGGTATTAAATTTAGGAAAGATAAATTTAATTTATAACTTCTAGTCTAAATAACTTTTATTATCTAGAATAAAATAATAATTAGATATCTTTTTATTCTTTTAAAATAAGCGCGTGACCCGCCCGTTATATTAAATATCGAAGGATTATATCTAGTTTATATCGAGATTAATATTATAAAAGGTATAAATTAAAGTTACTCTAGTCTTAAAAATATATTTAATAAATAAGAGAAAGCGATTTTATTCTTTTCTATAAATAATCAAATATAATCTTCGTCCCTTTTAATTTAATATACGGATAAATTATATTATAAAAACTCGCCGCGGTAGTATTTCTCTAACTCTTATATAAATATTATTACGAGTTTTAATTAAGGCCGAAGGGGATATATAATTAAAGTATTAATTTATACTTTTAAAGCCCTAGCGTAGCGGCGAGGTAACGAGTCGATTATTAAAAATAAAATCTTAAATAAATTAAGACCGGTATTTATTTATATACTATAGTTTTATATATACCTACGGCTTTATAATTTATAACTCGGCGATAATAAACTCGTCGATATAATAAATATAAATATTATTCTTTAAGTATTTATTTTATTTTATATATTTCTCTTTAACTTAAGGGATACTATACGATCTTTATTATTATTATACCGAGAATTTACGGGGAGCTCGTTATTTATTATTATTAAGCCGTAGATTCGAGCGTATATTAAAAGATTTAATATAATATTAGTTATATAAAGTTTATAAACTTTATTAAAGTAGTTATTAATTATTAATAAAAGCGGTAGTCTACTAGCCTCTCTAGTAATTAATATAATTTCGCGATACTCCTTTTATATTTCTTTATAGATTCGTAATTACTTTTAATAATATTCTTTTTATCGAGTATTTATAATTAAGTAACGGATTTATTTTATTTAATAATAAGGAAGTTTAATAAACTCGACTATACCCTCGAAAATCTTAATAAAAAATATTCGTTTAATTTCGATAGAATTAAGATTTATTTTTATTTTATTTATAACCGCCTTTTCTATATCCTTATCTAGGTATATATAAACGAGTAAATTTATTATTCTTTAACCGGTATCCTCGATTTTAAAAAGTACTATATATTTAATAAACGGATTTTAATATTACTACGATTATTTAATTAACCCGATTATACTTAATTATATATTTCTTTAAAGTATATATTTATAAAGTTATAAAAAAACCTTATATAAAAGGTAAATTTTAGGGGTATATTAATTTACGCCTTTAATATAGTTCGGATTTCTTAAAGTTACCCTTCGGTAATATTTTTAAAACCCGCTCTTTAATCTTTTATTTAATTTCTTAAATAAATTCGGCGGTTTTACCCTCTTTAGTCTTAATTTTATAAAACTCGTTTATAAAGATATATTTTATATAGAAGTTATATTTAAGGTTAATACTCTCGTTATATAATTTTTTTAATTTATATTTTATATAAATAGAAATTATAAATAATTATCGTACTCTCTTAACCGAGCTTTATACTTTATTAAGACTATAATATAATAACTTTATATTTATATAAATAAATCGCTTATTAGTAATATAATAATATATTTTATTAAAATAGATAGAGAAGTATCTAAGTCTTAAAATCTTAGTATTTATATTAATTTATTTAATTTATTATTTTAATTAATTATTTATAATCTTTACCTAGATAATAATAAGAGTAATATTTATTTTAGGAAAAAGAAGAGCGTCTTTATCTTTATATATATTAAAATAATCGAAGGTTAATAGGTTTATAAAAAAACGAATCTCTTAATTTATTTACGATTTTATTTCGTATAGAGGGTATTTATTATAATAAAGGGAGTCTTTAAAGTCTTTAAAAGTCTTAAACCCTTTAATAATAATAAAATTATATTTATATATTATACTTTAATATTCGAGAATACGGGAGTTAAAAATTATAAATATTTAAATCGACTCGGACGTTAGTATTATTTAAATTAATAATAATATTAGAAAAGACCTAGAGTTAAATACGAACTTTATTAAAATTTATATCGTTATTATTAATAGCCCCTCTATAATAAAAAGCCCGCCGCCTTCTCTAAAAATATTATATAATTAATAAATATTTAATTTAGGGGCTAGTATTTTATTATTTACTCTTTTTTATAACTTTAATAATTATATAATATATATATTTATCTATAAATTTATTATCGCTTTTTAGTTAGAATAATTTATTTATAAATATTTATATTATATCCTTTTATTAAGATTAATCCTCTTCGTTAATTATAATAAAACTACGGAGTAGATAAATTATAATCGAATTAAAAAATAAAGAGTAAAGAATTTACGGCGTTTCCCGCTCGTCTTTATTTATAGATATTATATCTATATCTATAACCCTCGCCGTAGCTACTTTCTTTATATTAATATTATATAAGGACGGGTCCCTAATTTAATATAATTTATTAATAATTAAATTTTATATTATTTTTTCCTCCTCTTTATTACTTAATTTATAGCCCGAAAAGTATCTCGATAAAGATTTAAAATCGTTTAATTAAAGAAAATAAAAACGGATCCGGTTAATAATATTTTTAGATAATAAGAGGTAGTATAGGAGGCTTTTTTAAATTTTTAATAAAAAAGTATAAACGCTTTTAGTCTAAATATTTTCTCTTCGCGCGAGAAGAGTATAGGTTTTTATAATATAATAGCCGATCGTCCTCCCGGTATTTTTTTATTAAAATTAGTAATTCTATTAACTAGTACCTTAATTATTAAATAAAGTAACTTAATTAACGGGGAGGTTTATATACGATATAAAGGGGATATTAAAGACTACCGCGTTAATATATATTTACTAGTATATCCTATAGGCCCTCGTTATATTTAATATTTATATATTCGTTATAAATAGAATACTAGAGTTTATTATAATATAGAATATCCTATTTATTCTAGAAGCGCTTCGATATTAAGATATAGATTATTTTATTATAACTAAACCGGAACTATACTACTTTATCATTATTCTTAATATTATTTTTCGCGGTAATATTAAACCGAACCTATTTAATCTGCTTATCGCGGTTATATAAAATTTTAAAAATAATTTATTTAAGATCTATAAATATTCGAGGGGGCGAAAAACGACTTTTTATATAAAATTTATTTTCTAAATAATTATCTTCGGTCCTTTAAGTTTTAGAATATAAGGATTTAATTAACTCCTCGAATTTTTATTTAAAATCTTAACGGGTCGTAGATTTAATTATTATTTTATTAAATAAATATATAAATTATTATATTATCTTATTTCTAAATACGGGAATACGATTAAGTAAATTAAAATTAATAATAATATTATTAATAATTTAACGAAGAGTAAAGTTAATTTTAATATTATATAGATTTTTATTTTAAATATATACCTTTTATATTCTTTTTCTCTAGTTTTACTGTAACTACTAAAAAGAGATTCGATATATAATATAAACCGAGTTTAATATTTTTAAGATTCTATCGGAGGCTATTTATACCGATTCTAATATAAAAATAAAAATCCGCTAGTATTATAATAAATAATTTATTTACGATAAAGAGCGAGGTTAAAAAAGATATAATTAATTAAAATAAAATTAAGAAGGGTTGAGAAATAAAAAATAAAAAATATAATTTATAAATAAAGAAAATAAAATATAATTGATAAACTATAAAAATATAGGTTAACTCGAGTACCTAGAATAAATATAAATAATTTTATAGATTAAAATTCGTTATAGTTCGGGCTAGAGTATCGGCCGAAGTATAATCGAATAAAATTAAATATACTATTTAATTTATAGCTATCGAATACGGCGGTAGTATAATTAATATTTTATTATCTATAAAAAGAACCCCCTTCCTATCTTTCTAAAATAATAACGAGCGCGGATTATAATTTATATTTACTATATAATAATTAATTAAACCGAGCTAGATATATAACTAAAATACGATTTATTAATAAAGATAATAACGCGATTAACGGTTTAATTTAGAAGGGTAAATAGGGAGTCGTAACCGATTAATATATATTAAATAAAATATATATTAACTTTAAATATATAATATATTTAATATTTTATATTTTATATAAATACGCCGATTTATTATATTAGAATTAGCCTACGCGGGTTTAATATTTAAAATAAAGTATTATATACTTTATATATATACTTTAATAGTAAATAAAATAAAATATTCGTCTCTTTTATATATTTATAATATAGCCGCTTTAAATTTACGAGTATAATTAACTTCGATATTATTATCGCCGATATAATATATAATCTTATCGGTAGAATTATTATAAATTTTATCTTCGCGGAGGACCTCTTGTAATATCCTAAATTCGATCTTATTTAATATAATATTTATTAGAGGCTTCTTCTCCTTTAGGAGTTTAAATACGAAGAAAAATATATCGGTCGTTATTTAAATCGACTATATATAAAAGCCCGTTTTATTAAAAATAAAGAGGCGCGCTATATAAAGAGAGCTATCGGTAGAAAGAGATAATATAATATACTATCTACGGTTACGATAGTAATTATATATATTATTAATCTTTCTAGTTATTTTTAATTTATAGTTTTTAAGCTAGAGTTAAGATATCTTAAATATAAAAATAAAAATAAAGATTTTATCTAATTATTTTAATATTTTATTAAATTTAATTTAGTTTTTAAGGCTCTTTAAAGACGTACCTATAATATATTTTTATTTTATCTTTTTCTTTAATACTATCTATATTTTCTTATAATATAATTACTTAATTATAAGGCTACGCGAAATAATCGAGACTATCTAATTCCTAGGGTTAATATTAATATAGAATTTAATAAGAGGTAGGGAGGGTAGAGAGGAGATAATAATAATAGGGTTATAAAAATCTTCTATAATATAAATAAAAATATAGGTTATTAAATATTAATAGGGATATTAATAGTAATAAGAAAAATACTATAAATAAGAACGTCGACGTTAATATATAGGAAATAATAATAATATCTAGGTAAATACTACTTTAAATACTCTATTAAATCTATTAAATAATATTAATATAAACGTAGTTAACGAACGTCGAGTCGGATACTAAATTATATCCGACTCGGATAACTAAATAATAATTAATATATTATCGATTTATCCGACTCGGATAAGTATCTTTAGTTTATAAAAAATACGAAAAGATACTAATAAATATTCACTATATTTATTAGTTATTTAGTAAATACTATTAATAAAAGCTCTTTACCGACGATAAATATAAATATAATATTACTTTATATTTTATCGATTTAGAACTCGTCGTCGAGAGAGTACTAGGATATTAATTATATTAGAACGGTCTACTATTTAGTATATTAGGGTAGTATACGATATAAATACTCTATCTAAAGATTTAGTAGTATATTAAATACCGGAGGTATTATATAAATAATATCTTTAACGGATATTAATTAATATAAACTAGAGTATCTAGTTAAGGTAATATAAATAAAAAGGTAATATTATTAATTATATTATTTATTTTAATTCGAACCTAAATAAAGCTCGTTAAGCCTATAATTATAAAAGAGTAATAAAGAACTTCTATTTATAGGTTAAGGAAAAATTATATAAAATCTTTAACTCGCCGATAATAAAAAAAAGCCCCCGTAATAACGCCTCTTTATCCGATTATTAGTATTAATCGGATTTTCCTATCGCTTTTCTTATTCCTTAATATAATTATTTCCTCGTTTTACTATTTTTTATTTATTTATTTATTTAATATTATTTAATCTAAATAATTCTTATCTTCTAGAATAAAATAATAGTTATATATCTTTTTATTCTTTTAAGATAAGCGCGTAATCCGCCCGTTATATTAAATATCGAAGAATTATATCTAATCTATATCGAGATTAATATTATAGAAAGTATAAATTAGAGTTACCCTAGTCCTAAAGATATATTTAGTAGATAGGAGAAAACGAATTTTATCTTCTTTTATAAATAACTAAATATATTCTTTATCCCATTTAATTTAATCTATTAATAAACTATATTATAAAGACTCGCCGGGGTAGTACTTCTCTAATTATTATATAAATATTAATACGAGTTTTATATTAAATATTATCCGATAAATCTAAACTTATATATAATATAACGTAGATAACGACGGGTAAATTAATAAAAATAATTAATCTCTTTAACCTACTATAAATATTATAACCGAGTAAATTAATTAATTTTTTTAATATTAATAATTTAGGCGTATCCTTAATAAGGTAATAGAGATAATAAATATAAATACTATTTTATAAATATTTATTCTAGTCCTTTTATTTCCCCTTTAACTCTAGGAACTTTATATAAAGTCTATTATTATTATATTTAAAATCTATAAAAAACTCCCTATCTATTAATATTAGGTTTTTAATTCGAGTAAATATTAGAAAGTTTAGTATAATTCCCGCGGCGCGAAGTTTATAAGCCTTTTTAAAATAATTATTAATAATTATTATAAATATTTCTTTACCCGCCGCTTTAGTAGTTATTATAAGTTTTTAATACTTTTTTTATACTTTTTTATAAATTTATAACTCCTTTTTATAAAGTTCTTCTCGTTAAATATCCGTAATAAAGTAGTAGATTTATTTTATTTTATATAGGGGAAGTTTAATAAGCTCGGTCGTACCCTCGAAATTTTTAATAAAAGATATTCGTTTAATTTCGATAGAATTAAGAATTATTTTTATTTTATCTATAACCGCCTTTTTTATATCTTTATCTAGGTATATATATATAAATAGGTTTATTATTCTTTAACTAATTTCCTCGATTTTATAAAATATTATATATTTAATAAACGAATCTTAAAATTACTACGGTTATTTAATTAATTTAATTATAATTATATAATCTTTTAAAATACGAGTTAATAAAATTATTAAACAACTTTATATAAAAAGTAAACTCTACTAGTATTTATATTTACGTATCTTATCTAGTTCGGTTTTTTTAAAACTACTCTCGGGGAATTTTTTTTTAACCCGCTCTTTAATATTTTATTTAATATTTTAAATAAATCTAGCGGCGGTACCCGTCTTAATTTTTATTTTATGAAATTCGTTTATAAAGATTTATCCTATACGGAAATTATATTTAAGTTTAATATCTAGTCGATTTAAAATTTTCTTAACCTATATATTATATAAAGCGGGGTTATATATAAATAGGATTTTTTCTTAACTAAATTTTATAACTTTATTTAATTTATAATATAGTAATTTAGCTTTTTCGGGGGTATATTACTAAATATTAATATTAGGATACTTTTTTTTAACCTAGGTATAGAAGTATTAAAATCTTAAATTCTTATCGTTTATATCGATTTATTTAGTTTATTTTTTTAATTAATTTTTTACTACCTTTATTAAAATAACGATTAAAGTAATACTTTATATAGGATAAATAATAGTATCCTTATATTTATATATATAAGGGTAACGGATATCTAGTCGATTTATAAAGGGATAAATATCGCCGTCGGTTTATAATTATAATTTATATAAAGAGAGATATTTACTATAATAGGCGGATTCTTTAAATTCTTCGAGATCTTGAAATTTCTTTTAAATATTAAAGTAATAGTAATATAAATTAAATTAATATTCGGTAATAAAATTAAGGAAAATATTAAATATCTAAATTAAATCGGATATTAATACGGTCCGATTTAATAATATTATTAAAAGAGACCTAGAATAAAGAATAAATTTTATTAAATTCTAGATTATTATTATTAATAGCCTCTCTGTAATAACTAGCCCGCCGCCTTCTTTAAATAATATCGTAGAATTAATAAACGTATAATTTAGGAGGTACTATTTTATTATTTATTATTTTCTACGACTTTAACCCTCGTATAGTATATATATTATAAATAGACTTATTACCGGGTTTTAGCTAAAATAGTTATTTTATAAATATTTATATTTTATTATCCTATTAAGGTCGGTCCTCTTTATTAATTATAATAAAATTACGGAGTAGATAAATTATAAACGAATCGAAAAATAAAGAGTAAAGAACTTATAAAGTTTCCTACTCGTTTATATTTATAAATATTATATCTACCTCGGCGATCCTCGCCGAGGTTATTTTCCCTATATTAATATTATATAAGAACGGGTCTTTTATTTAATATAATTAATTAATAATTAAGCCCTTCGGCGCCTCTTCTTCCTCTTTATTATTATCGGATAATATATTAATAAAGGTTTTAGTTCGTTTAATAAAAGAAGACGGGGGCGGATTTATTTAATAAAATTACTAAATAATAAAAGGTAGTATAGGAGGCTTTTTTAAATATTTAATAAAAACGAAAGACCTCTTTAATTAAATCTTTCCTCTTCGCGGGAAAGAATTATAATATTTTTAAATATACTAACTAATTATAGACCCGGTCCTTTTTATTAATATTAATATTTCTATTAACTAGTATCTTAATCGTTATATAAAATAACTTAATTAACGGAGAGGTTTATATATAATATAGAGGGGTTATTTAAAACTTCCGCTTTATTATATACTAGCTAGTATATTCTATAGGTCCTCGTTATAATTAATATCTATATATTTACTAAGAGTAGAATACTAGAGTTTATTATAATATAGATTATTTTACTCGTCCTAAAAGCGATTTATTATTAAAATATCGATTAATTTAATATAATTAACCCGGAACTATACCGGTTTATTATTATTCTCTATATTATCTTTTAAAAAAGTATTAAATCGAATAAATCGAATTTAATTATTACGGCTATATAATACTTTAAAGAGAATCGTCGTAGGATCTTTAAATATTTAAAGAGGCGAGGTATAATTTCTTATATAAAACTTACTTTTAGAGTAATCGTCTTCGGTCCTTTTATAACAAAGTTATATTCTATAAAATAGTAATAGTTAATTAATTAGCTAGGTATTCGTTATTAACGAATTAGAATAATAAATAACCTTCGATATTAAGGAACTAACCTAGTATAATAAAATCGATATAACTATATTAATTATTATTAAACAAATAAAGTCATCGCCTCGATAGTATAATTATATTAATATTTAGAGCGTAGTAAGGTATTTCCTTTAAAAGGAAGTACTAGTAGAAAGAGAATTCTATTAAACTGAAATTATTATAGTAGATAACTCCGTTTAAGCCGAATAACTATTTATATTATATTAATAAATTAACCGTAAACCTCCTTATACTCCCTAATAATACTAGGTATATATTATAGTTATTTTATAAATATTTATTTATCGTCTTCGAGTTTATAACTCTTCTAACGAACTAGATATTATAAAGTAGCGTTTTTCGCCCTTTTAAATCAATATTATCGTTTATATAATAACTTTTCTATTTTTTATTCGTCCTCGTTATCGACGATAATTAATAGTAGTATTATAGTATATCTTCCGTAGGGATCCGCGTTAGGTATTATTACTAGTTCGAGGTAAACCACCGAGACTATATTATAAATAATTATAGTAGGGGGTAGTTTTAGGCGGTATATTAATCTCTCGATTTTTTCGGTAATCTCGAACGGGCCTATAAATTATTACTTTATTTTCTTCGAGAGTATACTAACTATTTAATATCCGCGGTATAAATATAAATATACTAAATTACTAACCTTAAAGAATATTAACTTATAGTAGATATTGTATTATTCTTTTATATAAATTAAAATAAAGATAATAACGTTTTAAATATTAATATATTTAGAGCGGTAGATAGTAGTAGAGAATACGTCTCCTCGAAAACTTCCGTAATACTATAATATATTTCTAGGCTAGGGGACTTAATATCTCTAAAGACTTCTATAATATCGTAATATATTTTTAGGCTAGGGGGTTTAGTATCTCTAAAGATTTCTATAAAAGTAATTAAAATATTAACTACTTTAAGATTATTAAGATTAAGATTATTAATTTATAATAGATTTAGTAGTTCTTTAATCTTAAAGCTATATAAGACCTCTATTAATACTAGGCGCGTACTACTATATTTAATAGAATTATTTAACGCTACGGATAACTATAGTAGTACTACTAGTTATTTATTATAGTTAACTATAAGAAGGAAATAATATAATACGATCTCGATAACTTTATTTAACTTTTTAAATTAACTGTTAATCTAAAGATAATAAGTAGTTAAATATAATATATCGATTTTAAATTTATTTATAATCTACTTCTATAGTTAACCAACGAACCGACGGTCTCGATTAGAGATAATAGCGGCTAGTAGACCCTAGTTTAATAAGAGTAGTCGAGTTAATAGCCGGTAAACCTATTAAGGCCCGCTCTAGTCCGTTTAGGCCGTAATTAATATTATTACTTTATTAAATTTATATATAATAAATATATTATAATCCTCCTCTATAAAAGTCTTTAATAATACTAGAATAAAGTTAATAATTATTATATAGAACGGCCTAGTAGGTGAGTAGATCGGCTATAGCGATTTATATAATTAATATTTTAATATTTAATATAGCTAATAGTAGAGGTAGTATCTAAAATATTTATATAATTTCGTTAATATATTGAATATATAGACGTTATTTACGAGTTTCTTATAGGTCCTAGCATAGTTAGGGTACCCTATATTATTATATATTTTCTAAAATACTTTATATTCTAGAGTAGTCGGTAAATATAAGCGAAGTTTATACCTATATTCGATATCGTCGAAGTAGAGTAGATTATTAATAAGTTTATATAATAACCTAGTTAATTTATACCGAGTATAGTATTCTTTACTACTATAGTTATAATCTTGACCTAGTATATTTCTATTTCGTAATTATTATATACGCGGCCTTTAAAATCGTCGTTAACGATAATAATATTAACTAGAAATACCGATAATATATTAAAAATTAACTCGTTTATTTTTAGGCGTTATAAACGACTAGTAAAATATAATAAAGTATTAGAGACGATATTCGCTTTACTAGACTTATACCTTAATTTAATTCGAAATCTTTATAAATATTCGGATATACGGATTAATCTAAAATTTAGTTTTTTAATAGAGGTAGTATTTATAAAAGTCTATTATACTATATTTATAGTAGAAGTATAGTCGGTATAGACGATTATAGTACTACTAGTTATTTTAATAAGATATCGAATCTTCTTTATAACCTAAATAATACTAGTTATTTCTAGTTCGGTTAATTAATATTTTATTTTAATAGAAATCAACTACCTTAATAAAAATAAAATAAATTATAATAATTTCTACTTCGGTACTTCCGTAGTATCGTTGTCCTTAATATAATATATATATATAGCGAATCTCTACTCCTTATTAGTATCTAGATCGATAAATAATAATCTCTTTAAATTAATACAATATAGTATAGTAGGACTAGTAAAGAGTTTTTATAAATATTTATAAGCGTTTATCGATAAAGCGGGGAGCTAGTATTCTACCGAAAAATACGTAAAATGTATTTAGATCTATTTAGTTTATATACTAGCCCTAGAGATTATTTTAATACCTATTTTCGTTAAGAGTTACTAAGAGTAGCCTTTTCCTATTAGTAGTTACTATTTACTATCTTATATAGTTATATTAAATACGAATACGCGCGAATCGTATCGGGCGATTATATCGTAGTCGGAGTATTATATTTATTAAACGCGTAAATTACTATTAATAGATCGTATTTAATAAGTATATATATCGTTATTAAAATAATATATTTATTAAATATATAAGTTTATATTATTATCCTATTTATTTATATTATTATTTATAACCTTATCGACTTTAACGGTTTCTTTATCCTTATCGTTTTATTAATCTTTAGCGATTTCTCCGCCGTAACCTAAATCGCCGCTCTTACCGCTACCGCTACTATTATTAATACTATATAAATTTACGCGCTTAATATTAAATATACGTTTATTAAAGTTCTATAAATAATTATTAATTTTATTCGATATATAGTTATTATCTACCTCTTTCCGACTTTCTTATTATATTATTTAATTAATATACTATTATTTATTAAACTTTATATAAATTATATCGTTATCTTTATTCTTCTTTAATTTTACTTTTTTTAGGCTTTATTATTACTCGTAACCTTTTCCCTAGTTATTTAATATAAGTTTTATATTCATTTTTATTATCGCTCGATATAATCGAGTTAATATTATTTCTTTTATATTAAACCCGATTAGGTTCTTCTAGTATAAAGGCGGCCTAGAATTCCTTAAACCCCTATAACTTAAAAGTAATTTAATCTTTTAGTTATTTTTCTCTTTATATAATATTAAGGGTATATTTCTCTTTAGGGATAAAAGTCTTACGCGAGCCGCTCTACGCTTTAGCCCTCGTATTATTATCGGGTTTTTTTATTCTAACGGAGGTTTATCTAAGATTTTATAATAAAGATAAAAATAAATCGGGGGCGATATTTTATTATAAATAATAAATTAACTAAGTCTAAAATAATTACGCTTTATTAAATTTATATATTAAGAATTTAATACCGGCGTTCGAGTAGTAGTAAAGATTAGGGGTATTAAGATATACGGGTTATAAAAGGATAAATTATAAATACCTAATTAATTTATTTTAAAGTTATCGCTTTACGCGTATTAACTTATATACTTTTTACGTTATTAGTTAATATAAAAAGATTATCCGAAAGGTTAATTTATTCGTCGTTATCTAAATTATTAACGAAGGGTAGATTATATATTTAACGATTATCGAGGTTTATTATAACTATATTATTATTAGAGTCGAATTTTTTTATATTTTTAATAACGTTCTTTACTCCCTTTAATAGTATTCTACGAATACGGGTTTTATATCTTTTATCGTCGAGATTTATTTATACTCTTTATATTCTTCTCTACTAGTTTAATACGAACTCTCGTTAACTAGTTATAATACGTTTATCGGTAATAAAAAAGAATACGAGTATTTATTCTAAACCCTCTCCCCCTTAAACTTCTCGACTTTATACTCTTTAATAAGGTACTCCGAGATAATATATATTATTATTATAGCGGTAAATATAATTAAGAGATCGGGGAGGGGTTTAAAGAATTTTCTTATATTCTCTTCGTTAATAAGACCGTTCTTCGATAGTTTAAATACTATATAAATAAATACTTTTATTAGAATAGGGTTCGTTTATTTATCTTTTTTATTATCGATCTTTACTTTTATTAATTACGTTATTAAACTAGAGTATATCTTATATCGAGATATATAAAAGTTTAGCGGTATAATAGTCTAGCGGCGAGGGAGATTACGTTTTATTATAAACTATTCTATATATATATAGTAATTATTATAGTTCGTACGATCGTTAAGGCGTAGGCGCGCTATTATTTAAAAAAGTCGAATAATTATATACTAGGTTAACTTTAATATAAAATATCTACTTAAATAAATTTAACTTTCTATACTTCGGTTAAAATAGGCCGATTATTAATTCTACCGAATTTAATTCCGATTTTAAACCCCGAGTTTTTAGTTATAACCTCTTATACGTATTATATCCGATTATTAATTTATTAAGAGTTATTATCCGGCTAAAACTCTTTACTTTTACCCGGATTATAAGTATATTTAATTAAAATAATCGTTTTTAAAAACTTTTTATAGTTAGGAATAATAATAATATATATTTTATAAAACTTTACCTTCGTCCGGCGTTTCGTACTACTTTAAAGATAAAGATCGTATTTATATTAATCCTTATAAATACTAAATAATTATAGAATATAAATTAATTTTATCGTTAGAGCCTCCCTCTATTTAATCTTCTATAAGATAATTTATTTATAATAACTCTAATTTATAGTTAAGTTAATTAGATTCGATTATATATAATCCGAGATATTTATTCCTATCTTTATACGTTTATTATCTAGGAAAGTTTTAGAGTAGCTCCGTTTTTCGTTATTTCTAAACTACTCGTTCTCTTTATCGCTAGAATCCGAATTATTATAATTATATTTTAATTCCGAGTTAAAGTAACGATTATTCCGCTACGAGTCTTTATAGGACGCGTTATCTTTACGATAATCCTAAAAAATAACCGGATTAATATTAAATATCTTTTAATTATAAATCGTAAATTTACCCTATTAAATAGTATATTATTAAGGTATAAATTACGAACTTATATATTACTTTAATCGGATTAAATAAAATGGAAAAAGGGTATTAAAAGGTAGTAATTATTAACAAAAGTAGAATTCACGCGGTCGGGGGAAAGGGGGGAAATTACCTATTTTTAGGAAATTAAACTTAATAGGATTAAACTTTAGAGGTCTAATCCTAGTTTATCGAATATAGTTAATATTTATTAAACGTTATAAATATTAATTCTCGAGGTCTATATTAAAGAAACCGGTTATTTTTTATTATTAGATTTATTATTATAATTAATACCCTTTTTCCTACTTAAACTTAATACTTTTTTAATTATATATCGAGAGCCTCGCCGCCTAGGTTATTTAAATTTCGGTTAGAGGTCTCGGTCCTTTAGGGGGGGGGTTTATTATTATATATATTATATAATACTCGATTAATAATTCTTAGATATTAAAAAAAAAAATTTAATACTTTAAATATATATTTCTACTAGCGCTACTCTTTATTCCCGTTCGTTAAAGATAACTATATTTAGTAGACTAAAGCGGGCGTAGATAATCGCGTCTTTTTTATTATCGTAACTTAGGTCGGCCTTAATTAAGGATATAAATCTTTTAAAGTCGAGGTTATATATACTCGTTAACCCCGTATATATACCGCTTTTCTAAATATCTTAAATCGTATAAATTATACTCTAGTCTATACCGTTTCTAATATATAATATTATATAGTAGATAAAGTTAATCCGATTAATATTTTTATTTATATAGGTAGAGTTCGGCCTATTATTTAATTCTTTTAATAACTCGGCGCTTAAGAGTCCCTAATCTTTTTAGGTATTTATACGATATCGTTTAATCTTTACCCGCCTCTTTTTATTATAGTTATTTCTTTAAGCGAGGAAGAGTAAATACTAATTCTTTTATTATCTAGAGATATCGCCGAATATATAGGCGAACTCGTTATAAATACCGGCGAAAATAAGTTATAAATAGTCTCTTATATTTATTATATTTAGTTTTTAACCTAGGAGACCTATAGTCTTTAATTATTTTTATAGTTATATAAAGATTAACGAATATACGGCCTTATTAATACCTAGCTTCGCTTTTATAATCTTCGCCGATTATATTATATTATTAAAGTCTTTTAAACTTATTCTTAATTAACCCGTCTTTAACTACTATAAATATTATATTTAATAATCTTCCGTATATCCGTTAATATCGAGGTATTACTTTATTATTTATTTATTCTAGCGGTAAAATCGGGTAATAAGAAAAAAACCGAGCCCTAGTTCTAATTAATATAAGAGTAATTAACCTATATTTTATAATAGAACGATTTCTTATTATTTATAATCGAATATATTATAATTTACCCCCGTAGTTTATCCTATAATATTTATTATTTTAGTTATTCGCGCGTAGTTTATAAGTTAAGTAGTATATTATAAGTTTAAATACTATATTAACTATATAATCTACCTTCGCCTACCGTAATTATAGTAAATTTAATTATTTATTTATATCCCTTATATTAGAAAGTCCTCGTCGTAGATTAAATTATATAAGTTTTAATCGGTATAATTATTAATATAAAATACGTCGTTTTTTCCTATAGTCTTATTTATATATACCGGTATAATATATATACTCTTTATAATTCTCGTTATAGGGATAATTTAACGCCCTTTAAATATCCTCCGTTTAGTAGTTAAATTTACCGGTTATAATTCTACTTTTATTATACTATAGATCTTATATAGAGAGTCTTTATTACGGATCTTTAGAAAATCGATAAGGGTATAATTATATTAGAATAGTTTACCCTTAACGTTTTAACGGTCTATATCCAATACCGTTAAGAGAAACCGGAGTTAAGTAGGACTTTAACTATAAAGAGAAATTATATAAAACTACGATTATACTTCTTATACTAAAATATAATTATATCTCTACTCTCCTTAACTTTATTAATTAACTTTATATATTACGCGGTCTATAATTAGGTTTTTTAAATCTTCCGAATCTTTTTTATTTAGTTTCTAGTATTATAAAGACGGATAAAGATAAATAAAATATAAATCGATTTAAGTAGGATTAATTTCTCTCTTATTTATAATTCTAATAATTATTAATTCTTTACCCCTCTCTTACTAGTATTAATATATATAAACGGCTAGTACCTCTAAAAAATATTCGATATATAATTTCTCTTATATTACGGATAGCGAGTATTAATATATAGTATTAAATCTTACCCTTAAAGCTCTCTTTCTTTTTTAAAACTCTAGATTATATTAAAATCTAAATAATCGAATCCCGCGATTAAATTTTAATATCTTAATTATAAAGGCTACTATTTTTAAAATAAATAATCTCGTTATAAAATAAAGTAGATTATTCTTTATAACTAGTATTCGTAGGTAATAAAAAGCGTAGCGGACGAGTTATTTCTAAAAAACCTCTCGTTTATTAATTAACTCGAAGAAAGGTTTAATTAAATAATAATATATTACTTCCTTATATTCGGTATTATAGTTATTTATAGCGCCGAATATTCGAATTTACTCTACGTAATATATTATTACGTAGAGCTTTAGGATATTAAAATAACTATTTAGGTTTACTCCGTTATTTAATTTATACTAACGAAAATAGTCCTTTAGTTTATTAAAACGGTAGAGTATATTTTAGAGATATCCTAATATCTTATTATTATATAAACGGTATTAAATAATTAATATAAAGTTTATAAATACCCGTACGTAATAGAGTTCCTTTTTATATAAATCGGTTAGTAGCGGAGTAATTATTAATATTAATTATTATATAATCGCTCTTCGGTCTTTATTTATTTATTATACGACGGCGCTATAATATTTATAGTTCTTTAAGTCGTAGAAGGTTAGAATAATACGAAATCTTTCGTTTAATTATATTATTTCTAGTATATTCTTTAGTTTTACCTTCGCCCCCTTTAGTTTCTTAATAATAGGCGCGCTCTCTTTAATAACTAGAGTAATTTATTTAAGGAGATAATTAACCGTACCCTTAAATAATTAATATAATATATCGACTAGTATAGCTTTATATATATTAACCGTAATATATAACTAAGTAAAATTATATACTAGATATACCTATTAATTATTATTCTTTAGGATATTTTCTTTACGTTATCGCCGAATTTAGAACTAAATAAAAAAGTAGGTTTAGAGGCGTTATTTACCTTAAAGGTTTCCTCGTTTATTTAATAATATTATATAAATCGTATATTATCGGCCGCTTTTAATTTTTATAATTAAAATTTACTCCTTATAATCTACTATAAAGCCTATAATAATCGGATAATAGGATCGGATCTTCTAGTTTATATATATAATAAGGAGATTTATAATCGCTATAATTCTAATTACTAACTTAAATTTAGGACTTTAAGATTATTTTAAATAAAAATTTCTATTATATTTACGATCGAGTATAATTAATATAGATTTATACTATACGTCGGATTTAATATATTCGCCGTTATTAGGTATAATAGGTAGAAGTCCTAAAAGTATTAAACCCGGCCGTTTTTATATCGGTAAAGCGGGAGACCGTACGAGAAGAGTCGAGGTACTAAATGCGTATTTTGCCGGCTTTAGGCGGAAAAATAACGAAAAGATAACGTTTAAAAAAAAAAAAAAAAAAAAAAACTTTTTAATAAAAAACCTGAATGGTTTCGGATTTAAGATTTTAAATCCGTGATTTTCTACTAGCGCCGGGTAGCTCGCTAAGGCTATATAGAGCGCTATAACCACGCTAATTTAATTTAGATTTTAAATTACGTCGATTCACGAAAATTATATACGCGCGTAATATCCCCTAAACTAGCGCGTTATTATAGACTATATAATTCACTTATAACTATATATATCTAATTATCTACCGGTACTACTTAGACTAGCTTATTCCTATTTATTTAAATTTATTCAAAATAAGTCGAGGTATTAAATACGTATTTAGATACTTTAGACGAAAGTAGGTATTAAATCGATCTCTAGGGCTGGCATATGAGCTAAACAGATCTAAGCGCCTTTTCCGTCTTTTTCGGTAGAATACGAGCTCACCGCTTTATTGATATAACCTCGTTATATTTATACCTTTAAATTCCCTATAGTAAAATAAATTAGTTATATAACTAGATTACCCTTATACTATATAAATAAAGTCTTATCTATAGAAAGAAATAATAATACTACGGTAACTCTATTAGGAAGTTTTTTCTATATTTATTATTATTAATCGCCGGTATATATCTCGGTATATACGCGCTTATTATTATTATTATACTAGTGTACGAGTTTAAATACTATTTTATCTTTAAACGGCCGGTACCCTAAAAGAAATCGGAGGGCCTTAATAATATCTCGATATAAGATATTATAATTCTTTGGCTCGGTCCCCTAAATCTTTAATTAAATATTAAATATTTATTTTATCTATTTATCTTCGTCGATATTAAATATAATACTATCTTATATTTCGGTTAGGTTATTAGTATTCTTATAATTAAAGAGGTTATATAATAGTTCGAGTCGAATATTATAGAAAAATCTATCGCGACCGCCTTTAATTACTTTTTCCTCGTAAAACTATTAAGCGAGCGCGTAGTTATATATACTCGGAAATAAGTAATATACTCCTTTCATTTTATTAATAAGCTAAGAATATTTATTAAACTTTATAAAATTAATATTTACCTCGTCGGGTTTAATATTTATCTCTACGCGACGACTATTATTTTCTATAAACGTTTTTACCCGAATATATAAGGATATAAATAAAAGACCCTTACGCCCGATATTAAAGAATAGAATTAATAATTTCTTTTATTTACTATACTCTAAATTATTATAACTAGGCCGGTTCGAGGGTATTTAATAAATAATAATCTCCGTATTTATATTAATATCTTTTATATCGACGACGAAAGACCCTACGTTAATTCCTTTTATATTATTTATTTTTATAACCTCGTCGTCTCTCTAGGTATACGTCGTTAATCTCGTCGATTACGGGAGTCGCCGAGGTAGAGAGGGTAAGACTCGCGGTTTTTTATATAAATATTTATCGACGAAGATTTTATAGTACGGTAGGTATTTGTTAAATTTATTAAAGTTTACGAAATTCCGCCTATAATACTTATATATATATAGTACTATAATATTTATTTACCGCGGTAATACTATCGTTTTATAGTTATTATACTATATATATAATTAGGTAAGATTAGATATCCGAGATAAAAATCGAAAAGAGGGCGTTTAATAAACGAGTTTAATATTTATTAAATATACTTTCCTATATAATATATATTATTAGGTAATATTTAATTTATTTCTTACCGACTTATAGTCTTCCGTATAGTAATAAGAGTAGATTCTTCGAATAAATACGCGGGTAATATCTAGATTTATTATATAATAAAACTTTAGAGGCTACCCGCCGCGAGCCGATTTATATTAATAAATAAGTAGTATTTTAACGGTCTAATATTTAGATTTTTTAAGTCTTTATCTTTAGAATAATCTGCTACTAGATATTCCGCCGATATCAAAAAATAACGACTTAATTTATTTATAATTTTACCGGTTTATATATATTAAGTCTTCCCTATTATCTAATTTATTAATTATACTCGGGATTAAAGTTATTAATAATTATTATAATAAAATAAATAAAAGGAGTTATTATTAAAAGATCCGAGATATATATACGTTTTTTACGCTTATACCGATAATAAAAGAGGGAGTAATATAGTTCCGAAACCCTCCTCTATTAAAAAAGCGAAAGTATTAAGAACTAATAATAGCGATAAACTATAAAGGCCTATAAATAATACTTAATTTATAACTATAATAAATAATAACTTATAATATAATATAAACGATATTAATAATCGGTTTCTCGAAGGTTTCTGTATTATATATTAAGCGAAAGTCTTCCTAGTTAACTCGAAGATAAATTTAGACTAAATCTTTCGTCTTTTCTTAATAAAATTTGGCCTTTATACTACCGATATTCTTAATCTATTAATTCGTAAATAGAATAAATAGTTTACCCGTAAATTATCTCGACTCGCTTTTTATTTAATTTAACTATATAATTATATCGAGAATATATACGATTAATTAAAAGGGTTATTAAGGCTACGGATATTTATTTTTAATTATAAAGGATATATCGGCTCTAATAATCGAGTGGGTACTTTATTTATAAATATCCTTCGTATTACTATTATAATTAATTATAAATAGGCCGGACCCGTTAAACCTAAAGTCGTTTTTAAAAAGTATACTTTTATAATTAAAGCGAGTATTAATACTAACGCTTTTATTAACGGCGAGTAAATCTTATTACTATTTCTAAAAAAAAAGGCGGGTATAAAATATAAGATTATTACCGTCGAGCCCGATTTAACTAATAATAAGGACGTTAATAGTAATATCGCTACGGAAGATATTATTATCGTTAATAAAAATATGACTACCGAAGGTACTCCCGTTAAAGAGAAATATATTTATAATTATAAATTTAAATACTTTAAGGCTCCTTTAGCTAAACGCGCCGAGAAGTATTTTATAACCGTAATAATCTTCGAGGATAACGATACTACCGGTATAAATATTTAGCTCGCGGATAAGAATTAATATAAAAATAAATTTATTTCCGGATATTTAATTAAAGAGGAATAAAAGGATAAAGATTATTCTTTAAATAAAAAGTTACTATTTCGTAGGTTAACGGGGGTTTTTATAATAAATACCGGTAAAGATCGTACCTTATATCGAATCGCTTTAAGGTATAGTTTAATTAATTTATTCTACTCGACGGTTTATAAATATAAAGCCCGAATATAAGGTTATTAAATAGTTATACTTATTTCTTTTACTTTTATCTCTACCGAAAACTATTTATCGAGGGTTAATTTATAAAATAAAATTATAGTAACGAAACTAAACCGTAATCCTCGATATATTAATTTATTTAAGACCGGATTTTTTAACTTTACTCTTTTTACTACCCTATTCCCGAGTACCTCGATAATAATAACCGGCGAATATACCTGTATTTATATATATTAAAGTATTTATTATATAACGAGTTAACGTTTAAAATACCCGCCGATTAAGATATTTATTATCGTGAAATTTATATCTTTATATTATATTAATTACCTACCTTAAAACGGTACGAGCTTTTTAGAAATTATCTATTTAAGATTTATATAGATATCTAATTATAAATACCTTATTATTAGAAATCTTACCTCTTATAAATATTATTAATTAATTATAAAAAGTATGTTACTACGATTAATACTTTATTTTACTCGTTTAACTTTAAATATAACTACGCTACGAAGAGTTTAATATATTTTTAATTATTATAAATATCTTTATACCTCTATCTACCGACTATAATACTTCTACCTCTTTATTTATATATAGTTACTATTAATAGGAGTAGCTATATACGAGGAATTATAAACCTCGTAAATAAATAATTACTACTACTTTAAGATTCCGTTAATAAACTCCGTAATCTTATTCTATTAAATTTAATCTACGTCGAAGGTCCTTATATCTTAAATTATTTATAATTTATTTTATTTTTTACTTAATTTATTTATATAATCGCCGAGTTAGGAGTAATAATATAAAGAGAGATTACCTTTTATATAAATAAATAATTATTATTAATAGGAATCTTAATTAACGGACTTTATAATTTCGTTTCTTTAAACTCCTATTTATTTTATACCCCTTTATATTTTAAGTAATAATATCTTATTAATTTATTATACCGAGTAAATAATAAATCGTAGTTACTCGCCTAGATAAAGATAACCCCGGTAAAGTTACCGGCGACGTATATATAGATCTTTAAATTATCGAGCGCGATAAAGCCGATAATTTTATTAAAAAACGAGCCGATAATAATACTACGCTTATAAAGAAGAAGAATCTTTTATATAAAACGAGAATTATCTTCGAAGGTTAAAGTAAACTTATTAAATAATTTAAAAACGAAGGTACCTACGTAATATATAAGATTTATATAAATAAGAATAATAATTAATCATTTAATATACGTATCTAGATTAAGGCTTTTATCGATAAAGAAGGACCTACTCCCGATTACTCTCGCGAAAAGTAATTACTTTATATTTAAATATTCCGGCTAAATATTATAAGCGATATTTAAGACGAGCCGTTAATTTATATATATCTTAAGACTTTTATAAATAAGCCCGCCTAAAATAATTTTATCGAGTAGGTATACCTCGATTACTATATTAAATTATAGGAGGTCGGAGTAGTTACCTACCGTATTATAAAATAACTAGTATATATAGAATTTTCGTTCCGCTTAGCGAAGGCGTAGACTAAAGGAATCCTATAAAAACTTAATAATTTAAACGTTTTTTAATATATCTAAAATTAACTACTCGACGTATTCATTAAATTAAAGAATAATATAATTAAATTTACCGCTTTCTTTTCGACCTTAGAGGCGGATTTATTTTTTATCCTATACGGCGAAATATTATCTATATTTAATCTCGAGCGAGTATATATACTATATATTTATTAATTTAATAGTTTAGCCGATACGAAATATAAAGTTTAAAAAGATTAAATTATATTAGTAATTAATCGTCTAAAGATTAATTTACTATTTAATTTAATATATATTAATAGTAATAAATATTAGACTACCGAGGGTATATCTATTATTTACTAGGAGGAGAACGAGATAAAAGATATTAAGAATTTTTAACTCCGAGAATATTAAACACGCGCCCTAATAATTATACTAGGGGATAATCGTATTTATATAGACCTCCTCCACCTACCCTCGAACTACGAATATTACTTTTCGACGGAAAATAGCTTCGTAATTAAATTTCTTATTAAAGAATAAATAGTAGTTATCCTATTAAAACCCTTTCCTTACGCTAGTTCGCTCGATTATATTATTATATTTAACTGCCTCTAGAAGTACGAAAAGAATAACTAAAATAATCTAAAATTAAAGTCGGTTTTTAATTTAATAGACTCGTAAAATATATTACACGAAGAGCTCGAGAAATTCTATTTCGACGTAGAGTTAATAAGAATTAAAGTTATTCCTCTTTTATCCGATATTCTATATAAATTTAAACTAGCCGTTATTAAGATACTGAATCCCGTATATAAAGAAGATATAAATTATATCTATAACCCTCGATAGTAATGATTTATTATCGGATAAAATCTACGTACCTAGACCGTAATTAATATTCTTTAAAAAATAGATTTTAAGGCTAAACTCGGATAATAAAATATCGATCTAGATAAATCTTAGGTAGGTATATTAAAATACTTATTATATATACCTAATAACCTCGGACTCTTAAAGGGACTATAAGGAACCGGGAAGATAAAACTCGATATAATTATTATTATATTATTTATATCGGCCGGTAAAAAGGTAAAGGTCCTAAACTTAATAAATAAAATAATAAACTTTTTTATTATAAAGCTAAATACCGAATTTACTCGGCTCGGTAAAAGAGGAATTAAAATTATAAAGAAATATATAATTCGCTTTTATTTATTTATAACCGAATAGGCCGTCGTTTAAAACGAGAACCAACGATACGTAATTTATAATATTAATAATTTATAATAATAACCTAACTCTTCGCTCCTTTAAAGTTAATATAATCGGCTCGCGGTAGTTATAATAAATAAAATTAGAGAGATACCTTTTAATATTATAAATTATTATTATAAACTTTATAATACGAGCTTCGGTACTTTACTATTATAAATCGTAGGTCTTTTCGGTCGATTTAACCTAAATACTAATCCTACTCCTATTAATAATATTATTATAAGTAGTAATAATACTCTTAAAGGCGTATAACTAGACGATAATAAAACTATTAAAGGCGGCGAGTTATAAAGCGAGAGCGATCTTTAAACTAATATAATATAAATTAATAATACTCTTTAACCCGATAAATTATAAAATAATTAAGAATAAAAAGACTCGGATTATAATAATAACGATTTTATTAACTATAATAACGAAGATATTATCTTAATAAATAATATAGACTTCGAGGACTACGGGGGTAGAGCGGGGCCTATATTTAAAAATATAATCTTCTAGAAAACTAAGAAGTTATAATAAATAATAAAAAAGAATATTAAATATAAATTAAACGAAGCCGAGAATATAACCTACCGCTAAAAACTCTATAAATACTTTCGCGAGATATTTTATAAAATTAAAAACGGCGATACGTTCGATAGCGAGGAGGAATACTATATATTTAAAATACTCGAATTGTTACTTTTAGAGGATATCTTTACGAAGGACGTCGTTATTATTATTATAACTTTTATTAATTCGGGTTATATAATCCTAAAGAAGAATTTTAACGGCGATTATATTATTATTTAAAAAATTAATAAAACTAATAACGGGGAGCTCTTCGTTACCTTAATATAATATAAAACTATTATATATTTATTAGGAGACGATAAATAACTACTATTTAAAGAGTAAAATATAAAGTATAATACTTTCGCTAAATAGATAAATAAAAGTATATATAAATATTAAATAATCCTAGGTTACCTTAAATACGACCTAACGAAGTAATACCGAACTATTATAAATATTATTAATATTATCTTTAGAATTTAGTATAGAAGTTTTATTATATTTATAGTAGATCCGGCTAGTCGCCCTAATACCGCTATAACTACCGAAATATATAAGGACTTATTTAATACCCTTATAAACTTTATTTAAATTAATATCGACGGATAATATCGTAAGGTAGGCTTCTCTTAATCCGGTTGAAATAAACGGGAGTTATAATTTATTATAAAACTCTATTAATATTATATTTAAAGAGGAATTAAAGTTAAAGATATCCTTATCTTTATAAATTATCTTATATAAATTAATTTTATAAAACGAGCGCTAGCGTTTATTATAGGATTAAAAGATATAGATACCGGAATTATTAATAGTTACTAAGGCGAAGAAAAGTCTATAATAATTCTTTATATAGTAGGATCCGAGAAACTAGGCTTTATATTCTTTAATCCCCGCCTTTTTATTAGAGTTTCCCGTATAGGCGACGCCTTAACGATTATTATAAATTAAATAGGGATTTAATTATACGAGAAGAAACGTAAACGATTCTATTATAATTATCTACGAAGACTTTTAATAGAAATAAATACCTACGTTAAATACGAAGAGGAGCTCCTAGTATTTAATTTTATTAAATATAATTACGACTTAAACTCGAACGATAATTTTTAAGATAAGGATCTATATATAGTAGATTAATCGGAGGAAGATCCTAGTAATACTATATATATAGAAGAAGGAACTAGAAATATTAAGAGATTCGATAATAATTAGGATACTACGGAAGTTTATAATATTTAGGACCCGATTACTTCGGGATCTAACGTTAATATAAAGAATCTAACGATTCTTATTATCGACGATATATATAGTTAAAGAAGAGGCCGTAGTATAGGATATATAATAACCTCTAATATCGGTAATAGTAATATATATAGTCAGGGATCTAACGAGAATATAAAACTAAATATTATATTAAATTTAAGGTTATTTAATTTATTATATTAAATATAAATAGAGGTAGAAGGTTTAATAAACCTTCGGGGGTTTCAAGAACTAGCGAGTATCTATTATTATAAGATAAAATTATAAGTTAATAGATTTTATAATTTATTAAAAACTTCTTTATCAGCCCCCTTATAAGGGAGTAATTATAATATATAAAACGTCTTTAATAGTTTACCTACCCTAACTAAATACGAGTTATCTATATAAAAAATATTAGAACTATAGTAGGAATATTATATATACCGCGTTATTTCGGAATAATACCCTTTATATATAGCCTAGAAAATAATATATTATATCTACTTTTCTTTAATAAATAGTAGAGTAGTCTAATCTTACCTTCCCTTCTATTTTAATAAATTTATTAACTACGAATAATACCTTAATTATAGAATATATTATATACGATTAATAAGTTATTATATATATATAATCGACCGCTCTTCCTACTAGCCTCTATACGTAAAGGGTATAGTAGTTATAGTTATTAAATAAAGAAATCGAACCGAGTAAAGTAAATATAAATACCGACCGCGAGCGATCCTTATATATAAATATTATTTTTAATTAACTACGAGCCCTATTATTAAAATCTACGGTTATTATTAAGAGATATAGTTAAATTACGATTACGACCTTATTTATAAAGTTATAAATAATATATTAAAACTATAAATTATATTATTTACTCTATACTATTAAGGTTAAGACTACGATATCTTTATATAAATACGAAGATTATAATAATAACGAATTTAACCCTATTTTTAAAAATTTAATAAAACTTTATTTAAAGATTACTACGGAGGGTAAGGACTAGGAACTAGTAAAAGAAGAGATTAAAATATAATTAATATCGAACTCTTTAACGGACTTTAAATAATACGTAGTTAGGGTTATTAGGAACGAGTTTATTATTATTTTAACTTTAAAATACAAAGATAATACTTTAAAACTTTTTAATAATCTAAATAACGACGGTATTTAGAGTATTTTTATTACTTTAATATAACGTATCGCCTATAATACGAGACGGTAACTAAAAGATACTAGTAAAAGATCGTTATATAAATTAAATTAGTTATAATAATCTTTTTTATCTCCTAGCGAGATATTAGATTAAATATGAATAAAAAATACTATATTATTACCCGCTATATTAAAGTAGTAGACGAATTACGCGGCCGTATAAGAATTTAATCTACTAGACGTTAATCTTAAAGTAAAGTATAATAATTTAATAATTAGGTTTATTTTTACGGATATCGTTAAGTTAGCCGACCCTCCGTTAAGTTTAAAAAAGATAATATTAAATATAATATTATTAATATTTATTAAATATTTAAGCGAAGATCTAGGGCTAAATACTTCGTTATTACTAGAAATCTAGTTTAAATACTAAGGAAGTAGATTTATAATTAAATTATTAAGGAACCGCTAACTCCGCGGAGTAATTAAAGAAGTTATTAATAATAAAAATAACGACCTTATATTTAAACTCGTACTACTAAACTAGGGATTAATTTAATAACTCCTTTTATTTTTAATAAAAATAGTAAAGTCTTAAAATAAATAAATCTCTATTCCGTTTCTCGATACTATTTATAGCGTACGGTTAATATCGGGTAGTAGAAATAATAATAAAAGATAATTCTAAAAACGAGATCCGTAGCCTAGGGCGAGGAAAATATAAATATAAAATAAATATCGTAAATAAAAACGGTAAATAAAAGGGACTATTAAATAGATTATTAACGGATATTAATTAAATAATAAATTCATAAAGCGAGTTCGATAAATATCGAGAGTAGAAGCGACCGAAAAGTAATCGTCCTAGTATATCGTATATATTCCGGATTATTAAGAATAATAGTACCCGTCCTAGTATATACTTTAGGTTCCCGATTAGGGAAAATTAACCTACTAATCCTAATATATATTTTAGGTCGGTTTTACGCGACGTTTCTTTTATTAAAACTCTTAACGATTTAGTTAATCCTAAGATAAATATAAATAATAAAACGATATAGTCTTTATAAACCCTTATTAATAACCCTAAAGGTAAAAATAATAACGATCGAAATACGAAGAATAACGGAACTTTTATAACGCGCGATAATAAATGAGTTAGTTAGGTTATAATAAATAATCAGCTCTTAATAGATATAATATAATTAATAATAGTAACTCGACCGATCCCGCCTACGGTAGACGATTTACTTAAATAATTATAAAAAGACTTTACGGATACTAAAACCGCGTATAATAAAAAAGCGGTTAAACGCGTAACTACTAGTTAAATATCTAAACTAGTATTTATCCTAGAGTAAAACGAAATAGAAGATATTCCGATTAAGGAAGAGGAAAATATTAAGAAGTCTTTAGAAGAAAAGATAAAGAATAAATAAATTAACGGCTAGGTCTAAATACTAAAATTAATAAATCGGGTTAAGTTATCGAACGTATAATTTATTAAAGTAATAGAATATATACACTGGAATAATAGAAGATAAGAGGATTATTACTTTCTTTTTAAACTAAATAATATTAAAGATTATAAGGCCGGAAAAAAGATTTATATAAAAGAAATAATAATAGGTTTTACCTTATTCTAAATACTCGGTATATTCGTTTTATTCGAAATAAAGATTTTCTAAAACGGGGGATACCTCGTAGATATTATAAAATTTAAAAAGATAATATAACTAGCCCTTATCGAGTTTAGAATTAATAATTAACGAGGGGTTTAAATCTTATAAGCTCTCGGTATAACTTACCTAAATTATTTACTTATATTAAATCGTAAAGACGTAAAGAAAACTAAAAAGAAAAAAAGATATAACCTATATTTTACGGAGGGAATAACGAAGGATCTTTAATTACTTAAGATATATTACCCGTCTAGGAACCCTTAAAGAATCTAATATATATATATTAATTCTAGTATATCTAAAAAACTTATACCGAGTTATAGTCTTAATTTTTTCTTTCCCCCCGCGGGTTTATTATCCTACTAGCTAGATCTAATAAATATATAAATAAAATAAAAGGATAAAGTTTTTAAATAAGTATTATAATAAACCTATAATAATTTTAAATTAAAAACTTATACCGTAAAACTAAATATATTAGATCGCGATCTCTTAATAAGATTAAAGTAGGTTCCCTATTTTAACGAAGATTATAATTTTTTTAAAGTACTTTATTTTATATCCTTAACCTCGTTTCCTAATTAAATCGATAAGGTTTTAATAGATAAAATTCCCGCGGTAAAAAAAAAGGGTAATAAAGTTAGGATATAAGAGTAATAATATTAATAAGATATAAGATAAGACAGGATCGTAGTAAATAAAGTATATACCGAGAATAACGAGATTATAAGGACGATTACTAAGATTCGGAAAATCGATAATATAATACCGGGTTAGAAACCTCGAAAGATTTTAATTAACGGGACTCCGTTTAAATTATTATTAAAGACGATAATAGATTAAATAAATACGTTTATAAATAATAAATAGATTATATTACTTTTTAAAAAAGATTACCCTCGCCTAAATAGGGCGCGTAAACGCCTAAAATATTATGTAAAAGATAAATTTATTAAGATCGGTAAAAGGTATAAGAGCTTTATCCGGAGTATATATAATAATAACGATATTAAAGACGAGTACGAGTAGTATAAAAAGACTATAATTATTATTATTCGAATACTTTAGGTATAACGTACGTTAGACTTTACTTTTTTCGGGGAACCGCTAATTAAATTTAAATTTAATTATTATTTTAACTACTTTTTAGGTTACTTATAACGATACGAATTATTACTAGAATATTATTTTAAGAAAATAAATTAAAGAGTTCGGTAAATTTATCGTAATATTATACTCGCCTTTACGAGTTATAAGAAGAATATTATATTAAAGGTTATAATATACTTATAGCTCGCGGCCGTATATTATATTAGAATTTTATTATTATTCCCTAAACTAGTTCTTTATAAAGATATAAAGAACTTTAAACTAACGGGTAATAAATTAAAAGATAATAATTAATTTAGGTTAAAGAAAGAGAAGTTTTATAAATTAAAATAAAGAGATTTAACCTTCGAAAAAAGTATTAATTAAATCGCCGGAGTAAATAATTATCTTAAAATATAAATACTAGATATTCTTAGAAATAAAATGTAAGGAATCGATATAAAGATAATTATTATAGTTATATCTCTTATTTTAACTTTTATTATTTACTAGGTAAATATTTTTAACGGAATCTTATACTATAACGTAGGTCTTATCCTACGCTAAGAATATCGTATTAATAATTATATAAACGATCGGTTTAATATAAAAGAGGCCTATCGCCCTAATTTATAAAAATATATTTAAATTAAAATAAATTAAAATCGTTAGACTCTTTTAGGAGGGTAAAGATAATATAAAAAATATATCCTCGGAACCCGTATCTTAATTTCTAATAAGATCTATTATACTTTTAAATATAAAGTAGATATTTACGGCCTTTAAATATATCGTTATCTTTAACTCCGAGTAGTTAATAAGCGCTAAAGACTAGGCTATATACCGTATTAATCGAATCGGTTAAAACCGCGCGATATATATAATTAAATTCGTAAATATAATTTCTAAGATAGATATAATTATTTATAATAAATAAGGGGTTTAATAACGGATATATTAAATAATAAAAGGTCTTATAGAGGAGTCGGAGAATTATAAACTCCGCGAAGTCTTAAAGAAGTATATTTATAATAACGAAGGCGAGTAGGACGAGTATAATTAATTATAGAAAAATAAATAGTTTATTACTATAGGGGTATAACGAGAGGATAACGATATTTATAAAAAAAGATATTAAGAGAGTAAACTAGCGGTATTAATATTTAAAAAGAGTTCGATAATATAGAGGAGATAAAATAATCGTAAATTCTATAAATTTAAAAAGGTTTAGATATATTAAAATAATCTAATAATCTTATATTTAACGGTTACGGTCTTATTATTAATTCGGAGATATTAAAGATTAATACTCGTATTCTCGAGTTACCTAAGATACTCTTTATATAAAATTCTATAATTAAGTTTATTTTTTTTAGTTATTAGGATTTATACGGAAAGGTATTTCTCCTCCCTAATATTTAGCCGTTAAAATCTTAGGGTATTTATATCTTAAAGTTAAATAAAAATCGTCGAGCGCTTATAATTAATAAGTAAATAAATAATTTTAAGAGAAACTTTATAAAACTTTATCGTAGATATAGCGGAAGAGTCGAGAATATTAACCCTCCCGTTATTAACGGCTATATTAATAATACCGAGGTTATTAATACGATATTTATAGCCGTTAGAAACTAATCGAAGTCGCGTCCTTAAATACTTTTAGTTATTCTTAGTAATAAGAGCGCCGATATTTATAATCGGATTAAATATAATTACGATATTCGTTTCGGAGTTATATTATAATACGTCTAGGCGAGTAATATTATTAAAAACGCCCCTTAATATTACTTTAATATATTTATAAAATTTAATTATAAACTCGGGGGTACTACCTCTATAATTAAATTAAAAACTAAATACTTCGAGGAGCCTATAATAATTATCGGTATTAATATCTCTTATACAGTACCCGGCCTAAAGTAAACTTTTATAACTACTATAATTATCTTTATTAATCGGACTACCTCTCGTTATATTATTATAATCGAGACGAACGGCTCCCGTATTAAGATAATTACTTCTAATAATATTAATTTTATATTTCGTCCTTTAATAGACTAGTAGTAGAAGAATATTAACGGAGGTAGTTTACCTAAATATATTTATTACTTTCGTAATAGTATTTCTAAAAATTAATTTAGTCTACTTTTAAAGTACGAGGTTATTAATATAAAGCGCTTATTTACGGACTTAGGCTAGAATTATCCTAGTAATAAAGTTAAATTCACTATTATAATTACCGAGAAGTATTATTATATTCGCTTCTTCCCTTTTATAGGTTTTATAGTTAATAAAAACAATAATCCTATACCTAGTATAATTATTAATTATAATATTATTTACCCCTTCGAGAATGATATTTATCTCTACTCGTATATAGTTATCTAGGGTACTACTCGACTTATTTATTATTATATATTAATAAATAAGGTTAATATTCTATTAAATCGATTCTAGGTAATACTCTACGAGTATTATTATTAATACTAGTATATATCTACTCCCCTATCTCTTTATAAATTTAGTTTTAAATTTATAAAAATATATTAAGTTAATAGAAGATAGTCCCCGTAGTATATTATATTTATTTAGTAATTAAGCGTAGTAAGGTTTATATCGATATAGTTACCGCCGAGAGAGCTATACTTTAAAAGGAGCGACGGAAATTAGATAAAAAAGCGTAATCCTATTTTAATAAAATAAAGTTATAGACCGAGTAACCTAAACTCTAGCTAGTCGAGCCTTAGGACTAAATAAATTTTAGTATATAATATATTTAAGTTTATAAAGTCGTATAAAAACATTTATTAAATATCGTAGGTAATAAATATATTTAATAAATATAGTAAATTAATAGTATTAATATATAATACTTATATAAATACGCGAGTAAATACGCGACTAATATTATTATATATTATATCTAACCTATAACTTAAACTATATAAATTAGATAATTAAATAAATTATTTACGGGTTTAAGCTAGCTTAATACGTAATTTACTAGTAAATAATAATAAGATATTTAATAAACCTACTCGGAGCTATAGATAACGGAATATACGGGTATTATACTTGGAAAAAGTCTATATAGTCTCCTACTTTACCGATGTTAAACTCCGCCGGCGTAGATATATCGACGAGAGATCTCTTTATCGTAGATTTACGAGTATTACCCTATATACTCTTATTATTCTAATAGTATTAATTTAATAACGTTTTACGGTCTTATAAAGACTTAATTATTATTATATAATACGGAATATATTACTTTAAGTAACTAGTTATTTTAAGATACTATTTAAATATTTATAATATTCGGGGAAACTAAAGATTTTATATAATTATTAATTTATTTTTAATTATAATAAAGTTTAAAGTATTAATATATTAACCTAGTAACTAGGCGGAAGGATAATTCAAAAAGGATTTCTTAATAAAAATATAGATATTTATATCTAATAATATTTAGAATACTAGTATTAAGTATTTAACGTACTCTATTAACGAAGTAGAAAAGATAACGATATTATCGATATATATATAGTAGAATTTTCGGTACGGCCGAAGTATATAGTTAATTATATATTAAATATAGGCCGGAGAGTTTCGGTACTTTATTATTAATATATTAAAGATTTTTTAACTACGGTATATTATTACTGTAAAATAGTATCGATAATATCGCTTTACCTACGATTAATAGAAGAAGGCTACTACGTTAATAATCGAAATATATATAGTATTTAATAGAAGTACTAAGATTTTAGTTTAAATAAGAACCGAATATATATTAAATATTATAATTTTATTAAAGACTTTAATATCGATAATTATATATTCTTTAAAACTAAAGGCGGTATTCTTCTATATAACGAAATAAGAGAAAGAAAATAGTATTATTATAATTATTTATTTTATTCGGCCCTATTAGTAGAGTTCGTCGAAGATACTATTAATAACCTCTTTATTATATTTCTTTAACGGATAAATACGAGTTCAACCGGCTTTATAGAGCTCTTTCTAGTTATTAATAAAAGAAATTTCTATTTATTTAAATTCCGGGATATTCGTTATATTTCTAGTATCTTTCTATAGATTTAGAAACGAATCGACGATATCGGTAATTATAGAAATAGAAGTATCGTTCCCGTAGATTATAGTATTTATAAGGTATAGTATCTTTAATTAAGATAAAATATTCAGTATTATCGAAGGTTTTAATAATATTTACTTCGGCGCTATAGAAATCTCGTATAAAATCTATTTCGGTAAAAACGAATTATACTCTAATAATACGTTTTAAGAGAAATTTACCGAAGATAAATTTAATAGAGTAAATATATTAGAAGTTATAAAACTTAGATAAATAATATTCGATATTATCGAATTAAAGGTACGTGGAGTTATTATAATATTAAAGACTACTACTATAATAAGACCGGCCTTAAAGTAGGATTTAATTAAAAATTTCGATACTAAAGTCTTCGGTAACCTTATAACTAAGTTAATATATAAGATATTAATTTAGAAGTATTTAGTTATTTCGTATTTAATAACTTTCCCTAATTTAGTATATCGGTTAATAATTACTAATAAATCGGTATTATTCCGAACTATGATTTTATTTATATTATAGTTAACGATATATATAGTTACTATTAATATATTAAGTTAAGAAGATTTAAATAGTAAATTACAATCTTAGAGTAAATCCGATTTTATAGATTTAACTATAATAACTATATCTAAATATACTAGTATAGTATAGCGGAATTTACTAACTATAGTAATATCTATTTTAATACTCTTTATAATTATAGAAATAAAGACCTAGAGGTTATTATACGATATAATAATAACGAGATCTTTACCGGTATTAATTATAATTCTTTTTAACTTTATAATATCGATATTTATTAAAACCTTAATAGATAAATTATCGACGATATATAGTTCCTTAGTAATTAAGGCGATCTTTCCGTCCTTATTAAAAATATATATAGAGATAATAACGAATTTATTAATATTATAATTATTTGATCCTAAACTACGGACTTTTATAGTAGTGGGTATTTTACGGATCTCGACCTATAGGCCAAATTTTATAAATTTCGTTAAGAACTACTAGTTTATAAAGTTTATAGTATATTTAATATCGAAATAAAATTCGTAGAGTTAACCGTTTAGGTCTATTAAGACCTCGATAATAATATAATAATAACTACGAAATATATAACCGCGGGTAGGTCTATTAGTAGATATAAATTTAATAATTTACTTCGTAGTAGTTTTTAGTAAAGCGAAATCTAGTAAAGCGGAATTCGTTAAGGTAGAAACTATAGTATACTTCGTTAAAGAAGAATTCTTCGAAGCGGGATAAATTACTATAGTCGAAGATCGATACTATCGAATATAAATATATAACTTATTATTAGAAAAGAAGGGCTAGTTATATAAATAATAAAATACTTTATTAATAATATTAACTACTTTAGTAATATATTATTTAATAAAAAACTATTAATTATCTCCTTATAAAGTTCCTCTAAATCGACGGCGTCGTTAATATATTTACTAGCCTATATTATACCTTAATAGAAAGTATCTTTTTAGTTATTATAATAGTTATTTTAATTTTCGTTATAAAGGCTTTTAATCTAACGGAAGGCTTTTATAAATTATTCTTCGTTATAATTAACGTCTTTAATAGTTTCCTAATCTTTAGTATAATAGGTTCTTTAGGTCGAAAAGGGTTTCCTAAAAGAGTTTTTATTAAAGTTTTTTCTTATTCTAGAGTCTTAGTTTTAATACCTAGGAGGCAATATCTTTTATTTAGGTAACGGATTTAAATTTCCGTTTATTATTTATAACTACTTTCTAGGAGATTATAAGCGGTTAAGATTCTATTATTATTATTACTAGTTAATATTACTCTATTAAAATTAGAAGGACGAAGAAGAAAAAGAAAATAACCTATATAAATCATTTCTATAAGAAGTATTATTATTTTTATAAAGAGGCGGATCGTTATATAAAGATCTAAAGCCTTCGGTAGGATAATAAGGAATAAAAGATTAACGAAAATTCTAATACTAATTATACTATTAAGGTTAATACTATCCGTAGCTACTACTATTATTATTATAATTCGATAGAATTAATCGATTATATTTATTTAACTTTCTAGATATTAGAGCCTACTATTTATATTTATAATTATCGAGGCTCGTTAGAAAGTTATTAATAATAGTATTATTATTAGGCCTTTTAATATTACGTCGTAATTTAAAATTAATTCCGTTATAGATAATATTAAATTAATTTTATAATAATAATATTCCCGTATCTATAATAGACCTTAAAATCTTCTATATATATTTATATAATTTATAACGGCTATTAATATCTTTTATAGAGTAACGTTTCTTAAAAATAATATTAATAATTATATTCGAAGGCTCCTTAAACCTTCCCGTTAATAATTAAATTTATTCCGTAATATTAATATTAATAGCGCTATACTTCGATAGTTTTTTTTTAGCGTTTAAAAATTTAGTAGTATATTATTTTAAAATAATACCGCGGAGGTAAATCTAAAGATTTTTATATATTATAGTATTTTTAATAATTACTAGGTCCTTAACTCGCTCGATAAATAAATATATATCCCGGAAGTAAATTTCTTTATTAGTATACTCGAGACTAGACTCTATACTAGTAGATTTATTATTATATATAGGGTCGAAGAATCCGAGGTTAGTTATATTTTATTTCGATAAAGTAGTATTATCGCTTTAGAGACCTTATGGGCCTTAGAGTCTTAATAGTCTAGGAGGGCCTACTAGAGATACTATTATAAAATTTGTAATAAGATTATATAATTCTATTAGTTATATTTTATTAAAGCCCGTATTCGTTATAATCGAGGATTACTACGGTTATTAGTTAGGTCCGAGGGGTTTTTAATAAATTACTTCTTTTATAGAGGTCTATCTAGTAGAATAATTTAATAATAATATCGAAATTAGTAATAACGAAGAAGGTCTTTACCTAGAGCTCGCCGGGAATAAAGAAAGTATATTCCTAATTAATACCGATACCTTAAAAAATTATCGAGTTATTTAGATACTAGTTTAGAAGCGTATTATAACGGTATAAAAGATAGTAATATTAATAGTTTAATTACTTAGCTAGCTCGGTACCTTAATAGACTTTAATTATATTTATTACTCTCGAGGATTAAAGTTACGAAGGGGTTAAATAGGCCGGAAATTCCGTTAAATAAAGTAATTAATAATATAATAAATAATATTATTAACCTCGCTAGAGAAAGTATAGCCCGATTATATAAATTCGTTAAACTAGAATATTAAGACTACGATATTACGGCTAGCGATATTACTAGATACTATAATAATAATTTTATAAAAGTAGGAAAGTTAAGGGCTTACTTTTATTAAAGATAATAATATATTAATCTTTATTTACTCCTTTAACTTTAAAGATAAAATACTTAATATTTCTATAAATAATAATAGAATTAATAATATATAGGTTTTAAGAATAATAATATAAAGAATTAATACTAGTATAAAGAACTTATTAAGATTAGGTATAAAGTAAAGAGATTTTCGTTCCTACGGGCCGCGGAGATAAGAAACGAATCTAGTATAAATTTAATAATTTTAATAGAATTTCTCCGCTTTTAATAAAGTAAAATTTTAATAGATTTAAAAAGGATAAAATAATAAATATAATATTACTAATACTAAAGTTAGAGTATTAAGTCGTAGGCGTAGGGGTATCTACTTTTATAAACGAGGTAATTAATATATAATTAAAAAATTTTTATCGGAGATTATTTAAACCGATATTAATATAGAAGTTAAGAATTAATAATACTATAGTAAATAACTTATCTATATTAAAAAACGAGGTTAAAATAAATATTATTAATAAAAGTTAAAATAAAGACGATAAAATATAATTAATAAATAAAGGGGGCGAAAGGATAAATAAAGAGTATAAATCGACTTTTAATAAATAAAGTAAATAAACGCGTTATTTATTTTATAACTATTAGTATTAAGATAATAATATTAAATTTATCGAAACTTAATATTAATATTTATAAAATCCTATTTATTATAACGCTAGAATATAATAAAGTAGAAGATCCTAGGTTTAAATAAAAGTAAAGAGAGTAAGAAATAATAAATTAATAATAACTAGAAACGGATATTAAAATAATATTAAATTCGCGTATTAAATACGAATTAATAGTATATATAACTAAATACTTATTAGAGCGGAATTATATTCGATCGGGTAGTTAATAAAATTATTATTATATTTAAACTATTATAGGATTACTATTAAAGGTTAATATTTTTATTTCTATTAATTCTTAAATCTTAAAAGTAACCGGATAGTAAAAAACGTCCGAGTTAATTAAAACTATATTTAGTATACTATAAAGAAAGATATAACGGGAGAAATAAATAAAGTAAATAATATAAAAAACCATTTACTTCTAACTAAATACTATATTATCGGAATATTTATATAGGTCTATACTCTAGTACTATTAATAGTTTATAATTACTATTAAATATAGTAATAAATTTAGGCTATAATCATTTCTTAGTTAATATCATATTATATTTTAGATTAAAAGCGGTAGAGTATACCTATAATTAAGAATATTATAATTATTAAATATAATCGCTAGAGATATAATAAACTAGTATATTATATTATTATTAAACGGAGGAATCTTTATATTAACGGGTAATTATCCCGTTTTAATAGTAAATATATTTTATAAAAAGTCCGATAAAGAGGTAAAGAGATAACGTAATAACCTCTATAAACTTAATATTAAAAAATAACTCTTATATATTTATTAATTAATATATATAAACTGTTTTAAAGATCCTTTTCCTTAACTCTAATATTTAATTTATAGATTTAATCTAGCCTCTTTCTCGTTTAAATAAATAAAATAATATATATAATTTCTTTCTATACTCGTTTATATATTAAACTCGATAATATTCTTATAATATTAATATTTTATTACTACGGTTATACTAGTTTATTATTATATTTAGTATTAAGGATTTATCTCTAAAATCTTATAAGGCTTTTTTAATATTTTAAAGATTAAATTTTACCTTCGAAGTTTAATATACCTAATATACGAATAGCCTAATATACTACGTAGTTTATATATATCTCGGACGATTAATAAATAGTACTAGAATTACCTAGATCCTAATTATATAAAGACCCTAAACTAATCGATATTTTACTTTATCGATAAATTTATTAAGAAAAGAGAATTTAGATTATACTATTATTAAAATAAATAAATCGATAATATCGATACTACGAGAAGTAATATCTTAATAATAATGATTTTTCTAGATATCTATTATAATATAAAGGCCGATTTAATAATTTTGATTAAATATATAAGAGATAAATATATTTTTATAAAAATCCTATAGAGCCCCTAATTTATATAAACGAAAAGAATAAGGATAATATTAATAATAAGAGTCGCTTTTAGGCTAAAAATATAGATATTTTTTAAAAAAACAGTACGTATTAAATAATTATATAAATAACGATATTTTAGAATAAATATTCTAAAACGCGGAGGACTATAAAATATATTATTCTTAAAACGTATTAATTTAAATAGCGGAATAAACGATCTTTATAACGACTTCGGGCGGTATTAATATAATATCGTTTTTAATAATTATATCGGTAGAATAATATTTACCGGAGCGAGGTACGGGGAGGTTAATAATAAGAAAAAATATACTAGATTTAAAATCTCTATTTAAAGAGTATAAATTACGATCTTTTTAAATTAAAAGTAAATTACGTAATAAATTAAAGTATTCCTAAAATAATATAATAAATAATAATTTACCACGAGTTATTATAACTATATCTAGAACTTCGGTTTTGAAAAAGATAAGACGAAAGCTAGGCTAATAGGATTTCATTATTTAAAGAGTTACGAAATTAGTTGAGATAAAAGAGAATAGAGGTAGTAGAGATAGGATTTAAGGTACTAGGGCCGGGAGTAAACTATTAATATATTTTAATATAACGAAGATATCGTAATAATAAAATAAGACTAGTAATTAAATAAGAAGAATCAAAGAAAGTATAAATTTTTTAAAAGAATTAACGGTAGCTATAATAAAGACTATAAAAAATATAGAATATAAAGAGGTATAGTAAATAATATACCGCGGGCTATAATTAATATAGATCGCGCTAGGGATAATTCTTAGTTATATATAAGAATTAATAGAAGAGCGTAGGCTCTAGGAGGCCTAAATAGACTCGTTAAAATAAAAAGTCTAAAAACTTAGAGCGAGGAATATACCTACGTTATTAATATAAAACTAGACTAATATTATCTATAAATATATATTTATTCTATCGAGATATATAGCCGAAACGAACCCCCCTCCCCCGGTAATAACAACTAGCGCGAAAGCGAAGTAGTTAATAATTAAAATAAATAATATTAAAGTTAGAGGATAATTTAGGAAAATAATTAACTCTTAACTAATTAAAATATTCCGGAATAGAGTTTACTCGGTAACGGAGTCGATTATCGGAGTAAAATAAATAATAAAAAGAGACTTCGTTTTATATTATATAACGGTAGAGGTAAAGTAAAAGCTAGAGAAAATAATTAAATAAATAAAAAGTATTAACCCCTCGGCGAGAGTATTAAGATAAACCTATATAATTATAATATATAGTATAAGGAAAGAGGCCGTCGATATAAATAACTAAAAAGCGGTAATAAATATATTAAAGAAAAATAATTATAGGCTATACCCGAGATTAAATATCGTAAATATAAAATAATTAAGATTCGCCCTTAAACTAGATAAATATAACCGCGAGAAAAAGTATTTAATACTCTTTCTTAAAATCCCGGACCTAGATATAATAAATAAACTAGTAGTAGACGGGCTCCTATATCGGTAAAGTAGTAAACCCGCATTTTATTAAAAAAGACGGAAAAGGCGCTTAGATCTATTTAGTTTATATACTAACCCTAGAGATTGATTTAATACCTACTTTCGTCTAAAGTATCTAAATACGTATTTAGTACCTCGACTTATTTTGAATAAATTTAAATAAATAGGAATAAGTTAGTCTAAATAGTATCGGTAGATAATTAGATATATATAATTATAAGTGAATTATATAGTCTATAATACCGCGCTAACTTAAGGGGTATTACACGCGTATATAATTTTTATAAATTAATATAATTTAAAATCTAAATTAAATTAGTATAATTATAGCGCTTTATATAGCCTTAGCGAGCTACCCGGCGCTAGTAGAAAATCACGGATTTAAAATCTTAAATCCGAAGTTACTATTTTTAGATTTTTTATTAAAAAAAAACTTTTTTTTTTTTCTTTAAATATTATTTTTTCGTTATTTTTCCGCCTAAAGCCGGTAAAATACGTATTTAGTACCTCGACTCTTCTCGTATAGTCTCCCGCTTTACCGATATAGAAAGCGAATAACTACTATTATACGAAAGATAGGAGAAAATAAATAACCCGAGATAGTATTTTAACTACTAGGGGTACGACTATATAATTTTAATTTATAAAAACTAATTTAAATATAGGATATATATAGAACTTTATTAATTATATAAATATAATACTAAAAGCCCGAAGGAAAAGCGCTATATAATTTACTCTAGATATTATAAATTCTAAAATAAGGCGTACCTAGTTAAGTAAAAAAAGATATATAGAATCCGATAAAGATTAAAGAATAAATCTAGATAATTCGTAATATTATCGAGGATAATAGCCCTAAGCTCCTAGGTAAATCTAATTAGTAATAAATTTATATTAATACCGGCTAGAGGTATAAGGAAGAGGAAAATAATAACGGAGATAATTAATAAAGTCTAAAACGCGCTTATTATACCTAGGAAGATAGAGAGGCCGAGATAAAATAATAAACTAAAAGTAATACCTAGGTAAATAGTCCTCTAAGTTTTAAATAATTTCCTAGTAACGGCGTTCGACTAACTAGATAAAAACCGGCTAGAATTAATACTACTAGGTCACTAAGAAATAGACGAGGAATTTACGAATATAATATTAATATACGATAAATTATAATACCTAATTTAAAATCGTATAATATAATACTAAGAAGGAATCGAAGTTAATAATAAAGTTACTCTAAAATAAATAAATTAAAAATATCGATATTATAGTTATATAGGAGCTTAATTAGAATCCTACTATCTAGGCGCTATATAATAATAATATTAATTATTTTTATTTAATATATAAGGGAGGCCTAGAGGCTCGTATATATTTCTATATAAATAAAAGAATCGATATAAGTAATTAAGAGTTAATTTACTATAGAGGCGATTTATACTCTATAAAAATAATACTAAACGAGGGAAGAAATAAAAAGAAATCTCGGTCGGATAAAATCGGGGAGGAGGAGGCTACTAGTCGAAGAATCCCCTATTATAAAAAAGTATAAATCTATAATATATATAATTTATTACCGATATAATATATTTTAATTAATAATTCATTAATATTACTACTACTCGAGGAAGTATTAACGGAGGAAGGCGAATATATTCTTTTAAGGGATTTTAACCTCTACTACCCTAACTAGAATAATACTAGGCGATATATATATTATACTATAACCGATTATCTCCTAGGAATAATAGAGTCGAGGGAAATAAAACTAGAGTTATTAAAAGTATCTATTATATAAAAAGCCCGAGGATATAAAAGTATAATCGATTTATTATTCTTTACGAGAGGAGTATACTAAGTTATAAATAACTCTATAGTCCGCGAAAACTTATATTATAACTCCGATTATAAGTTAGTAGTAATAGAATTCGAGTAAATATAAAAAGAGGTAATACTATATACTCGGTATATTTAAAAGAAGATTAAGGATAATATTACCCGAGAGGAAATATAATAAAGTATAAAGTCTCTTTATTAAATATTAGGGAAACTAAAATTTAAAAGTAAAGAAAATATTAACTAATATTTAAATAAGATAATAGGAGGTTTTTAAAAAATTATCGAGTTTATAATTTTATAAACCCGTTTATACTAAAGAGCTAAATCCTATTAGAACTCCTATTATATTAATATTATACTAAAGGTAAAGAAATATATAAAGGAGTATAAATAAAGTCGAAATACCCGGACGGAGGAGGCCCTAGATACGGTAAATAATAAGAGACAAAATAAATAATTCGAAGAACGAAAACGTTCTCTTAATAAGAAAGTATATATAAAGCCTCGTTAAAGCCGATAGGAGTATAAAAACTTATAAAATAAAAAAGAGAGAAAAATAACTACCTTAAAGAACTCCTTTAATTCCTAATTATTAAAAATAATAAAGGAGGAAAAACTAGAGACTTCGAGGGTAAAATAAAAACTTTATAAAGAATATTATTTCCCCCTCTACGGATAATAAATTTAAATAATATCGACGGTTAAGATACCCGGAGCCCGTTAGAATAAACTAGGAAATTATTAGGATAGAAATATATAAAGTAATATAATACCTAGCTACCGATAAAGTACTAGGAATAACTAGAATCCTAAACCGATTCCTAAAAACTATAATAGAAACGGAAGTAAAAGATATTATTATTTATTTATTCTAGGCCTACCTTAGATAAGAATACTACCCGAGGTACTTTAAAAAAACTAATATAATAATTCTTAAGAAATCGAAGAAAGGCGACTATTTAGAGCTAAAGTTATATAAGTTTATTATACTCCTCGATATATTTAATAAAGCGCTAGAAATAATTATCTCTAGAAAGTTAAATAATATAATAAAAAAGTACGAACTACTATTATTATAGTAAATAAAGGCTAGATAAAAGTATTTAATAAAAACCGCGCTAGAGACCCTTATAGATATAGTATATACTATATAGAACTATAGTAGGAACGGGAGGGGAAAAATAATAAACCTACTATTATTAAATATAACGGGAGCGTTCGATAATATCTCGTATAAGAGGTTATTATATAATTTACGGATAAAAGGTATACCGAGTTTAATTATCGATTAAATAATAAACTTTTTATCGGATAAGGCTACGTCCGTAATATTTAGAAAAAAAACAAGTATAATAAAGACGATAATAACGGGTATCTTATAAAAATCGCCTATTTCACCGGTACTCTTTCTATTCTTTAATATACTATTAATCGAGGAGTATATTAAAATAAACCTATTAATATAGATTAGAGGATTCGTAGATAACGTCTATTTACTCGCCTATAACGAGAGTATAAAAAAGAATTATACGAATTTAAAACGGGCCTATAATATCTACCTAAAGTAAATAATTATTTATAAAGTATTATTTACCCCCTAAAAATACGAGCTAGTCTATATATCTCGAATATCGAAGAAATTTAATATAGAAATAATAATAAATTTTAGGAACGTAATTATTATCGAACCTAAAGCGAGTATTAAAATCTTAAGACTATATATCGATTTAAAACTAAAATAGGGACTATATCTAGCCTAGATTAAAACTAAAGCGGTTAATTAAAGCCGCGCTATAAAGTATTTAACTAGTTCGATATAAAGCGTTACCTTCGCGAAGTATAGAATAGTATATAATATAGTAGTTAAATTAATATTAACGTTTACGGCTCCGATATAATATTAACCGAGAGGAATAATAAAGGTTATAAAGGGATATATAAAGAAACTAATAATTATTTAAAATAACTATTTTAGGATAGTCTTAAAAGTATTTAAAACTACCTCGGTTTTAATACTCGAGGCCGAGTTAATAATCGCGTTAATTAACCTCTAGTTAAATTACCTAGTAATATAATATTAAATAAATCGAGGGACCTACTTAATTATAATTATAAAAAATATATAAATCTAAAATAAACTCTAGCGTAGAGGAAGGAGGTAATAATAAATACCTCTAATATTAATAATAAAAAAAGAAGCCTAGGTAATTCGCGCCCTAGGATTTAAAGAATAATATAAGGTAATTATAACTATAAAGAGGAGAAAAGACTAAATAAACTTAATCGAAGACGTCGAAGAATACTAGGATATTAAAATTATCGATTAAAGGGTAAAAAACTAGGCTCGCTAGCGATAACTAAATAAATAAAAGAACTATAAAACGACGATCTTTATATAGGCTATTAACCCGGCTTAAAAGAGAGACTTATTCGAGGATTAATTCAATTACTATAATTAACTAAAGAAGATTAAAAACTCTATAATAATATAACTAAAATACGGTAAAATCGGACTAAATAAATTCTTATACCGAATAAAAGTATTTATAATCCGTAGCGCTAGCTACCGATATAGATAGAAGAAATAGAGTATAAAGTATATATTATTATTTTACCTAGGACTAGTTAGGGATAAAACGGAGCTTATAAAATAAATAAATATATATAATTTTAAAAAGATATTAACCTAGGCCTAAAGTATATATATAACCGCGCGGTAAATAATAAAGATAAAATAGCTCGGCTAATTCTTCTTTATTAAAGAATAACTAGTATAATCTAAATTATTACTAGGACCTAGCGATATACCTAGGCCTATAAAGAAAAGAAAGAAAAGAAAGAAACTACCGGCCGGAGGGCCGTAGGCATCGACTATTTAATAAATATATAATAAAGCGGCCTATAGGCCTATAAGATAAATAAATAAAATTAAAGAAAATTAAAATAAAAGGGAAACGGAGGGAAGAAATAAATAATATTTTAGAATAATTATAGTCATCGGCTATTAACTAGTAAAAAAAGGAGATAAATTATCGATAAATTAGAGTTTTTAACCAATAAAATTTCTTTAACGAGTAGTAGGAACTACTAGTAACCCTACTAGGAAAGTATTCGCGGAACTCTTTTATTAATAAAGTAGTTTTACTAGAGTAAGTATATAAATCAATTAATTAATCAATCAACTACGTAATAATTAAATAAATATATATCGCGCGACTCTTTAATAATTCTATAGATAAGTTCTTTAAAAACCGTCGATTAAAATTCTTTTATAAATATTATAATTTCGATAATACTCTATTATTAAAAACTAAATTATCTAATATAAAATATAATAATATTAATAAGGACTAGGTCCGGTAAATTTTCTAGGTCTATATAAATAAATCTAGTAATAAACCTAGAATATATTTTATTCTTTACTTCGATATAATATCTATTATAAAAGCGTTATTAGGATATATATTATTTAATTCGAGTTTTAATTATATACCGATATACTAGTAAAATCTTAACGTAGATTTTATTATTAATAATATATATATAACTAGTTAATAGTAGGAGATATAGGATAAACTATTTAATAACTCGACCGTTATACCGGTAATAATAAAATCGGATAAGATTTATTTATCTCGAATCTACGGAGACTAGTAGGCCTAGCCGGTCTATATTATTATTAATAACCTCGAACGGAGTATATAATAAATAGGGACTTAGTTAGGGATAATATTATTTAACTTAATATTAATAATTTATAATAAAGTAAAAGTTAAAAGATATTATTATATTTTAGAGTTTATAATAAAGAGTAAATTAATTATAATTATAATTAATATTTATTTATATTAACCGCGTGATTTTAAAATATTTAAGAAGTATACTCGGAAGGGGATTTATATTATATATATAAATAAACTAATCCGATAATATTACCCGATTTTAATTTCTATATCTAGCGATTATAAAGAATAAGTTTTAATTAATCTTATTAAGAGTAATAAATATTATCCGGTATATTTAATATTATTAAATAAACGTAAACGATTATACCCTAAAATCTTATATCCTCTAAGGATATCGGAGTAATATATAGAATAATTATATATTTAAAGAACCTATAATAAGGATACGCCTAAAGAACTATTAAATATAATAATATATAACCGTCGTAACTTCGCGGAGGGTTATTTCGTAGTTAACGTTTTCGGGATTTAGATCTTTAATATATTATATATTTTAATAATAAAGGGGTTTTAAAGAACCGTTATTATATAAAGAATAAAGTATAAACTATAAACTCCGAGGGATTATTAAAATATAATAATTATCTTTATATATTAAAGAATAAAGCTCTAAAGGAAGAGTTTATAAAGAGATATTATAATAATTCTTTAATGAGTTATTTTGGCGTTATAAAATTATATAAATTATTTACCCGAAAATTCTTCTAGGAGGGTAGCCTAAAGTAAGTTATAAACTATACTAAAATTTACGATATATATTAACGGACGAAGGCGCCGCGATATCGTTTATATAATAAATTAAATTCGTTTCCTATTACTATTTAACCTTAGAAGGAGATTTCTATAAATTTTATAATTAATTTACTATTTAGTAAATATAGAGGTACCGTTTATAACGCTATCTTTATCGTTATAAATCGATTTATTAAAATAGTTAGGTATATACCTATAATTATTAAAATTAATACCATTTAGTTAACGAAAGTATTTTATTTTAAAATTATTTACCGCTATAGTATACCTAATAATATTATTAGCGATAGAGGCTCTATTTTTACGAGTACCTTCTAGTCGGTATTATATTTTTATTCGAAAATTAAACAACGCCTAAATACTACTTTTTATTTTTAAATAAATAAATAAATAGAGTATTAAAATTAAATACTAGAGTACTATTTACGTATATTTATTAATAGTAAATAAATTAATTAAGCTAGATTAATACTTATAATAGAATTCTTAATAAATAATAATTAGAGTGCCGTCGTCGGAACGATATTGTTTTTTTATATATACGGTTACTATCCTAAAATCCGCTAGGAGGTCGAGGACGATTCTAAGGAAAAAAGGGTACTAGTTATAAATAATAAAATACGATAGTTATAAACTCTAAAGAATAAAACTATAAAGCGCCTATAAAGCGCTACCGAATATTAAGTTAAATAGTATAATAAAATATATAAACTATAAAGTTATAAAATTAATAATTTAATTATATTAATAATAAAGAACCTAAAGTAAAAGCGTTTAAATAAAAAATTATCCTATAAGCTTATAGGGCTCTTTAGGATTATTAATAAAATAAAAGTATAAACTTACCGCCTATTATTATTTTCTATATATAGAATTTATAATACCTTTTATATATCGTTACTTAAATTATATTATCTTCGCGATTATATTAATACGGCGGAATCTTTTATATAAGCCCCCGAATTTATTAATAATAATAAATTATAGGAGGTAGAAGAGGTAATTAATAAAATTAAAAATAAAGAAAATATCTAGTATAAAATTAAATAAACTAGTTAGGGCGAAGAATATAATTAATAATTATTAGACGAAAAGTTTATTAATATTAATAAACTAATTAAAGTCTTTAAATAGACGGGTAGTAAATATAAATATATAAATATAATTAAAGAGGTTACCTAGTTATATAAAATAATAAAGCGGAGTAAACGGAGCCGATATTAAAGGTAAATATTACTACTTTTAAATATTCTCCTCTATATTTATAACCTTATTATACGGTTTTAAGGTATAATTTAATTTAATTTATTATTAAACTATTTATATATAATAGCGATAAGATATTATATTTATAAAAATATTTTTATTTTAAATATAGTTTATATAGACGCCTAAAATATATTATTAAATAATATATCTAGATAAACTTAGTTAGCGCCGATTTAAGAAAAAAAGAATTCGATATTATTATTATATCGTACGAAAGATTTAGTTATTATCGGAATTATTAAAAGAAAACGTAGTCTCTTTAATATAATTTTTAAAGATATTATCTTCCTCGGGACTCTTTAAATCCCGTTTATATTAACGGAAACTTTTAATTTTTTTTCGAGAATTTTATTTATCGCCCTTAATTCCTTAATATATTAATTCGCCGCCGTTAATTAATTCTATAGGTTAGCGATTATAGTAGAGGTTTACCTATTAATTATTATTATTTTACTATATATTTTACGTTATTAAATAATTTCTTTATTTATTAAATTATATTTATATTCTTCTTTAAGAGTCTTATTATTAATACGGGTATATTAATATATAAACCTCTTTACCTTCCTTCGGAAAGGTTTAAAGATTTATTATTATTAATATATATTATTTTAAAACTTACGGTTATAGTTTACCTTTATATAATAATCGATTCCGTAGCGATTAATATAATAAAGTATATAAGGAGGGGACGTACCTCGAATATAATTATTATTAAATTAATAAAAGTAGACCCGGTAAAGGAGTTATAAAATATAGTAAATTACTATTATAATTAGTATTACGTAGTCGCGTTAATAGCGGACTAGTTATATTTACTAGTATATTTATAACTAAGTTATATTAGTATAAATAAATTAATATTATTACTAAATAGCAGCCATTTATAGAGTTAGAAGAAAACTATATATAACGAGAGTATTATCTATATATTAATTATAATACTAGAACGTTATTATAGAGCTAGAGTAATAATATACGAGAAAAGTTAAAAGAGTTACGAAGAGAGAAAATAAATAGGCGAGCGAGTTTATTTTAATAATAAACCGTCGCGCTAAATACTTTACTATTATAGTATATCGATACGCGCCTCCGCTCCGCTACCTCGCTCTTATTAATAGATATAATCGTTATTATAATAGTTATATTATTACTAATCTCCCGGTATAATATTAGGGCTATACCGTTTATATATAGTACTTTACTACTAGTATTTTTATAATATAATAGGAGTATATAGTAAAGGTAGCTATTACTATTCCGTTACTAATATTATAGGTATTATAGGAATAATCTAATATACTATATTTACTATAAGTACTATAAGCGTTATAAGAACGATAGTATATACTATTTCGCTCCGTTACTATTATATATAATAGTACTATAGGGACGAAAGAAATATTATTTAATTAATTACTATTATTATATATTAACGCTATAGGGATAACTTTATAAATATATTATTTATTTACTACTAATACTACTATATAATAAAGATAGTTTAATAGTATTACTCTTCCGTTACTAGTATTATATAATAGTACTATAGGAAATAATTTCGTATCGCTCCGTAACTAGTATTATATATTAGTATTATAGGACCGATAGTATAAACTAGAAGACTTTTTTTACTTATTTCTCTTAGGGAGTTTAAAGGTTTTTTGATAAATTTCGATTAATTAACTAAATACTATTCCGTGACTAATATTATAAATATTAAAGAATTAGGTACGTAGCCTTATATTTAAATTACTATATAATAATATTATTATATTAGATAACTCTTTTCCCTTATTTCTCTTAGGGGGTTTAAAGGTTTTTTAATAAATATTTTTTAATTAAAATATTTAGGTACCTAGAGACTAGGGCCTAAAAAAAGAGATAATTATAAAATAATAATATATTATATACGCCTACGCCCCGTTAAAGGCGCTAGTATATTATATATACCTACGCTCCGCTACCTCTATAATATTATTATTTATGGATACGGGGTTCTAGTTTTAGTATCGCGGGGTTCTAATTTTTAATAATTTTATATCGAGTTAATATTCCCCCGTTTTATTAGAATCCTTAGAGATTAATTCTATTATTAAATCTAGGATTTAAAAACTATTTAATACTGAACCCCGTAATTATTTTATATCTTTTATATTATTACTAAGCCGCTAGCTCTACGCTAGCGGCCTTAAGTATTATAAATATATTAAAAAATATTAAAGAAAGACTCTTCTAATTTAAGCCGCCTTTATAAAAATATAATAATCTATAAATTAAATATAAAGTTATACTATTATAATTAGCGTAGAGATAATATATAAATATACGAATAAAAATCGGTCGAAATAAACCCTATTACTATATAAAAAAGAAGATTAATAAATAGGGTATAAATTATTATAAAAATAAAGAATTTAAATTAAAGAGACTAAAAATAATAATTTATTTATTTATAAAATACCTTTATAAAAGTTTTTAATTATTAATATTTAAAAAAGGTTTAAGAGTTTTATAAAATAATAAATATAAAAAGAGTATATTTATTATATACTCTTAACCCTAAAATATTAAATAATCGGCGGTTCTACGGATTATTAAATATCGAGCGAAATATTTATCTCGTATTTATAACGATTAAGGGAAGGGACTTCCTCTGTATTAATTTATTTATTAATTAAAATTAATATAATATTATTTATAATTTTAAATTTTTTATAAAGAGTTAGAGAGTAACCGAGGAAATCTATACCTAAATTATAAATAAAGGGCGTATATATAATTCAAATATAAAGCGACGAAAGAGTTATAAATATTAATATTATAAAGAAAAGAGATATTTACTAGTCGTTATAATAAAAAATATATAAAGATAAAGATTTAATAAAGTAATCTAAAGGCCGAAATTTAAATTAATTTATATCTATATCCAATTTAGATATTAAATCGCTTATATTATTATTTAATTTAGATATTAAATCGTTTATATTATAATTTAATTCGGATAACGAATCGCCCGAATCGGGTTTTAAGGATAAAATCGAAGAAACGAATTAAGAGTATTATTACTTTATTATAATCGAAAATATTAAATCCTAATTAATTTAAGGGTTAAATACTTTTATTATATTTCCCCCTCCCGCCGAGGTACTCCGATAAGAAGATCTTCTTTAATATAAAATCTTAAACGAATAAATAGTAAAGAAAGGGGATAATTATATAAATAAAAGATTGTATATTTGTTTTTTATCTTTTTACCTTTTACTCTTTTATATTATTATATTATTTTTTACTCGATTAATTACGATATAATTAAAGTTTATATATTATTATATACCTTTATTAGAGTTATAATAAATATTATTTAATAAATTAGACTAGTTTCTAACCCCCCTCCTATATTTATAATTAGTTATAATTATTATAATTTCGTTAACTCTAAACTAAAAATTATTTTTAAGAAATATATCTACGCCGAATAAGAAAAATAAGGAATTAAGGAAATACGAATACTTTAAACCTAACTTCGTTATCCGATAACGAATATAGTGTTATTATTTATTCATAGTAATATTAGACTCCGAGTCGCGGAATTCTATTATATTTTTATTAATATCTTACTATATACTATCTACGTTATATTCTTCGATATAATTATTTATAATATTTATACTATTAGAGGTTAATACTAGTAAATTAATAACTTCCTAAATATTTAATATTAATACGTCTATAGTATTTTCTAATAAGTAGAAAATAAATAGGTTTTTATAATCTTTATTATTTATAAAATTAAAAGTAGGAAGAGAGATTATATCGAAGGGGTCGCTCTTTTTAAAAAAGATTATAATCGAGGCGCCCTAAAATTCGGGTAATCTATTTACTCCGTAGCGATAATAAGTTTTATATTATTAAATATATATTATTTCTACCCCGAATATCCTTTTATCGATTTTTATTTTATTTCTTTTAATATTTCTATTTATTTATATTTATTATATTAAAGGCCTTAGTTTATATATATTTATATTTTTTAAAATATTTAAATTATTTATTATTTTTTTATTTAAATATAGTAATTTTTTTATAATAATCATTATCTTTAAGATATCTCCTAGAGTCTAGAACTTTATCTTTAAATTAAATATTCTTCGATATTTATAACCCCCTTTAAAGGTAAATAGCCTTAAATTAAAATATTAATAATAATTATCTATTCTCTTTATTATTAATAATAGTGTTAATAATCTCTTTCTTAATCTTTTATATCTCGATAGCTTTAATATCGACGGGCTTATTTAATTATAAATTATATAATATATATCTCCTTTATCTAGTTAATATAAAAAATATAGTAGAAAGTTAAGATTATTAATAAAAGTCTAAAGTCAAGTATTAAGGGAGTATTAATATATATAATTAAATTATTATTAGAATATTATAATTTTTAGGAGTCTTAAATAAGAATAATTTTAAAAGAATATAATAGTACCGGGAGTTAATAAAGGACCTTATATAACCGAGCGACGAGTATTAAGAAGGAATATAATTATTTAAATAAAAAATAATTTATATACTTTTTATTTTTCTCTCTTTATTTATTTATATTATAATATTACTCATTATATCTAATTATAATATAACTAGATTATTTATACTACTATTTATATTTATAATATAATAGTATCTTTATTATTTAATAATGAATATAGAGCGCCTCGGAGATCTAGTTAAATTATTTACTTCGTAGTAATAACGAGTCTTATTTTATTAAATATATAATACTCTAGTATTAAATATCCTTCTATCGATTTTTATTTTATTTATTTTAGTTTATTTATTTCCTCGGATTCGTTTTTTCTAAAATCTTTACTTTTTTACTTCTTTATAAATAAAATATTATACTAGTTATTATTTATACTTTTTAATAATTATTAAATTATATTTATCCGTATACGTCTTCGAATAAAAGAAATTAATTTATAGTTTTAAATTTAACTAAACTCTCTAAATTTAGATAAAATAAAAGTAATTAATTTACGTTTATAATAATTAAAGACCCTAAAGGTTAATTTATATCTTTAAAGAGAAATTGAAAATTTTAATAGAAACCTATTTAATTAATTTTATACGAAATCTTATAAAAGAATATATTTAAATAGAGGATTATATTAACCTTTTTATTTTTATATTAATTAATAATTTTATTAATTCGAGTGCTTTTAATTTAATAAAGAAGGTTAAAATAAAAATAAAAAAATCGGCGGTCTAATAAAGCCCGATTAAATATAAAAGGGCGAGTCTCTCTAATAATAAATTTAGATATTTAATAATAAACGCTAAATTTATAACTTCGGGTATTATTTTATTAAAAATAATCTAGATATTTAAAATAATTATATTATAATAAAGAGAGAAAAAGATACCTTCTTTAATTTAAATAAATCCTATACTACTACGCTCGGTATTTATAATAAATACTATAGTACTTTTTTATTATAATCGGCGCTCTCTAAATATTTAATTATTTATATTCGGAAAAAATAAACGAGCCCCGTTTATTATTATTTAAAGATATTTATTAATATCCGTCTAGCCTCCTACGTATTATTAACGAGATTTAATAAAAAGTAGATAATATCCAAGTTAAAATTAAAGGAGTTATTAGAGCCGTTAGATAAAAACCTTCTAATAATTATTATATAAGAAATAATAAGATTTAAATAATAAATTAAGAAGTATATTAAAGGGGGCGCTTAAGTTAATATTTTTTAAAAGAAATAAAATAAATAGACTTTCTAATTTCGTAAGATTTTAATTAACTCGCGATTAATTTTTAAATTATTAAATCCGCTAATACTTAATTAATTTTATAGTACGTTAATTAGCGAGTTTATAATCACGCCTAATTCTTTAAGCTAGAAGAATATTACTATTTTTTAATTTAATTTTAAATTTAATATTAATATTAATACTTAATTAAACTTTATATTATCTAGAAAGAAGAAATTATACGGATTAATATAACCTATATTAAATAAGTTTTTAATAATTATTTTTAATTTAAAAAGTTATATTATATCCTCTAGATACTTTAATTTTAACGAGGTATATAATATTATTTAAAATATATATATTAAACTTCTAAAACGAATTTATTCTAATATTATAAAGAGAATTGAGTTTTTTAATAAATATAGAAAATTTTTAGAAATTATTAAAACCTAGATTAAATATAAAAAGAAAAATCTATTAATTAATCTAGGATATATCTATATTTAGATTTCGTTATTTAAATTTATATAATACTAAAAGGCCTTAAAGATCCTATATATATAAAAAATAATTAAATATTAAACCGGGATCTTTATTAAAACGATTTTAAAGAATAAAATTATAGAAGTATATATTTAGGGTAAAGATAATATTATAAAGAGCGTTAAGATTAAGTTTAAAATAATATTATAAAGAAAATTAAAACCGAGGAGGGTAAAATTATTATCGAGCTTAAAATAATATTATAAAGAAAATTAAAACCGAGGAGAGTAAAATTATTACCGAGTCTAAAATAATATTATAAAAAGGATTAAAAAGGAGGAGGGTAGATTTATTATTAAATTTAAAATAATATTATAAAGAGGATTAAAAGAGAGGAGGGTAGATTTATTATTAAATTTAAAAATTTAAAATGCGAGAAAGAAGTTATAGAGTAAATATTTTATTATATCGCTAAAGCTAAAACCTTAAATAAAGGCGAAATTAATAATAAAATTATATTCTTTTTAAAAAAAAAAGTATTATTTATAAACCTAAAGATATTCTAGTTACCGAAGTTATATTTATTAATACTATTATTTCTTTCTCTATAACGATAGCCTTAGAATTATATTTATTTTATTTAATAAATATAAAAGCCTAAAGATATTCTAGTTACCGAAATTATATTTATTAATATTATTATTTCTTTTTCTCCGATAATAGTTTTAGAGCCGTACCCGTTCTATTTAATTAATATAATAGTATTAATAGTTTCTTTAACTAGGCTTTAAGGGCTTAGAAGTTTTTAAATAACTCGAATAATATTAATAATTTAATAGGTATCCCGGTTATAATAAATAATATTTAATAATCGATTACTATAACGTAGAGACTAGTAAATATATTCGGTTATATACTAGACGAAATTATAAAGGCGAAGAATAGTAAAATTAATAATTTAATAAGACTCGAAAATCCGGTTTTAAATAAAGCGAATATAATTTAGATTTAATTATATAAGATAGTGTTTTCGCTTCATTATATATCTACCGTTTAAATAAAAGTTTAAGTTTATAAATATAAATCGACGTTACTTCCTCTTTACTAGATTATAGTTATAAAGATAATAATAATAACTATTATTATTAAAATAGGAGTTAAATCTAAAGGACGTTAATTATAGGAGTTATAATATAAATAATAATAACTTTAAATCTATTATATAGTATATCGAAGCGAAGATTAACGTAGTATTTATTATTAAATATTATAAGTTAAGGGCCTTAACTTTCGTAATTAAATTATTTACTTTTAAAATATTTATTAATAGGGTCTATATTAATAATATTTTAATATAAAAAGGAGACCGACTAGAATCCCGTTTAAAAAGAGATTACCGAATAAATATCGCGGTAGATAATAATAATATATTTTTAATAAAGACTATATCTACGGGCTTAATATTATAAAAATAGGATATTACTTACTTTATAAATCCTTTAATTTAATATTTATTTACTTTATTAATAATATTAATAAATTAAATATTTATAGCGCCTATAAATAGAAATTCTAGGATATCCTATTATTATTCGAGTCGGATAAAATAACTTTTCGAGTCGGACGAGATAATTATCCGAGTCGGATATAATAATTATTTAAATCGGATATAGTAGATATCTAAATCGGATAAAAGTTATACGAAAATATTTTATAATAAAAAATCCTATAATTTTCTACGATTATCGTCCGCTCCTAGGGTATTCTAGATAATTTATAAAATAATCTAAAAACGAAGACGTAAAATTTTTAAATATTATTATTAACGAGAATACCGGGCTATATTTAGACCGTTATAAACTCTTTATTTATAAAGTTAAATTATTTATTACTATCTAACCTACTAGTTATATTATCGACGTCGTCGATATTTTCTTCGTTATTACCTTTATTATTAATAGTACTATTATAACTAGAATAAATATTATTAATAATAATAGAGGTAAGATAATTAAAAGGAGAAATCTTATTAATATTATACGAAGGTTAAATATATCTCGTATAAATACCCTAAACTAGGTACTAGTAGAGGCGGTAGAGGTTAAGGTATAAATATAAATAATAATAATTTTAACGGATATAGAGGAAAAAGTAATTACAATAATATAGTCTATAATAAATATTAATAGTAAATATTAAATATTAAATAATAATTAAACTTAAAGTTTAATAATAGGTATATTATACTAGTAGAGATTAACGTATAGTTAATTTACTAAATATACTTCGAGTATACTATTAATAAATTAGATATACTATCGGGGCTAGTAGTATACTATTTATAAATAGTAGATACTAACTATACTAGGAGTATAGTATCGGTAAATAAAAGTTATTAAATTTATTAATAGGATACTACCTAGACCTTTAATTTACTAAATTTATTAATAGGACGCTACTAGCCTTATCCGTAATTTAGGGCTACTAGTAGGACACTATTAACTCTATCCGCGCGGTCGGTAACTAGAGTTTTAATAGGAGTTTTTAAAATTTACCGATATAATATTATAAAATATAATATTAATTATATTACTTAATAGGCCTTTATCTTTTAAAGAAAAGTTAATAATTAACGATTATATACCTTCGATAAATACGTTCGTAAATACTCCGAAATCGACTAAGAATTTTAATAAATTAAATATTATTTACCTCGTTAAAGTATTACTCCTACTAAAGTAGAATAAATTTTAAAAAGATTTATTATATCTTTATTAACTTCTACCTCTATAACTCGCTCTAGTATAATAAGTACTTTTATTTATATTATAGTACTAGTTATTATTATTTTATTTAGAGAGTTAATAAATTTTAATTTAATTTAAATTATTATTAAAAATAAATTAACGAGAACCCTAGTTATTAAAATTATCTACGAGAAATAAAGATTTTATTTCTATTATAAATCGCTTAGATATAATATAAGGGCCTATTTAATTAAATTATCTAGCCTCCGATCTAGTATTATAATTATAATCGACGATAACGAGAATATTATAGGAGGAGTTATTTTAAACGCGGAAAAAGAATAGTCCCGGTATAAAATCGTATATTAAGACTATAGGTACCTGAAACCCTATATATATTTTTTAATTTATCGGCTATATCGTTTAATTTATTAATTAAGTTTTTATTTTAATTTATTATATAACTTTTTAAATCCGACCCTATATTTTATAATAAATATATAATAAATTTTTATTAACTACGAAATAACTAGTCCCGAATTTAAGTTAAAGTCTTAATTTATATTAATATATTAAGTTATCTTTTTATTAATTATACTTTCGTATATATTTAATATTTATTTTTTTATTTTCTTTATTATTCTCGTATTATCCGCTCCTTTAATAACGTATTTATCGTTATAGAATATATTATTTATATTATAGAAACGATTTTAAATATTTATAGTTATTAAGAATAAATAGTTTTTTTCGTTATTAAATTTAATTAATACCCCGTCGTAATCGGTTTACTATACCTTTATTATTATAAATTATTATTAATCTCTCCGATAATTCTTTAATCTTTACTTTATATTTTTATTTAAGAAATTAGACCCCTAGTCCTATAAAAGTTTTCGTGGAAAATAAACTCTTTTTAATATTTTAAAAAAGTTTCTTGATTTAAGAATTTTAGTTTTTAATTTTATTTAATATTTATATAAATTAAACCCCGATTTAAAAGGAGTCGCTAGTATATAAAGAGTAGTTATTATTTATAGATAATAACGTTACTATTAAATAATTAATTTTAACTCGAGAAAAGTTATTTTAATTTTAGATTTATTAATAATATATTTAATTCTAGGTTTATAAAAAATAAAACTCGATTTAAAAAGAATTAATTTAATTTTAAATTTATTAGAAATAAATTAAATCTTTAATCTAGTTTAATATTTATATAAAGTAATCTAGGATTTAAAAGAAATTATTTTAATTTTAGATTTATTAATAATAAATCTAAATTTAAAAGGAGTTTTTTTATCCTAGTCTTAGTTATTTATCCCTATAAGAACTAGCTATAATAACGAATATAACTATATCGTTATTAGTATTAAATAAGGAAAGATATTTAAAATTTAATATTATAATTTAATCTCGCTTCGTTCTAAGCTTTAATATTAAAAATAATAAATCTAATACCTAGTTATTTTTAATATATACGAGATAGGATTTTAATTATTTACCCGTCTCGTTAAATTTAACGAGTAAATCGTATTTAATTTATTATTTATAAAATTTAATTAATTTTTAAATATTTTAGAAGAAATCTTAACTCTAAATACCTAGTTTTATTAAAAATCTAAATATTATAAATTTAAACCCCGCCTTAATTAAAATCTTAAATTAAATATTTATAATTAAACTTAAAACCGAGTTATATTTAAAATAAATAAGGAGTTTTACCTCGCCTCCGTTATTATTTAAAAAGAGTTTTAAATTTATCGAGATAATAAGAATATTAACTTAATTATAATTTTATTAACGCGGTATTATAAATTTTTAAATATTTTTTTAAGAAAAGATATTAATATTTTACCCCTATATTAATTATATATTTATATTATTAAATTCAAAAAAGAGTTATAACCTCCGTTATCTAGTTTATATAATATAAATTATAATAAAATCCTAGAACTCCGCCGTTATCTAGATAAAAATCTTAATATAGATTTTATTCGGGTTAATTATTTTTATATTATATTCTTTATTTTATTTATAAAGAAACCTAGCGGAGCTCTATATTTCTATATTAATTACCGAGGGCTAAATATTATTATTATAAAAAATAAATATTTTTTACCTTTAATCTTAAAAATCTTAAATCGATTAAATCGTATTAAAGTATTTTTTAAATTAGATATTATATTTATTTTTAATCCCCTCCGCGTTAAAAAGGGTAACGAAGAATTTATAATATTCTATACCCGATTCGGTTTATTCAAATACTTTCTTATATTATTTAAATTATATAATAACCTTACCTCGTTTTAATACTATATTAACGATACTCTTTATAAATATCTCGACGAGATTTATACCGCCTATCTCGACGATATTTTAATTTATAGCGATATTAAGAAAGAGTATAAAATTTATATTAAATATATTCTTTAGAAGCTCCGTGAGGCGAGGGTCTAAATAAATATTATTAAATAAAATTTTAATATTAAGAAAATTATATATCTAGGATTAATTATTATTATTAAAGAGATTAAAATAAATTTAAAAAAATTCGATATTATCCTAAATTAATTATAGCTAGTTAATATTAAGAATATTTAAAATCCCTTAGGATTCGTTAACTTCTATCGGTATTTCATTTATAGATTTAGTAAACTCGTTATATTATTTATAGTTTTAATTAGGAAAGATATTATCTTCGAGTAGAGTACTCGATATTAAATAACTTTTAATATTTTAAAAAAGACTTTTACCTCCGATATTATCCTAGTTTATTTTAATCCCGACCGTAAAATTATAATAGAAATAAATATATTTAATTACGTATCTAGGGGAGTCCTATTTTAATATAATAATTAAAATATTTTCTATTTTATAATTTATTTTTTAAAGAAGTATAACTCTATAAAGTATAATTATAAAATCTATAATAAAGAGTTTATAATAATTATTTATATATTCGAGGAATAACGTTTTAAATTAGAGAGATCTACTCTCTTTATTAAAAAGATATCCGATTATAAAGTTCTTTCATTTTTTATTTTATCTAAAATATTATCTTATTATTAAATAAAATAGAGCGAGTTTTTATTCTATTTTAATTATAAAATTATTTACCGGCCTAATAAAAAAGGCGGTAAATCTAATATATTAATATATTAATATATTAATTAAGAGACCTCTTTAAAGAGGGAGATAAAATAGATTTTAAGTATTAATATTAATATTAAATTATATTAAAAGAAAAATCTAGCCCTAAAGGTCTTTAAAAACTATATTTATAATATAATACTAAATATAATAATTTTAGTCTTAGTCCTAGTTATTTTAATTATAAGAAATTTTTATTTAATTTTTCTAGTTATATTTTATATTAATTTATACGACCTCTATAAACCTCGAAATTAATATTAATTTAAAATTATAAACCTCTTTTATATTTTACGAGTTTAAATTAAATAAAAATTTATTTATTAATTTAAATAAAGACTTATATAATACCCTAATTTATTAATTATAGGATATAGTTAATTAAACCGATTAATTCGCTTTTAAAGTCCTAGAAATATTATATTTTAAAACACGTTATTATAGCGGAATTCCCCTCGCTAAATACGAAGATAAGGATAAAATTCTTTATTTTCGAAAAAAGAGATATATTCCGAATTTTAGTAAACTACGCCTTCGTTTAATCTAATTAATTTATAATAATATCGCGGGTAGTTACCTAGGTCGTATTAAATAGTACGAATTAATTAGTCGGGTTTATTAATAGCCTAATATTTATACTATTATCTAGCGATTTATTAGGAATTATTATATATACCGAAGAATTAAACCTTCCCGTTAATGTATTTAAAAATAACTACGCCCGTTACCGCCCTAGTAACGACGTTAGAGAGATATCTCGATAAACTATATAGGTCCTCTATTATTTTATACCTTTATAGGAATTACTTATCGATATATCCTAATTCTATAGACTATTTAATTAAGATACGGTACCTAGTACTAATTATATTAATAGAAGTAAACGAAGTTTATAATACTTTCTACTAGAATATATAAAAACTTTATAGGTTACTAGATATCTCTATTTCGAATAAAGAATTTTAATTTATATTAAAATTCTAGGAGACTTTATATAAGTGTTTTAAAATAAATTAATATATATTTATAAAATACTATCTTTAGACGAATAATTAAACCGAGTAATTTAATATTATAATAAAATACTACCTTCGTATATATATTAATTATATATAGGATAATTAGATAAAATAACTCCCTAGAGCGGAGTTTTTTAATAATAATATTAATTCTTTTAATACTCTAGCCTCGTCTTTTTTAACTAACTATAATTAGTATTTATATATTAATTTCGAGTTTATTAAATTTTTATTTTTTAATTTTACCGCCTAAACCTGTATTTATTTAATTATTATAAATAAATTCGCGATATAAATAGAAGTTTTAAATAATTATCTCCGCGATAAAATATTTATCGTTTAAATTATCTTTAAATCCTCGGTTAATTAACGAAGGCGCTTATATTTAATATATTTAATTAATAATTAAATATAATTAAATATTAAAAATCTAAATACTATACGTTTTTTAATTAAACTCGACGATTATAATATCGGCTTTTTCCGAGTTTTTAAGATTTTCGATAATTCATTTATAATTTAGTTAAATTTTTTATATTTTCGTCGGTAAAACGAAAAGTGGCTCGATCGTGGCTTAGGGCGCTCGACGGGCGCCCCGGGAGCCTTAAACGCGATATTTATCTACCGACTCGACGTACGCCCGAGGCATGCAGCTAAGGGGCCTAGGGCCACTCGAGCGTACACCGAGCAAGCCTAAAACGGGCGCTAAAATAGTGGTGCGCTACTAACTTTGACCCCCGTTCATGGCCCTGTCGCTGTCGCACTTTCATAATTGTCGCTGTCGCACCCCCATAACCGCTGTCGCATGCCCTGGCGCATGGCCTACGTATCACCCCCGCGAGGATTTCGCCTGAATCGATCGATTCCGGGGATCAAAACTTACTAGCGTTAGGGGTCGTTCCGGGGGGTCCTTACCGTCGATAAAGACGATCATAAAATATCAAAATTTTAGGTAGTAAATTATGTAATTTTCTAAAGCTAGGGCCCTTAAAGCTCCGGGCTTAAATTACGTTTATTAGGAACTCGATATATATTTTATAACGGCCTCAGGCGCTCGTTAAGCGCCCGTCGAGTAATTTAATACTCGAAGGGTACTCGACGGGTATTTAACGGGCGCTTAAGATCGTTCGGGCGCTTTAAATTTATTTTAAATATTTAAAATAACTTATTTAATAACCTCGAGCCGCTAGAGCCGGTTTTCGATTTATTAACGTTATAAAGATTTACCCCGTCTTCTATACTAGTTTATTATAATTAATAATTAATAACCCTCTATCTAGATAAATCTAGTTTATCCGAGAATTTATAATTACCGAAGATAATTAATATAAATAATATATTAACGGTATTTTATATTCTAAATATAATTATCGTTATAGTTTACTTTTATTAAAATACTATATTAATTAAAAAGGATATATTATTATATAGAAACTCTTTTAATACTTTACCCTTTTTAAATAATTTATTAATAAATCTTATATCTCGAATCCTAGCGCTATTAGACTCTATAAATTATAATAGATTATTTAAAGATACTAGTATAAAGAATCTTTATTATTATTATCTTAGTCCGATTTTTTAAAGAGTTAATCTCTATTTATACTCTAGCCTATTCCTCGTTTTATTCTTTATCCGTTATTATTATTATAATTAAATATTCTATATTAACTTTAATTAATACTTCGTATAATTATATTAATAAATAGTATATTTTATTTTACTTCGTTATTTATCTCGTAGGAACTCGATTTTAAAGAAGAGATTATTATAATAATATAACTTTATTTATTTTAATCTAGCCTAATTTATTTTAAATTAAATATAAATTTAAACTAGTTCCCTATTTTTATTTTAATATAATTAAGATAGGAAATAAATAAATACTCTATATATTAACTTTTATTTAGATAGTATTTAAATCTACCCTAGTTTTCGTTCTTTATTTTTTATTTTAATTTACTCTTATACTATAACTAGGTTATAGTTTAATAAACTTAATTTATAATTTAATAAATATCTAGATACTAATCCCGTCTCTTAATATTTATTTAAATTATAATTAAAACTAATAATACTTTAATATTATTAAATAAAAATAAAATTATTAAAATTATTAAAATTATTATAATACGGGTAGAATTTTACTAAATATATATATTAATTTATTAAATAAATAAAATAATTTTCCTTCTTATTAAAATAAAGAGTTATAATATAAATAATTTTAAATAATTTTAATTAAACCGACTCTTTACGAAATATTAAAAAAAATTATTAAGTATACTCTTAATTATAAATTATTTATATTTCGAGTTTTTATAATAGTAATATTATTATATAATAAACTACTAGCGACGAAATAATATCTATAAATTATAAACGAGGATAATAATAAATATATTATTAAAAGTTAATTAAATAATTTCTTTATAAATTTTAAAAATTAATTTAAAATAGAAGTATTACTATAATAAATTCCTATATTTATAGAGAAAGTATTTATTATTCTATTTACTTCGTTATAATTAATCGTTATTACTTTTCTTATTACTAACTCTAATATCGGAGTTAATATTAATAGTTTTATTTCTACCTTATTTAGAGTTATTAGAGGAAATAGTTCTATAAATCGCTAGTTTATTATATTAGAGTAGTCGAATACTCTAGATTTTAATATTAGTTTTCTCTAGAGTATTTTCGGTCGCTAAGTATATAATAAATATAAATATTTAAATAAAAACAAATACTACTATATTAATAAATATTAAGACTCTCTATTCTATATTATAATATAATATCGATAGAACCTAGGTTAGTATTTATAGAGAAGAGTATTAAGAATTAAAGGATAATAAATTTCCTATAAATATAAATAAATTTATATTTAATAATTAAAGTAAAAGTAAATATTTTAAAAAAAATTAAATACGAAACTTTTATCTATTAAAAAATATACTATTTATATAATAAAAGAAAATTAAATTAAATTATATATTTTATATATTTACCTCTATGAAGGAATACCCTTGAGCTCTAAGATTCCGACTAATCGTAGCACCTAACTAAGCCAAGCTTAGTAGTGGCCACCCGAGTGTCGCGCCTAGCCGAGTGATGTATAAATACTATTTATTTCCTACTTTTATTACTAGCTAATTAACGTTTACGCTGAATATTCTAAAAAATATTATAAACCTTATTTCCCTTATCCTATCGGATTTAGGCGTATTATTTAATATTTTAAAACTTTTTCCTAACTACGGTATCGATTTTTATTAACTACTTTTAGGCCTATTTAATAGCCCGCGTAGTCTTTATTCGATTACTCAGCTCCTTTTATATATTTATATACTTTATACTCTTTATAATAACCTAGTCCCCCTTCTAGTAAACTATACTAGGTTATGATTTACGCGTAGTCTTCTCGATTTACGCCCTATTATTATCCTTAAGCTCTAGAGTTAATTAGCGTAATTATTATACCGTAGTAATACTACCCTTTATAGACTAAAGAATCGGTATAAATAAGTATTTAGTAAAGTTATATTTTTTGATACTTTTCTTTAGTATACGATTATAGTTAATTAGATTTTTGGCGGTATATGGGGTACGCTAAATAAGAGGTAGTTCGTTAATTTCTAACGTTACTAGCCGAATAGCTTTTCGTTAATATTCCGATAATATATTAAGTATACGGCGAGGATTATATAGAATAAAACTAGTTACCCGTTAGGCTAACGTAATAGTTACGCTTTTAAATATATTTATCCGAACTTTTTAAAATAGGGCTAGAAAATCCGCTTTAGATAAACTAGGCCTAGTTTAATATATATACGTATTAAGAGCTTCTTAATAATAGTGTTTAAAAAGTTAAAAATAACCGACGTCGAGTAACTGGCTAAAATAAATAGAATAGGCCGGTAACTAGAATAGTCGAATATTATACTTTATAGTATAATAGAAGAATTCCTACGTTAAATAAGATCCGAATCCGTTTATAATAAAAATTCTTTATTTACCCTTTTAGGTCTTACGGCTCTACTCTTTAAAATAATATAGTTATATAAGTCCTAAGGTGTTATTTAAGTAGTTAGAGTTATTAACCGCGAGCTTAATAACCCCCGGTAGCTCGTTATTAACCTATTTATATAGAATCAATTTTCTATTTAAAATAATAAACAGTACTATAGAAATTCCACCGCTATTAATATACTCGGCGGCGGTAATATAATCCCTATTATTAGGGTCGTATATACGTAGTTATTTCGTCGTATATATAGAGACGACCTAATGGCTCTTTCTAACTCTAATTCTAAAGCCTATTTCGTCTATATTTTATATATCTTTATTTATTACCCCGAGTTTAAAACGTACGCGTTAGAAGCGTTTAAAGTATCCTAATATATCCTCCGGCTTATAAGCGTTCTTTCTATTTATTAAAAAAGGCGTTTATTTATATTTATATAGTTTAGGGTACCTTTTAATAAATCTAGTCGGTTAGTACCGATTAACTCTTCTTTAAGATTTATTTTTTATAAGAATAAAATCTATATACCCCTAGAGTACCCCTAGCCTTATTAATATATCGAATAAATCGTATAGCTTAATAAACTCGATAATAATAAATTCTTAGGCCGGGGCGAGCGCTATATTATTAGGTGTAGATATTTTCTTAAAGTGGCCTATTTAAACCCGCCGCTGCAGACGCTTAGGGGGAATATCGAAATCGCGTATAACCCAGGCAGTAAAGACGTCAGGATTTTCGTTAATAAAGGTTATGGCGTTATCCATCCTTGACTTAATAGCTGAATAGGATCGATCCATTATAGGGGGGTTAGTGATTTTCGCAAGTTAGGGGGTGATATTTTGAAGATTTACGTCACTCGGCTAGGCGCGACACTCGGGTGGCCACTACTAAGCTTGGCTTAGTTAGGTGCTACGATTAAGTAGGGGGGCTGCACGGGATACAATCTGGCTATTATTTGGTCTTGGCATCAGCCCTACAGCCCTGAGCGCTTTCGCGTCGCGCTTCCAATATTTTCGCGAACCACTTCAATGTCGTCGATCCTCGTTACACCGCGGCCTTCAAAGTTCAATTTACAAATCCATTGTCTTACGGATTACTGTCTATCTGCTTCCTAGCCGCATTTATGGACGAGAACCAACCCAAAGTCGACACCTCCGCGATGGGCAATGAGACCAACCCTGCGCAGACCGTCGCCGAAGGAAAAGGTAAGGGCAAGGCGGCGGACATCACACCTCATGATGTGAGTATGGGCGAGGAGGATAGCAGTTCGGATGAGGAGACTGGAGCTGAAGACGACGTACGCTGTTCAACCCTCCGATGCCCTCACCTTGTGAAAATCAAGGACTAACACAACACATCATAGGCTAAAGAAGAGCGTACGTCGATACACCGCCGCCCCAAAGGTGGGCAATCGCCGAGGCAGTGCTGACATCACACAATTGCAGCAGAAGAAGAAGACGACGACAATATGGAGGAAATCGACACCGACAACATCATCTCAGACGGGCGTCGCACTCGCGGCAAGAGCATCGACTTCGCCAAAGCAGCCGAAAACGCGGGCGATGAGCTGGACGATGATGATGATGACGAGGATGACGATTTCGAGGAGAAGGAGGAGGATGCTATGCATGAGTAGGCGCGGTGTTTTACACCGCTCCTTATCTCTGCTGGCAAACGCATGGCATGGTGTGATGATATGACTCGTGGATGATGGATGTATGATTGCTTTAGAAGAGGGCATGGATATGAGCATCCGAATGGCAGGAATAGAGCTCCAAAAGCATTCACGAGCGTGTATGTTTTCTTCGGCGGATTTAGGCAGAGGCAATGCCAACATTCCTCGCCCATGTGTGTCCTTGCAGCCGCAGAACATATGCTCACACACATACATTCAAAGGCGATCTAGGAACCATAATCTAGCCCATCGATTGCGTATATCGAACTTCAAGTTGCACCTAATCAGCCTGGAAGGCGATGCCAAGACTTCCAGATCCGTAAAATATTTGTTTGCGGAATTTCGACTACCCACCAACCATCCGCATTGTACAATGGCCAGCTCTCCCTTCTTCAAATCACCTCTTCTCGTACATAATTCACAACTAGCTATAATGAATGTCTGGCCATAATGACTCACTGAGGACTCATTCCTTTACTGCTGCCTTTGCGCTTTTATCCGCCGTAAAGGCCACCTCTCTACCCTTTCGGCCAGGCACCCTTCCACTCTCTCTACATAGGAGACCATGGCCTCTAGGTACCCGAATCCCTACCTGCACCTGCTCTCTGTACATTCTTACAATGGCCATTAGCAGATTCGGCACCTCAACGCTCCACCAGCGCGACCCGCGCTCCGCCCTCTTCGACTCCTACACCGGCGATCGGAATCGCACAAACAGTGCTTCGCCCGCTAGAAGTGCAGGTGGGTATGGGTATATGGGAGGAGCAGGCGCTGGAGTAGGGAGTAGGAGTGGAAGTGGGAGTGGAAGTGGAAGTGGGAGTGGAAGTGGGATGGGGATGGGGCAGGCCAATGGGGGCCCTGGGTTTAGGGCTGCTACGCCCAATACGAGGTACGGGTTGGGATGAGCTTTCGGCTGCTGGGTGTATACTACAGCGACCGGGGGGCCTTGGGGATGACATGGGAGGGGAGGGACTGTTGGTTTTGCGAGGACGAAACGCTGACGAGACCCATCACAGAGGCCAATACAGCGACGCCGTCCTCTCCGAACTCGAAAACCAAAATGATCAACACCTCGAAGGCATGAGCGCCAAGGTCAAAATGCTGAAAGATATCACAGTCGCCATTGGCGACGAAATCCGCTCTTCTTCCTCTCTCGCAGATACTATGAATGACTCGTTTGATAATACGAGAGTAAGATTACGGGGAACAATGAATAGGATGCTGAGGATGGCGGAGAAGACGGGCGTGGGGTGGAAGGTTTGGGTGCTATTTTTTGCGGCTGTGTGGTTGATTTTTGTTTATGTTTGGTTGTTTTGAGTGATGGAAGGGAAGAAACGATGGTGGAAGGGGTGGACTGAGACTACTCTTTCGAGTGTGCTTGTGGGAAAGTTGTACTAAGGACACTTGTGACATACAAGAATATACGGAAATGAAGCATTGGTGGCGCGGTGTTGAGGTGTTTGGGAAGGCCAGACGAGGCTTACACATGTCCGTGCAGCTAGCTAAGAGCTCACAACCAGAAGATAGGGAAGACGACAGGGGCAAGGGATTTAGAGAATAGGGGTCCCGTGATAAAAATTACTTCCTAGATTGAGTGTTGTCGCTACGACATCACAAGGATAGCCCACATCGATTGACCAGCCAAAGCCATTTAGCAGTCATCGTTTGCCATGCAAGTCTCTTACAAGTTTCCTTCCAATGTTCACACTCAATTCTCCCTCCCACCTCTCCCCCTCCCGCTACTCCTCCTTCCACCCCTACTCGCTCCTCCCCCAACCTCTCTAATAGGACTACTCCCAAACACCGAACTCCCCAACAAACCTCCCCCACCCACCCCTCCCATCCCATTCGTCCTCCCCCCAAACTGCCCCGTCCTAAACGTCCCCATGACCGGGCCCCTCCCCCCAACATGATCCGCCACAGCCCCCATCATCTCACCAACCCCCTCCTCCTCAGAACTACTATCCTC
>JAABUW010000287.1_pt1 | contig 106267 bp, 75 predicted proteins | sample 5560081 | NCBI WGS metagenome assembly JAABUW01 (sample SAMN10711882, study PRJNA513363) | rock metagenome | isolation source: Antarctica rocks | place: Antarctica: Victoria Land, Knobhead sud
AAATTCGGTTTGAATTCTTGCTAAATGCTCAATTTCTTGACCTCACGATTTCTTGAAGTGAGAAATTTCGATTTCTTTTATTGAATTCAATGTTTTTTGCACTTTGTTCAATATTCGATATATCTGCGTGAGTCTGTCTTTGCACTTCTTGACTTTTCAAGATAAGTTCTTCTTCATCTCGTTTCAGTTCAGGTATTTCGATGCGTTCAGATCTAGGTTCAATTCAGTAGAGTATTGAGATGAATACGAAATAAATGTTCTTTTTCTGATAGAGTGTTTTTTCAGTAATTCAACTATTTGAATTGCATAGTTCTTGCACTTTTGATCTAATCACATCTTCATCGACGAAATTTCGACTTCTATTTGCATAGTCTCTATTGATGATGTTCAAAACACACTCAGAATTTTTCGTAATGCAGCGTTTTGCAGTTTGCGAAATTTGACTAAGTAGCTTTTTTGATTATTTCACCATATTTCGACGTCATAATCGCTAATAGACGTGATGCATGTCAGGTATAACTGCTTTTCTGATTTGACATTTAGTTCTCACTCGCTATTCATTAATTTAAATAACGAGTGTAGCGTTCTTGTGACTGTCGCGATTTTCGTTTGCACATGAACTTTGAAGTTGAGCTTTCGATTCAGTCAGACTTTTAGTCATCGTACGCATGTCTTTGATTTTATGACTGTGTTATTGAGTAGAATAATCATTTGATTGAGTGTCGTCTTGTGACTTTCAAAGTGTATCAATTCAGATTTCGAGTCATCGAATTGCACTGCGTTGTTCTCAGCTCATGTGAAAGCGATTTTTGCTGCGTTTTTCAGTATTTTCACATTCTTGTCAATATTTCTTCCCTCAATGTATAGCGTCACGTCGTCAATATAGCTGAGTGACTGTAAATTTTTGAACTTTGCGCGAATCTTTGAAAACAGGTATCGAATATAAATTAGAAATAAAATGAGCGAGATAGATGAATCTTGTGATATTTCTGTGCTTATTTTCTTTGGTTTCTGACGTTCGTCGTCAAATGCTAAGTCAATAATTCGATTTTGTAAGAAACATTTTACTCAATTGATTAAATTGACTGATATTTTCAATTTAATCAATATTTTGACCAGCTGTTTCAACGCAACATGGTCAAAGACTTCTTTGACATCTAAAAGTAGATAAATAAGCGTGTTTTCTCAACTTTTTGCCATTTGCACATCATGTACTAGGTTTAGTACTGCGTCTATAGCTGATCTTTGTTTTCTGTCTCTCATTTGATCAAAATTCAGCAGTTTATCATTAATTTCAGCTGTGTAAGACAGTTGCACTGCTATTATTTTTTCTGCTACTTTGCCTAAACAGTTTAGCAGCGTAATAATTCTGTATGTCTTTGAAATTGAATAATTCGATTTGTCTGATTTTTTCAGAATAATTTTCGTGCCTTCACGTCATATCTTCGAATGATAGTCGTTTTCAATCAAATCTGAGTACACTAAATTGAAGATTTTCAATATAGTTTTGTACGCTCGCTGTATGATTGCAAATGACATATCATCTGATTCGAGTGTTTATCAAAAATATGTTGTATACGTTGCATGCAACATACATAGAGCACAACTTCTATGCTGGTTTTTCTCTTAGGCTCGAGAGATTACTCAGAGAGTTTTCTCGCGGCAGATTCACAGTTCAAGATGAATGAGATCTTTCACTGCTCAGATTTCAACAGTTTACTTCTTAAGCATGAGTTGCAGATGTATTGCAGTCAATTTCTTCTTTAATCACATCGATATACGCTACTGTTCTCTTGAACTATACAGATGATGTCTTCAACTAGAGATTGATTCTATCATCAAGACATTTGAGAGTCAGAACTCAGTGAAGAAATAAGATTCTTGAGATCGACAGTCATCATCATTGTATATCACGTCTTGCAGATGCTCACTTCGCTTGTAAGATGTGCAACTCATCTGTTTCACATTATCTGTAAAGATCTTTCTCATGCAGATCGATCGTGTCTTGCAGAAATGTTTGTATGCTACACTTTTAATCAGACAGCGTAGTTCAATCATTCTCTACTAACTCGCTTGTGTTTCTTTTCTCTTAACGAAGTCTTCTCATCAGCGTATCGCTCACATATAAAATGTCTGTGTCTGAACGTCTGTTAAACAATATTAATGAGACTCTCGAGTTTGCTCATGTCAAACTTAATGAGTCTCGTGAGTTGCTTGTGTCGTAGTAACAGACACGCAGTCTTAACAAGATTTATACGTAGTTAGCATGTAGATTTAAAGAATGTTCATGATTTGAGTTCTTTCTGCTAATCACTCTCAACAGATCAAACACGAGAGTGTTTTGTCTCAGTTCTCATCATTGCGATGACAAGATACTGAATCGAATGATTTTCATAAGCGATTTTTCTCGTAGTTCTGCGTTCTATTTGACTTTCTCATCTGCGTGCAGATTGCTTGTAGCATGCGCATTGAGATTATCAAAGTCTGCGCAATCGCGAAAACTCTGCATGCGATCAATGCACAGCGCTTCATCATCACGCAGCATCTTGATGTCATTCAAACTTTTGATAATCTCTAGACTTTACTGTAGCTAAACAGTAGATTCGTAGTCAGCATCGCGTACAGATGAGTTTCATCGCTGATCAAAGCTATTGAGTCGAATGAGAGCTTGTTTTAATCATACGATTGTGCTCTATAACTTGTTGATCGATTTGATATATCATATGCTTCGATAGATCGCTGTCATCAGAATCATTGTCAATAACTTTAATTAAAACAAATAGTGTGATATGCAGCGAAGAAGCATCTGAAGACAGCGAAATTTGAGTGTACATAGACAGTCAAATGACGCTGCAAAGACTAAAAGCAAAAAGCAATGTTAACTTGAAGTTATTCAATAACATACGGCAAAATCTGATCAATCTGCAACAAAATCGATGTCATATTTGCATACAGTGAGTATTGAGTTGCAAAGACATTGTCGAAAACGAAGCAGCGAATCAATTGATCAAAGACGTGACATGAAAAAGATCGACAATCGACATCAGAAAAAGAACAATCATGAGCTTCATCAAAAAGCAAATAGATAAAGAGACAAAAGAACAATGACTAATTGCATGAAACAACAGCATCAAAAAAGAAAATCAGTATCAGAAGCACACAATGAGGGTGAATCTGAGTTACAGATCACTAAAAAAGCTTTGAAAAATAGACAGACTGACGTTTTCAACGTTTATACAGCTAAAAATGAAACATGACTATTTTAAAAGCTATTTGCATCGATTATCAGAGAATAAGTCGAACAAATGCTATGAAATATGCAAGGCGAGACAAACGTCAAAGCACTTACTACTGAACTGCAAACATTATAGAGCAGAACAGTTACAGCTTAAAGCAAAAGCACAGTTCAAAAACATGAACACTATATTGACGTTGTTTATCATCAAGATTGAAAGAATTACAATGCTAAAGTACTTGAAAAGTACTTGAATTACAACAAGAAAATGATTATTGAAAACAAAAAAGTAGAGTGAAAAGAACATGAAGAGACGAGAAAACGAGAGCATAAAAGAAAGAAGTTGTTTGATTGAAAGCACTTGTTTGCGCAAACTATCGATGTGATTAATCAATGAAAAGATATAAAGCAGCGACTTTGATCAAGAAACATGTAATCTAACATATGCACAGCGTCTAGACAGTGTCATAGTCATAGACTGCATGCACTTAATGAAGAAATAAAAAAAAATAAAAAATAAAAAATAAAAAATAAAAAAAAGTCAATGAAAACATGAGTACGTGTTCAGCAATGCATGTCAGAAGTATGCTGTTGAAAGTCATGATTTTAACAGTGCAAGAAATGCATTTAAATGAAGTACATTTTTCAAGAAGTAAAATCTCTCAACTTGAATTAACAACTTCAAGAAGCACAAACATTAAAACATTAATTCATAAAGATTGCAACGTAGCTGAGAAACAGCTTAATTCTGTTGCTGAAACTGTTGATTGCAAACAACTCATTTCACATGCAATTGTCAATTGACAACGAGATTTATCTGTACAAGATGCTGACTATGAATCTTCTGCAAGCTATGCTTGTCAAAAGAGCTGAACAATCTCATCAACATCGACAGAGCAGTAACAACGCTTTACTCACATGTTGAGCTCACACACAGTCGAAAAGCGAGACAATAACAACGTAATTGTTGACGCGTTGAAGCTTGCACATACACAGAAGAACAGCAACGTCTTTGCATACATGCTGCAATTCATATACAACATACACATACATACTGCGAAGGCACGACTCAGCTTTTGCGCATATACAAACAGGCGTGATGCAGTAAATCGATCGATTTTTCGCATTTTCAGGTCGATTTACACGCAGCGCAATCACACACAGAGCAGTAACAGCGCTTTATTCACATGTTGAGCTCATATACAATATACACACATATACTGCAAAGACATGACTCAGCTTTTGCACATATACAGACAGATGTGATGCAGTAAATTGATCAGTTTTTCGCATTTTCAGATCGATTTACACGCAGCGCAATCACACACAGAGCAGTAACAGCGCTTTATTCACACGTTGAGCTCATATATGATAAACATACATATACTGCGAAGGCATGATTCAGCTTTTGTGCATCTACACATTTGCATGATGCAGTAAATCAATCGATTTTTCGCTTTATCAGATCGATTTACATGTATTGCAATCACATACATTGCAAAGACACGACACAGTCTCTGCTCATATACACAGAACGACAGCAACGTCTTTGCACATGTGCTGCAACTCATATATGTTACACATACACACTACAAAGGCACGACTCAGCTTTTGCACATCTACACATCTGCATGATGCAGTAAATCAATCGATTTTTCGCTTTATCAGGTCAATTTACATGCATCGCAATCACATACATTGCAAAGACACGACACAGTCTCTGCTCATATACACAGAACAACAGCAACGTCTTTGCGCACACGCTGCAACTAATATACGACATTCACACAGTCACTGCAAAGGCACGACTCAGCTTTTGCACACATACATATCGATGCAATGCAGTAAATCGATCGATTTTTCGATTTCCTGAGCGATTTATATGCATCGCAAATACATACACTGTGAAAACACAATACAGTCTTTGCTCATATACACAAAACAACAGCAACGTCTTTGCGCACACGCTGCAACTAATATACAACATTCACACAGTCACTGCGAAGGCACAACTCAGCTTTTGCACACATACACATCTGTGCAACGCAGTAAATCAATCGATTTCGATTTTCTGGTCGATTTACATGCGTTGCAAATACATAGATCAAAACTCATCTAGTTCATTCAGCTGAATGATCATACAGCAAACTCGAAAGCTCACGTCGAAGTGATCAGCTTTCATCTACATAGATCAAAGCTTATTTAGCTCGCTTAGCTTAATGATCATACAGACAAGTTGAAAGCTCACATTGAAGTGATCAGCTTTCACAATCTTGAGTTGTTTATATGATCACTTAATTATATAAACAGCTTACGCGTTCATATGCGCAAACTATCGATGTGATTAATCAATGAGAAAATATACTGCAGCGATTTTGACTAGATTACATGTAATTTAGCATACACATAGCATCTAGATAGTGTCATAGTCATAGACTGCATGCACTTAATGAAGAAAAGAAAAGAAAAACATGCAATTGTCAGAGTACTGACAATTCATGAAACAATATATGACTTCAGTAGTAAATTCATAGTTGAGCTTATCAAGATTTTACAGCAAGAAAATGAATTTGCTGTGAGATTAAGAGTAGACAAAACGACGAGTATACAAAAGAATAACATCAAAGCTTGAACATTGAATAGTCAAGAAATGATAGAATACAATGAATCATTGTATGTTTCAAAAAATCTTTCTGTCAGAGAAGAGTTATTAAAATGTCATCACGATGATTCATTAACAAGACATTTTAATGCTGACAAGATCAGCGAGCTATTAGATTGCAAATATTACTGAAAAAGTATGATCAAGAATATCAAAGAGTATATAAATACTTGTGACATTTGTCAGAGAGTAAAGATGAAACGTCATCTATCATATATTTCGATTCACAGATTCATGAAAAGAAATTACTATGAATTTCATAACAAATCTGTCGTCTAGTAAATGAAAAGAAGTTGTGTATGACTTGATTCTTATGATAGTTGATTACTACATGAAGATGATGTATTATCTGTCTATAAAGAAGACTCTGACTGTCATAAAGTTAACAGAGTTGTTCTTTGAGAAAATTGCTTTAAGATATGAAATATTGAATGATATAATTATTAATAAAGATAGTTTATTTATCAGTGCATTCTGATCAGAGATCGACTATCATGTCAAGATGAAATGATGACTAAGCATCATCTTTCATTCGCAAACAGATGATCAGACAGAATGACAGAATCAAACGTTGAAACATTATTTACGAATATATTGTTCAGAAAAGCAAGATAACTGAGCTACGCTTTTATTCATAGTTGAGTTCATGTATCATCAGACGAAGCACTTTTCGTTGAGCTGTAGTCTCTTTAAAGTCATGTATAACTATGAGTCAATCTTTGACATACACATCAAGAATGATGCTATGAAAGAAGAAGTGTCAGCAGCAAAAGAACGCGTTGAAATGCTGCAAGACGTGTGAAATACATTGATGTAATGATGACAAAACGCAGTCAATGTTCAGATAAAGTACTATAATTGAAAACATAAGTTTAAGTTCTTTAATGTCGATGATTTAATCATGCTATCAGCAAAAAACCTGAAGCAGAAGAAGTTGAGCAAGAAGCTATCAAATAAGATGATAAAATTCTTTCATATACAAGAACTCATAAACAAGCAAATGTATTATCTTAATCTTTTAATTATTTATAGAATTCATTTTGTCTTTCATGTATTTCTTTTAGAGTCATATAATCATAGACTAAATGATGACTCTATACTTGATTATTTCATACTTGAGCTTATTAATGATGAGCAAGAATGAAAGATAGAAAAGATTTTACAAAAGTGAAAAAGAAAGAAAATCTTATATTATAAGATACAATGAAAAGAATATTTCATTGAATATAATCAATGAATATCAAGCAAAGATATGAAAGATGTCTTGAAGCTTATAAAAGCTTTTGAAATGAGATTGAAATGTAAGCAAAAAGCATAATCACTCACTTTCAAGCATAAACTCATTATTAGAAAAGAAGAATCACTGTAATATGATAGTTTCATTCTTTAATGAGATGATCACATATGTAAATCAACAGACAGAAGAAAAAAGCGCAAAGATGCTTAAACACACTTAATAAGAAAGCGCAATCATCATGACACAACAAACATCATGCAATCATCACTTCATCAAACATCTTTCACATGAAGCAAGATTGCAAACTTTTTCTTCTTTTTCATTGTCAGATTTACATTGAGACGTGAAGACAAAGATTCAAAAGACGACAGATTGTGCTAAAATATATCAGAATAATTAGAAACATTGACAAAATAATATATAATTGAGATTGAATATATTGCAAAGCGCTTTACATTCAAAATTTCTCTAAAAATGTCATTGATAATTATCATCTCTTTGAGAATAAGCTTTTGAATCTTTAAAGACTCAAATTTGTGAACTCTTTCAAGATGATTCTTTACATGAGTCGCTGTCATCAATTTCTTGTAAAGAATTTTCTGATGAGCAGTGAATGTCTTCAAAGCGATGTTCTCTTCTTCATTCTCAATTGCACTATCATGAATATTCTGCAGATGAAAGAATTCATTAATAGTTGAAATGCAAATGTTGAGAATCTAGACATCAAATCATGAGTTTTTAGCAGATGTATCAGATAAGTATACTCATTGTGATACAGAAATTCTCATTACTCGCACAGCAAGCACACTTCTTGTACATTGTTTTTCTTTGAAAGATGACATCACACAGCGATGTTCTATTCTTGATGTGTAAAACTCAAGCACACTTTATACAAATCACTCTATCTAAACTCTAAAGCTTCAAAATCAGCAACACTTTTTTCATTTATTTCAACAATTGACAGCTGAAAATCATCAGTAACAACATTAAGAAGTTGAATAAATGAATCTTATCATCATTCTTTGATTTCGCGAAGACTGTAAATTCAACAAGATCATTGATGAAGCATCAGCAATTATTTTTTTTCTCATCATTTTTCGAATTTTCTCTTTAATAGTTGAGATGTACTTGAAAGTTTAAATAGTAGAAGTGATGAACTCTTGATCAGAATTTGATAATTTCTGCATCATCATGAGCGATTCAGCATCAGCAGCATCATGATCATCATGTTTGATCAATGTCTTTTGAGCAGACTTATGATATTGTTAATCACAGTAATAGTCGTGAAACTTTAAATTGTGACATTACTTACTTTTGTAATGATCTTGACTTGATCATTAATCAACTTCATCATCTTATTGTTATGAGTCTGCATAGAGCGAATCATATGAGTGTATTTTAACTAGAAGTTCAAAGCTAAAGAAGAAAGAAGATGAAACACGTCAAGAGTCTTATACTCACGAAGACGCGCTAGGTCACTAGCGTGTCAATATCAGCTCTGTACTAGTCTATGATAGTCTGACATGATTTATGTTAGACTAACTCAGAGTAACGAAACACGCTCGCAACACTTATGATTCTCTTTGAGCATCGCTGCATATTCATGATTCATGATATAGATCTCTTACTCTTATGATACAGATATACTCAAAGTTTGTCAAAAGTAATCATACAATGATAAAAATATGATCATGATTGAAAAAAGATGAAGTTGAAGAAAATGAGAAGTTGAGAAGAACTGAAAAAGCGATAAATAAATCAACAATTATTATTCACTTTTGTCTACATTCTATCATCTTAACAACATCATTTACTTGAAAGATAAACAATGTCTATGTGTTATTTACACGTCATCATTGCTGTTATCTACATCAACTACACATTACATATACTATCTATAATGTCATTTATACACATTATAATTGAAAATGAATCATCATTCAATTGAAAGTTTCTCTTTTTCTTGTTTTCTCACAAAGATTTGAAGATTTTTATCAAGAGCTTCTAAAATGAATTAATGAATGCACGTCATCATTTATCAGAGTAAACAAAGACATTAATTATTGAAATCAAGAATGAACTCATTTAAAAAAGAAAACAATTGTCATGATGAATTGACTCATAGAAATTAAATCAGAAACTAGAGTTAAAAGCTGAATTGAAGATCAGATCTGAATTAGCTCTGAAACTTTATGACTTTGTCAAGATATTGTTTAGACTACGTCATATCTTCGACTTAATATGTCATGAGTTATGTCATGTTCAACTTGACAATGCTTAACAAACTCTCTATAGTTGATTGATTCTCTCGAGTTATTGAGAACTTCTTAATAATTAGCTTTATCATAATATATACTCATTCTGTGCCTGCTTAGAATATCACATTGTCATATCACTCTTATAGACTTCATCTATTCATTTAGTAAATCTGATCATCACAACTAGTGAGTTTTCTACTAAGCTTTCTATCAAATGCTCTATCAAACATTCTACATGCTTCAAAATACGCGTCGATTAAGTGTTTAACATAAGTCAAACAGTGCTTCAAACAATGCTTTCTACATGACTCTCTACATGACTTTTCACCAAGCTTCAAATTGCTTTGCAATCAAGAATCAAATTTGTTTTCTATTGAGCATTAAACATGACTTTATCATACATTCTACATGATTCTTTATCAAACATTCTAAATGACTTTCTATTGAATATTCTACATGACTTTCTATTGAACATTCTAAATGACTTTTTATTGAACATTCTACATGACTTTCTATTAAACATTCTACATAACTTTTTATTGAACATTCTACATAACTCTTTATTGAACATTCTACATGACTTTCTACCTCATTAGTTTACTCATTAACTTTCTCATTGACTTTCTCATTGACTTTCTCATTGACTTTTTCAGCGCATATATTAAACTGTGTAAATAGCTATTATTTAAATAGTCAAATTAATTATTAATTATTCAACGTTGCAACTATCAATGCTACAAATGTCAGAATAGTCATGTTTATTGAATCAAACAATAAAGATGCATACTGCGCTCATAGAAGTTCTAAAAATGTTGATGTTTTAATGAATATTGATGCTTTTATGAATATGTCTCAGCTAAAAGTGACGCAAATCTGAAACATGAGATTAAATGAATATTTGAAATATTGATCATTAAAAGCACTAAAATCTGTCATTGTCACTTTTTGCAAATTGCGAATGTTGTATTCTTGTTGTTATGCACATTTGCATGTGAATTTAGCATTAATGCATCGAGTGAACTAAACATGTATTGCGTTTTTCTATTTGCTGATGTGAGCAATTTTTGTTGACTGCAAAATAAATCAACAATGTTGTTCTGCAGTTGTTTGCTTGTTGATGAACTCATGCTAAGTTCATTTCATAAATTTATTTCAATCTTTAATGTTGACTTTTTGATTTCTATCATTGATGTTTTGAATTCTGACGCTAAGCTATTGCTTCTGCTGAGTTTCGCGTTACTATTCGCGAAACGAGACGAGAAAAAGCGCATAAAGTGACTCTTTATATTTCTTTTCATAGAGTTTTTTTTTGAGTTTTAAGCTTTGAACTTCTAGAAAATTCACTTGACATCACTTAAATATCTCTTTAATCTTTTATTCAGAGCGTTTCACGTAGACAGTAACTTTAGTGTAAAGATTTCTCAATTTCTATCTTGAAATCTGCAATAAATTGTCTTCTATTATTGATTTATGTCAAATGAAAATGATATAAATCTAGTCTGCAAAAGCTTAAATTACTCTTTTTGATAGAAAATGCTTGACGCAATTACTTTATATTTCAGGTATCAAAGTAGTCATGTTATCTTACTCAGAATAGTAAGAACTGATCTTGACTTATTATCTTGCTTAATTTAATAATTTTGCTCAAAGAGTAAACTTTTCAATAATCTCTTGTAGTACTTTGATGATCTTTATCACTCTGTCATTCATTTCAACTCTGCTATTCAAAAAGTAATTTAACAAAAAATGTATTTGCAAATAAGCACTCAATGCTTCTGTATTCATTTTTTTCAGAGTTGATGAGTTGAAAGCTGCGCTGAGATTATTTATAAATTTAACTTTGTGACAATTGAAAGATGATTTGATCTCTGATGTAGATCAATTTGTACTTTGCACTTGCATGTCATAACTGTATTTTCCCACTGCTAAAGACTAAATTTATCATCATAAACTAATTGTGAATCTCATGAGTAATTATGCTTAATTTCAGCAGTAGTTTCAGTTTTGCATTTGTAATGATGCTTAGTAAAGTATCAGTTATCATATGTTGAATGAAGCATCTTCACTTTTCTCAGTGTAAATGATGTAGATTAAAGTTTTCTACAACTAGTTGTTTACAATCATTCTTAAGTAATTCATTCAAGTGAAAGATAATTGAAAGTCTCTTTGTAAATGTAATGAATAATAAGTTTAAGTTGTAAACATTTAAAAGTTTTAACATCTGCATTTTGTCATTTGTATTGCAAGTTAATATTCTGATTAAGCAAATGTCTGATTCAGCTGTTTTTACTGTTCATTGATTAAGTCTTAAACATTTATTAACATATATGCATGTTCTTGATTAAGATGATGAATTTTTCATTAAATAAAAGAAGTTGTGAGTTGAGTTAAATGATTGCAAGTCATTAATGTTATGTTCTTGCTTTTATATGATTACTATGTTGAATTTGTGAATTTCTCTGTCGATCAAGAATGATTCTTGAATCTTTAATGACTTTCTGATGTTATATTGTAGAATTCATAGAAAGAATTATTTTATCATAAAGTTATTTGTAACTGTTGTTGACTCTGCGCTGAAAAGACTCTTTGTATGCTTTCAATCACTGAGAATCTTTCATACTTTCTGATTGAACATTTCTGAGTTTACTTAAATGTCATCTCATTTAAGTTATTAATCATGCATGAAAAGAAATCAATTCATCTCTTCTTGATTTGATGATTTCTATCATTTATCATGTTGATTCAACGTTTCAATTACGTATTTTTAACATAACAATTGTTAAGCTTAAAGAATTCATTGAATCTATGAAGTCTGTTGAGTTCAATGAATTCATTGAACTTAGAAAGTTCAGAAACAATAAGAAAGATGTATGATTGTATTTTAATGCTTTTGAATATTTGATTGATCTGTTTCTGTAAATTTCTGACACTTGTTTCATCTGTTATCATTATTTGAGACAGATGCATCTTCAGAATTCATGATCTTCATTGCAGTTAATGTAACATCTTTTATTTGAAGACATTATGCATTCTTTAATATAATGTTTGTTTGCACATTTAACACAGCGTTGTTTCTTCTTGCAGAATCTGATCATATGATCAAATTTAAAGCATCTGTAGCATTAAATGATGTGACAGTTCTTTTCAAACAGTTTGCATAAGCATTTTTGATACAAGTTTAGCATGCTTTCATTCATTAATCAATTCATCATCACTTTGATTGTGATTTTTACAATGAGCAACAAGTGAATCTTCTCACTTTCAACTACTTTCTTGAGTTAAACTATTTTTAAAATCTTTAGATTTTCATGAAGTTTTACATTATCTTTTATCAATCTTTTAATGATCACTTTCTGATTGCTTGTATTTATTATAATGTGTATTTCATATGTTAACACAGTGAAAATTCAATGCATTATACATATCAAATTCATGATTTCTTTTGCTTATGTTTGAAATCTTTTCAGATTTGCTTGAACTTCTGAGTTTACTGCGTGAAGTATGATGTTTTCACTTTCAAGCTTGCAAAGAAATATAATTAAATTTCTTTAAGCTGTTAACATATTTGTGATTTCTTAAAGAATTTATTTAATAAATTTCTTTTATATCTTTTTTATTTTCTTTCTTTTTACTATCTTCATCATGATTTTTCATCTTTTGCAAAGTAATGACAATTTGTCTTTGAGATGTTACTTTCTCATTATTGCTTCTTCTTTTGTCATGTTCATTCATGACGTGATTCTTAATGAAAAGCATGTGCTATTTTATGTTTGTAACTGCTTGCTAAGCAATTGTATAAATGTCTTCAGTTTTTATACATTCTTTGCAATAAACATGTTTTAATTCTCATTGTATTTTTCTTCTGAATTATTTCAAAGATGTTGCATCAGCTTCACTGCTACTTCTTTTTATGAATGATCTTTACTTTTCTCTTTCTTTAACATTAATCTTTATATTAGAAGATTAAAAATGTTAGTAACATACTTTTCATCATTGTATAAGTTTTTTGATTTCACGTTACTGTTTCTTCATGATAAGTCAACATTACTTGCAATTATTTCTAAATCAGCATTGCTGCAGTTCATACAATTCATTATTATTTATTCATCTTCTAGATTTATTCTGTCTTGATTATATTACTCTTTTCAAAAATTTGCTTTGCATGCGTTATGATTGTTTCATGATATAAGAATAAAATAATAAAATAATGTTTTTATTAATAACTTATTTAAATTAGCATAAGATAATTATTGAAAATTTTTAATTAAAAAGAAATTAAATTCTGATAAATTTTGCAAATATTTAATTAATGTTTTTATTAAATATTTGAATCTTGAAATCTATCACTTCAAAAGCAAGCAGTCAATCAAAATTTTACAAATCTGAGTTAAGTTTTTATTTTTTAAATTTTTTTATTTCTTCATTAAGTGCATGCAGTCTATGACTATGACATTGTTTAAACGTTGTATGTATGCTAAGTGTTGCAAGCGTGCACTTCGAGTTAGTTTAACATAGATTATGTCAGACTATTATAAACTAGTATAGAGCTGATGTTGACATGCTAGCGATCTAGCGTGTCTTCATGAGTAAAACTCACGACGTGTTGCATCTTCTTTCTTCTTCAGCTTTGAACTTCTAGTTAGAATACACTCATATGATTCGCTTTATGCAAACTCATAACATTAGTTCAAAGCTCATTAATCTTGTTATCGACGTGTAAATGATACAAAAACAAGCTACATAATTAACTCAATCAGAACTCAAGCTCAGAAAGCTTAATAAAAACCAGAAATTTCTAAAGAAGAATCTTGATTCAAAATCAGAAATTTCAATAGAATTAAAATCAAAGAACATGAATGCGTTGCTCTTAATTAACTCTTTATTGAGTTCATCATCAGAAATCAGAAATTTCAGCAGTACTTGAATTCAGAAAGTTTGATAGAGTATTAATCATTGCTTAAACTCAGAAAGTTTGATAGAGTAACATCAGAATCTCGATCAGCAATTTTCTACTCATACAATGATTAAAAGCTCAGAATCAACGAGCATTGCTTGTTACAAACTTCAAAATGCTAGAAGAGAATCACTTCTATCATAGAATTAAACAGCATCAGAAGAAGAAGACACGAATGCATCATCAGATACAGAAGAGAAGAACATGAACACATTGCTTTTTGATTATAAAATGATCAAGATCGACATCAGCACTGAACTGAATGCTTGAATAAATGCTTATGAAGCAGACAACATTGTTGTCTTTATTAAGTATATATGTCAACAGCACGACATTGAAATCAAGATTCACAATGACATGATTCAGATGTTAAAAGATGTTAACAAGATAAACATCATGTTGAAAATTATGCAGACGCGTCTGCAGAAAGAGAATAGAAACAAGAACGTGATTATACATCATCTAAAAACTGCATTAAGTTGACAAAGCACTTCAATTTCTGAAAATCAATCTTTGAAGTCAATCAAGTTACTTGATTCATTTCTGTTCAAAGACTTGACGCAAAATGTAAACAATTAACTGTTTTGAATGTGAAACAAGCTGAAAACAAACAAGAATTATTTTTCTATCAAGAAACTGAAGATTGCATATATTGAAAGTCAAGTCGATGAAACTGCAATCAAACACATAGCAATTTGAATGAGAAACATGATCACGAACTCATTTCTAGAAGCAGAAGAGATATTGTCAATCATAAATAAAATGTACAATGATCTCAATCATCATCACACAACTCAACAACAGTACTTGAAGCTGTATCAGAACAAGATCTTCTTTCATGATTTTTGAATGAAATTTCAGAGATTTAATGCAGAACTAAAATATAATAATGAGACTTTATTAAATGATCTTCAGCATAAGATCAGTTCAGATCTTCAACAAGCAACACTCAATGAATGAATCACAGATTTGAATGAATTTGTTAACATTTACATGCAAGTCGATGTTAAATTAACTGAATTGAATGCTTAATCAATTGTCAAAGCATCAGCAACTTAAGCTGCTTACTTTGTCTTTAGCACATCAACTGCTTAATTCACGTCATCAGTCTTTTCGTGAAAGAAACTCAGAAGATTGAATCTCGATTTTATTCAGAAAGAGTTGTTTAAGAAAAAACTCTGCTTCAAATGCAAGAAGTCAAAACATAAAGCATATGACTGCTTCAAAATGACTTAAGTGCATGAAATTGCTGCGAATTTGAAAAACAATCTGTTTTCGTCAAAGTAGTGACTGAGAGCAATATACTCATATTTTGTTTCATCAGCATGTCTGATGATTCATTTGATTTCAAGTCGTTCATTGTTGATGTCATCTTGAATAGTTTAGAAAAAATATTCAGATTTCTTGCTTTGATAAATACTGAAGTCATTGACATGACTTTTATCAATGAATCTTTGATGTCAGAGCTATGTGAACGCTTTGATATTCAGTCAATATCGCTGTCAAAATCAAAGTTAATTTGATTGTATGATGAGACTTCTGATCAAAAGTCGATTACACACGCTCTGTATACATTGATCATGATACAAGAACATAAGAATGAAATGATGTTTTTATTAATAACTCATCTAGAACAGCATAAGATAATCATTGAAAATCTCTGATTGAAAAGAAATCAAATTTTGATAAACTTTGCAAATGATTGATTAATATTCTCATTGAATATTCAAACATTAAAATCTGTTGTTTCAAAGATAAGCAGTCAATCAGCATTTCACAAATCTGAATCAAGCGAAATCTGCAAAATGAAATGAAAGAACTTGAACTTAATGATTACGTTAACAATCATCTTGAAGCGACTCATGAATCAGAAACTAGTGAATCTGTTCAATTCATTGAATCTGTACTCATATGAAAGCAAAGCACTTAAGTTGATCTCGATCAACTTCGTCTTTTTCAGTCAACTGAGAAAAAGAAATTTGTCAATATTGTCATGATTGAAGTCGCTGTGTATTAAACTCTAGTCAAGAATAAGAAGATCAAGATCTTTTTCTTGATTATTAGTGAAATTAACAAAGCGCTTAGCTCAATTGAAGATTTCGCGAAACTGAATGAAATGATCTTTGTCATGTCATTAAATGAACTGAAGAAAAAGCTTTTAATAATTTATCATGACTTTCTGAATGTTTTTAATAGAGAAAAGATAACGCAGTTGTCTTTGCATTGATCATAAGATTGAATTAGAAGATGAAAGTCAACTCTCTAAAAGTCAATTGTATTTCATGTCGAGCTACAAGTTGCAAAAGATCAAAGAGTATCTAGAAGAGAATTTGAAGAAGAAGTTCATCACACTCAGCAAAGCTTCTTTTGCTTCATCAATACTATTTGTTGAAAAGAAAGATGACAGTCTTCACTTTTGCATGAACTATCAAAAACTGAATGCTCTGATCAAAAGAGATTGTTATTTAATACTCTTGATAGACGAAGTATTAGCTCAAATTCAAGGCAGTAAGTATCTGACTTGACTCAACATTATCATCACGTTCAATAAACTGCATATGAGTTCAGAAAGTGAAGATTTAACTACTTTTGTTACTTTCTTTGATGTTTACAAGTATAAAGTAATGCTCTTCAAATTGATCAATGAATCTGCATTCTTTCAACATTATATCAACAATGTGTTGTTTGACTGTCTGCATAAGTTCTGTCAAACATACTTGAATGATAATCTCATTTACAGTAAAACATTGAAAGAACATAGAACTCACATGAAAGAAGTGCTAAACAAGCTTCATGAAGCTGATTTACAGATGAACATTGACAAGTATGAATTCAAGATTCAGAAAATCTCGTTTCTAAAACTACTGATATTCATCAATGATCTGCAAATGAACTCTTGAAAAGTAAATGTGATTTGAAGCTGAAAAGTGTCACAATCATTGATTCATGTGCAGATCTTCATTGATTTCTGCAATTTCTATCAACAATTCATAAAGAACTTCTTAAAAATCATTAAACTCATGATAAAGCTGATTTGAAAAGATCACTTCTTTAAATGAACAGAGATTTGTCAAATAATCTTTGAAGAACTAAAGTAACAGATGATGACAGTCTTTATTCTAAAGCATTTCAACTCAATCAGAAAAGCTATTCTGAAAACAAACTTCTTGAACTATGTGAACGACGAAGTATTGTCTCAATATGATAATGAAGACATTCTACATTCAATGATCTTTTATAGCAAGAACATGATTCTTGCAGAATGCAACTACAAGATTTATGACAAAGAACTGCTGATCATTATTTGTTGTTTGAAACATTGATGCTTCAAATTGAAATATACGAATATTTCAATCAAGATCTTCATCAATCATCTGAATTTAAAGTACTTCATGATCATCAAAGAACTGATCAGATGACAAGCTAAATGAGCTGAGAAGTTATCTGAATATAACTTCAAGATCATATATCAGTCGAGAAAACAGAATCTGAAAGTCGACGTGCTGATCAGAATGTCAGACGTTAAGTCAGTTGAAGCAAATGATGATTGAAAGCTATATCAGCATCAAATGTTATTGTCAAAAGATAAATTTGAACTGCAGTCAATGAAAGTTAATCAAGAAGATAATCAGAAAGCTGATCAAGATCTGACTCAAACTTTGCTCAGATCTGACTCAGAATCTGACTCAGATTCAAAATTCGAATCGAAAGCTAATTAAAATTCAATCAAAAAGATGATTTCTATTCAGAATCAGATTATAGTCAAAAATTAAATGAATCAACTGTGCTTTGATATTTAAATAGTCATGAAACAGAACAGAAAAACTTGTCAAGATATTGATCTAGACAATTGCAAGATACTTGATGAAGTACTCTGAAAAGATGATAAACTATGAGTTTTTCAGTCAATGATCACTTGATTGATAAAAGAAGCACATGATGTTTTGATCAATGATCACTCTGACATGAATTGAATGTTGAACTTGCTGAGACAATCATATTGCTGATCGAAGATGAGAATGATGATCAAGCGTTACATTTAAAACTGTTACGTTTGTCGTAGATCAAAAGCATCGAGAGATCGAATCAATGAACTGCTGAAGTCATTGCTCATACTTAAGCAGTAATGACAGAACATATCATTAGACTTCATTATTGATCTATCAGAAAGTGATGAAAACAACGCAATTCTAACAGTCATAGATCAATTGTTTAAGAAATGACATTATATATCATGTTGATCAAATGACAAAGAAATCTTTGCAGAACAGACAGTCAAGCTACTGTTGATATGAGTCTTCAGAATTCATGAACTATCAAGATCAATAGTGTTTGATCATGATTCACAATTCATATTGATTATTTGAAAGTCTTTATGTCTGAGACTTGATATCAAGATAAAACTATTCACAGATTATCATTTGCAAATTGATGATCAAATAGAAAGAGCGAATCAGAATGTGAAATGATATCTACGAAGCTATTGCTCATACATGCAAGATGATTGATTCACCTGATTATCTATGACTGAATTCATCAACAACAATGCTATTTTATCGTTAATTGACAAAGTCATCAAATTAAGTAAGAGACTTTTGAAATCAAAGCTGCTTCAAAGTAGTAATGAAATCAAGATGACTGCGAATCATATGAAAAATGCAAGACACATTAGAAGCATGAAATAAATATTTGAAGCATAACAATCATAAAAACAAGATCATTTAACAAACGAAATGCACACACTTCAGATCACAAATGCATGAGTTGAGCGAAGCACTTAAATCGATATGATGCTTTGCAAAATGAGTTAGAATTGAAAGTCAGCTATTTAAAAAACTTTCTCAGTTTTCGTCATTAAAGCGAAGCAACATTGATCATATGACAATGACATTCGAGAAAAAAATTAAAATACTGCAAGAAAAGTTCTTTCTCTCATCTTCTCAAGTGAATGTCAACAACATTGCAAAGTCATTCATATTTCTGACAGTCTCATTCAATTCACGCATCACGAAAGATGAAGTGAAGCAGACAATCAGATGAGTAAAAGCAGACAAAGCATCAAGTGCTTCAAATATTTCAAACAAAGCACTTCAAGCAAGTCTTACAAAATTAATCTCAATACTGACGAGTTTATTTAATGCATGCATAACATACAAGTATCATTTGAAGCAGTTCAAAAAAGCTCAGACAATAGTACTATGCAAATTGAAGAAAAGTGATTATATTAATTCAAAGATGTATCGACTCATTGCTTTGCTTAATATCATGAGCAAAGCGCTGAAGTCAATCATGATCAAAAGATTGAGTGACATAGTTGAGACTCATCACATGCTATCAAATGCTCAAATGAAAGTAAGATGTAAGCAATTCATGATCTTGACATTAAATCTATTAATAAATCAAGTTCACACAGTGTGAAGCTGTGAAATCAAATATGTGATCTTCATGCTAAGCTTAAATGTCATCAAAGCATTTAATCAAGTCTCACATGTCAAACTTCTGCATACGCTGAAAATGAAAAGAACGTTGAGTTACATAATTGAATGAACATGCAGCTTTCTAAAGAATCGAGAGACATTGCTAATATTTGATGAATAAATGAGTGATATACGCAAGATAAACGCAGACATATTGCAAAAATCTTTTATTTCATTGATTCTCTTTTTATTCTTCAACGCAAGTTTAATTGAAAAATGCGAAGCACTGAAAATTAAAATCAAAGTGCTTAACTTTGTAAATGATATTAACATTCTAGTCTACAACAGATTCACTGAAGAAATCTGCAGAACATTGAGCAAAGCATATGACGTTTGCGCGAAATAAGCTTGCACTCATAACGTGACATTCACATCAGAAAAGTACAAGCTCACGCATTTCACTAGAAAATTGAAGAGATTCAACATGATGACTAGCATATAAATAAAAAGCTCAGTTATTAAATTGAAATCAGACATACGAGTTCTAGAAATGCAACTGAACATGAAACTGCAATGAGATGCACATCTTTAATAAATAAAAATGAATCACATCACAAGAATGCTGACACTTAGTTATCTTAAAGTTTTCACATGAAGAACTATTTTCACAAAAGTGAGACAAGTATATTCAGCAGTAGTAAGATCAGAAATTGCATTTGAAACATCAGTCTGACATCAGCGTAACAAGAAAGATGAACTGTTGAGTAAAGAACACAGACTAGAAACACTTCAGAATCAGACTTTGCATCATGTAGCAGAAATGTTCAAAAGAGTAAACATTGAAACTCTAAAGACAGAAACATACATGAGTTCACTACATGTTCATTTGAACATGTTATAGAACAAGATCACGTTACACAGTTGAATCAATGATTGAACGCAAGAAATCAAACAAGCATGCAAACTAATACATGCTCATTTAACAAGAATTAATCGCATCATTTCTTACTTACTCATCATTAAGAAAATAGTACTTCTGAATGTTTTCATTCAAGAAGATGCAAAGATACAGTTGAAATATAAATGATACACTTTCTTCTTCACAATGATTTCAACAAGCGATAGCATTGCAATAAAGCAGTATCACAAGAATTAATGAAATCAATGATGAGAAAAGTACAAAGAATATGTTGCAAACATTAATGCAATTTCAGCACAAAGATTGCATCTGAGCAATAAGATGATAAAGATGCATGATGATTTTCAGAAAGCAGAAAGCATTCTTGCAATGCACATTGTTAGAAGTCAGCATAGAGCGAGTCATATGAATGTAATGTAACGAGTATATAAATGCTAAGAAAGAAAAGTATCTAGAAGAAAAGAATTGACTATCTATATGACTCAGAAGAATATAAGCTAACTTTGAATAGAGTTGACTTCAAAACAAGTCTATGCTTTAGCGATGAGCGATCGACGATAGCTCTCAGAATAGTCATCAACATAGTCATTAACATAGTCATCAACATAAATGATAGTTAGAATCATAACATTATCTCTCTTCTTCAACGATTCATGTTTGCATGAATGTATTTTCTTAGTCTTGTGTAGAATCGAAATGTCTATTGTAGCAGACTCACTATGCAAGGTAGAAGTGTCATTGAAGCAGACTCACTAGTTGCATGTGAATGAGTTGACAGATCAATTCACTGATAAATAGAATGATGAGAAGATAAATCATTGCATTGACAGTGTCATTGTAGCAGACTCACTAGTTGCATATGAACGAGTAGGCGAATCAATTCACTGATGAGTAGAATGATGAGAAGATAAATCATTGCATTGACAGTGTCATTGAAGCAGACTCACTAGTTGAACAGAAACTCGAGATAGATCGATTCACTGATAGATAGAGCGATGTGAGTAGATAGATCATTGCATTGATCATGTCATTGAAGCAGACTCACTTCTGATTCAGATCTACTACATAGTAAAGCTTGTTTCATTCGTTGATCAACTCAATCAAAAGATCAATCATTATTTATCTTTGTAGCAGACTCACTTCAAGTGTCATTCAAGCAGACTAACTATCGAGTGACTGACTCTGTTGACAAGGTCAATCGTTATTTGTTCTTGTAGCAGACTCACTATTGAACGTGTCATTGAAGCAGACTCACTAGTTGCATGTGAACTGATAGACGAATCGATTCACTGATAAATAGAGTGATGAGAAGATCATTGCATTGATGATGTCATTGAAGCAGACTCACTGAGAGTTTGCTTCTTGAGATAAAGACTTCACGCAGTTCTATGACTGATCTCGTTTGATTGTTCAACAAATTTGAAAAATTTCTTGTGAATCTGAATGAATGATTAATTTGCTGATCTTTGATCTAGTTGAATGATTTCAATCGTTTGTTTATACTCGCTGATCAACGCATGAGTGAAGAAAGATGAGTGCTGCTGCATGAATGTAAGTTGCTAGATCAAAGTCGATAGAGAGTTGAAGAACTACTAGCAGAAGCACTTGAAGAAATCGATGCAGATTATTTCACTTCGTCTGTAATGAAGAAGCATTTATATAATGTTAGAGATCAGCATAAAGTGAGTCATATGAGTGTAATGTAACAAGTATATAAATGCTAAGAAAGAAAAGTATCTAGAAGAGAAGAGTTGACTATTTATATGATTCAGAAGAACATAAGCTAACTCTGAATAAAGTTGATTTTGAAACAAGTCTATGCTCTAGCGATGAGCGATTGATGATAGCTCTCAGAATAGTCATCAACATAGTCATCAACATAGTCATCAACATAGATGATAGCTAGAATCATAATACACATCAGAATTAAACGCATAAATCTGAACATTTATTTGCACTTTAAAAACATTTCAGACATGAATAGCTTATGATGCAACTGCGAATGAAATCATCAGATGATGAAGCATGTACTTATGCATTGCTTGAACTGATTGCATTTGCAATCAAGAATGTTACAAGATGCTGACTTCTTGAACTATTAAATAATTATCATCATCACAAAAAGTTTCAAAGCAGTAGCAAAAATGATGATGAAAATGAAGCTCTTAAAGCAATTTAAAGTGACTAGAACATTCATTCTTTAACATGCAATCAACGCAAACAAATTTGATATATAGTTTCAAAACTCATTGTTTTAACTGCATAAAGCAGTTGTATAAACTGCAAGTGATTTTCTATCTCAGAAAGTTTTGTTCACTTGATATAAATAGCATAAAGTTCTTCATGAGTTGATTTAATCAATGTCACAAGAATGTATGAATTTATTATTATTATTATTATTATTATTTTTTTATATTTTTTATGATGATTGACAACGAGATTCATCTGTACATGATGTTGACTACAAATCTTTTGATTCTATTCTGTGTTCAAATAGAAGTCAAAAGAGTCAAGAGATCTTAATTCAACGCAGTTTGAATGATGTTAGAACGTTGCGTGATCAGAAAAGTCATCATGCAAAGTTTTCACTCATGCAACAACACTTCTTCTAACAGTCACAATCAATCTACAAAGAAGATTAATGATATGTCGATGTCAGTAAGAAATGAGAAGATACTACTAGTGAAAAAGACAACTCAGATGAAGAGTCTGCAAGTTGTGATTACAAGTGATCAAAGAATTTGCAACTCATCAACTGCGTCGATATCGAAACGTCTTCATCACATCGACAGTGTCATCGAGTAATTGATGAAAAGATATCAGATAAAATAGTCATCTCAAGTATTGAGAGACGTGATTACAATGCTCGAAGAAGTAGTGACTTGTTGATCACGCTAATATATTGAGAAGACTTGAGCTCATCTTCTTTACTTGACATCAAGTCATTCATCTATTCACATGAAAAATCGAGAGCTCAAGAGAACGATCAGAACGCATTCTCTTTCATTGATCAGAGTCAAACATTGAACGATTGCGATTGCATGTCTATACTAACAATTCATTCAACGTCTACGTGACATAAGTCAAGTCAAGAGAAGAAAAGAGTTACTCAGTACAATCACACTCTATCTTCTCATCGTGTGCATCTCTCTTTCATCACATATTTCTCTGCTCAATGAATGATAATCATTGAGTAAGAGAACACAACTCTACGTATGTTACAATCATGAGCATCACAAGTGCAAAGAAAACATCTTTCGTCTTCGAATCGAGAATCGAATCGAAACATCATTGTATAGAATATCATCAATGAAGAGCAGAGCAAAGATGATGCATCATAATCAAACAGTACAGACACTTTCATCAAAAGTTTACTCAAGCATCACACGCTGAATAGAAGCTATAGATTCATTACTTGGTAATACAATGTCAATCTCATTGTTTCAACTGCATGAAGCAGTCGTATAGACAACGAGTAGTTTTCTTTCTCAGAGAGTTTTGTTCACTCGATATAAATAACATAGAGTTTCTCATGAGTTGAGTCTAAATTGATGTCACAAGAGTGTATGAATTACAATTACAATTACAATTACAATTACAATATTTTTTATGATTTTATCATAATAACTTTTTAAAAGCATTGAAAATCTTTACTTTTATAAAATGATTTTATGATGATTTCATTTTACTTTCATCAATACTATGAAAATGATAATGCATAAATCATTTAAATTCTTTAATGAAAACTTAAGTAAAATTGTAATTGTAATTGTAATTGTAATTCATACATTCTTGTGACATTGATTTAAACTCAACTCATGAGAGATTTTATGCTATTTATATCGAGTGAACAAAACTTTCTGAGAAAGAAAATCACTTGTCATTTATACGACTGCTTCACGCAGTTGAAACAATGAGATTGACATTGTGTTATCAAGTAATGAATCTATAGCTTCTATTCAGCATGTGATGCTTGAGTAAACTCTTGATGAAAGTGTCTGTGCTGCTTAATTATGATGCATCGTCTTTGTTCTGCTTTTCATTGATGATATTCTATACAACGATGTTTCAATTCAATTCTCAATTCAAAGATGAAAGATGTTTTCTTTGCACTCATGATGCTCATGATTGTAACGTACGTAGAGCTGTGTTTTCTTACTCAATGATTGTCATTCATTGAGCAGAGAAATATGTGATGAAAGAGAGATGCACACGATGAGAAGATAGAGTATGATTGTACTGAGTAACTCTTTTCTTCTCTTGATTTGACTTGTGTCACGTAGACGTTGAATGAATTGTTAGTATAAACGTGCAATTGCAATCATTCAATGTTTGACTCTGATCAATGAAAGAGAATGCATTCTGATCATTCTCTTGAGCTCTCAATTTTTCATGTGAATAAATGAATGACTTGATGTCAAGTAAAGAAGATAAGTTCAAGTCTTCTCAGTATATCAGCATGATCGATGAGTCACTACTTCTTTGAGCACTGTAGTCACGTCTCTCAATACTTGAGACAACTATTCTATCTGATATCTTTTCATCAATTACTTGATGACATTGTCAATGTGATGAAGATGTTTCAATATTGACGCAGTCAACGAGTTGCAAATTCTTTGATCACTTATAGTCACAACTTGCAGACTCTTCATCTGAGTTGTCTTTTTCACTAGTAGTATCTTTTCATCTCTTACTGACATTGACATGTCATTAATCTTCTTCGTAGATCGATTGTGACTGTTAGAAAGAATGTTGTCACATGAGTGAAAACTCTGCATGATGACTTTTCTGATCATGCAACGTTTTAACATTGTTCAAACTGCATTGAATTGAAATCTCTTGACTCTTTTGACTTCTATTCAAACACAGAATAGAATCAAAAGATTCGTAGTTGACATCATGTACAAATGAATCTTGTTGTCAGTCAAAAACTTAAGTAAAAGTTAAATAATTTTTCTTCATCATTTTAATAATTTGCAAAATTTTAATCTTTGATTAAATAATTATTAACTTTTGTTTCTTTTATAGTTCATTACATTGAAGTGTTGTTTAAGTTAACTATTTATTAATATTAAAAGAAAGTTCATTTTCTGCTTTTTCACTTTCTGATTTTATTATGCAATATTCATCATGCATTACTTGAACTGAACACATCTGCAATTAAGAATGCTACGTGACATTGACTTCTTAAACTATTGAATAATCATCGCGATCACGAAAGATCTTAAAGCAGCAGCAAGAATGATGATGAAAACGAAGCTTCTGAAGCAATTTAAAGTGATTAAAACACTCATTCTTTAACATGCAATCAATATGAACAAATTTGATACATAGTTTTAATCTTGTCATTTTGACTGCATGAAGCAGTTGCATAAATAGTGAGTGATTTTCTATCTCAGAGAGTTTTGTTCACTCAATACACATAGCATAGAGTTTCTCATGAGTCAATTTAATCAATGTCATAAGAATGTATGAATTTATTATTATTATGCAATATTCATTTTCTAATATGTTGTTTTACAATTTTAAAATATTGTTATTATAACTTTATTACAATTATATTACTGTCATCATGCTTAATTATTAAATTATTACTTTTAAGAAGAATTTAAAATAATTAAAATCATAATAACTCAATTTACTAAATGAATAAACAAAGATTTATAAAAATGATATGATAATATAATATTTTAAATCAGCGATGAAACTCATCTGTATGCAATGCTGATTACAAATTTACTGTTTAGCTACAGTAAAATTTAAAGATTATCAAAAGTTTGAATGACATTGAGATGCTGCGTAATGATGAAGCACTGTGCATTGATTGCATACAGAGTTTTCGCGATTGCGCAGACTTTGATAATCTCAATGCGCATGCTATAAGTAATCTGCATGCAGATGAGAAAGTTAAATAGAATGCAGAACTACAAGAAAAATCGCTTATGAAAATCATTCAATTCAGTATCTTGTCGTTGCAATGACAAGAACTGAGACAGAATATTCTTGTGTTTAATTTGTTGAGAGTGATTAGCAAAAAGAACTTGAATCACGAACATTCTTTAAATTTACATGCTAACTATGTATAGATTTTGTTAAGACTGCATGTCTGTTACTACAACATAAGCAACTCACAAGACTTGTTAAGTTTGACACAGACAAACTTGAGAGTCTCATTAATATCATTTAACAGACGTTCAGACACAGACATTCTATATGTGAGCAATACGTTGACGAGAAGACTTTGTTAAAAGAAGAGAAACACAAGCGAGTTAATAAAGAATGATCAAACTATGCTGTCTGATTAAAAGTATAACATATGAACATTTCTGCAAGACATGATCAATCTGCATAAGAGAAATCTTTACAGATAACATGAAACAGATGAGTTGCACATCTTACAAGTGAAGCAAGCGTCTGTAAAGCATGATATACAATGACAACAACTGTCGATCTCAAGAATCTCATCTCTTCACTGAGCTTTGACTTTCAAATGTCTTGATGATAAAGTTAATCTCTAGTCAAAGACATCATCTGTATAGCTTAAGAAAACAGTAGCACATATCAATGTGATTAAAGAAGAAATTAACTGCAATACACATGCATATTGCAGATGAAATGTTTGCAACTCATGCTTAAGAAGTAAACTGTTGAAATCTGAGCAGTGAGAAATCTCGTTCATCTTGAACTGTGAATCTGTTGCAAGAAAACTCTTTGAGTAATCTCTTGAGTCTAAGAGAAAAATCAGCATAGAGATTGTGCTCTATGTATGTTGCATGCAATGTATACAACATATTTTTGATAAATGCAACTCTTGACTCAACAACTTTGAAAAAAATGAATACAGAAGCATTGAGTGTTTATCTGCAAATACATCTATCTTTGAAACATTCTTTAGACAACAAGACTATGATGAATGTCAAAGTATGTAAAATTATCAGAGTGCTACAGAAAATCATTGAGAAATCTACTCTCTTGACAAAGTCATTAAATCAAGCAAGAGACTTTTGAAATCAAAGTTGCTTCAAAGTAGTAATGAAATCAAGATGACTGTGAATCATATGAAAAACATAAGATACATTAGAAGTGTAGAATGAATATCTGAAGCACAATGATCATAAAAACAAGATCATTTAACAAATGAAATGCACACACTTCAGAACACAAATGCATGAGCTGAGCAAAGCACTCAAATCAATATGATGCTTTGCAAAATGAGTTAGAATCAAAAGTCAGCTATCTAAAAAGCTTTCTCAGTTTTCATCACTGAAGCAAAGCGACATCAATCATATGATAACGACGTTCAAGAAAAAAATCAAGATACTGCAAGAAAAGTTCTTTTTCTCATCTTCTTAAGTGAATGTCAACAACATTGCAAAATCATTCATATTTCTGACAGTCTTATTCAATTCATGCATCACAGAAGATGAAGTGAAGCAAACAATTAAATAAGTAAAAGCAGACAAAGCATCAAGTGCTTCAAATATTTCAAACAGAGTGCTTCAAGCAAGTCTTGCAGAACTGATCTCAGTATTGACGAGTTTATTCAATGCATGCATAATACACAAGTATCATTTGAAGCAGTTCAAAAAGACTCAGACAATAGTACTATATAAATTGAAGAAAAGCAACTATATTGATTTGAAGACGTATTGACTCATTGCTTTGCTCAATATCATGAGCAAAGCGCTGAAGTCAATCATGATCAAAAGACTGAGTGACATAGTTGAGACTCATCACATGCTATCAAATGCTCAAATGAGAGCAAAATGCAAGTGATTTGTGATCTCAACGTTAAATCTACTAATAGATCAAGTTCACACAGTGTGAGACTGTGAAATCAAATATGTGATCTTCATGCTAAGCTTAAACATCATCGAAGCATTCAATCAAGTCTCACACGTCAGACTTCTGCATATGCTGAAAATGAAAAGAATGTTAAGCTACATAATCAAATGAACATGCAGCTTTCTAAAGAATCAAGAAACGTCGCTAATATTCAATGAACAAATGAGCAACATGCGCAAGATAAATGCAGACATATCACAAAGATTTCTCATTTTATCAATTCTCTTTCTATTTTTCAACGTAAGTTTAATTGAAAAATGCAAAGCATTGAAAATTAAAATCAAAGTGCTTAACTTTGTAAATGATATTAACATTCTAGTCTACAACAAATTCACTGAAGAAATCTGCAAAACATTGAGCAAAGCACACAATGTTTGCACGAAATAAGTTTGCACTCATGATGCAACGATTGCATCAGAAAAGTATGAGCTTACGCATTTCACTAGAAAATTGAAGAGATTCAACATGATGATTAACATATAAATAGAAAGCTCAATTATTAAATTGAAATCAGATGTATGAGTTCTAGAGATGCAACTGAACATGAAACTGCAATGAAACATGCATCTTCAACAAATAAAGATGAATCACGTCACAAGAATGCTGACACTTAGTCATCTTGAAGTCTTCACATGAGAAGCTATCTTCACAAAAGTGAGACAAGTATACTCAGCAGTAGTGAGATCAAAAATTGTATTTGAAGTGTTAGTCTGACATCAGCATGACAAGAAAGATGAATTGTCAAGCAAAGAATGCAGACTAGAAATACTTCAGAATCAGACTTTGCATCATGTAGCAAAAGCATTCAAAAGAGTAAACATCAAAACTCTAAAGACAGAAACATACACAAGTTTGCTACATGTTCATCTGAACATGCTACAGAACAAGATCACGCTACACAGTTGAGTCAATGATCAAACGCAAGAGATCAGACAAGCATGCAAACTAATACACGCTTGTTTGACGAAAGTTAATCACGTTATTTCTCGCTCACTCGTCATCAAGAAAATAATACTTCTGAATGTTTTCATTCAAGAAGATGCAAAGATACAGTCAAGATGCAGATGACACATTCTCTTTTTCACAATGATTTCAACAAGTGATAGCATCGCAATAATACAGTATCACAAAGATCAATGAAATCAACAATGAGAAAAGTACAGAGAACACGTTGCAAACATCAATGCAATTTCAGCATAAAGATTGCATCTGAGCAATAAGATGATAAAAATGCGTGATGATTTTCAGAAAGCAGAAAGCACTCTTGCAATGCACATCAAAATTGAATGCATAGATCTGAACATTTATCTGCACTTTAGAAACATTTCAGACATGAATAGTTTGCAATGCAACTGCAAATGAAGTCATCAGACAACGAAGCATGTACTCATGCACTGTTCAAACTGATCACATCTGCAATCAAGAATGTTACAAAATGTTAACTTCTTAAACTATTAAATAATCATCATCATCACAAAGAATCTCAAAGCAGTAGTGAAGATAATGATGAAAACAAAGCTCTTGAAGCAATTTAAAGTGACTAGAATACTCATTCTTTAACATGCAATTAACGTGAACAAATTTGATACATAGTTTCAAAACTCACTGTTTCAACTGCATGAAGCAATCATGTAGATTGCAAGTGATTTTCTATCTCAAAAAGTTTTGTTCACTCAATATAAATAGCATAAAGTTTCTCATGAGTCGATCTAATCGATGTCACAAAAGTGTATGAATTTATTATTATTATTTGATTTTTAACAAAGCTTTTATTTTAATTCTTTTTACTAACTCATTCTTTACTATCTTTATTTCGACTGATAACAAGATTCATCTGTACATGATGTTGATTACAAATCTTTTGATTTTATTCTGTGTTCAAATAGAAGTTAAAAGAGTCAAGAGATCTCAATTTGACACAGTTCAAATGATGTTAGAACGTTGCGTGATCAGAAAAGTCATCATGCAGAGTTTTCACTCATGCGACAACATTTTTCCTAACAGTCACAATCGATTTATGAAGAAGATTAATGACATGTCGATGTCAGTAAGAGATGAAAAGATACTATTAGTGAAAAAGACAACTCAGATGAAGAGTCTGCGAGTTGTGATTACAAGTGATCGAAGAATTTGCAACTCGTCGACTGCATTGATATTGAAACATCTTCATCACATCAACAATGTTGTCGAGTAATTGATGAAAAGATATCAGATAAAATAGTCATCTCAAGTATTGAGAGACGTGATTACAGTGCTCGAAGAAGTAGTGACTCGTCGATCATGCTGATATACTGAGAGAGCTTGAGTTCATCTTCTTTACTTGACGTCAAGTCATTCATCTATTCACGTGGAAAATTGAGAGCTCAAGAGAACGATCAGAATGCATTCTCTTTCATCGATCAGAGTCAAACATCGAACGATTGCGATTGCACATTTATACTAACAATTCATTCAACGTCTACATGACACAAGTCAAATCAAGAGAAGAAAAGAGTTACTCAGTACAATCACACTTTATCTTCTCATCATGTGCATCTCTCTTTCATCACATATTTCTCTGCTCAATGAATGACAATCATTGAGTAAGAGAACACAGCTCTACGTATGTTACAATCATAAGCATCATGAGTGCAAAGAAAACGTCTTTCATCTTCAAATCGAGAATCAAATCGAAACATCATTGTATAGAATATCATCAATGAAGAGCAGAGCAAAGATGATGCATCATAATCAAGCAGCACAGACACTCTCATCAAGAGTTTACTTGAGCGTCACACGCTGAATAGAAGCTATAAATTCATTACTTGATAACACAGTGTCAATCTCATTGTTTCGACTGCGTGAAGCAGTCGTATAGATGACAAGTGATTTTCTCTCTCAGAGAGTTTTGTTCACTTGATATAAATAGCATAGAGTCTCTCATGAGTCGAGTCTAAATCAATGTCATAAGAATGTATGAATTACAATTACAATTACTATCTTTATTTCATCATCATGTTTTTTAAAGTAATTTCTTCAAAGATTGATTTAATTTGATTTGATTTGAATTCATACATTCTTGTGACATCAATTTAAGTTCAACTCATGAGAAAAACTATGTTATGTGTATCAAATGAACAAAACTCTTTGAGAAAAAAAATCACTCATTGACTACATGATGATTTCACATTGTTGAAACAATAAAATTGACACTATATTATCAGTAATGAATCTATAGCTTTTATTTAACACATGATGCTTAAGCAAACTCTTGATGAGAGTGTTTGTGCTGTTTAATTATGATGCATCATCTTTGCTTTGCTCTTCATTAATGATATTCTATACAACGATGCTTCGATCTTCGATCTTTAATCATGAAGTCAATTTTGTTGCACTCATGATGCTTGTGATTGTAGTGTCAAAAACTGCGTTCTCTTGCTTAATGATTGTCATTCATTGAGCAGAGAAAGATGTGATGAAAGAAAGATGTGCATGATGAAAAGATAAAGTATGATTGTACTAAATAATTCTTTTCTTCTCTTGATTTGACTTATGTCACGTAGATGTTGAATAAATTGTTAGTATAAACATGTGATTGCAATCATTCAATGTTTGACTCTGATCAATAAAAGAAAATGCATTCTGATTGCTTTTGCACTCTCAATTTTTCATGTAGATAAATGTATGACTTGACATCAAGTAAAGAAGATGAGTTCAAGTTCTTTCAGTATATCAGCATGATCAACAAGTCATTACTTCTTCAAGCATTGTAGTCACGACTCTCAATACTTGAAACAACTATTCTATCTGATATCTTTTCATCAATTACTTGATGACATTGTCAATGTAATGAAGATGTTTCAATATCAACGCAGTCAATGAATTGCAAATTCTTTGATCACTTGTAGTTACAACTTTCAGACTCTTCATCTGAGTTGTTTAATCACTAGCAGTATCTTTTTATCTTTTAGACATTGACATGTCATTAATCTTCTTCATAAATCAATTGTGATTGTTAGAAGAAAAGATTGTTGCATGAGTGAAAACTCTGCATGATAATTTTTCTGATCACGCAACGTTTTAACATCATTTGAACTGCGTTGAATTGAGATCTCTTAACTCTTCTAACTTCTATTTAAACACAGAATATAATCAAAAGATTCATAGTCAACATCATGTACAGATGAATCTCATTGTCAATTTCAAAGATTGATGATAAAACTATCTTTCTGAGTTCAAAAATAAAAGAATAAGAAAATAAGAAAACAAGAAAACAAGAAAATAAAGAAAATAAAAAACTATAATGTTGAATATTTGATGACAGAGTAGCTCATCTACTACTTTGTAAGATCATGCAATTATTTAAATCTTTTATTATCTTCTGCTTCGCAGTTTATTCTCTACAAAGTCACGTCATATATCTTGCATTCAATCATACAGCAAAAGTTACTGAGAGCTCTGCTCTGATTCTATCTAAGCTTGAATTATCTTTGCTTCGCAGTTTATCTTCTTCAAAGTCATCTCAGCGAATATCTTTACTTCAAAAGTCTACTCTCGAAAAATTGATTCTCTAGCTATCGATTCTCTAGCTATTGATTCACTAGCTAGTCATTGTCTAAATCGTCGCTCTCGAATATCTCGTCTTCTAGCTATTAATCTACTGACTAGTCAATATCTTCGCTTTCATTCTTAAATATCTCTTCATCTAGCTATTGATCTACTGACTAGTCATTATTTAAATCACTCTCGAATACCTCGTCTTCTAGCTATTGATCTACTGGCTAGTAAATGTCTAAATCTTCGTCTTCGAATATCTGATCATTTAGCTATCAGCCTACTAGCTATTCAATATCTTCGCTTCTTGTCACTCTGCTTGAGTTTTTTCTATATCTTCGCCTTCGGCCTTCGCCTTCCGCTTCCGCTTTCGCTTCCGCTTTCGCTTTCGCTTTCGCCTTCGCCTCGCTGATATCATCAAACGGTCAGGTTGATGCTCAAGGGACGAGCATTAAATGAATGGGGGAAGAATGTCGTGGGGCGAAGCCTCACACCTCGAGAGCTTACTGAACAGGGATATTGATCACTACTTATAGAGGTTCCTCGAGCGGAGTTTTCTTCTTCTTCTTTACCCGACTCGACCCGACCTTCCATCTATTCATTCATCTATCTACCTATCTGTATCTAGCCTACCTCCTAGATCTACTTATCTACTAGAGCGACCATTGCATGTGTTCGTTGTTTGCTCATCCTGTTGCTTCTACGAAGCTCCCTATACCGCACCTGTACCCTATCCCTCGACTATGTGATCATCGCGAACAAATTTGACACATAGTCTCAGTCTTATTGTTTCGGCAGCGTGTAGCAGCCGCATAGACAGCGAGCGATTTTCTACCTCAGAGGGTTTTGTTCACTCGACACACATACTGTAGCATAGTTATCCCTCATGAGTCGGCCTAACCGATGTCACAAGAGTGTATGAATCTATTATTATTATTGTTATTAATTTCTTGATCATACAAACAGTTTATGCGCTCGTACTATGTGCTGTTTGTCGATGTGACTGCACATTGAACAAAAAGATATAAAGCATTGATGTAGGCTAAAAGTCATGTAATTTACATTCTTTAGCATATACACAGCGCTACAGTGCTACTCTTTAGGTAGATAACATCGTGTTTTCATAGTCTTGGGCTGCATAAGCACGTTACTGTACCTCGAAAGGCAATGTTGTATCAAAGTGCTTAGACTTTCGGTATTACTTCTCTGCTTCGCTCTGCTTCTTGACGTACTCGAGAACTATTTGTTCTTCAGTCTGTGCCTTCGCTAACCTTTGCTCATGTGACTCATGAGCCTCTTTTGATTCCTCCAGGGCCTTGTGTAAGCCCTCGTCGCTCTCCGCTACATGCTTTTCAGCAGCGAAAGCTTGTGAAATTTCAACGGCAGTTTTCAAATTTTCGTCATCGTCAGAAGCTATCTCTGGGTCATCTGAGCCAGGACGACGATCTCGAAGTACGCCGTCGCCGATTTGATGTTGTTCTAGCATACTCTGCCGCAGTGCGGCTTCCAATTGCCCATCGTGGTCACTGATCCCTTCCGTTTGATCAGATGCGGCCGCGATGCCTTCCATTTGTACTCTGCTAGCTTCCGCGATGCTGGCCTGGATCGCCCTTCCGATAGCGTCATCGTCATCGCCGTCCCCAGAAGCCAGTTGAAGCTCAACAACACTCGCACGAACGGCTCTTTCAATCATTCGGTCTTCTTCAGGATTACCTTTCGAAGTAGCCGTAACAGAGTTCTGGATCGCCTCCTCCAAAGCTATGCTGTCAGAGTCCGTGTCCCGTTCAGCGGCAAGTTGAGCATGGACAGATACGGCGCTGGATACTGATTTCTCGGACCGAAGACTTTGCGTCCGGTGAGCATCGACTGTATCTTTCTGCTTCTTCTTGCCTTCACTCGCTCTTTTCCTCTCCTCATAGCTTGTTTGCCTGGACCTGAGCAATTCTTGAGGTGTGCGAAAGCTGGCATGCCGAACTTGATGCATCCCTTTGCTAAGTTCGAGTTGAGTGGCATGCCACCGGCTGACAACATCAAGACGCTCTTCTTGACCTGACGACATCCATTCTTCGTACCCTTGCGCGGTGCGAGCAGCGATTATATAATTTTGTACGCTCGAACCAAGATGCTTTTGTAGCTCTTTGTAGATACCCTTGAAAGTATAGCCAGGTATTCCCCAGATGGCTTGATAATCAGCCTCCGAAACAGAGTGTTCGGGAAGTATGACCTACCTGCGCTCGGTTTTAACACAACGCCTCCAATGCCCTTGCCGAAGCCTTTGATCAGCCCAGCCACACCTTCCTTCTTCGCACCATCCAAGGGCTGCGTAACTAGGCCAGATATGCCATCATAAAGCCCAAACCCAAACTCCTAAACTCGTTAAATGTGATACGATGGTGACCAGCTGTGATGAAAATACCTTGCTAGCAGCTCTTAGACCACTCTGAATGCCGGTGATTTTATCGGACGGTCGAACACTCTCATCACCGTACAGCTTTGGCGCGTTGTGAAAACCTCGGGCTATGCCAAGCGTAAAATCCATTGGCGACTTGAGCCCTGCTTCAACCATTCGTCCGACTCCTTTGCCCGCTCCCAATGCAGCGTCCAGTGAGATGTGGCCGGCTTGAGTTCCCGAGGTCGTCGGGTGGTGGGGCTGGGAAGTACCTTCGGGTGTCGATGATCGATTAGTCGGCGATCTTGAAGGTGAATCTCCAGGACCCCGAGATGACGTCCTGCTAGGGCAAAACCCTGGCATCGAGCCCTTCGAATGGCGAAAGGTATTGCCCGCTCCGGAGGTGCTTGGTCCTGGCTGTGCTGCTGCTGTTGATGTGTCCGACAAGGTTCGGGAGGGTTCCCGCTTTTCCTCAGTAATCGACCGTGAAGCTGAGGTGGGATGTGAGTGGTCCGTGATTCTATCCGATGTACTGGATCTCGAGCTTGATAGTGCGTCTTCCTCCGAAAAGACCTTTCCGAAATGTTCGAGTCCCGATGAAGTCGAAGAATCCAGTGTAGAGCCCGAAGCGTTGTTTTGCAAGCTTTTTTCTTGGCTGGGCTTTTCCGACGTTTTGGCTTTCAGCACCTTCAGAATCTCTACAGGAAAGTCTACTGCACCCATCATGAGGCTCCCTATGGTACCTAGTAACGCCGACGCACCACCAGAAATCGGATCCCAAGGTCCGTCTTCGATTTCATACTCGCGTGGACGATACCTGGACAATGTCAGCGTCAGTTGGCGACTAGGGAAGAAAGGATTATCACAGTTTCAAATCGTTGAAGTCCAAAAGACCTTCATTACCCAAAGTTGCTGCTGTAAACGCGCTGAGCCTCACGTCCGTTCGCTTGATCCTCCAGACAGCCGTTCGACTTGGCGCCAAAGTACACCGGAGTGAGTCAACGTTCAATTTATCATGAAAACTCCGCGCACCAGTCTCCGTTCCAGTTTCTGAAGCGATACTGGATCCAAGTCCTTGCGCTCTACTCAAAGTCGTTGGCTTTAGAGCTTCGAGGATCGCAGCGGCAAGGTTGTCCGATGTCAGTTGTTTGCTTGGGATCGGCAAAGGTCCAGCCCCAGCCTTCGCAACCATGGCTCCCCAAAAAGGCTGGTCCCCAAAGAACGGGACTATTACAGTAGGTTTGCCTAAGGCAATGCCAGCTGCTGTGGTGCCGGCGCCACCATGATGTACAACGCAAGAAACGTGTTTGAAAAGCCAGTCATGGGGAACGTTTCCAAGCATGAAGACATTGTTGGGGATCCCAAGCGCATCTGCACCTAGCCCACCCCAGCCTTTAGAGACCAACGCTCGCGACCCTGACTTCTTAATAGCTTCGAAGATGAGTTTCGTCATGGATGTAGGATCATCGACTACGATAGATCCGAACCCGATGTACACCGGTGGTGGCCCAGATTTGAGAAACGCCGCTAGGCCAGAATCCGGTATATAATCATTCGCTAAGGACAGAAAATAAAAGCCAGACACGGATATGTGGGTTCCCCAATCTTTGGGCTTTGGAATCAAAGCTGGCGACCTAGATAGATCCGTCAGCCATCGGAGTAATACGTAAGATATCAGGAAGCTCACCAGCAGTAAGTATACGGGATACGTAGTCGACTCGCCATACCCGGAGCCCACATAAGGCTCACGGGCTCGAGGCCAAGACTCCGCTCCCGAAATCGATTGATGACATCTCCCAGGCCCTGCCAAGTAATCATCTCGACCAATGCATACGAGATGAAATTGGTTAGATTGGCATCAGCGTTGGACGAATGGATGTTGGTCAATGGGTGAGGAAACGCTTGCGTTGGTGACCAAGGCATACTGAAGAGTTTTGTTAGAAACCTTATTGGAGCCTTCTTGAAGGTTCTTACGTGAACATGAGATGTAGCGGGATCCCAAGCTTCTCGGCGCAGTGAACATGAGCAAAACTCGGTGGGTTCGCAATTATGGCGTCCGCTACGAATGGTCTTGCCGAAGAATCACCGTCTGGGACTGTTCCACTGCCAAGGCTGAAATGGCTATCAAGGTGATGATCCGACGCTTTGATGCCTGTCCCATCGCCAACTTCAATGCAAGATCGCCAGCAACCTTGAACAATCTCATAAATGCCCTTCCGTCTTTTTCCTGTATCTCCATTGCGCAAGGTATCCATACCAGGCATGAGGCCTGGATTCTTCACCATGAAGGCCATGAGCTCCGCGGGATCGCCACTAATGCTGAAAAATTCCAGACCGTTCTCTTCAACGAATCCTCTGAAAGTCGGATGAGTAGCTAGTCGTACGCGATGCCTATAGGTGGCCTTCAAAACTTTACCCAGAGCAATGAACGGTTGCACATCCCCTCTGGAGCCAACTACATGTATCACAACGTTCATAGGGGGAGGCGGAGCTTGACCAGGAAGCCCCCCAAGTGCAGGAGGTATGTAGCCCGGAGGTGGCGCTGGTGGTTGTTCCACATGCTGTAGGTTAAGCTGACTTCGCAGAGCTGGAACGAGCAGGTCTGACAGTCTACGAGTTTTCTGGTTGATATCGATATTTACACGACCATCGCCTAAAAGCCGTCAGTCGCGACCGGATTCTCCTCTACAAAAATTCCTTACTTGCAACCCTTGCCTCTGTGTCAAATCCATCTTGGCTGAAATCGACATGGCCATATGTCTCCCCATACGGTGGTAGTGGGACGTCTTCAATCGAAGTCTCCCGCGTAGCATGTGAAAATGCTGGGACTTGGGTACTCATGGTATTTGGATTCGGAGAAGTTCTACAATAGGCCCATTCTTAGCCGTTAGCCCTGGAGTATGTTTCGCGGAGATAAATTGAGCTAGCAAACGTATGCTCAGTACGTACGCAAGCGTGTTAACGCCCACGGACGATGATGCAGGATTCTCTTTAAGCTCCTGATGTCCTTGCTTTGGGGCTGGAGAAGCCCTTGGCTCTGCTTGGTTGTCTGCTGCAGCAGCTTCTACCTTAGCGATGACTGCTTGTGGGAGCTCCATGATAGTTCTGGGATCCTCTGGCATGAGGGTTTCCGAACTATGGAGCTTGTATTGCGGGGAAAGTGATTGGACAGTGAAAGGGAAACATGAGCATGAATTTGCTTTGCAGAGAGTGACGGGAAGCTTCCAACAAAGCGGTTGGTCATTTATTAGAAAGCTTAACTTGTTAATACAAATTTGCGCTGTACAGTTCCAGTTGTTACCTACTAGGTACTTGCATTGTGAGGGGTGTGGGGCGTGGGAATTTGGATTCTTCCTATGCCCACTAAATACCTTAATAGAATACTGTACCTCGTAGATAATGCGCATTCAAGCCCAAGCATGCCAAGTTAAAATACCTTACCGTACCTTATGCTACCCATAATGTACCTACCTTACCTACTGTACCTTACGCTAAAATGATTATTAGTAAGGTACACCGTACCTATGTAGCAGTAGTGTGGCAAAACGTACCACAGTCCATTAAGAAATTTGCCTTGGCAAAGGTACTCAATCTTCATCGAGATGTCCTTGGAGTAGTATAAATAGGGGAAATCGACAGATGGCTTTCAAACGTGCAGTACTTCAACAATTGAATACAAGGCAGTATTTCGATTCTTTGTAGAGACTATTGAGGGTATCGTATCTTGGTACGTCAAGTCTGAACTAGTAGTATATCTTGGGGCTTGAAGATCCGGGCGGAATAGCAAGCAAGTTTTTGCCATGATTCTAACTCATTAGGCTCATCATAGCAGCCTGAGGTCATGCTTCATCAAAAGGTGATAGAAGGTAGTATCCCCAGGCACGCCGGCACATACATAGCCCACCACTTCATGGTACTGAGAACCGCACTTTCTCTTGCATGATTAGAGCCCCTGCCTCGTATAGCTTGCGCCGAACCAACTTACACCCTGTCGCTTAATCTAAAGCGACTCCAACCGCTTCGCAACGTCTACGAGTAGGTGACGATCCCATATCTTTTAATCTTTGGTGCGGTTTTCAATCTTCGCTTCTGCCTGCGATTGGAGATCTAGTGGTAAGGGAAAGCTGGCCCATGGATTTCCTATATAGGATCCTCAACAAATGTTATTGCGCGAAGCCCAACGTCTGGCTGCGATGGGAGAGGATTCTCCCACTTTATCGCTTAGGGCAAAGGGGTGATAAGACCTGCTTACTCATCGTCAACGCATGCTTTCCCCCGTATCCTGTCGAGACCATAGTTCACGGCCAGAAGAGTCTCGAAGGGAAGCCCGGCTTTAGTCCCTCTCACCGTCTGCGTGATCTCGTTTGTCCCTTCGGTGTTCCATTGGTGTTTGGACGTTTCGAAGAGCCTCGGTCTTCGCCACTATCTCCACTCTCTGCTCCGTTCATCCATTCTCTACCTTCGCCAGGGCTTTTCCGCCTCATCGTCCCTGGACCTACCGCAACAATCTCTTCTTCGCTCTCACTGTCGATTATGTCTAGGATCACGGGCATGCTAAACACCTCGTGTTCGAATTCGCTCTTCGCAGGTTCGATGGTTAAAACGTCAACAGTTTCGTCTTCCAAATCCAACCGGCGTTTGTGAATTTCTTCTATTGGATGAATGTCAAACTCATCCTCTCGCTCAATATATTCAACATTCTCTTCGACTTCTGCGAAGTCAGGCGCGAGAGCTGACCAACGCTGTGGCGTGATGATTGACCACAGATAAATACGACCCGTTTCAAGACCACAAGCAGCAACACAGGGACGATGAGGGTGCCACTGTTGAGTGTTAGTATAGCCCAACCCCTGCCTAGTGAACGTAGATACCTCTACTACGCCAAGTTCTTCCTTTGGACCCTCTAAGATTTTGACCAGGCTTCCGTGGCTTCTCTCCCAAACGTATATATCATGATTCATGTACGTTGACGCCGTAACATATTCCCCGGTCGAGCTAAAAGCGACATGGTTCCATGAAAGTCTGTTGACCACGTCCTGAAACTTGTGTTCAACCTCGATCTTGATGTTGTCGATATCAACTAAGTTGGTTTGCGACAGGTCGGGGATTGAAATGGTGCGGATGACTCGATCACTCGAGTTGGAAACCATGTCACGTCCTGATGGTGTAAGACGAAGATAGATGATAACACCATTGCACAAGCGTGTAGAATGTAGGGTATGACATGACTCTGTTTCTACGATGTTCAGCCATCCTTTGCTGGTTCCGGCGATGATATGGTTGCCCGTGGCAGTGAAGATCGTGACACATGTAGTTTGCTTTGCGTCAGTCGCTGCTTGTTTTTCGCCCGACTCTTCTCCATCGACTCGGGTACGCCGTGGCGCAGAAGGTATCTGACGCTTGACCGGAACTGTTCTCGAAACATCGACTAGTACTGGCTTATCTTCAAACAGTGAGGCTACGAATAAAAGGCTGCCAACTTGTTCAGTCAATGATCTTCTTGTGACCTGTTCCCCACGTACTGATTGTATGGATGGAGCTCAGCAATGTATACAGGCGCTTGAAACCGTACCGTACGTATTCTTGCACCGTCCTTCAGATCCCAAAGCACACATTTCCAATCTTGTGAGGAGCTGAGTAGATATCTTCCATTCTGTGACCAACTGATACATTTCAGCGGCAGTAGCGTAGAAAGGAGGCCATCCCTCAATACCTCAGTGACTGGATTTGGCGGGTATGACCACGTAATTTGCGAGCAACTCCATTTGTCTCGACGTCAAATATCACGATGGTCCCGTCAACCTCTCAGCCCATCAGTATGTCTGCCCCAAAAAGCTGAACTCTGGTACTACCCTGCCAGACGCGAGAAAATCTCCTCTGCGGTTGAACCGAATGCAAGTTGCGTGTCCAGATCCTTCGTGACAATGAGCTTGGAGAAGAGGATGAGATAAAATTAGGAACGACCTACTTAGCTTTCCTGTAAGGGATTCTGGGTAGTCTTGCGCAAGAATAAAGGGATCAATCAAAGAAAGATTCATATTCTTGATGAGCGAGGATTGAGCAGCTGCTTGCGGAATTCTACATTCGAAGACCTCCGTCGAGTTTTCTGTATCAGTGAACAGCGAAATCCTTCAGTGAGACCAGCACAAGTGAATGGCCGGATTGCATGTCGTATCAAAAAGTCGGCGGAAGTGTTGGCTTAGTCATCAAGGCGCGGCTCTTTCAACACGCTAAGGTAAGTTGAGTTTGACTTAGAACTCTGCATGCCTCAAATTTCCAGCTACTTCCCATCATCAACATCAACATCCACCCTGTTTAACTAAAATTGCAGCTGCGACTCTTACCTTTGCGGCTTCACCAACACGTGGTGCGCTACGAAATATAGCGCATACGCTGTAATATCTGACTGGAGGTGGGAGTGAGCTGTGTGGAAGAGGCCGCCTTCGCGGCGAGGCCAACGGCCTACCAATATCGCGACACCGTAAACCCAAAGACGTATCATCATTCGATTCTGCTTGCCAGACTCGGAGCGTTGCAGATGGGCCGTTGAGGAGTACCAACTCGCAGTTTAGCTTACAGGATCAGTCAATTTCTCTTGCCACCTTTGGCTTTGTACGAACGAGAACAGAACATGGCGAATCTCAACTTCCAGTACTCGAGCGCGCAACTGCGCTCGATCCAGGAAATTCAATTTGGGCTTCTATCTCCCGAAGAGATTAAAAACATGAGTGTGGCCCATATACAGTACCCTGAGACCATGGACGAATCAGGCCGGCGGCCTCGGGACATGGGATTAGCCGATCCGCGACTCGGCTCTATCGATAGAGCCGTGAAATGCGCAACCTGCGACGAGAATATGTCAGAATGTCCAGGACATTTTGGGCACATCGAGTTAGCAGTACCAGTCTTTCACGTTGGTACGCTGGCTCCCAATGAATACTTTCCGCTTCTTGCTTGCCCGCTGACTTTGATCAGGCTTCATGACGAAGATCAAGAAGTTGCTTGAGACAGTCTGCCATAATTGCGGCAAGATTTTGGTAGACGAAGTTAGTCATCCCGTACGGGATGACCGATCTTCTATTGAACCTTATGCTAATGTTTCACAATATTAGAGTGACCCACGTTTTCGAGACGCTTTGCGCTTTCGTGACCCTAAGAAACGTTTCGATGCGATCTGGCGACTTTGCAAGCCTAAGAAAAAATGCGAGACTACGGCTGGCCAAGAAGACGATAGTCTAGACAAAACCAAAGAACCAAAGCATGATCATGGTGGATGTGGAAATACTCATCCAGAGGTTCGTCGGGAGGGGCTCAAGCTTATTGGTACATGGAAGGCACAGAAGGGTGAGGAGGAAAACGAAGGGCAACAGCCCGAGAAAAAACCCATCACCCCACAAATGGCACTAAACATTTTTCGTCATATTTCCACAGGGGATATTAAGACAATGGGTCTGAGCAACGATTACGTACGTCCTGAGTGGATGATCATCACCGTGCTTCCAGTGCCACCACCACCCGTTCGACCTAGCATATCAGTAGATGGTGGCAACGGTATGCGTGGCGAGGATGATCTCACGTATAAGCTTGGAGATATCATACGGGCAAACGGCAATGTTCAACGCTGCGAGACAGAAGGCTCTCCGGCGCACATCGTTACTGAATTTGAGCACCTCCTCCAATTCCACGTCGCAACATATATGGACAATGATATCGCTGGTCAGCCACAGGCTTTACAGAAGTCCGGGCGGCCGGTCAAGTCCATCCGCGCTCGTCTGAAAGGAAAGGAAGGTCGTTTACGTGGGAACTTGATGGGAAAGCGTGTTGATTTCTCTGCGCGGACGGTCATCACCGGAGATCCGAACCTGTCCCTCGACGAAGTTGGTGTTCCCAGGAGTATAGCAAGGACCTTGACCTACCCTGAGACAGTTACCCCTTACAATATCGAAAAGCTTCACCAATTGGTTAAGAATGGTCCTAATGATCATCCTGGTGCAAAGTATGTGATTCGCGATTCGGGGGAAAGGATTGATCTAAGACACCACAAGCGCGCAGGAGAAATATCTCTACAGTATGGTTGGAAGGTTGAGCGCCACATTGTCGATGGTGACTACATCATATTCAATCGACAGCCATCGCTACACAAAGAATCAATGATGGGGCATCGCGTTCGAGTAATGCCATATTCCACGTTTCGCCTAAATCTGTCGGTTACATCGCCTTACAACGCGGATTTCGACGGCGATGAAATGAACCTACACGTCCCCCAGAGCGAGGAAACCAGGGCAGAGATAAACCAGCTGTGCATGGTCCCGCTGAACATTGTCTCGCCACAACGTAACGGACCGTTGATGGGTATTGTACAAGACACTCTTGCTGGAATCTACAAGATGTGTAGACGGGATGTTTTCTTGACGAAAGAGCAAGTCATGAATATCCTGCTATGGGTTCCTGACTGGGACGGCGTGATCCCTCAACCTGCTATACTCAAGCCCCGACCAAAGTGGACAGGAAAACAGATCATAAGTCTAGTGGTGCCTCCTGGATTGAACCTCACACGCTTCAGCGCGGAAGGCTTATGCCCAATCAATGATGATGGACTGATGGTGTCTGGAGGCGAGTTGATGTATGGACTCTTTAGTAAGAAGTCAGTTGGTGCCGCTAGTGGGGGCGTTATCCATATCATATTCAACGAAAAGGGCCCGGAAGCTGCCACGAACTTCTTCAATGGAGCACAGACGGTGGTCAATCACTGGCTTCTACATAACGGCTTCAGTATTGGTATTGGGGATACAATTCCAGATCGGAATACCATCCAGCAGATTGAGGATGCCGTCTCCAAGCAGAAGGCGGACGTCGCGGAAATAACGCGGAGCGCAACTGAGAATGAGCTGGAGCCTCTTCCTGGAATGAATGTGCGAGAAACATTCGAAAGCAAGGTCTCCAAGGCACTAAACAAGGCTCGTGACGATGCCGGAACTGTCACAGAGGAGAGCCTTAAAGATTTGAACAACGCCATCCAGATGGCTCGCTCTGGATCCAAAGGCTCGACTATCAACATTTCCCAAATGACCGCTGTTGTTGGCCAGCAATCGGTGGAAGGCAAACGTATACCTTTTGGATTCAAATATAGAACACTACCACATTTTACAAAGGACGATTACTCGCCTGAATCACGAGGTTTCGTGGAGAACTCTTACCTTCGTGGACTGACACCAACTGAATTTTTTTTCCACGCTATGGCCGGTCGTGAGGGTCTCATCGATACAGCCGTGAAAACTGCTGAGACTGGTTATATTCAACGTCGCCTGGTCAAGGCATTAGAAGATGTTATGGCAAAATATGACGGCACTGTACGGAATTCCCTTGGAGACATTGTTCAGTTTGTCTATGGCGAAGATGGCCTCGACGGTGTACATATCGAGCCCCAGAAACTGGACATCATCACTTGTTCGCACGAGCAATTCGAGCAGAAATTCCGCGTCGATTTGATGGATCCGAGACCAGAAGCAAGCATCTCTCCTGATTATTTGGAGCAAGCAAACGAGATTGCAGGCGACCTTGAGGTGCAATCCTTTTTAGATGAAGAATTTGAGCAGCTCCAAGCTGCCAGGGACTTTCTGCGAAAGAACAAGCAAGACGACAACGAACAGCTGCAGCTTCCGATCAATGTTCTCCGGATCATTGACACTGCGAAGACTACATTCAAAATCAAAAACGGCGCACGAAGCAATCTGCATCCAGCTGAGGTTATACCTCAAGTCAGAGACCTACTGGAGCGGCTTGTGGTAGTCCGCGGTGACGATGAACTCTCCATGGAGGCCCAGCACAACGCCACATTACTCTTCAAGGCCCAGCTTCGTTCACGCCTTGCGTTCAAGCGCTTGGTCAAAGAAAATTCTCTCAACAAGCTAGCATTCCAGCACATTATAGGAGAGATCGAGAGTAGATTCTGTCGGGCTGCCGTAAACCCAGGCGAGATGGTTGGTGTTCTTGCTGCACAATCGATTGGAGAACCAGCCACACAAATGACTTTGAACACTTTCCATTTCGCTGGTGTTTCTTCTAAAAATGTAACCCTCGGGGTGCCACGTCTCAAAGAAATTCTCAATGTGGCAAAAAACATTAAGACTCCTTCGATGACGGTCTACCAAGAAGAGGCCAACACTGGAAAAATGGAGAGCGCAAAGCTACTACGAAGCGCTGTGGAGCACACAACACTACGCTCTGTTACAGAAAGCACCGAGATTTATTACGATCCTGATATCCAGTCAACGGTTATTGAGGCTGATAAAGATATGGTTGATTCATACTTCATATTACCAGAAGCTGACCTGGATGACCAATTTCGCCAATCGAGGTGGCTGCTCCGTATCATTCTTGGGCGTCGTAGTTTACTCGACAAGGGTTTGACCGTGCAAGATGTTGCCGCTAAAATCAAGGAGCAATATGCGAAAGATTTGGCTGTAATATTTAGTGATGATAATGCTGACGAACAAGTGATCCGTATTCGTATGATACAGGACCACGGTAAGGGAGATGAAGACGAGGATCTTGAAGAGGATCTTATGTTGAAGAGGCTGGAGGCCCACATCCTTGATACGCTAACGCTGCGAGGAGTGCCCGGCATTGATAGGGCCTTCCTGAACATGAAAACAAAGCTTCGATTAGCGGATGACGGTGCGTTACTTATGGATGCTGAAGATCCCCTTTGTAAGGAGTGGTTCTTAGATACGAGCGGTTCTTCACTGGGCCAGGTCTTGACCATCCCTGGCGTAGATACGAAGCGCACCTACTCGAATTCTTTCATCGAGGTTTTCGAGGTCTTCGGCATTGAGGCGACTAGATCGGCTCTTATGCGAGAGCTGACACAGGTACTAGCATTCGATGGCTCTTACGTTAACCATCGGCATTTGGCGCTCCTAGTTGACGTGATGACTTCTCGGGGACATTTGATGGCTATCACACGTCACGGCATTAACAGGGCCGATACAGGTGCACTAATGAGGTGTTCCTTTGAAGAGACTGTGGAAATTCTGCTCGAGGCTGCTGCTAGCGGTGAGCTTGACGATTGCAGGGGCGTGTCTGAGAACGTGATGCTGGGTCAGCTTGCTCCTCTGGGAACCGGCGAACTCGAAGTTTTCCTTGATCAGGACATGTTGAATACTGTCATATCCGACAACGCTAGGTTTGGTATCATGCCTAACATTGGTATCAAGGGCAGCATGGTTCCTGACGGAGCAGCCACACCGTATGATAGCAGCTCTCCTCTTGGGGATAGCGGGTACCTTGGTACACCTGATGGAGCATCGTTTTCTCCCATTGCCCAACCCGGCGGCGGAACCCCAGGTGGTTTTACTGAGTACCAACCTCAAGGTTTTAGTGGTAGCTTAAGCCCATACTCTGGTGGCCGAAGCCCAGGTGGCGGTTATTCGCCAAGCAGCCCTTTCCACACTAGTCCTTCATCACCACTATTCTCGCCTACCTCTCCTGCAGGCTACTCGCCAACATCCCCTGGTATGAGTATAAGCAGTCCTGCGTTTGCAGTCTCGCCTCGCTTTTCACCCGCAAGCCCCGCTTTCACACCCACATCTCCTGCATACTCTCCAACCTCGCCGGCAATCGGTCAGGCCGGTATCTCGCCTACGTCACCCTCGTACTCCCCGACCTCTCCAAGCTACTCCCCAACCTCACCGAACAGCTACAGCCCGACTTCACCCAGCTATAGCCCAACATCTCCAAGCTATAGCCCTACGTCACCGGTGTACAGCCCAACCAGCCCGCAGTTTGGGGGTGCGGCAGCAGCAAAGCAGCATTCCCCGACCTCTCCAACTTCGCCTGCGAGCTACAGCCCCACATCACCCATTTACAGTCCTACGAGTCCGGCGGGCAGCTACTCACCAACTTCCCCGAACATTGCGGGTTCTCCAACTTCTCCGGGCTCTGCCCCGTATTCGGCCTCCTCCCCAAAATGGTCGCCTACCTCTCCTACCTCCCCTGTCTACTCCCCTACATCTCCGAAAGGCAACTAGTTGCAGGTTCGAATTGAATGCTACTGAATCGTAAGCTTCTCGTGCTTAAGTGGCGGTATGGGACTCATCAGCAAACAGATGCAGCGAATCCATCTCTATCCATGCTATCACCTCAGCATCGGTGTACTTTTAACCTTCAGTTTTGTGGTTCGAAAATAATCGGGGTCCGGCATCGGATGCGCTTCGCATTGGTTAAGGGGGGTTTTCTGTGATGTTGTCACATTTGGCATTATCATCTCTTGCATTTTTGAGCTCGTCAAAGAGGAAAAGTTCAACCGCGAGGTCCCACCAAATTGTGTCCGTCGGACTCTCCTTTCCATAGTCATGACTCAGACCGGACTTTTAGATACCTGCGTGAGCGCATTAGCACGGCGTTAGGGTGACCGGTTTCCGCCTAGAGATGGAGCCTGGGGTCAGTACATGTTGTGTCATATCAAATCTGAAATACCGATATTCCAGAAGACTGTGCGTATAGTGATTGTAGTGGTGTATCACGAAATCTTTAGGATTTACATCGTAACCGCTCTTGTTACCTTACTCCACTAATAATCTCGATATACAACATCCCAACCCTCAATGGCGAACTCCAAGTCCGTACCGCGAACCTTAGACCAACCTATCCCCCAAGACCCCCCCAACTGATGTTCCTAGATATGACTACGTGAAGACTTTCGAACAACCCGTAACCCTCCTCTCCAACACCTACCTAGTCGTCCGGCTCGATGGCCGCGGATTCCACAAGTACAAATCCCATCCCCCCCTTCGCAGAACGTATTCATTGATGGCATATACCAGGCTATCAGCCAGATATGGATTTCAGAAACCGAACGACCGTGCAGCACTGGACTTGATGAATGCGGCGGCCGTGGCTGTCATGAAAGAACTGCCGGACATCAAAGTTGCATATGGCATTAGCGACGAATTCAGGTTTTACCTTTGGACTGAATGAAAAACCCAGATGTCGCTGAGAAGGCATATAGCTTTGTATTCGATCGGTCTTGCAACCTGTTCCAAAGACGAGAGAGGTACATCTATCTCCTTTCCACTTCTTCGCCGTGATCTGGATTTCGAGACAAGGCTGAGATGAGCCATGCAGCAAGATCCTTACAACTGTTGTCTCTACATTTACGTCGTATTACGTTTACTTGTGGCTCTCTTACTTTCCTTCCAACCCGCTTTCCACTCCTATGCCATCATTTGATGGAAGGGTAGTGCAGTATCCGAGTCTGGCGAATTTAAGGGATTACATGAGTTGGAGGCAGGTTGACTGTAAGTGGGGGTTTCTGGTTTTTGTGTAAGGCGATGAGGGTAGGGACTTATATATGAGGTAAGGTCACATCAATAACCTGTACAATACTACATTTTGGGCTTTGGTGGAAAGGGGGAAAATGGATGCTACAAAGGCTGAAACGGAGCTTAAGGTACGTTAGCTTGTGGTCAATTCATTGGCTTGGTTTCTAATTACGTGACAGGGCACACTTGCCGCTGACAAGAACGAGATTCTGTTCTCGAGGTTCAAGATAAATTACAACAATGAGCCGGAGTTGTTCAAGAAGGGGAGTGTGATCCATCGTGATGTATGTTTTCTGTTCCCTTCTCCTTGCAAAAGAATATTTTGGACTAAGTCAGTGAAGTGCAGAGCTATGAGCCCCGAGAATGAGCATGGAAGGGCGGCAGAGACCTTGCCTGGCACTGGCTTGGTAGAGGTATCGAAAATACAGGCGCAGAAAGGGCGGAGTAGGCAAGCTAAAGCCACCATTAGGGTAGAGCATGTAGATATCATCAAAGATGATTTCTGGGAACAGCGACCATGGCTGTTATCTAGCAAGGTAGATACACCAAATACCGAACCTTGAATGATGGAGTGGGATGACTTACTCCTTAAGTGCAGGGTTAGCAGAATCCGTAACTGCTAATATGATTACCTTACCGTTGGACCGGCGGAGTCGAAGAACGGCCCCTTGGATTTAGTTAATCAAAGCTCAGCCTTTGCCCAACCTGATTCCCAATAGCCGGTACTTGACGATACCTGTGATTTGACTACCAAACTCTCTAGGTGGCTTCCTTCGCTCCCTGGAGCTGGTTCTCACCATAGGCCGACCCCATCTGGTGTATGCTACCCTCGAAAGTGCATTACTTTTTCCAAAAACAGCAAGTCTTATCCAGCCTCAATAGCTTTGTTCCTTCGCTGTTTCTTTCTAAACGGCACGGTTCCAATCGCCTTGGCAGGACTGACAGCCGGTTCCAAGTGCCCTGCTACCTCCAGGTGTCTGTCCTTCCGCGATTTGCGCCGGCCCTCTTTCAACAGCTTCTTTGCCTCCTTGTCGGCAGTTTTCGCAACGCCTTCCGAATCTGTTGCTCGCTTTTGTTGGTGTTCTTTGCGAACGTCATAGTCGTCGACAGCCTCAGTGGCTGTTATCTCGGGGATGGCCTCCAGCGCCAGCAGTCCGACGACATTAGGGGTTTTCTCCTTTCGGCCCCGCTTCCCCTCCCCTCGCTCTCCTTTACTCAGCTTCCTCTGTCCCCCAACATTCTCCCCGTCATGACTCTCATTCCACTCCGCACTCTCCGGCGTGATCGTCCCTTCAAGCCCTTGCCCCCTAACAAAAGCCCCGTACAACCCTCCATTCGCCGCCCACTTCCCCCCCATCCTACCTACCACCTCCAACTGCTTTGCCCCAACCCCGAACACCACCTTCTCCGCCTTCCCAGAAGCATCATCTTTGCTGACATTCAGGTCCTTCAAAGTAGCATCAAAAGCCCTGGCCCACCATTGATCAGCATGCGCATCATGCTGTTTCTTGCCGATGCCAAATGCGTTCGATTTTTTGGAGACAAGAAGGGGCTTCTTTATGCCGTGGCCGGATGGGTGGAGCGAATGACCGACACCGCGCCAGCCCTGGCCAGTTAGATAGGCGGTGGTGTCCATGTAATCAAGGTGTGTTTGGGGAAACCATTGTTAAGTAGAGCGTTGCAGAGTTCGATTTGCGGACATTCGAAAGGGAATAAATTACACGTGACTCAGCTTGTGTATTATATTATGATCTAAGCGAGCCTAGTTCCTAGAACAGCTCCTACCCTACCAATAATGACTCTATTGGATTCAGATAAAGCAATACGTGCGACTTTGCCGTGCTTGCTAATAAGAGACATTGGCCATGGCCAGTGATGTTGACGCTGTGGCCTTATTTATCCACCTTTTAAGGTACAAGCTGTTCATGCCCTGCATGTGCGATCAGAGCGCACCAGATCTGGATGGTAGATCAGTTTTCATCATCTCCTGTTTCGCTATTTCTCTCAGCTGACTCAACCGTAGCTGGACCAGTCTTCTTCGACTTCCTCCTGATGTTGGGCCAGGAAAGACTGGAACGACTACCCTTCTCATGCTGAGGGGTAGTTGCAGTGCTATCCACGCTTTTGCCTAATTGGCCCTCACCTGAAGGATCCTCATCAATCTCGCCAGGTGTAGAAGGCTCTCCTGTTTTCTTCGAAAAGATACCGCCTCTTTCCTTAGCCCACGGAACGTTAAACTTGCTAGAGCTGCTCTTGCGGGTTATTTTCTGCATCAAGGTTTCCTTTGGCCCCGAGGGCGTGACAGTCTCAGACGGAGTCCCGGAAGTAGAGTGGTCAAGAGAATCATGCGAGTCCGCAATTGAGGTAGCTGTTGCAATAGATTGAGCGTCTCTAGAGAGTCGTGGGTTCGGAGGCGAAGACCCTCCAATGATGGAATCGCTAGCCTGGCTCTCAGGTTTTTCATCTTCCTCAACCTTCTTATCTGCCGTCTTCTCGGCTTTAGCAGCTTTCCTCGCATCAGCGCGACCGAAGAGAGTTTTGAAAGTTGGAGCAGCAGGATTGAGTTTCGGCGTGACGGGTGGCTGGGCGGAAGTAGGACGAGTCCCAATTGGTAATTGCTCGGATCCCTGGGGTAAGGAACTCTGGTAGATCTCTGGCTCAAGCGGTGTAGAACCGATCGATAGATTACTAGTGGAACCATGTTGCACCGACGGACGGCGAGACTGAGCTCGAGACCACGGTCCACCAGTGGTTGACCAGTGTGCGCCAAGTGGACTACTACGATTGGGAATATTATCCGCGGCTTGCCATCTGAAATTATGGCTGTCGCCTGAGATACGTCCCAGTACCTGGTCATAAGAATATGTCGAGGAGCGTCTTGAAGACGAAGGATTCTCGGCCAACGTTGATGGCTCCACTGCGTCGTATTTCGAGCTGAACATATTGAGCCGGCTTCTTCGACCAGATCCAGTCCGGGTGGTAATGATATCATGATTCTCAGAGTGATCTCCAGTAGGCGCTGTGCTTCGGTTCAGTAGACCTGCCATGGGATTGGCCCAATTTCCATAACTACCTCTCCGACGTCGACTTCCAATTGGATCAAGGCTTTCATCGAGATTGCGAGGAAACGATTGACTCTGACCTTGCTTCAACGTTCCCAGAGAAGGCGACTCTTGTGAGCTAGACTTCCCACGCTGGCGGCTGAAAGTCGTAGAAAATAAGCTCGCAATTCTGCTTGTAGCCAATGGGTTTGTTTCTGCAGCCACAGAGGGATTGAACGATGCGCCCGTAGAAGAGACTGATTGACGGTCACTGTCCATAAGGGAATCTGCATGCGCCTGGTAGTTATGCAAATTATGGACGCTATCATGTGGACTTGAGAATATACTACCAGCTCGACTGCTTGCCGACACAGGCGTGTGAGGGAGATGATACGGACCTTCCGCGTTGAAGGTCCCGTGTTTGGGGTGGATATCTGAACCTGCACTACCAAAGGATTCATGACCAGGATTGAGACGGTGACCCATAAAATCCTCGTCACGAAACAGATTAGAAGGCAGAAGTTCGTTGGCAGTAGGACTCATGGCACCACCGCCGGTAAGAATATCAACTTCTCTTTGCGTCATGCCTGTTTGCTCCGGCGCTGAAGTGACTGCCATTCCATTACTCATGTTGAAGAAAGGTGAGGCTGAAGAGAAGGGAGGGGATATTGTGGAAGAGTTGTTGAACGCCAACGATCCACCAGGATAGCCTCCCCCAGGGAAAGAGACCGTATTCGTTCGTGAACTGGATTGTCGCGTCCTTCGCCCTCTGCTGGATTTCATTGAGGAAGTATAGTCTAAACCCGGAATGGGCGCAAATAGGTTAGGGTCTCTTGCTCGCCTGGCTGTCCACCAAGCCAGGTGCTCTTGAGCACGTTGACTCTCAACCTCCGCCTGTCAAGTTGTAAGCTGTCTATACTGGTGGCTCCTTGATAGAAGGCCGAGCTTACCTGTTGAAGAGTATGCCATAAAGTTGACAAATGAGCTTGGGATGCTTGTGCCTTTGCTTCCCATGTTTCATCCTTCTCCCTTTCTGCCCTCGCATTTTCTTCGTCCTCATCTTCATCAACGCCTGGCATTTCCCTCTCTTTCTCCATCGCTTTGATTTGAATCCCTTTGACGCGAATGTCCTCCTCCAGTAACTTGATTAGAACTTGGTCTTCGGCAATACCTTTTCGTATCTCTGCAACTTCGTTATCCTTAGACGCTATGACCCTAGCTTTTTCTTTCGCCATTTCCTTTGCATCTCTCTGCATTTCAATGATTTCCCTATCCCATCTTGCAATGTCGTCTTTGATTTTCTGTCGCTCAGCCTTCTTCTGATGCAAAATTTTCTCCTTCGCCGCTTTCTTGCTCTGAGCAGTCCTGTTGAGTTTATCGAGGTAATTTCCATGCTTTCGGAGCTCTGAGCTCGCTTCTTCCTTCTCCTTAAGGACCTGCCTCAGGCGATCACGTTCTTTGACTAATTCAACCATCGACCTTCTAGATTCTCGCTCTTCTTCAGATATTGATTTATCGATGTCCTGCTGCTCACGCCTCAAGGAGTCAAGTATCTCGGTAAGTCGGCGGATAGTCTCCTCTGATTCATCTTCGTCACTGCTTCCCGCACGATTCAAGTACCTGGTACCTTGATCGTTACCACTTGTTGCAGGTGAGTTTCGTCGTCCGGATGCTGTTCTTTTGGCTGGGTTTTGACCCAAACTAGGTTCTCTGATTGGGTAGTGAGTGACTGCGTTTGAGGGTGGCTCAAAATGCGATGGGGCGGCGCGGATAGAGGCAGGCTCGCCTTCATCGGCGCCGGTGTTCCTGGCCACGTCACTTGTTATGGGAGCTCCGTTTGTTCTTACTGACTCCGTCGGGGCCGTGCGAAGTCGGATGAGCGGTCCCAGCGACGAAAAGTTTGCGGCATTAGTCGCGATGACACGAACGTTGTAGTAATGACCGGGCTTGAGACCAGTAACTTGTAGTGAGGTATCCCCTCGACCAAATTCACCCACTGACCGAGGAGTGATTAGTAGTACTAAGAAGAGTGACTTGAGAAAGCTTTGCAAATAGAATACCTTTGATACCATTGACTTGTATGGCATGCTTAAGAGATGCTGAATGGGTTTCCGGCGATTTCCAGTAGAGTAGGACTGATTCAGCTGTGATACCAGCTAGAGATACCTCGGGAACAGGAGGAATATCGAGGCCTAGAAGGTCTACCAGTTCATCCACGGGCTTCTGGTATATCTGCCAGATACGGTACAGAATCCTGTTGAGATAGTGTTATTTCTTGCATGCAGCGATGTGCGCCGTTGCAAATTTCTACTTGCACACCCCAGGAACACTTACCAACCCAGTGAGCAGACAAAAGTAGCGTCCTGAAGCATGGGCATAGCCATGGAAAGTTGTAAGAGTGTTATCTTGGGAAGAAGCCTGGAGAGCCCATGGCTTACCTCCGTATACCACCGGATCGAAGTCATCCGCTACAGATACGGTGCTCTGACATCTCAATACCGAAATAAATAATAATATATGTCGAGGAATTGAAAGATACACACACTACCTTTACGTTTACTTTCAATAATACACGTAGCGCACTTGAAACGGCATAAGATCTACTACTAATACGGTTTGCCCTGCCGACAGGGATATACCCTTGTAGTATTAACGGCTTTGAAACGGGCGTCATCCGACATCAATCGACTCAGCACATGCTCCATCGTTCACGAAGTACCTACCTTAATCTTCAACGTAGCTATCAACTCTAACTGCATAGCAACCAAATCTTCCTCCCCTACACTTCCTCTCACGAGAAGGGTATTACGACATATCTACGTGTGGGCTGATAATGGTTCGACTCCTTTGAATGACTCTGTTTCATATGTTCGTACCATGAATATGTTCGCAAGTGGGCAGTATAAAACCCCGAACAGTATCATTGATCCAGAGCGAGCTTCCCTACGCAGCTCAGATAGTTGGGACCAAAGGAATCACTGGGTAGATCTTACCAAAGCCACCCATTTCCCAACAAGTTGTGCAGACCCTGGGAAGTGATAGAACGTTGGGCATAGTCCATAGGGTCCTTGTTTCTGTTGTAGGATATGCAGTATGTACGAAGTCTCGGTGGATCGGTGTCGAAAACATGGAACTCAATTAATCCTGCAACCCTAAGTGGTGCCATCGATGTCATTGTCGTTGAACAAGAGGACGGCTCCCTCGCTTGTTCTCCATTCCACGTCCGGTTTGGCAAATTCTCTTTGCTTCGACCGTATGAGAAAAAGGTGCAATTCAAGGTCAATAACGTCAAACAAGATCATGCCATGAAGCTGGGAGAAGGTGGCGAAGCTTTTTTCGTTTTCGCGACGTCCGAAGAGATCCCCGAGAGCTTGCAGACCTCACCGATTATCTCGCCAGCGACAAGTCCCCACGGCCTTACAGTCCAGGATGCTGCCTCACCGCCTACATTACAAGAGCCGGACTTTTTAGACCTGACCACAGACGGAGCCCATGATCGAAAGGGTAGCGTTGCATTGCATGGAAGACCTATGATGTCTGAAGATCGTAGGGCTCAAAGTGATTACGGTATGGGAACGCGAGCACTGTATGACAAAACGTGCTGACAAGAGCAGGTAAATTCACTCCGCTGTCAACATCCCCAAATAGCAATGACAATCAACCGTGGACCGGAAATTGGGCGGGCCCGCAGATATACCCTCAAATCCAGCGTTCTGCTTCGGAGACAGTCCTTCCACCGTCTGCACGAGTGATAATGGGCAACCATGAACCTTCGAGGCAATTGCAGATAGATGGCCTTGGCTCTGAGCCATTTAGTATTGGTGAATTAGCTACGTCTGCACCAACGGATCGCTCAACTAGCCCGCCTCCGCGTCCACTTTCCAGTAACGAAGCCGTCACTCGGGCTATTTCTCTCTCGAAAAAGCTATCAGGTTCCAATATACCAACTCATGTCACTGATAGTGGCGATTTGATGCTGGATATGACCGGATACAAGAGCAGTGAAGACGAAGCGCTTCGTGCCGAAGTCATTGCGCGAAAAATATTGGCGGAGGAGCTCGAAGGCAATTATGATATAGGTGCTCTTATCGGAGCTGACGAGCGTGGTAATCTATGGATCTACAGCAGCGAGGAATCCAAGGAAGCCGCCTCTCGCAAATGTGGAGACCGAGGTCTTGCTATCGCTGGATTGCACAGTGACACAGCATCAGACCTTGGGTATCACATTGATGAAGAACAACTGACTACGAGTCATCAGAGCTCGAACAAGCATCAACGAACGCGATCAGACATTAACCCAACAGGAATAGCCACTCCTCCAAAAACGCCGCCTGGAGCTGTCCCTAGTGGTGGCGATCCGAACCGTAACTATGCCAAGACACTGCGTCTGACCAGCGATCAGTTAAAAGCACTCAGCTTGAAGCCTGGAGCTAATACGATGAGTTTCAGTGTCAACCGAGCTACGTGTCAAGCATACATGTGGTATTGGACATACAACGTTCCCATTGTGATCTCAGATATCGACGGGACTATCACCAAGTAAGTTGACTGCTGCCCAGTCACAGTAGCTGTTGAGCTCATGGTACAATAGGTCCGATGCACTTGGTCATGTACTGAATATGATCGGTCGTGATTGGACACATATTGGTGTAGCGAAATTATATACTGATATAGTCGCGAACGGCTATAACATAATGTACCTCACTAGCCGATCTGTAGGTCAAGCAGATACCACCAGGGCATATTTAAATGGAGTCTCTCAAGAAGGCTTCAGATTACCCAAAGGACCTGTGATCATGAGTCCCGATCGGACAATTGCAGCGTTGCGGCGAGAAATCTATCTTCGCAAACCAGAGGTCTTCAAAATGGCCTGTTTACGAGATATTTTGAGCCTTTTCACCCAAGGACGGAAACCGTTCTATGCCGGTTTTGGTAATCGTTTGACAGACGCTCTGAGCTATAGATCAGTCCATATACCCTCAACACGCATTTTCACAATAAATTCCAACGCGGAGGTATCTCTTGATCTTCTCACCCTCAACAAATACAAGAATAGCTATGTCACCATGCGAGAAGTAGTCGATCACTTTTTCCCTCCTGTTGGCTTGTTGGTGACTGGAGGAGGCGAAGAGTTTACCGACTTCAACTACTGGCGTGATGCTCCACTTGATATTGAAGAGTTTTCCGGCGGTGAGAGCGAAGATGAGAGTAGCAGAAAGAAAATCCAGCACAGTATTAGAAGTGAAGACGAAGGCAGTGAAGGGCTGGAAGATCAAGATGAGTTAGATGAACTAGAAGAGAGCTACATTTCCAGAGATTCTGTAGACGAAGGAGATGATCTAGTGGACTCCATACTCGAAAGTATTGAGGACGGTGAACTCGAGGGAAGTTTGATACTGGACGATAACCCGGCCGAGTCACCTGACCTGGCAATCGATGTTGACCCAATTACACCAACTGAGGCTGGCAATGAAGGCACCAGTAAAGGTGCGGTGAGACTGCATGTTAGAGGTTTCGGTTCACCTGACAAAGTCTTACATAGCGCTGAAGATTTGGATGTTGAGTAAAGTCTCAGCATCATAGCAAAGAAACAGGGATTTATGCACGCATTCTCCTGGGAAGGATGGGTATGCTGGGGTATTGGAGGGTGTTTGTTAAGTGGAGCTCAGGGTTTATTGGGAAGATGGAAGATTGGCTTGTGATATTCCATTCATTCAAGGAGGGTAGTGTTGGACTAGCATCGGATGGCGTTGCTCTGTGCTAGATTAGAAGAACGGAACACCACAAGTTTAGATGGCGTCCATCTGGCATGCACTCTGAGGAATGATCGGAGATGAAATATCGGTATCATTACTCGTACCGTCTCTATGAACGAACCCCAAACTTTTATCCTGTCGCAAAGCGCCTAATTGAGACTAGCCCACTTGACAATCCAACCCATCGTGCCCACCACCTTTTACTTCCCGCACCTCGCTCTGAAACCCAGTTCAAATCGAAACCATGGCCGAGGTCGATGGCGGACCCTCTGAGGCTCCCCCAACTGATCTTCACCCTCCTACAACCACTGCTAACCCCGCCCCCTCCCTTGCCGACAATGGCCTGTCCAAACGCCCCCGCGATTCCCGCCTTATCCACATGATACTTGCCAATCTGGGTGTTACCGCCTACCAAGAGCGCGTTCCCCTCCAACTCATGGACTTCGCCTACCGCTACACCTCCTCCACGCTTCAAGACGCCTTGCACTTCACCTCCGAAGGGTATGGCACCTCCGGGCCCACCTCTAACCGAGGCGCTACAAACGATTCGAGCAATGTGACGCTCGCGAGTTTGAGGCTGAGTATCGCGAGTCGGACGCATTACCAATTCAGTCCTGCGCTGCCCAAGGAATTCTATCATGAAATTGCGCAGGAGAGGAACCGGGTTGCGTTGCCGGCGGTGGGCAGGGATTGGGGGTTAAGGTTACCACCAGGGCAGTATTGTCTTACGGGTGTAGGGTGGGGGCTGAAGGAGGAATGGGATAGCGATGGAGAAAGGGAAGGGGAAGGAGGGGATGAAGCTATGGGTGAGCAAGAAGGGGAATGGGATGGTGGGGAGGATGGGGAGGAAAGGATGGAGGATATCTTTGGGGAGGGAATAGATGGAGAGGGTGAGGATAAGGAAATGGAGGATGATTGAATGGACTGTCACTGGGCTTTCAAAATTGGAGAAGTCGCTCCTGGGATATTAAACGTCGAGCGGTTTAGCGAAGCATGAAACTGGCGTTGACAGGTATGGAAAACACATCAGGGGGTCTTGAGCTGTATTGTCGACTGGGGCTTGAGTGCTTGCAAAACTGGCAACATGAAGGTACAGATCGCCAAACTCCGTTTCTCCGCACCAGAAATCCTCCAGCGCCTTAAAGTATACTCGGACAAAGTATCACGAGGTCTAAAGCGGAGACCCTTGCCCCAGGAACGCAATGCTAGTTGGTTAGGTGGACTTATTTCTCCAACTTTAGGACACTTGTTGCTGATAGCGAGTTTTTTGTTCGCCTCTGGTATGCCCACGCTTATATGAATTCGAGGCCTCATCTTCATTTCTCTTCTTTCTCTTTCCCCTCATGCACCTCCCCAGGAGGTGGCGGCAATCCCCACCACTCCCTATGAAACTTCTCCTGCTCCTTCTTCTTCCTCTCCTTCTCTTCCCTCTGCTGTATTCTTTCGTCTCTCGTAGCGAACCACTCCTCTCTTGCAGCATCCTGTTCTTCTCGCGAAGCATGAGCGATCATACATCCATTCATGGCGAGGCGCTGTGTCCGACACGCCCAGGTTGCTGATATGGTGCGGTTGAGAGCGCAGGACGCGAAATCTAGATCAGTCGAGTTAGTGGAGACGTAGAATTCATGGTACGAGATAGCGAGATACCTCTGATCTCATCGGCACAGTAACCTCGGACTCTCTTATAGTAAAGATCCATGACTTGAGATTCTTGGCTAGAGGAGAGAGGCAGGGGATTGCGGGATGGGAGAGGTAAACGCTCGGGTTTGGGAGAGGCCATCATACTGTTCAGTTCAGCTGAATTCCTAACAGAATGTCAACTACAGAGAGCCAAGTATTCAGTAGACCGCAAGCATTGTTGTTATTGGGGATTCCACATGTTGATGAGGTTTAAAGAGTCGGCGCTACCAACGGTGAAGCTCCCGCCCGGCGCGGCTAACTTCAATATTCCTACCTTAGGTATTCTCTATTCCCTCACGCCTCCTACATATATAACTCGTACGACGCCTCTTGGTTTCTGACTGTACATACATCTCGCTCATCAATGTCTTCGATGCGGAACGCCGTGCAGCGGCGGAATCACAAAGAGCGGGCTCAACCGAAAGAACGAGAGAAGTGGGGTGTGTTAGAGAAACATAAGGTTCGCAAGCAGACTACTTTTCTACAAATCCACAATTCTTAGGTGCTCTGCAGGACTACTCATTACGAGCAAAAGACTACAATGAGAAGAAGAAGCGCCTCAAGGTCCTCCGGCAAAAAGCCGCGGAACGAAACCCAGATGAATTCCACTTTGCGATGATGAGAAGTAGGACACATGATAGAGGTCAAAAACTTGCGGATCGTGGCAACCCAGTACTCAGTCAAGATGCGGTCAAATTACTGAAGACTCAGGATGCTGGGTATCTCAAAATCATGGCTCAGAAGACGAGGAGAGCGCGGGAGAGGCTAGAGCACGAATTCATCTTTCGTGATGGAAAGGGTGCGGAGGTGCTCGGAGATAGAAACAGCCCAGGTGATCAGCAGCATACCGTCTTCGCGGAAAGCAGAGACGAACAAAGAAAATTCCATGCTGCGCTCTACTTTGTTACTACGCCGGATGGCCTTGGTCGGCGCTTTAATCGCCCGAGAGTTGGGCGCGATGACCCAGGAGAAAGTAAAGGAAAAGAGCAAGTCATGAGGCCGTTATCCAAAGAGAAGCTAGACGATTGGAAGGCTCGCCGCCTCGCTGAGCGCAAGGCGCTCGCCCTCAAAGAAGCCAGGGCCTTGCGTAAACAGCATAAAAGGGAGCGAGAGGCTCGAAGATCACATTTGAAAGCACTAAAGATGCGGGAAAAAGACCTATTGGCGGTCGAGCAAGAATTCGAGCTCCAACGGGCTAAGATGAGCAATAGTGTGGGGGGGGTGAACAAAGCTGGAGTGGCCTGGAAGGTTAGGGGGAGGAAGAAGTAATCTGAAAAGCTTCGTATACTTAGCTGGGCGGTCTGACCGGATACAGATGAATGTTTTCTATTTGCGGTTTATGCGCTGGAGACTACAGCTTGCTCGGCATCCTCATTCCTCCATCCAACCGAATCACAACCCCGTTTAACATCGAGTTCTCCAACCCCTCCCTAACCATTCTCGCAAATTCTTCGGGCTTCCCTGCTCTAAGTGGGAACTCCATAACTCTTGTCAGACTCCCTTTAATCTTATCCGACATCACAGCAGTCATTCCACTATCAAACGAGCTAGGGGCTATCGTTACCACCCTGATCCCATATTTCGCAAGGTCGCGTGTCAAAGGCAGTGTCAGTGAAGCGATTGCTCCTTTCGATGCCGAATAAGCCACCTGACCTGGCTGACCGTCGAACGTGGCAGAGCTGGAAACCAGGACTATTACCCCCCGTTCCCCGTCTGGCCGGGTTGCCTCAACGGTCGACAAATGTGGCAAAACCTGCCGTACAAGATCAATTGACCCGCGAACGTTGATATTCATTACAGAGTCGAATCCTTTGATGTCAAAAGGTTCGCCGTGCCGGTCAATGATCTTGGCGGGATTGGCTACGCCCGCTGCGGCAATAACACCACCAATCTCCCTCCCTGTTTGTTTGACCCATGAGAGTGTGCCTTTCACGGCTTCTGCTATGCTCTCTGTGTTCGAGACGTCGGTGGTGAAGAACTTAGCTTTGTGTTCTCCGAGCTCTTTGATGAGAGCCTCTCCAAGTTCCTCGTTCATTTCGAGTATAGCTACATAGCCGCTAGCTTTGATAATGTCTTGGGCGGTGGCTCGACCTAGCCCTGATGCCCTTTTGACACATGAGAGTAAGCTTGTAGTGGACCGCGCGCGGCAGCATTGCGGAGGAGAAAACCCACCCACCAGATATTATAATCGTCTTGTGTTCAATCTTCATTGTCAGGATGCCTTCTTTCCGAGTAATCCCAAGGTTGAGACAGCATGCAACCAGGCGCAAAGTCGGAACACGGCGTACAATAGGTAAGGAGCCGAAGTCGAACAGTAGGGCTGGGCCGAGGTCGTTTATTTATTAGTCGCTACTAGAGCCCTAATCGATAGCTTTTAGTGGTACCAATACGGAGTAGACACTGGGAGTCGGTCAGACAGAATGATTCTGGACATATAGGGTATGACTTATAAGAAACAAAAATCATAAGCGAAAGGCCCAAGCCCAAGCGTATGTACAGTGGGCATCCCATCACCTTAGCTACAATTTCGTTCGGCACACCTGAACGCCTTTGCTCGTCCCCTCGATAACAATCACTCTGTACCGTCTACCACTTTCCAAATTTCCCATGCGAAACCTACGACCCTTCCCTCGCCTTCCAGAACTCCACCCTCTTCTCCTTCGGCTCTGTCCCAATGTAACGTCCCTGTTCATCCTTCGCCCAATACATCAAATACTCCCTTCTCGTCATTTTCACCAGCCTGAACCCCTCCTTCTGCTTCTTCTCCTTACGTCCACTCTTCAATTTCCCGAAAATACTCGACCTACGACTTTCCTTTCCTGTGTGCACTGGACCGTGGTTATTGCTGTCGTCGTGTTTGTTGTCCAGTTCGTCGATTGGAAACAGATCCTTGTAGGGTATGGGGATGTTGAGGATGGATTCGTCGGTGAAACGGACCGGTAGGAACTGTGGGGCGACGTTCTGCCAGTCGCCGCAAACCATGTTCTCGAGAGCGGAGTGTTTGTATTTGGGCATACTAAGTTGCTATGTTTTAGACTGATATATATGAAAAGGAGATGAGGAAGTTGAAGGAGGGATGGGCGTGCATACGGTCTGCCAGTGGCGGTAAAGCGCTGTAAAGCAACCGTGTCTGGAGTGAGGCTTTCGGGTTCAGAAGGGGATATGTAGGATACGGCGGTGTTGGGGACCGTGATGGTTTTCTTAGAGGCCCACATGATGATGCAAAGAGAAGAGTCAAGAAGATATAGCAAGAAGAAACAGTAATAGGATGTTAAGAAGTACTAGAGCTGGAGTATCTCTATAATCGTTCAAGCTACCTAGCCTTGTTGAATGTTTTCCAGAGGAGAAATGAGAATGCACACAGGCAGTCGAGGGGACAAACTGCTATATAGGGCGTTTTCTATTTGAACTTAAGTACTTGTTGCGTTTCGACGTCTCTCTTCTTCCAGACTGTGACGGCGGCTGATGTTCAAATTTAGAAGTTAATAATAATTGAGGCTATTGTGGCTATGCCGTTGTTGACTATTAACAGATTAGGTTTAGCGTATTCTAACCCTATCTCAGTTCCTTCGAGGGCACACGCATCATTTTCCACGTTCTACCTTGCGGCCCCTTAGGAACAAATCTCTAGTTGCTACACGGGTTCTATCGTCAAAACGAGCAATCAGGTCTCTGTTCTGATTATATATAAAACATAAACAATGTAAATCTTGAAACGCAGAGAAAATCAGCACAGATGAGCCTACCTGAAGTCGCGATGGACTGTTGACTTCTCCAAATCGAAATTTTTGATCTTGCTATATTCAAAACCTAAGAACCGTTCATCATCTTGTACCCCTGGGTTTGAGATAACAATGTATGATTAGACACCACTGACATTCAAGAGTAATGTTTTAAAGACTTGCAATAACGACATCTGATGGTGTGCAAGCATGAAGACAAAGGGTAATTGAAGATCCCTGTTTCCCACACTCGCTGTTTTCCAAAGTAAAAAATAAGCGGAGCCATCTGAGAATTGCACTCTTTTTCTAGCCAACAAAATAGGTATCTTAGCTCAACACATATATCGGAAGGTAGAGCGGACAATGACTGGCATCTCGTTGGGCTGGATTAGCCACCAGCGTAATGCAAATACTTTTTGCTCCTGGAAAACATGGTTGAACAGCTAGTATTGCGATGCATCTTTGCGTCCAACATTTCCTCGAGTGGTCGCTACATTCCGATGGTACTTAGTAGACCTCAATTGTTAAGAACCTCGATTTAGTTCTAGGTTTATGTTGTTACTTGCATGCAACTGACTTTTAAAGTCTGCACGTTGAATGAAGAGTAAAGAGACTCGATACCTGAGATTTCGTTGCAACAATACCGGGTTGATGTGAGCTCTTTGCACTATTTTAGCCGGTAATCCTTAATGGATATACCAGTTTGCCGATGCGATTTTCTTGTCTTTGGCGCAGATTGTGGACGTCTGGGTAGAGGTAGCCACGTACGCAATATCCAGGTTCTATGGACAGCTGTTGGCAAAAAGAAATACCGTATTGTGTTCGCATTGGCTCTTGCGGTCATCGTTTGAGTTTTTGGCGCTCCTCATAGGTGTTTCTAGGCTGGAGCTGATTGGAAGAGGACCTTCGAACTGTATATAAAGCCACAAAGTAGAGCATGACAGCAACGCGTTAACGGGGAAGACGTGCAAGTAGTTCTTATGAGATATGACCTTGATGGAATATGACCCACCAGCATTTGATTGAAATCGTATTGCTCACTCAATATTGTTAATCATATACACGAAGTTTTGAAGTTCTCTCCATCCTACGCAGTCCAGATCCTCTTAATTGCCTCTGTCATCCCAACGTCGTTCGTCTCGAACTCGTACAGACCAACGGCTACAACAAGAGTTGCCCCTCGCAAGGCCCAAAAAAACAATTTCCTAGTTTTGGGCAAACGTCTATTGGGGATATAATCAATTATGATAGATCTATCCATTGGTTAGATCCCGGTCCATCGTCTGCACTTACTTCGACTTACTGGAACCCGATGTGTGAGTGAATAAGTATAGTGGCGCACAGCGCAGCATCGGTGATGGGATTGAGAGTGCCGGCCGCGAAAGGAGCCACAGTCAGAGGTACAAGAGCAACCGACAGCAGCCTAATATATCCAGCTTAGTATGGTTGACAACCTCAAAGGATGTATTTACCGTTCGAAAGTCCAGTGGTAGCTTCCATGCGTAGGCGAGGGTGGAGGAACTGGGACTGGATCATTTGCTGTTTATATCTTGGTCAAAAGAAGAGCACCATTGGACTACTAAGACTTTAAAAGTACCGGTTCCCTCAACAACCTCTGAAGAGTTGCATTAGCTCACAGTCAAAGCTACGGGGCTGCTATATTGTACTAACGGGGCTCTGCGGGAAGAATTGCCTTTTTGCCGCTGGCGTGGAAGGCCGCAATCCTCGCGGTAGTAGGGCACAAATTTCGAAGAAGCGAATCGGGTGCCGGTGTAGCTCGAGAGAAGACAGAATGGTTGCGGGGAATCAAGGTTGCGGTCTTGGCCGATACTGGAGTCCGTGAGACCTGGGTAAAGGTTCTGCGCGCTACAACTGCAAAGCACGTCTGCCGCGCAAGGACAGGCTTCAAGACTGACGCCATGATGGTCCTTGAGAGTTGGGCAATGGTAGTAAATGTAGTGCTCATCCGAGAAGATGATGAACTGACGTTCCTCGGCTGTTTAGTTCGCTGACGTAAGCGAGCTGTAATTGGGTAGAATGACCGCATAGAAATCGCAAAACCACTGTTTCCTTAATCCCGATTCCCAGGCTTGAAAAAGCTCCATTGGATCAACCATCTTCGCCTTCTGAAGTCAGTGCCATGGCCTCGCGGCGACTAGCACTCAATCTTAACCAGGCATTGCGAAGCCGGGCAGCGCTTCGGTCGATACAGCCAGTACGGAGAGGTTTAGCAACGCCAGTCACTAACAACTATGGAGTGAACACGGAGAGTACTACACTGACAAATGGACTAACGGTAGGCTTGGGAATATGTCGAGTATTCGAGTAGAGCTCACATTGGGCACAGATAGCGACCGAGCACTCTCCATGGGCACAAACTTCAACCGTTGGTGTGTGGATCGACGCGGGTTCAAGAGCGGAAACGGATAAGACGAACGGCACTGCTCATTTTTTGGAGCATCTGGCTTTCAAAGTACCTCAGGCTTTCCAGAAAGATAATGAGACGGGCTGAAAAATATTGCAGGGCACTAAGGATCGAACGCAACAGCAACTCGAGCTCGAAATAGAAAACATGGGAGGTCATCTCAATGCCTACACCTCGGTAGATATAATTTGCACAGCTCATTTGTCTTTCTCTAACCTTTGCAGCGCGAAAACACTGTATATTACGCAAAATCCTTCAATTCCGACGTCCCTGCAACCGTTAACATACTCTCTGATATCCTCCAAAATTCTAAGCTCGAACCGCAAGCCATTGAACGAGAGCGAGATGTTATTCTACGGGAACAGGAAGAGGTTGATAAGCAGTTAGAAGAGGTAGTCTTTGATCACTTGCATGCAACCGCTTTTCAGGGTCAACCTCTTGGCCGTACCATCCTGGGCCCAAAGGAGAACATCGCCAGTATCCAACGCAGTGATCTAGTGGGCTACATCAAGCAGAATTATACCGCAGACCGCATGGTTTTGGTCGGTGCTGGCGGTGTCCCGCATCAACAGCTTGTGGACCTTGCAGAAAAATACTTCTCAAATCTTCCCACAGAGCCGCCCACTTCCCAATCGTCTGCAATTGCCGCACAACAGAAAATGAAGCCTGATTTCGTTGGGTCCGAGGTGAGAATTAGAGACGACACTATTCCTACAGCAAATATTGCTATTGCAGTGGAAGGTGTTAGCTGGAAAGACGATGATTACTTCACTGCACTTGTTACACAGGCAATAGTCGGCAACTGGGATCGGGCAATGGGTAACTCACCTTACTTGGGGAGCAAGCTCAGCACCTTCATCCACGAGAACAAGCTTGCCAACAGTTTCATGAGTTTCTCTACAAGTTACAGCGATACTGGGTAAGTTGCAAGCAATTGATGCTTATACTTGAACAGATTGGAAGAGGCGGCTAACCGGCCTTAGTTTATGGGGTATATATCTTGTTACAGAAAACAAGACACAGATTGATGACTTGGTCCACTTCACACTCAGAGAATGGAGCAGGCTTTCCTACAACGTTACCGAGGCAGAAACTGAACGTGCAAAGGCTCAGCTCAAAGCATCGATATTGCTGTCTCTTGATGGTACCAGTGGTAAACCCGATACCTGTCAGTACGTATACGTGATCTGCATGCTAATTCTATCCTCTCAGCTGTTGCCGAAGACATAGGCCGCCAAATCGTGACCACCGGCCGCCGCATGAATCCGGCAGAAGTGGAAAAGGTCGTCGGACAAATCTCTGAGAAGGATGTCATGGACTTTGCAAGAAGGAAACTCTGGGATCAAGATGTAGCTATCAGTGCAGTAGGCTCGATTGAAGGTTAGTACACCACCCCAAACAGATCGTTCCTCATACCATTATAACTTAAGGCGCCGCTAACGCGAAAATCAGGTCTCTTAGATTATCAGCGGGTGCGCAACGACATGTCACGGAATGCATGAGAAGAGGCGTCTGTAATAGTTCTTGCTCGAAAACTGGTCTATGTATATTTAGCTGTGGGAAGAAAGGGGGCTGAATAGAAGGGTTCCAATTCGATTACAAGCTTGGCCGCGCTCTGGAACACGCTCGTAATCTTCCCGTCATCTGCTTGAGCCAGGTTTCTTTTTCGAATATTTGCTGCCATGTATGTGTTCAAGCGCTTTCACCTTCGTCCAATAACAACGATATTGTGGAAACAGCTAAGCGAGGCCAGAAGCGGAAGCAGCCATGTACGGCGGTTCATTATTACTGACAAAACGTACAGTAGATTCGAATTTGGCAAATCGAAAATCATAAGAATCCGATTGTCAACAATAGAGAAAGAGAACCATTCGTCGTCTAAAATTCTTACTTGCAGCTATATGTTCACTTCCAAGGGTTTTACAAGATACATGTGCAGCCGATCGATTTATCAGCTGATATTCATGGAAAATGCGAAATGCGATCCTTGGTTTTCGCTTCTTGACTATTCGGAAGGCGAGATTCGCTTTTGAGTCTTATATTTTGTTCCTGAATTTAATAGAATACTCTGATACAAGAACGATATCTGGAATGTTCGTTCTTCGAAAATTCATTTGTCGACAGTCGCTAAGTTCATTCTTAAACCATCGTAGGAAAAAACCACGCGGGCTTCAACGTCGTTTCTTCTCTATTGTGGTGTTGAAAAATGCGAATAAGACTACAAAATATGTCGCACTGCATCTTCATCGAATGATGTGCGACTGTGTCAATAATAAGGAAAGGGATCTCTTCTTGTTGTCGGGATTGCTGTACTCAAGCTTTCAGCACAGCACATCCTATAAGATGTCGCGAGCTTATCGACATGTGTTCATGTCGTGATTGATCGGTCGTTGATTTATCACAATGTGAAAGAATGAAAACACCATCAGATCACTGCACATAACAAAAATGATGAGTTCATTCAATGCCCTCTGCGTTCATCGAATTACACATGTTAGAACCATTCATAAGCGAACCCATCAGCAAGCATCCGCCCTGCTAGAGCAAAGCCTCGCGAACAGGAATTTTACAAACTACAAACTATCAGAAACGCCGCAAGACAGCAGGATGGATCGATGACAGCAGCGAAGGATGATACGCGCACAGATGTCTTCGTCCTGAAACAATAACACCGTATTGTGTTGACGAAAGCATCTGATTACCCCGGCTCTTTGCTACCAAGTTAGATCCCTCGCATTCATGGGCATGAACATCCGCGGTATTTCTGACAATCAGAGTGGCTGTCAGCCAATTGAATGCGCATGTTTTAATTGTTCGAAATACAGTAGCCATCGCTCCGCTCCCACGTATCACTGACTTATGCTTAAGAGCGGGACAAGCAGGCAAGTACAGTAGGGTGGCCTGCTATTTCCACCAAACACTGCTTGCTTATTGTAATGCCATGTCATTCAAACACTGTCATAATAAGATGATGGCCATGACGTTATATACCCCCCGTAGCCACCCATCTCTCTGGCGTCGACGCAATAAACTCCTAGGTGTTAACTTGCAAACTCGGTTCACAGCATGTCCAACTCGCCTTGGCTCTGATCTCGTCAATGATTTGCTTGGGCAAGGGCAGAACTAGAGAGTAACTGTGAGCTTGGCAGATGAGAACCTTTCTTTGCTCTGGTCTGATTAAGGGGCTATGGAAAACCACTTTCAACACGAACAAATTGCAAATATATATTATTTTGTCACGATGATGCCAGCATGAAATGGGATGAACGCTGGATGACAGCAAGTCTTACCGTTTGTCGATATCCCAACTAAAAGAGCCAGGCGGTCCTTCAAGACCGGTAGATATTGATATGTCCTGTCCGTTTTCTATCTTATTCTCACCATACTATTGCTTAACAGAATGGGCCTAGTTATTCCTGTAGAGACAACTTCGATGTATATTGACCCATTCCTCATAGTCTCCCACCATATCTACTTCTTGCGCATGTTCTGAGACTGATACCGAACCCTTGATTGTTTTCTTGTCAGAAGCCAAGGGATCTAGTTGTTCGGTTGAATATACGAGAGCAGGGTAGAAAAGCTGTTCATTATAAAGACGGGCCACAGTAGAACTAAGTAGAAGTATCGACCGATTATACTTCTTCGTACGGGACAGAAAGTCAGACTCCCTACCAAGAGCCAATGATCCATCTCACATAATTCTTTTCCCTTGTCAAATTATCCCACATGCTCTGAAACTGAAACTGATTCGCTGGTTTGCCGTTTGAGAAGTCAAACGACTGAGGCTCTATGTAGAAACGTGGATGGGAAAAAGTAATGAAAATATAATATTCGATCGACATCAACTCTCAAGCACAAGTAAAGTGATAAGTTTGTAATATATTGACCTATTCGCAACGTTTCATTTGTCCAATTCTACTTGTCGCACATGTCTTGAACTGGAACAAAGCTGCTGGTTGTATTTCTATCAGAAGTTGAGAGGTCCGATTAGACGTGCGGGTGAGGGATAAGATTACTGATGTACAAGGAGACAAGATTGATTGAAGGGGTAGTAGACTTGTCGACCCATATTGTTTCTCATCATGAAGCAGGATACCACGCCACCTGTCAAGAGTAAGTGGAATATCTAAACTTATCGACGCGTTCTCTAATGCCCTTCCTACATATCTACATGCCGCACATGCGCTGATAACGTGGCTTAGCTGATGGTTTAGTTCTCTCAGAGGTTGAGAGGACCGAGTGTTCTAGACGGTGACACTTCATTGGTGTGGCCCTGTGCTATGTCACAGGCCGATTAGAAGATCTGACAGTACATCGAAGCCTCTAACTGAGTATCTGCCTCGAATTGCTGAGCATAACGCAATAGGGTTTGACTCATCACTCATACGATAGTGTGCATCAACTCGGAATAATTGAAAAGCAGGTCTGCCGACAGGATTTTATAGTTTGCTGTGCTAAAGAGGCGTTCAGAGTCGAGTGGTTTTAGCTAGGTCATATCACTGCCGCTGCTACCGCCACTGCTTTCTATAGAAAGTACAAAACTAGACATAGTTTGATAGAAGTATGGGTACTGGACCATCGACTTAAGCACTGATAACGAGTGAATGATGGAGGTAAAATTTGATGAGAGGGTGCTACAGATACCGGATGTTGTACAATAGTGTGGTAGCGTAATTTTATCGTTGCATTGCGGCTTGTTCTATTATCTCATAGACTCTTTCTCCCTATAAATCTAATACTGTCTACGCATACTTAGTGATAGGGATCATACTTCCGCATCGTTGGAGAACTGTATACGTATTTACGCGGCTTCATTTCTTTGCTGCGTCCATCTGCTCGAGTCTGATACTAACGGCGCGGCGATGAGCCTCCAATTGTTCTACCTTTGCCAGTTGCATTACAGCGCCGCTGACGTTCCTCAAACCTTGTTTGGTGAGGTGGGAGCTGGTGATATGTTTCGTGAATGAGGAGAGATTTACACCAGAGTACTGCTTCGCGTATCCACAGGTTGCTGCAGGGTTTCTACTTAGTATACGCATAAAGAAATGAAAAGGAAGGACTTACGTAGAGAGTGGTTAACACCAGCAGAGTAGTCTCCTACACTCTCCGGAGTCCACGGCCCAACAAAAATACTCCCAGCATTCTCCACCAAGGCTACCACGGCTTCCGCGTTCTCCACCTGTAGAATTAGATGCTCTGGCGCCCACTGGTTGCTCCAGAGCATTGCCTCTTTGATACCTTCAACTACCAGCGTAACCGAGTGCTCAATGGCTCCTCTCACAATGTCCATTCTCGGTAGGGCTTTAGCTTGGGTATGCAACTCATCCTCAATGGCTGCTAGCTGCTGCTCGTCGAGACTCACAGCGATCATGACGACCTGGGAGTCAACACCATGCTCGGCTTGACTTAGTAGGTCCGAAGCTACGAAAGCTGGATTAGCGGTCTTGTCTGCTATAACTAGCACCTCACTAGGTCCAGCGGGCATGTCAATGCTGACGCATGCTGTAGTGTCATTGGATACAAGCAATTTCCCCGCTGTGACGAATTGGTTTCCTGGACCAAGGATTTTGTCTACCTTGGTAACGCTCTCTGTACCATATGCCATAGCAGCAACGGCTTGGGCCCCACCTGCGAGGACTATGCTTTCTGCACCAACTTTGTGTGCTATATAGACAATCTCTGGGGTTATTGAGCCGTCACTTCGCGGAGGTGAAGCCATGACGATTTTCTTACAGCCTGCTACCATTGCAGGGACACCGAGCATCATGGCTGTTGATGGCAGAACAGCGGTCCCGCCCGGTACATAGAGTCCGACTCTTTCAATAGGGCGAGAGAAGCGAGAACAAACGACACCTGGCATGGTCTCCTTCTGTAATGGCTTTGCTTCGATCTGTGCCGCATGGAAGGACTCAATGTTCTTGAAGCTGACGTCAATCGCTTCGATGGTCTCTGGGGGTAACTGCATAAGGCTCTGAGGGAACGGCGCTCGTAGAACAGGCGTGTCCAAAGAAGTAGCTTTCTCGAATTTGTGGGTGTATTTCAAAAGGGCAGCGTCACCACCGTCTCGGACATCCTTGATTATTGGGCCAACGATATTCAGGATATCGTCAGTGGATCTTTGAGAAGGACGTTGAAGGACTTCTTTCAAGATTGCAGGATCGGTAGTGGATGTTTTGAACCTTCTCATCTGTATTTTGCCGTTCCTGGTTCCAGCATCGTCTTCCTTGCTTTTAGGTACCGACGCCGCTTCATTGACTGTCTCCGTCTTCTGAGCTTCAGTTTCGTCTCCTGACTTTGATTGAGTGGAGCTAGGCTGGGTGTGGTTTCCCTGAGTGCCATTTGGGTTCCCAGAAGAGCCATTACTGGAATCAGTTAAGCTAACCTTCTCAGCCCAGTATGGTTTGGCGTCGCCTTTTCTCCTCGTCGCCTTGGAGTGCTTCAAGTCAAGATTATTTTCGACGTCTTCCAGGCTTACTCCCTCGGCCAAGCACTTGGTCAATGCGAAGTAGAAAAGATCTGCAGCCTCTGCAGCAATTTCATCTCTAGTCGTTGCTTCACATAATTCGCTCGCCTCCTCCATGATTTTTGCTTGAAGCAACTTCGGGTTGCACAGTAGTTTCGCAGTGTAAGAGCCATTAGGAGCTGACAGTTTCCGCGTCTGCAACGTTCTCTCTAGGCGTGCTAGGCCGGTATATGGACCAAAGCAAGTCGAACTTTTTAGATGACAAAATCCTGCACTCTCGTCAGTATAGCAATTTCTATTTGTCCGCCTTTCCTTATGGATAATGGGAATTACCGTCGCCCTTTTGCCTCACCGTGAACTGCAGGGCGTCTGCATCACAGTCCCACCCAATGCTAATTAGATCTTGAGTATCACCACTCTCTGCGCCCTTGACCCATAACCCGTTTCTCGAACGACTATGGTAAACCCCACGTCCGGACTGCAAAGCTACCTCCACACTTTTCTCGTTACTGTAGACCAGTCCCAAGCAAACACCATGCTCATTAGTAACCACAGTAGGATATAGTCCGTCAGGTCGGTCGCTGTGAATAGCAGAGGTAATCAAGAGTTGTGCCGGCAGAAGGTGTGGATACTTTTGAGAATCGGTTGTGAGAGCTTCCGCAGGCACAATGGGTACATGGCCGTCTTTGACGGCTTTGATATAGTTGTCCAGGGTATTGTAGGCTAGGGTTACATATCGAGAAGGGTAACCCCCAGGGAGTTTAGCATACTCATGCATCATGTCGAGAAGCTGCCAATCATGCACATCATGAATTTGAATGCCCACAGGTTCATCTTTGACTGCAGTTTGAATGTCATTCTGTATCCCCTTCACTGTTTTTGCCGGGTCGCCAAGGCAAGCTGAATGATCAAAGGAGACAATGAGACGTCCCAAAATCTCCTTTTCAAGCAACCCGTCTTCGACAACTGCATTCAATTGCCACAGCTGCACAACGACCTTGGCGGCTCCACTGTCGAGTAAAGAAACAATGTCTGGTAGACTCTCTAGGGCGGTAACGTCGCAGTATGTAGTGAAATCGTTAAAATGCTTCTGTAAGAAAGACGTCGCTGCATCATAGTTTTGTGGGGTAACGGTAGTATGTACTCGATTCAAGTATGCTATAGTCTTCAAATCCAGACCCTGTGTTGATTGTAGAGTATCAAGGTCCACTGAGACTAGGAAATGCTCTGCCATATCAGGCAAAAATTCACTCAGCAGGACGGGGATTCACCAGCGTTTCTTCCACGAGTAATTAGGCATCAACTTGATTGGTGATATCATCAACTCACATCAACTCGCCGAAACGTCTAGGTATCAAACATTCATTGTTCGAGGCCAATAAATCTATTGATGTTCTGATTTTTCAAAACTAATAGAATAGTCATCTGAATCTGATGACAGGGATTCGCAAAATAGTTCTAGCCGAGCAGGCGGAAGGAAACATCCAGGTGTTCTTAATCTCACTTTCTTTCGCTTTCTCTCCACTACAACGCCAATATGGGCGAATCAAACTCTGATCACCAAGGTAACGTGCAACTATCTATCTCACTCCGAGATACTCTAGTGGACAATCAACTTTATCGATTGCTCAAGAGAGGATAATCACTGATTCTGGTTCGATTGCAAAGCAGGTGCAACAAGATCAATGGCAGAACATGGCCAGTCTCCTGGATCTGGCTACGAAACGCCCTACGGCCCAGAGAAGCATCGCTTGACCGAGGAAGAAAAGAAGGCTAATCACGTCCGATCGGAGAAAAAGCGCAGATTCAACGTGCGGAGTGGAATGATCGAGCTCTCACAAATGATTCCAGACGCCAAAAATGACTACAAGAGCGAAATCAAAATGCTTGGCGCGTACGCCAAGTACGTTGCGCAACTGACCGAGGAAAGGGAGATGCTGGTCCAGAAACTGGAAGCCAAGGGCATCACCGTGGAGGAACATCTAAAGAAGACCTGAGAGACAGGACAATCCTGCCTCCCTCTACTTCATCTACCAAGAAGCTCCAGTTACCGACCATGGCATGACCGGCCTGTAGAAGTCAAGAACCATTGTACGCCGGAAAATTCGCGTGGCCTTGCTTCTCGAATGACGATGTTTGGTACAAATAGTGCTCATTATGCCTAAGGTACGCTGAGTCTGCAACGGCCAGCACTTGGCAGATACATGGAACTGACCTATCGCAGATAGCCTTACGGTTCCCCACTAAGCTGGTTATGTGCGTGTACAACAACGTGAGCTTTGGGAATACCTTCTTTATACTGGTCGGCTTGGATACGTCTAGGCGCTAGCCACGACACTGAGATGGCGATAAGTTCATGGTAGCTGGGCCTGATCGACAATTTTAAGGGGATCCAGTTGCTTCTATCTAGTTGCAGACCGCAGTAAGAGCGCAGAGATTTTCGGAAATGCAGAGCTGGACTGTTTTCAATGGCGCGATTCAGAAGCGAACGACTCCACATTTATTAGAGCTGAATTCAAGATGCGCTCGAAGCTTTCTTCTCCCGAATCTATAGCAACTCGATTACCAGTTTGTTGGATTTGCATGTGTGCGCCTGGATGGGATCGCCAATAGCTACCATATTTTCGAGTCTGGGCTCCAATGTTCACATGGGCCAGCATAGACTAACAATCGACGAGATTCCCGAGTCACCTTTCATGGTAGCCATTTTCCATTCGGATAGCTCTGTGATTCATAGTAGAATCCCACTATTCTGAAAGCATTTATATTAGGAAGAAAGATACCTACCCAAGGCTTTTCGTACACTGATGGCCTCGCCAATACGGATGCACAGGACACCAAAGAATGCACACTGTCGAATAAGGCAAGCAGACCTCCTAGTCTAGTCCAGAAATTTAACACCAACCCCGTCAATGCAAACACAAGACAGAACGGGATGGTATCAGGCATTCATCACGCAGCCCGCTTGACTACCACTTGGCTCCCAATCACCGTCAACTCGAAAAGACTAAAAAGCCCTAGTCCTCGTCAATATCCCGATGCCTTGCCAACGCCAACCTCTTGAATTCTGCTGGGTTCGAATCCCACAGCTCCGCTGCCTGTCCATTTAGTGGACTCGCACTTTACCAATTTAGGTCAGTTGCCATCGCAGGACGTTAAAAGAGAACGTACTTGTTCGGCTCCCCCAGCAAACTCTGCAAACTCAACAGCACGCTCTGCACATTGTATACCGCACTCCATTTGTCCTTCAGAATATCTAGACAGATTCTTCCCGAGAAGTCAACGTTTGGATGATAGATCGGTGTCTTGAACAGCACGGTCGGAGCAGAGTAGGGGTAAGTCGTCGGAAACGAGAAGGAGAGTTTGAAGAATAGACCAGCGTAAGGGGTCTCTGCAGGACCGGAGATGGTAGCGGTCCAGGCCAGCAAGTTATTAGGGTTGTCAGGGAAGGCGGAGATACCAGGGGTAGTGGAGAGCATGAGCTGCATGAGCTCGGTTTGCAAGCTGTCAGAAGGTGTTAGTGGGCGATACTGCGAGAGAAGGGGATCACCAGGGGACACTCTACCGCTTGGTGACGCTTTGAGTGTCTTGTCGACGGGAAGTTGAGGAGAGTTTGGCAGTTTCGTGCATGGTTGGGACGTCTGGGGCGGAGTTCTGGGTGTCTTCCATATTGTACTCCATACTTGATCGGGAGAAGAAGTTGAAGATTGGGGGTGTTGGGGGGTATGAATAAGAGGATTTATGGTAATCCTTTTGAAGCGATTCTCTAATGGTATTAATGCGGTGTGAGTAGAATCCTCAGGTGTGTTCCAGCAGAACTGGGAGTTGAAGGTTTTGCAGTGAAGTAGGTGTAAAGTACTCATATGGGTTCCTTCATATCCTCTTTGTTTACACGGCGCCGCGGCAACGCCAGGGTTAGCCGCTTGAGGACTAGCCCACATATAATCATGATCCCGGTCCATCGACACACTGGATGTTTTTGCATGCAACTCTGAAACCAGGGCGTGTTGAGCACGCGATCAGTAGGCATCCGACGTGTAGAACGATTGTGATAGGGCTTTTGGAGCACAGGAGATGGCTTGGAGACAAACACTCGACGCGAACGATGAAGGTTAGAAAACAAAACAAATTATGATAGCACATTCGCAACTTGCGCCGCTGCCCAGCGAGCTCCCTTTTCGGATTGTCTCGAAAACGATTGGCCAAGGAGCTTACGCATGGTCAGATGTGAATCTTGATTGCTAATATGGAGCACTGACTTTGAGACGCAGCATAAAGAAAGCAGCACCACTCAACGCCCCCAAACCTATCTTCGCCGTTAAATTCATCCACAAGGAATTTGCTGTTCGCCATGGCCATCTCACGCCCAAACAACTCCAGCTAGAAATCACCCTTCATCACCGTCTTGAACATCACGCCAACATTATACAGTTCTTTAGCACAGGTGAAGATCTGACATGGAGATGGATAGCCATGGAGCTCGCCGAGGGGGGAGATCTCTTTGACAAAATCGAATCGGATGTTGGAATCGGCCAAGACGTTGCGCATTTTTATTTTACGCAGCTAGTCAGCGCTGTGAGCTATATGCACTTTAAAGGCGTTGGGCATCGGGATATCAAGCCCGAGAATATCCTACTATCTGCCGAGGGGAACCTGAAGATAGCAGATTTCGGTCTGGCAACACTTTTCGAATACAATGGGGTGAAAAAGCTGTGTAAAACGAGTTGTGGAAGCCCACCGTACACGGCACCGGAAGTGGTGACTTGTGATACTCGAGTGGCTCAGAAGCAGGGTGGAGGCTACTACGGTGATTTCGTCGATATCTGGTCCTGTGGTGTGGTTCTCTTCGTTCTGCTGGTAGGCAATACGCCTTGGGATGAGCCTTTGGATCGAAGCTATGAGTTCAATGAGTATGTAAAGACAAACGGCCGACCAGACGATGAGCTATGGCACAACTTGCCTACGGAGACCTTATCCCTACTCCGGGGCATGATGCGGGTCAACCCTCAAGAACGCTTCTCTCTCGCAGATGTTCGCCGCCATCCATGGTTTACGAGGAAAAATCAATATCTTAGTCCGGAAGGCAAGCTCGAGAACCCCATTGCATTAGCAACGCAAATGTTCGAAAGCATGAAAATAGACTTCTCCCAAGATCCGATGGCCTCACAGCGTAGCCATCGCTCGGCCGATCTCATGGACATTGACAGCCAAGATTGGAAAGCGAATGTTGCATCCACGCAGCCAGAAACACCCTCAAACGACATTGAATTCGACTGGGAAAGACCTCCCGGCGTAGTCACCAATGTCGGCGTCTCTGCAAGCCAACCAGTAGCTCCGTCGCTCTTGCGTAGCGGCAGCTGGGATGAGCGATTAGCAGAGGAGCCGTCCATGTCTCAATTTTCTGTCACTCCATCAGTACCCCTTAGCAGGACACAGTTTGCTCGCCAATTCCGAGATATCGTTCCCTCCCACTCCCTCACACGGTTCTTCTCCCACTGGCCTCTCGCAACCCTTTACGAGGCCATTTCCGAAGCATTGCATCGCCTTGGCATACCCGCTCCCGCATTGCCACGGTCCGAAAGCGAAGCCACTGATGGGGTGACATGGATCAAGCTTCGAACTTCGGACACTAGGAATTGTCCTCTGAATGGTGATATCGTGGTTGAACGATTGCCCGGATTCGATGACAATATGTTTGAAGTCAACTTTGTCAAAGCGAAAGGGGATCCCGTGGAGTGGAGACGCCTGTTTAAGAAGGTTGTGGTGCTGTGTAAGGATGCTGTGTTCAAGCCAGAGGGCTAAGACTGTAAGACCAACCACAAATTTAATCACACCACTTGCCTCAGGAATGAGTGTAAACGCAAGGGCTCGAAAATTGGCTCTGCGAGCATTCACTGCAACAGTGCGCATGTCCTTCGAAGCAGCTGAGCCAGTGCTGCTCACGATCTCGTCCGGTGTAGTGCTAGCGCACAGACAACGCTGATGGCGGCCTTAGAATTTTAGCTATAATAGCTGGAAAGGCGCGTTGAAGTTTTTTGTTGATGGCTTGGAAGAAATCGAGGGGAAGGGTATCAAAAGGCGTGTGCAACTGGGCTAGAAGCATAGCATTGTAGACTTTTAGTAGTTTGGATTCCAGTAAGAAATACCCAATGGATTATGTCCTCGGTGCTTGATTGGCACTGACCCACACGATCATAAATCACTGCCCACTCCTACGATCATATAGGCACTTGCACTGCATTAGACTGCTCTCAAATGACTTTGATTTCCGAAGCCATCTCCCGTCACTTGAAGAACAATATCCACATCCACGTAGCCAACATGCTAAAACCCGCCCCCTGTCACTTTTGCCATCGTAAAAAAATCAGATCCCATGCTATGCTACAAACTCCGTAGAATTCCCCCGTAACACATCAAGCATCCTCCACCACGACCGTTGTCAAGCCCTTTGGGTTGGCGACATTGACCGCCTGCACGTAGCTGTAGAGCTTCTCTTTGGCGCCTTCCTCGTCGTTGCGCTTTCGGGAGACGCGGACGCGGAGTTTGCGGGGGACACCTTTGATGCCTTGGTCCCAGACTTTCTTGTTGAGCTGTGGGTCGAGACGGACGTCTTTGGTGTTCTGATGGGGCGGTGGGTGGTTAGTCGGGTGAGATTGTGGGGGAGAGGGTGGAGATTTGATTGGTGAAAATTGAGGTGAAGTGAGGTGAGGTGGGGTGTTGAGGTGTTAGGGCGGTGATCGCGACATCGACGAGCTCGTATGCCCATGAAAGAATGACAGAGCGAAGCACTCACCATGGCTTTCGTAGCAAACTCCCTGATCGCCTTGATTGCCGTCGGCGCCTGCTTCTTGAAGGCCGTCCCGTGGATCTGCCTCGAGAAAATAAATCAGTCTTCCGCTCCATACCTTCACCCACAGAAACAGGGCAAAGGTCATAGCATGAACTTCATAAAACTAGTTCGTAATGCTCGAGGTATAAGGGTACCGTACGCGCTTGTGGAGGTTGATCGTGTACTCGCGCGAGACCACGTCGGAAATGGCAGAGCGAGTGGTGGTTTTTTTTGGGTTCTTGCCCGGGGTGGTCTTGGGGGTGGTCTTTGGAGTGGGCATCTTTGCTGATGCCGTAGCTTGGTCTACGAGGTGGTTTGTTAGCACAGCACATGAGCAGTGGAAGAGGAGGGGAATGACATACGTTGTCGTTGTTGTTGGTGATGGGAAGTTTCACGTTTAGTTCTTTGGTAGTTATGCTTGGTGCGTCCCATTGTGATACTCGCTTCGCCCTGTAGGGCGTGTGTGCTGGTTACGGAGGAAGGCAGAAGGTTTGTCCGAAGGTTCGATATTCGCCTAAGGTGCCCCTAGCATGTGTGTTGTGCACTAGCGCGACTGACTTATCGGATATGTTTTAAGTGGCAGGCAGCTCTACTGGTACAGCCAAACGGCAATTATCTACGACAAACAATCATCTTCTTTCGACAGATGCAGATGGTCACTCGGTCTCATTGAAATGTAGGAACAGAGGTAGACGCAGGGTCATGTTCAATACCGAAGCATGTACTTACTATAAGCAGTTCGGAAGGCGACATGTTCAAGCAAATAACTAGTGCATTCCCTTCTCGAAAGAACATTCTTGTTATTTCTCACGTGGTCTCAGAATATACACTAGGAGAACATCTGGAAGAAACGCTGTAGGGGTCAAGAATCGCCACCTGTCATACTTTAAGACGTTCGGATGCACAATCAATTTCTCCCTCCCTCTCAGAGGGATATTATTGTCAAAATGTTTTTTCTTCAGAGTATGTATGATTAGCAGAACTGGAAAAGCGACTATAGAGCACGAAGACTGTCGCATGTATGACATTAACATGTTCAAGTAAACAACCAGTCCTTTTCCCTTCACGAAAGTGCTTGCTTAATATTTCCAATCCAATCTCAGAGTATACTCTACAATCAGAACTGGAAAGTGACTACAGGGCTCTAGAACAGTCATCTATCTTACTTCGGGACGCTCAGACGAACAAACAGTCTCTTCTCATGCTCGAAAGAATATAATAGCTATTGCTCCCTCAATCTTATGCTTCATATTACAAGCAAGATTGGAAGAATGACTGTAGGGCACAAGTACAGCCATTCATACCACTCTGAAACATCCAGATGAAGCACTAGTCTCTTTCCCTTTCGGATTGTAACATAGTAGCTACCTCACGCTCAATATTAATGTATACATCACAACCAGCATTGGAAGCAGAGCTGTATCGCTTAAGGAGAGTTATTTGTTTGACATCGAGCTATTCATGTGAAAAACCAATTTATTCATCTTTTCAGCAGTATGTAGTTGCCTAAAATCGAAAACACAGGCTGCAAGCAAGACTGGGAAGATGAAAACAGGGAATGCGAGAATTCACGTATGCCATTTCGAGGCATCTAGATGGAAAGTCAGTCCTATCGAGTTTGTGAAAAGATATTCAACAATTCAGTCTAATTGTAGCACATATGCGAAAATGGTAGGTGGAAGAAATACGGTAGAGAATGTGTTAATCTGGGAAAATATTGCCGCGTGTATTGGTAGCCTGGGGGTCTGTGTAGGCTTGTCGACGTAGACCCTCATATCCTGGAGTAATGGCTTTGTATTTGTTCTAAACCTCTCACTAAAGACTTTAATCTTTCTAGTTCAGACCCGTCAACAACGTTTCATGTAGAACATAAGTAACCGAAGTCATCGCCTCCCTTTCAACCAAACTCTCTCTTTCTCCATGCTCTAAGCACCCGCTTTAGTCGGTGTAAAGTACGCCGCCTGATCTGTAACCAACAACCCTGCAATACTCGCACTCGTCAAAGTACTCAACGCACCCGAAATCAGTGCCGAGACCGCCAGTCTGCTCACGTCACCGCTGCGCCCAGGGGCGATTTGGGAGAGCACGCCAATCTGTGTACCGAGGGAACCAATGTTGGCAAAGCCGCAGAGGGCGTAGGTGGCGATGAGGCGAGAGCGGGGGGAGAGATCGGCGTAGGCGGGGTCGGTTTGGAGAGCGGTGTACGCGACGAATTCGTTCTGTAACAGGATTAAATAAGGTAAAAAGGTTGATTAGGGAGGTGATATGTGGAGCTTACGGCGATGAGTTTCGTGCCAATCAACTGGCCAACGAGAAGGAGATCGCCGTTACGAGGAACACCGAGGAGAAAGGCTATGGGGTAGCAAATGTACCCAACAATGAGCTCGACGGTGAGAGGAGGATCATTGATGTTGAGGTATCGGCCCCACCAGGTCAAGAGGCCGTTTAGGAGGCCTAGAAGACTGATAATGCAAAGGAGTGTGGCTAGAATCATGCCTGCGATCTTGAGCCCAAGCCAAGCACCGTTGGCGAAGGCATGTAGGGAATTGGCGGCCTTGTGTTCGTCGTCGTCAGGAATGACGCAACGGCCAGACGTCAGCGTCTCCTCTGTTTCGGGGTAGCGCAGCTTGCTGATTGCAAGACTTGCAGGAATGCTCATAATGCAGGAGGATATCAAGGCTTGCCCGTTGACGCCCAAGGAGATGTAGGCTATCAAGACACTCCCTGCAATAGTGGCAAAGCCAGAGCACATGATCTGGTGTAGCTCTGCTTGGGTGAGATGTGCAACGAAGGGTTTGATCAAGATGGCTGATTCTCCCTGTCCAATAAATGGCGATGCAGCGGCTACGACAGCCTCTGCTCCGGAGACACGCATGGACCAGAAGAAGAATGTCGCAAACTTTCCAATGAACCATTGCAGTGTACCCCAGTAATATAGGAGCTGAATCAGGGCCACGAAGAATACGACCGCTGGCAAGACACCAACCAGGAACCATCCAAGTGCGGGCACGGTTTTATCGGTAAGGAAAGTTGTTCCTTGGTTTGCAAAGCCCAGTAAATCCGTAGCAAGCTCTGAGACGAAGGCGAATATATTGACTATACGAATGTTCAGTAAGAGTGCACGATGCTATAACAGGAGAACTTACATCCCACACTAGTTCTCAGGACGAAAAGAGCTACGATGAACTGTACAAACATGCCTACGATGACGGTACGCCAGATCACCATCTTCCTGTTCCTGGAAGTTCCCCACATTACAAAGATAATCACCGCGAGCCCAAAAAGACTGACAGCACGGTTGGCACGTGTGTTATCTTGGCTTTCAGGACTCGCAAAACCCCCAATTAGGATCACGGCAACGACCAGGGCCGCTCCAGCAGGGACCTGGAGCTTCTCGGGTATCAAGGCAGCAATTCTTACACCTGTGTTGTTCCAGAGGAAGTGCATTGGCTTAACCACAATACTGATAGGTACATAGAAGGTAAGGAGTCGAATAGTGATGGCGAGATATAGAAGGAAGGGTTTGAGCCAGCCAGTGCTCGAGCTCAGCTTGTCTTTACGACCATGGAGCACAAGGCCTGCAATCCACCAGCTTTAACGGCGTCAGCTTATATCTTCGAAACATTAGGTTCGGTTCTTCCATGTTCATGAGGGGACTTAGAAGTAGAGCACAAAGCTTTTGAGAGTCCAAAAAGGTCTTACAAAAGCGCCTATTTAGCTACTTTGCCACAGAGAAAGAAGATGCATGAGATCAAGAGCACACTACTGACCCAGTGAAGAACAGCCATATAAACATGTGGAAGAAGATTCGAAATTTGGCGTAGAATGTCGAGAGAGTGTGAGTCTGAGGATCTTCTTCGGAGCGTATTGGGCTCAGTGCACCCTTTTCGGGATCCACAGTCTCTGTGGCCATCTTTATTTCATTCCCAAGATGCCTTCGGTGTAGATCATGATCTTGCGGGTCTTGATGTGGGATTGTGCTTTTCTCAAAAGTTGTTCCTTGGGAATAAACCACGTCATCTTGTCGGCCTTGCTCGGCATGAGTACTGTGATGTAGATGGCCATGGTTGTGCTCGTGGGATGTATTCAGCGCAGGGTCGTTGTTCGGAACGACATGCTGCTGCGCAGACGCATTGTGCTCGTGCTCGTGCGGGGCTTCCACAGTGGCGTCGCGGTACTCTGGCGCAGACATTTTGGAAGAATGGCGCAATTGAAAGGAAGACGAAAGGCACACCCTAGGAGGGTGGTGAGTTTGGGGATTGTTATGGAGATCAATCCAACGGAGTTGGACTGCGAGCAAGATCTTTTAAGTGTCAATTTCTGGTCGCATGCCTTCCTCGCTTGAAGCCGGCGATTCATTGCCAGATTCATCCATGGTCCTGCCATCATAGGCCGAGGAGCGTCCGACCAAGCGTTTCATTGGTTGACACGGAGGGGAACCGTTAGACTGATAAGTGTTATGCTTATCACTTTATCAGTAGTATTCCGTGGTTCTGGAACTTCTAGAAGGCTTGGCCACCCCTTCGAGAATAACCGTGGATCGGAAACTCCTAATCTGGAGCAACTGTCGTCAACATTGGGTGGAAGTAATTATGAGAGGCTGTTTACGAACTGGCGTATGTAAGGTATGGTTGTCGTGATAAAGGTACCTTAGGTATGACAGATACAATAATATACTGTATTAGTGAGTCCGTCACCAAACCTTTCACTTGATAATACAGTGGGGAAGTTCCCCATTGCGCAATCGGTTCCGTTTGTCGGATGGGGCGTAGCGTACTAGTAACCATACCTACTTGTAGTAAAGCCAACACTTGCTAACCAAATCTTTGTGACAGCCAGATTAGGGCAGACCCTGAACTGGCAATACAACAAGGCTACCTTATCCCCTGTTAGGCTGACTACTGTGTACTGCATCAGTCTGCTACTTTACACCGTCTACCTGTTAATATTAGTATTATCGTTACATTATGGATATCAGGCAGACTTGCGCCCAGGCGCTACTCCACAAAGCTAACACGATCGTATCAGGAATGTGGTAGTCAGAGCAGGATCCTATTACGAAGTCCTTACTTATAGACTATATCCTCTCACCAGAAATCTTATAGACTTGATAACAGCATCTAGCTTGTGATGGCTTCCGATCCCGTGTCTGACTCTGAGATATCGGAGTGGGAGATAGAGGAAGGCCTCCCACAATTTGGAGATCAATTCATTCAGCAATACCTGCAAGGCCGTGAAGCGCTCATCGAGCAAGAGAAAGCCCAGCGGAGTGACTATGCATTCCGCCAGACTCTTAACCCCCTCGCTGTGGAGGCGTGTGCCATTGTCTCACGCATAAGATCAGAAGAACAGCGTACGGTCTGGACAGGAACATTCGAGGACGAGTTGGCTCAGCGAAAAGGCATCGATCTGTATCCCGGGATGATGTTTGCCCTTGCAAAGACACGGATGGAAAAAACGAAGTCGTGGCAGATTATAAGCAAGATGCCCAAAGGCGCACTTTTGCATGCCCATTTTGATGCTATGATTGATGCTGACTGGCTAATTGACCAAATCCTCGTGACGGAAGGAATGGCTATGGTGGCTGATCGAGGACTCTCCAGTGCCAAGGCAAGAGAGAATGTTTTTATATCATTTCAGTACTCAAGAACGATTTCCGAGCACGTTACGTCTATTTGGACTGAACCGTACCAACCCAAACAGCTGGTGTCTGTGCAGACTGCCGCAGAAAATTTCCCAGAGGGTGGAAGAGAAGGCTTTCGAACGTGGCTGGAGAACCGCTGTACTATTACGCAAGAAGAATCGCTGAACCATCATCACGGAGTCGATGCAATTTGGAAGAAGTTCCAGAGCACTTTCCCAGTACTTGGCTCTATGATATTTTACGAGCCTATTTTCCGTGCTTCTGTCCAACGTCTGCTACACCAACTCCTCGAAGATGGTCTACGGTGGGCGGATTTTCGAATTGCATTCGTGTTCAAGTATAGACGAGAGAACCACGATGAGCCGGAGCACACTTATGATGAGTTCTTCAATGTCTTCCGCGAGGAGGTCAAGAAGTTTCAGGCCACAGAGGAAGGAAAGCGGTTCTGGGGATGCCGCTTCATCTGGACGACACTAAGAATGCTAGGAAAAAAGGATATTGTTGAAAGCATGAAACAGTGTATCTCGATGAAACGCGCTCATCCAGATCTGATTGCTGGTTTTGACCTTGTGGGGCAGGAAGACATGGGACGGCCGCTCGCAGATCTGACACCCGAGCTGTTCTGGTTTCGCAAGCGATGTGTTGAAAATCAAGTAGATATCCCTTTCTTTTTCCATGCTGGCGAATGTTTGGGAGACGGCGATGAAACGGATGAAAATCTTTTCGATGCGATACTTCTTGGAACCCGCCGAATAGGGCATGGTTTCTCGCTTTACAAGCACCCGTTGTTGATGGAGATGGTGAAGCAGAAGAAGATCTTGATAGAGTCATGCCCAATCTCGAACGAAGTCTTGCGTTTGACAAGCTCCATCAAATCTCATCCTTTGCCATCTCTCCTGGCAAAAGGAGTTACAGTGTCTCTATGCAACGATGATCCTGTGGTTCTAGGACATGGAAAGAATGGTCTGACGCATGATTTCTGGCAGGCGCTGCAGGGTTGGGAGAATCTTGGTCTGGAGGGCCTCGGGTCTCTTGCGGAGAACAGCGTACGATATGCTGCCTACTCGCCGGACCAAACAACCAAAGAATGGAACAAAGACATTAGAGATGGGGTTGTCGGCAACGGAATTCGAGCTTCAAGGTTGAGGGAATGGGCGACGGAATGGAACACATATTGTGAGTGGATTGTCATGGAGTATGCTGCAGACTACGGCAGTGATGGAAAGAATTGAAGATGAAACACCATGACCTTACTTTCGAAGAATTACGGGGCCGTAATGAAATCACATTGGCGTTGAGGTTAACGTACGCTGTGGAAATCTCGACATTAGTCTATCGATAGGCGAAGATGAGGATACTTGTTTTGTGGGACTTTTTTAGCGAAGCAGAAAGCACGTAAGGAAAAGGCGGTGTCATGGCATGGTTTAGCAAATGGCCAGAAGGCGCCTCGAGGATGTCTCGCCCAAGGATCTCGAAGCTGAATGTGTCACTGATAGCATATTTCAAGGCGGAAACGGAGTTGCAAAAGGTTTCGATGTGCAAAAGGGGAAGCCAATTCCATCTATGACCGAGCAGTTGCCTCAGGAGGCTCAGACGTGTCACACTAACCCCGTTAAACTGAGCAGTAGAGATGTAGGGCTGATGACTAATTGATTGTTCATAAAAATTGTACATACAAGCACAGCTTGCACAAGGCGACTTTAGCGCCATGCATGCGATAAGGTTCACGGTTGCGTTATCACCTCTGACACCTTAAAGCGTCATGTGTTGCTGAGCTGGTCTTGCGAGTCTGAAAATTTGCCATCTCAAGGATGGCTACATGCTGGTCGACTCCTAAAACCGTTCACTGGGATGCTGTTGGTAGTGGGATTAGAATATCCCCGCCCTCATTGTCTGCCCCAACAAAAACCAATTTTCAGGACATCTCTTCATGGAAGTGGATCCTTTGAGCTTGGAGTGCCCACAAATATGATACTACGATAGCTCTGTCAAGGCTCCCTGTTCCCAATATAACCATCATGTCTTACTTCTTGCCCTCGTTTTTCCAAAAGCGAATCCTACGATATGCCCTTTCCAGACTAGAGTTGATAGAGACAGATGACCTGGACCTTGGGAAGCTGGACATAACGTGGGGAAAGAGGAGTACAGTTGAGCTACGAGAGCTTGGTATCCGCTTAAAGGTACGAATACAATATACCGAGTGGATTATAAAGATGATGAAGGAACGCACGGGTAATCCCTGAGATAGATATAGCGACTAATTCGAGTTGTGTTTAGAAATTGTCATCTTTATTGAAGCTTCCTCTAAACCTGAGCCTCGAAAAGGCTAAGATATTGCTCCTGAGAATCACCGTTCCTGCGGATCTATACAAAAGTGGAATCTTGATCGAAATCGAAGGGGTAGAGATCCGACTACGTGCAGGCTCTGCGGAGACGGAGAAAAGAGAGAAAACAGGACTGAATACCAGAAATGCGAGGTTTTCGAAAGGAGTAAAGGCAGACCGATACAGGAGTACTCAATCACTGGTCCGTGACCCGGAGGGGCTACCGCAGCGTCCCTATCGGGATACTGACGAAGATGATGATAAGGAGCAGTCGAATCAAATACCAACAACCAATGACCTCGCGCAGTCTTTTCTACAAGCAGAGCCACCCTGGGAAAAAGCCGAACTGCAGGCCACCATCGCACATTCCCACCATCTAGAGCAATCTCATGCTTCAAGTGATTCTGGGGATGAAGTTTCGGGTCCGGGAGTTGGTGACCGGCTTTCTCTACCTGGCTTTTTAGCAGACTTCCTGAAAGGGGTGGTGGAGCGGGTCCAGCTCCGAGTCAAGAAAGTGGAGGTAGACGTGGTCCTGAACTTAGATCTTCCGTCAGAGATTTCAAATAGTAGCGACACTTTCAACAACTCTGAGGCCGTAACTGTGAGATTATTGATCGAAGAAGTAAACCTCGATGGCGTAACGAATGAGTATTCCACATCTGGCGACACTAAACCCCAGGAAAACACTAAATCAGCCATCGATGGTGCTCTTCCTTCAACAAGAAATAGAGTGACGAGGCGAGTCTCTCTGCAGAACGTCCACGGAATTTTATTGTCTGATGCTTCCCTATTTGCCAATGTTTCACGCTTTGTTGCGCCGTCCTCTCCGGAAGCTACCCAAACAAGCGCTTTTGGGAAACCCAACAGAAGGTCAGAGGCGTCTACAGCTCATTGGCGCCACTCCTTTTCGAGTAATGATACGGGACACCAGGCAACCTCTGAAACTGGTGCTGCTCGTGCGGCTGAAACCCCCTCGGTACTCGAAAATTCCATGGCCACTAGTGATGGTGAGATGTTCACCGATGCACGGTTCGAAGACGGACTTGAAGAACTGATATCGCCTAATGATGCACGCTATCATCATACCATACATGAGCATGATAGCGTTCTTACGGATTCCTTCTATTCATATAGAAGTGGCAGTCAATATGGGCATGAGAACATTATGGATTCCGAAATTCTGCCTCCATCATTACGCTACAGGCAAGTCTCTCAGTCCATGGCATCTTCATCTGTATCCGAAGAGCGGATAGAAACGCAACGTCCTCGCTTGCGCACACCTTCTGCTAGGCATAATCAGCTCTCAAGTCCACAATCTTCTACGCATAGTAGCCTTGAAAGTCAACTAACCGCGGAATCCGTACGGAACGGTCAGCCAGATATCTCGGCTCGCAAGCATGATCTTATTCAATTCCCGGAGCAGGGTCGCCAAACATCAGCAGAGGATCTCACACAGTCGAAAATATTCAGTCACGAAGAAGCAGAGAGTATGTATATGAGTGCAATCAGCCATGCATCGTCTCGTAACAGCGGTAGGAGCAGAACCCTCCCTGGGGACTGGGACGATTCCAGCTCTGACGGAGAGGAAAAAGATACAATCCCTAGTCTCTCTCCTGAAGGCTCACCACAAGACCGTGACTACGTGCCACCTATACAAAGTGAGGACTCATGTTGTAAGCAGGAAGCTCAAGATTACCCTATAATCCATGATCATGAACTGCCTTTCACGCCAAAGCAGTCCCGTACTTCAACAGCATCCTTGTCGTCGTTGGAAACGACTTCTGCTGTCCGGCCCGAGGCAGTTCTCAATTCAACACTCCCGAATTATGCCTCATCTCAAAGATCCGAGGTCTCTTCAGCAAAGTCAGAGAACCCCTTGATCATTCTGAAGAGATTCATGTCTGTAGACTCTATTATCTTGGAGGTAGACCACGAGCAGCGTACTGCAACCACTGAGCCGGTGGATCTCGCCCCCTTTACGGGGAAAATACACGATCCTCCTCCATATATTCGAACGTCGTCTACCATACCTCCACTTAGTAATGATGAGATTGAAAAGATGTCTTGGCAAGACATTTCATTAGAAGTTGGCAATGTCGAGCTACAAAGCGATATGGGACTTACGAGATTGACAATCCTGATGATGCAACACATTACAGAGGTGTTCGGCTCTACGCCCACGAAGAAAAAGGATGTCGCACTTCCCAAGCCAAGTTCGAGGCCAATAAAGTTGAAAGTTCAGAACATAAGCTGGAAATTCGTTGACTCGGTTAAAGGCGTTACAGTCGCCGACTCTCGTGTCTCCCTTGCTGAAGTGGGAACAATGCCACTTACCACGGGTGCTGAGATTCTGCTTAAAGCGGTTGTAAAAGACCTAGGCTCCGTTTATCGTGCACAGGGGCCTTCTATGAGTTTCAAGCTGTCGATAAGAAAACTCTCTTTCGGGTACGATTCGAGCGATATCATATCGTTTGATTCTGGTTTGAAGATAAGAGAGTCCAGTCGTGATATACTTGCACCTATCGATAATGATATGGTCATCGTGTTCACGAACACACGTGGAAATTTAAAGTTTGAGTTCACAACGCTTCCTCTGCATATTTCGTTAGACTTGCGGCGGCTTGATGAAACATTCGGTTGGTTCGGCGGTTTCAGTAGTATGCTTGGTCTTGGTAGCTCAATGGTATCTACTGTGACGGTAGTGGACAAGTCGCGATCCCCACAACTTGGAAATGGTCGTCGAGGTGTTCATTTTGAAACGCCTGAGCAAACGAACTCGCGAGACAATCAGAGCGACCCGCAGCAGAAGATCACAGCGAGGCTGGGTGGGCTCGTCCTTGATCTCCACGGAACGAGTTCGTCGGTACGATTAGAAAGCACTGCGTTGAAGCTAGTTAGTCGAGCAGAAGGTCTAGGCGTACAGTTGGACAAGGTTAACTTCAGTGGGCCGTACATGAGATTGGCAGATGAAGTACCCTCGATCACCATCAAATTAGCGAACATCAGACTCGAGTACCTATCGACACCGAAGGAGGTCGATTTAGCTAGACTATTGAGCCTTTTATCCCCGTCAAAGGACAAGTATGAACATGATGACGATATCTTACTGGATACGCTTTTATGTCAACGACGCCAAGGGGGCGTCATTCGTGCCACAGTTGAGAGCTTTGACTGCCGTGTATCGGAGTTGCGCGACCTTGAGTCTTTCCCCGTGCTAGCAGAGGAGCTCAAGAAACTCTCGACAGTAACGAAGTACCTTCCCGAAGACGACCGGCCAGGCGTACTTACCCTAGGCTTGGTTCGCAATTCTCATATTGAAGTCTTCGTAAACAGCAGCTTTGGCACAACTATGTGTAATATCAAGAATGTGGAAGTAGCACATGTGACCTTACCCAACTTGACAGCGCTTGGCATTGCGAGTGTACAAGTTCATCGGAATCAGTCTGAAGAACTACTGGGAGAAGCACTTTCTGAAAACCTCGGGCACGAGCCTCCTGCGCCCATGATCATGGGCAGGTTCGTGGGTAATGAAATGGAGCCAACAATCAAGATCAAGCTCCACAACTTACGCGTTGAATATCATGTCTCGACTATCATGGCGATCATGGGGATGTCAGACACGATGACTGCTGAAGCTATTGTGGCTGATATTGCCAACTCTATTGCTACAGTCACAAATAGGCGAGAGCTTAGTGTATCTCCAGCCAAGACTTCGAGCCAAACGTCTTCAAGCAACGACAGATCTACCAGCAGCTCGAAGACTCTGCTATTTGACATTGGGATCCGAAATTCCGTTGTTGGGCTAAATCCACGGAGTTCATCAGCTAGAGGCCTCATTGTTCTGACGAATACTCAGCTTGTCGGTACCCTGCCTAAAGAGGATGAAGCTAGCGCTACACTAGAGGTAAGAAAAGCATCCCTTATGGTTATCGATGACGTCCAGAATATCGTCTGGTCCGACGATCCTATGAGCGACAGCTCGTCTGGTACTCAGTATAGCCAGGTTCGAGGCCTCTCTGACATTGGTTACGTCTCTGTTGGCTATGTTTCAGCAGCAAAAGCTGCCCTACAGGTCGTCAAGGCAGCGACAGAGGAAGGGCAATCTATTGATGTCGAATTCAGGGATGACCTCTTGGTGCTCGAAACATGTGCGGACTCGACCCAAACTTTACAGTTGATCATGAATGGGTTAAAACCACCAATGCCGCCGAGTGTAGAGCTAAAGTACCGGACAGAAGTCGTGCCGGTTCAAGATATGCTCGCTTCCTTGTCCGGCGATGCTTTTGTTACCGGAGAAGCCAGTGATGGGAATGATGATAACCACCCGTTAGGATTTGAAGAGGGCGATATGGTCGATGATGAGGTGCCACAAAACTTGGAGTTTGTGAGTAGCTTCTATAACCCAGATCCAGACGGTTTGTATGATGGTATTGCAGACAGTATGCTTGAAGAAGACCTTGAGACAATAGCAAGCCCGCCAGGTACTCGAGAGATTGGAGACAAGAGACTTCTTGAAAGCTTCCAGGAAAAGTGTCAGGTTGCCCCCGGAGGTGCACCACTCGATTTTAGGGACGATCATTTCGGAGCTAGCTCAACGGTTGGAGGTACAGCGCATAGATGGGACACCAAGCAAAACACATATGGCTTGACCAGCGACTTCAAAACCGCCGACAGTCCACTCAGAGTTCGTGTACGAGACGTGCATTTCATATGGAATTTATTTGACGGCTATGACTGGCAGCATACCAGAGACGTGATAAGTCAAGCCGTTGCAGATGTCCAGAGCAAAGCTACCGAGCGTCGCTCTAAAGCTGATCGGCGCAAGTCATTCGAAGCAGAGGAGGAGGAAGAATCCGTCATCGGCGACTTCCTCTTCAACTCCATCTACATTGGAATACCCGCCAACCGTGACCCTAAAGAATTGTCACGTCATGTGAATCGCAACCTGGATGATCTAATAAGCGAAGCGGAAAGCTATGCAACGTCATCAGCCTCAGGCTCGCCAAGTCGGCAGAGCCACATGCCACGTGCGAAGGGCAGAAGGTTACGATTAAGTCGCAGTAAGTATCACAAAATGACTTTCGAACTAAAGGGGGTCTCGGCAGATCTGGTCGTCTTCCCATCTGGTTTGGATGAGACTCAGAGCTCGTTGGACATTCGAATACAAGACCTTGAAATATTTGATCATGTGCCTACCTCGACGTGGAAGAAATTCGCAACTTACATGCACGACGCTGGAGAACGGGAGATCGGGACAAGCATGATTCATGTCGAGATCTTGAATGTAAAACCGGTGCCTACACTTGCAGCTTCGGAGATCATCCTGAAGGTTAGTTCGTAGGGACTAGAGTTGATCAAGCTAACCGATACCCAGGCCACTGTGCTGCCCCTGCGACTACACGTCGATCAAGATGCCCTAGATTTTATGACTCGATTCTTTGAGTTCAAAGACGACTCTGCCCAGATGCAAAGCTCGAAGTCGGAGGCGCCATTTTTCCAACGTGTTGAAGTCAACTCCGTGCGGTTGATGCTCGACTTCAAACCGAAAAGAGTTGATTATGCCGGTCTTCGCTCCGGCCACACCAACGAGTTTATGAATTTCTTTATCCTCGACCGAGCAGATATGATACTCCGACATGCCATCATCCATGGGGTCTCTGGATTCGACAGACTCGGGAAAATGCTCAACGACATCTGGATGCCAGACATTAAGCGCAATCAGCTTCCGGGGGTCCTTGCTGGATTAGCACCGGTGCGATCTCTGGTCACTGTTGGGGGTGGAGTTCGAGACCTCGTGGTTGTGCCAATACGAGAGTATAGGAAAGACGGGAGGGTGGTGCGCAGTCTACAAAAAGGCGCCCTGGCGTTTGCGAAGACTACTACGAGCGAATTGGTCAAGCTAGGAGCCAAATTGGCAATTGGAACCCAAACCGTGCTACAAGGCGCAGAAGGCTACCTCACCGAGCCTGCGCAACAGAAGTCAGACGTATCTGCCGGCTGGGAGGATACTGAGCTGGATGAGGACGAGAAGAAGCAAATCAGCCTCTATGCCGATCAGCCGGTCGGTGTGGTGCAAGGATTCCGAGGCGCTTATGCCAACCTCGAACGGGATCTCCTCACGGCCAGGGATGCTATTGTGGCCATGCCTGGAGAGGTCATGGACAGTGGAACGGCAGGCGGAGCGGCAAGGGCGGTGCTTCGAGGAGCGCCTACCATCATTCTGCGGCCGGCCATGGGAGTGACCAAGGCGGTCGGGCAGACGTTGATGGGAGCGACAAATAGTCTGGATCCGGGTAACAGAAGGAGGGTGGAAGACGTAAGTTTCGACCTTTCGTCAGCGCCAAGGCAATTCATCTAACGATCTACACAGAAATACAAGAAACACTAGATGCCAACGAGGTGATGACTTGCATTGTCCATAGTATTGGAGTTTGATATCGGATTGTATCATTGCATGCATAGCGAGGTTTGAGCATAATTGGTACTTGGTGAAAGGGGGGGGGGGTTGGTCTCATGGGGTTGTCAGTTGGCAGAATAGGTAATCATGGCTCAATCGATCGAAGCTAAAACCGGATGAGCTACCTACACCTTGATGTGGCGAGAAGCAACGAAATTGTCGTTGCGGGTTAGCTTTGCCTATTGTTTGATAGACCCTGGATATGATTAGGATACTCACATAAATACCTAGGTACCTTTGTAGTTCTTGGGAACTACCAGTGGTCACTTAACATGAGGACTTTGGCAATCTGATGCTCCGTTGGAGAAAATCTCCAAGCTATTCAATGGCTACCATCTACCTTACATATGTAGCAGTCCTCTCGGAGACGAGAAATCATCGGTCCAACCCGAGACTGTACTTCATCAACTCTTGGCTTGCAACAAGCCAATTCCGGCACATGACTTGTTTCCCCCCAAAGCTTCACTTAAGGTACTGGGACAAGTAGTGAGTAGTATAATTCTATGTCATTGATACTTTCCGTGAATTTTGTCTTCAGTTCACTCCAGAAGCAGTGAAAGGCCGTATAATCTCCCCCTTCCATATTGTTATTTCTTTTGCGAAGCATATCTCGCTTAAATTGCGAGTGAAGGAGAGAATGATCAATGACGTACGGAGTATGGTGGGGGCATTCTGCGATGTGCCCCTCCATGTTAGGGCTGAGAGACTACAAGAATTGATTGCTGTTTCTACTCTATTGTTCATCGCACGATGTGAATTCCCGAAGAGAGTGACGCTGTACTTCATAGTCACAGAGTGGGGGTTTAGGATATAGCTGAGTACCAAGTAAGGTCCATATGGGGTGTATAGGTCTTGGAGCACGAGTGTCGCACGATCGAGGGATGGGGCACATGACCAATAGAAGCATTGATAGAGTACTGGACTGGAATCCACACTACCTGATGCAAAACAACCACTGCACAATGCTATGCTATGCTGCTGGCCACATAGAAAGTCCTTGGGAGAGCGTCGCACCGGAAGGACAACAATATCTTTACTCTTCACAGCCTCAGGTAGAGCAGTCTTATCGTATGCTATTCACTCTGCCCTGGCACTCAATCCTATAGAAATGACTGGATCCGGTGCCTAAGGTATCTTTCCTTATCATTCCCAACATCTTGTCACGGTCGCATTCACGCCCCCCTGACGTTGAGTATCTGATACTGATACTGCCAGCAGGGGTTGACCCCTGTGATTGCGGGTGATTGCGTATCGTCGTCGGGGAGCCATGTCATCCGATTCGTGGACATTAGGGAGCCGCTTTCTCACGTAATCCTGCCCCTGCAATCGACCGTCAGCCACAACCTTCTTCCCACCACCAACGGTGTGTACCAGGTACACCGTTTGTTCCTTGTGCCTCGTCCTCCCACTTCAGACTCGAGTAGGAAGAACATGTTCTCGTTGTCGTCTTCGGCCGTGAGTGTATCGCCTGCCATTGTCACTGATGGTGACTGTGAAGGCCTGGAAGATGCTGCCTGCCTGCCTGCCTGCCTGCCTGCCTGCCTGCCTTGTCCTGTACACCCTCGGCCTCTGCGTCGTTCTTTCCCTGTATTCTGGTTTTGCTTCTCTCTACAGCAATGCGACTTGATACTACTTCTTCTTTTATCTGCTTCTTCCTCTTCTTCTTCCTCTTCTTCTTCCTCTTCTTCTTCTTCTTCTTCTTCTACTCTCAAACGTAGGGCCGGCATCAATGGGGGATGTCTGCCTCTGGCTGTTATCCTTCTATTCTCCTTAGTGCAGCAGAATCTGAATGTTACCACAATCCATTGAACGACGGAACGACGAGACGAGTAGACGACCAGACGGCAGAAAGGATCAGCAAAGATACCATCTGCTTTTGCCGTAAGTCTTTGAAACCCATACGCTGGTTAGGAGCTGCGTTTCATATAGGAAGCAAGACATTTGTAGCGGTCTAGGGGGAAAAGATAAGAAGCTCCTTGGCTGACAGCTTGTTCCAGTAGCATGTAAGAAGCCATCTTTAAGGAGTAAGTATGCATTGAACACCGTCATTGTCGGTACAATGTGTTAGGGAGTCAAAAGTGTCAAGCTTGCGCCTCTCCCAGGAAAAAAGCATGAGAGGAGAAGAGAAAGTAGTGTTATGCAGGAGCTCTAATAGCAACGGTAAATGGTCACCCGCTCCATCAAGACTGGAGTTTTCAAAGGGGGAGGGCGACTTGTTGGCGAACAGAGAACCTTCTTGTGCTTGATGGCTAGAAAGATAAGGAATTATGGACGGTGTATGCCCTAGTGAGGATGCCCGGAATAATGAGGATGGCTGGCAAACTCATCCACGCCCAACTTCATACCCTCCTAACTCGCCATCGCCAGCAACTCCACCCTTTCTGTTCAGAACTTCTTTGATTGTAAGAACCTCCTCTGACAGTCTGATATTGCAAGACTACCGTAAGATCCAACGACAAGAGTAAGCTCTAGGCAGTCTTGTGGCCGTGCTCAGACAGTCTTTGCAAAACAAGGCTAGTAACACTGACTTACACCAACCTCAACCACCTAACCTCCGATCGCCACCATCGCCATCAGCATTGCCGATGATTACTGTATCGCTAGTTTCCATCCAGGTACCTCCTCCATGCCAGCATCGTCAAGATCAGACTGCCCACAGGAAGAAGAAAACTGCAGTGATAGAGCATCGTCCTGGCTTGGTCGCGGTATCTGACCCAGCAGTTCACGATCAACCCCTTTTGCGACCGACCACAGCATCTCGGTCTGCATCAAACGTTGTAAGTACCCACCCACACTGTTAGACTCCCAGGTCAAGCAATCTTTCAATCGGTGATCCTGCACCCCTTTCTTCAACTGGATCAATATCTGATTTTCCTCAGTCCTCATCTGCCTTACCCGCATTTGCAATCAAACGCGTCGCGATCTCAACACCAGATTTTTTCCTCTGCTGAAGTAGTAACGCCACCAGTTACACCACTTGCTCTGAATGTGCTGCATGATCGTGGTGCTTCTTTCCAGATCTTGAATCCACATCGGTCTTTGCAGGTTTCTAGAAACTATACGCCTGGTTTAGAGCAACAGATCTATTCCAATCCATTCAGCACAGACTCGGAATTCTCTAAAATGTCGCCGATGCCAAAGCTTTTTAAGAGACCTCGTTCAAAGAGCGAGAAGTCTCTGAATCGTTCCACCACCTCTCGCTTGTCTGACATTCCTGTATCACCACCGATGTCTCCTACGGAAACCCTATCAATGATCCACCGGTCCCAGTCGGGAACTCCTGTCGTTGTCCCTGAGCTTCCTGCATCGTGGGGGCGTTTCTACCAAGCCGGAGAAGGAAATCCTCACTCGCCGCTCAGGAACACTTCTTCGATATTCAACAGCTCCAAAATACCTCCTGGACCACCTCCAATCGACGAAGCAGAGATCGGCGGAAAGTTCCCAAGTCTTTCAAACGGCCCTGGGATTGAACGTCGCGTGTTCATTGACCCAATCTACAAGCGGCCTCAATATCTTGGCCCACCAGCAGGACGACCGAACCACCGGCGGTCGATCTCCCTCGATAGGTACGAGCACCCGGTGCTAGAACCTCGACTCCGTACCGGGCCGCCGACATTCCTTGACGCCGCTTTGTACAACGGAGAAGGGTCTCAACAGCGGCCGATGGCCTTGGAGCAAAGCAATCCCCAAGATTTTCCTCAACTCTTCTATGAAGAGTTCAGACAAGACAAAAGCACCGTAAGAGGCGTACTAGAGGGTTACAGTGGGAAAAAAGCCCGTGTAGAGACCAAGGCTGTGGAAGGCGGTAAGGACGCCTTGCAAGATAGTAACGTAGAGATCGATCCAAGGCTTAGTCAATGGGCCTGGAGTCCTGCTGCTAGCATTTGCCTGCCGTCGAGTCCCACCAAGGAAGCCCCAAAAAAGGCTCACCCACTCTTCCCAAGTGAACCACCTACTGCGCCTCCAAGTACGCCTCTTCCACATTTACCAGTCGACCTTCCTGATAGTCAAGCCCGTCCATATCATCACAACTCACCGACAACCGAGAATTCACCTACTTCATATGGGAACACCCGTAATCTTTTGGCACTGTCCCCATCACCTCGAGATTTTACCAATGTCAGAACCGGCACCATGGGTCGCTTACCGGTCCCACCTGGGTCCTCAATATCAACTTCGATTGCTGACTCCATGCTTGACCGGCTTCTTGCGGATTCAGACTCGAACAATGGTTTAACCACTCCGCCTCGTCCACAGGGTCGGCTATCGTTTGAGCACCCAGAGACATCTGATCATGAGGCTATAGATCCTGGTCCTGGGACTAGCCAAAGCTCCTCCGTATTGAGTGCAGCACGTCCTGGAGGTCCCGGTATCATGCGTAGTGGAACACCACCTTTGTTGTTTGGCTCGCGGGCTATAGGTAGGGGAGATTCATCGGTGACAACACGTCAATCCTCCATCCAGATCAACCGTCGTCTAGCAATGGCGGCCAGATCAGTGGGCCTCCGAGGCGCCAGCCGATTAGAACAAGCTGTGAGCAGCGAGGAAGACGAGGAGGATTGGGAGACCGACGCTGATGGTCGTGGCTCCAGTCGTCGGAGACTGGGTGACGTAGAGGCCGCAGCTGGAGCTGGGAGCAGCCTCGCCGACTTTTCGGACTCCAGTAGCTTTATTTTCCCTAACCAGAACGCTACAGGTCCTCCAACTTACCGTCACCCAGCTCCTTTGCCATCGGCACATAGCCACCCGTTTGGAGGGCTACCTCCAGTGATTGGGTCTTCGGATAAATCAGACGTTAAAGGGAGCCGGAGCCCTCCACCGGTGCCTATGCGGTCACCGGCCAGGAAGATGGTGTCGTCGAATGTGAAGGTAAACGTGTCAAGACCGACGTTCACACACTTAGGCAACGAAGAATGGCAGACAGTGGACGGCGGCAGTGATGACGAAATGCAGTTACCCAATCGTAAAGGAAGCTTCGCGAAGGTGACAGTCTTGGGAGATCGTGGAAATCTGACTGGCACCCCACAGGGTACCGGCACCCGTGAGGTTGGAAGTAGTTTGGCAGACGAAAGTAGTCCCCTTGATGCGCTTGATGCACAGGCCGCGAAGGCCCAACACCGGAACACTATCGACTGTAGCTTGGACCCAGTTAGAGCAAACGCGCCTGGAAATTTCCAAGAGCTCATTAGTCAACACCCTATATTCAGAACTGATTTGGACGAAGAGTTGTCAGAGGACAATTTCGGCTCTGTTCCATCTGAAGATCTGTCACCCGAAATTCGCCGGCATCGACAGCAATTAATAAATAACTCACTTCTACCAAGACTTCCGACACCCCCATTCACTCAGCCAAAGCGTTTTTCAGTACCGAGCCACCTCTTGCAGTCATCAAGCTCAGGCAACATGGTGATGCTTACAAGATCACCACGATTGCGTCCTCAGGACGATGGTATGTCGGGTGACATACCAACCCCGTTCTCTCTCGACTATCAAGAGGCAACGGCTTCGAGACTCGTATTTGAGCAGCCCCGTCTTGTATCTATGGGCCCTTCTACACGGACTCGTGCCACCAGCCTACCCCGTCCAGAGGCGACGGCTTCGAGAATGGCGTCTGAGCAATCGCGTCTTTTCACTGATAGCGCTGCCTCATCCTCTGCACTCCATACTGGACGTGGGCGAACCCAGGATCGACCGGAACACCGCGCCAGAAGCCAACCCCGTCCGGAGACACGCAACGCCAACACTATGCCAGGAACCGCCAACGCAACGCCACAATCTGCAAATGCCATGCCACCACCCCCCCGCCCGCAGCAATGGACAGGGCCCTACGGCGACTTCATTCGAGAACATCGCGTCCCTGTCGAACATCCGAGGCGGCCAATTCCAGCTTGGCGTGCAGATGCACGTGCCGAGTCACTTCACTTACACCGTCTTCCTCGGCCGATTGGTCTTGACATGGACAGACGCGAAAAGGAGCTTTCACGTGTCTTCTTTGCTTTGTGCTGCCTGATCTTTCCTACATTGATCATCTACGGGCATGGCTACTTGGATGGAGCGATGCGTCAAGTTTCCAAAGGCGATTTCCAAGGTTTCCGTGCTCAGGAGAAGACAATTGCCATATTCCTTGGCTATGGACTGCTTTTCCCCCTAGCCCTTGGTCTTGCTCATGTCTTCTGGAAGTAGCTCGAACCTCACTTCTTTACATTGCAAGATATGGTCTCATACTTCCTGGCTGCATATCTGGCATCGAGCAGTATGCACAACAAACTCAGTAATGTGGACTCATGATTTGGCAACACACAAAAATATCGCAGATACGGTTACGCACTTTACCTTTCCATAACGAATTTTCCATATCGAAACATTTTAAGTTCCCTCGGGGAACATTACACTCAACTTACGACATATTACAATCATGGTCTGGCACAGCTTGCTGCCAGGCAAACAGCACTTTCTCAAGCACTTGTCGATGGCAAACTCACCCGGCTTTTGTGTGTTTGGGTTAATCTTGTGAGAGAAGAGGTCACCCTTACTGGATCATCGGCTACCGCTTCGTGTACTTGGGCATTGAATTCGGAATTCGTTCAGGAGGAGAATTATCCCTTGTTATCCTAGCACCTAGTGTTTTTTGTCACCGGCATTTTTCCCTTGAGAAGTCATATTTTCTTTTTCGAGCACCATTGCGGAGTACACTTTTTATAGCTCTTCACCAGCCTCTTGAAAATCCTTTGGGAGGACCTTGTCGCTTTCGATTAGCTCGCGTTTGTCATGCTGGCGGTGTACTTGGAAGTCTTGTACAAGAGGACCTTGTCATCCAAGAGCTACGATTATTCGCCGCGTTTTGCCATGTTTTCGGATGCTGTACCTTGGGAGTCTTGTACGAGAGGACCTTGTGCAGCTGATGGACTACGACTTACGCCGTCATTGTACTCTGCGCACGGTGGTTCTTCTATCACACGATCCGGGTATTACCCGTGTACAAACATATTTAACCATCATACCTCAGTCCACCGCAATTTAGCACTCAGACAGCCTGGACATGGATAAAATCAAAAGACGTTAGTCACCAATTGTTGGGTTGGAGCAGTGTGGGTGATGTGAGATGTGACTGAGTGAGAGATTTGCTTTTGATGTTGTGAAGTGCCAAGTGAGATTTCCACGATCAACCGTAGAGAGTGTAGTAGCAAAGAGCTTCACTGTAGGCCCTGAAACAGACCAAGAAGTGAAAATAGCCAACCCCCTTTTCTCCAGACTATAAGATAAAATCTTATACTGTATAACCCTCAACAACCCCCACCCACCCTTCGCAGCCATGCTTGAGTTGTTCTCACTACCTCTCAAATAACTGTAGTCCACGAATTACGGTCAACTAGGATCTCAACTGTGCCAGTCTACCCCGACTTGCAGCGCGTATAATAAACGGATGCAGCGTAAGCTCCCCCGAGATACAAGAACCAAAAAAGATCTAGTAAAAATAGTACCCAAATCCCCCAATGCCATCGCACCCTACCTACTACTTCCCACCCCTTTTGCCCTCTCTGCAACCATCCCAGTATTTACGCATCTTTGCATCTATCGTCTTGTATCGAGACTGGGGAAATTAGACGGATGGTTGTGTGATCGCAGAGCTATGTGACCCAAAGACGGGGGCGTGGGGGGGGGGGATAGGAAGAACATGCATGGAATCTCTTCCTCGCATCAGAACCCTCGCCCTCGCCCTTCCCAACCCTGAACACCCCCCAAAATCAACTTCTAGCTTCCAACAGACATCCCTTCCCATACTACTCTCATACAGGTGACGAATTACCTACCCCCCTTACTGTATCAGAGAAGAGAAGAGGGAGTGCGCGGGAGGGACGATGGGGAGGAGTGGGGGTGGTTGGTGGGTTGAATTGTGTGGATGGGGAAATGGGGGGGTTGGTGGGGGAAGGGAAGAAAAGAGGGAGGGGGGGGGGGTGGGGATGGGGTTGGGGGAGAGAGGTGTGAGGATGGGGGCGTGGATGGGGGCGTGGAGGGTGGGAGAAAGGGGGGGTGGGAGTGTTGAGGGAGATACTCGATTCTAGAGAAGAGAAATATTTTTCGATAACACCAACACACGAGAAACACAAAAACAGGAGGGGCGGTGCAGGGAAGGCAGAACCGGGAAAAGGGGGAACGAACGGTGGTCGAGAAAAGGGGGAAATGCGTAAAATGGAATTTTCGGAATCGAAGAAAGGGAGAGAGATTTTTTGCTTATGTATGTATGAATTGTTGTTTTTCGAGAGACAAAGGACGGGCGGGGCGATCCTTTTTGGTTTGCGCTAGGAATGTTGATATTTATGATACGGAGCGTGTTGGGAGTGAGATGATGGATCATAGATGGGGTGGGTTTTCCGATGATATGTACACACCTCATGACTGGTAAGCAGGCAGGCCTCTCTGGTGAAAGAGGGTTGGTTGAAGCTACGCCCGCAGTTTCCGATTTCATTACTAAATGCTATATGCCAAGGTAAGTATGCACTTGTACCGCTCCCTCCCTGACTTTCCTGGGAAGCCTCCGCCGTCTCGACCCTGGCGACTCGCAGTCCGGATCCCAAAGTATCCGCCCTTCACTCTTGTAATAACGACCCCAGCCACATACCTACCTACAACGACCCTGATGGCGTTGATGGCGGAGAAAAAGAGGGGGACGATCTAGAGGAAGACGGCGGTGGGATTTTCGAGGACTTGGGTTGTGGTGCCTGGGGTGGAGTTGTCTGGGGAGTGGATCAGTGCGGCGGTGGGCATTCCAAGTAGAGCGGGCGCGGTGGAAGAGGGAAGATGGACATGCCTGGCCGGGAGTTAGAAGAGGGTCGGTCGGATGTTTTTTGAGATGGCCGATGTAATTTGAATAGATGGGTCCTGTTAAGAGTGCGAGGTATCGTTAATTAATAGTTGTTGAGAATTAAGGATATGGAGATATGGTGCTCAGACGTGATGTCGAGCGAGAATGGACACAAACGAGATATTGGAATTTCGAAGCGCTGCTGATACCTTTTATTCTCTTTCTTGTTCGTTTGCGAGAATCAATCGTAGCTGCACGTAAGGGCTTGAGTGGATGATCTAATCTGCTATCGCGACTGCACACTCACTCGAAATCCGCTCCTTCGACGAAATCACCATCCTCATCGCCTTCGCCGTCCTCGGGCACGAATGGCACGAACCGAAAGTCGACGAAGCTTACCCCACCATCATCGTTTTCTATCATGAATTGCAAGCTCAGCACACCCTGCTCATCCCCCCTGATGCTCACCTTGCTTGCAATAGCCATTGCTCTACTGGCGCCCCTGATCAAGGAATATTTGTATGTATTGACCGTTCGCTTCGACACCTGGAAAGTCTCCAGTAATTGGGGATCATTACTGAACTCTACCGTTGCTGACCCAAGGGGACCGCTCGAAGATAGGGTAAAGTATGGTGCTGTTGGGGAAGCCACTATGGTGAGTCGTGTAGGTGACGTAGAAGAAAGTTCTGTGATCGCGTCGTGCAGCCAGCTTGCACGCATGATGATTTTCTGCGCTAGAGCGTCTCTTTGTAACGGAATTTCCTCTCGAAACTCTGGCTCATACGTGACCAGTTCACAGGTGGTCGTAACTCCAGCTTCTTCGAGAACGATACACAGTGGGTCGCCTATTGCGGCGTAGCTTAATCGGCACATACCAGTCATGCCAAGAGTCTGATTTTCAAAAGCTGTAGCGTGACCACTTCCAGAAAAAGAGCTGGGCATTCCTCCATAAGCTAAATCACGACTGGACCACCGATCCTTTATATCATTGATGCCAAATATCTGGAGCGTTTCAAGGAGCGACGAGAGGGATATCTCAAAAATAGGTGCTTCAATCTCTCCGTCTTCATCACCATCCTGTACCGGAGGATTGTACGTGAAAGTAGTGAATAGAGCCTTGTCCAGGAAGGCAAGACCTAAGCTCGCTTAGCTTGTAGCCTTTACTTAAGTGATATAGACTGACCTTGCATAACTTGAGACTCCTCAACCGTAAAGCGTAGCCCTTCTTTACTGATGCGTACTTGAGCTTTCGACGCAAAGCTGATACATCTAAGAAGCTGAAAAAGCTGGCGAGCCGAGCTTGACACGGCACTGAAAAGTAGAGTTTCACCCCCATTGGCTGATCCCATGTCTGCTTCCATGTTGCCAACGCAATCTCAATCCAACAATCCCCCGGGGGTTCACGACGAAATCCAAATGTCACACCACTAAGCCTTCAATGTGCACGCTGAGCTTCGGATGTTCGTGAGGCTCAATGACTTGCTACTGAAGCTTTATGGGTATCTATTGCAAACAGTGTACATCGCCAGCATATCGGAAACGCCTATATGATTCTTTAATATATGCTTCAGACGTAAACTCCCACAGCACAGATCATAAATACAGCTCCAAACCTGCATAGATTTAGAGCTTTGTAAGGTTTAGATTTCCAGGATGAACTTACCCAAATGCCAATGACGCAGGGACACCGAGGGTTATGATACTCTGGAACGACCGATCTTCGGGCACAATTAGCTGGGACCCGATGTTCTCCTCCTATGGTTCACGCACTCAATCCGAAAAGACCGGTCAATAGAAAAGCTGCTGGTTGTCAGCATATCCCTCTGGCCTTCCATACGTGGCTGATGAGATACCTGTGAGTAACAGGCTGAAGCCCACAACGAACTGCCTCTCTTTCGGGATTGCTGGATGAAAAGGGCTGCCAGCTGCTGCCTCCCAAACTTCATTCAAAGACATCGAGATCAGCGATAGACGTGTGACCAATGATCAATTGAAGAGACTAGGACTTGTAAAGCCGAAGATGCGCAAGTGAGACGTTGCGGAAACTGTGAATGAATGGGATGTTTGCTGATGGTGGTTACAGATCAATCTGGCTTCCGGAGACAAAGGCGCGCTCAGCTAGAAACAGGTAAGCGGAATTTTCCGTAGTTAGCCTTATCTCCGGGCTGGACCGTAAACCTTCCCCACGCGCTGACACGCTGCAGGAGTACGAGGAACCAATATGGCACCCATGATATTAGAGCGTACGTCTAGGATTCTGGTATAGCAGATCTTACACTAACCATCGGACAGATAGCAAGCGAAAGGCGGTTGAACAGCCGGACGATAAATCCAATGCGAAGCGCATCAAGAACTCTCATTCACATTCTCTTACGCCAGAAGATGACAAGACGATTGCCCTAGTCGTCGTACCCTTCCCTGAAAAGGTAGGTTCTAAGCTGCGTTGGAACATCCAGATTCAGCAGCGGTAAATAATATATTCTCCTTCCTAGCCCGCCGTCGTTGAAGAGCGCAATGGAGATATCGAATTCCGGGTTGTTAATAACGACAATACGCGGGAGAGTCTTATTATATTGACGGGCCTCAAATGTATATTTCAAAAGCAACTACCTAAGATGCCCAAGGACTACATAGCCCGGCTGGTCTACGATCGCACCCATCTCTCCATGGCTATTGTCAAGAAGCCCCTTGAGGTCGTTGGGTACGTCCTACTTTCAACCCTCCACACAAGCACCACTAATACCCCCGCAGAGGCATCACTTATCGCCCCTTTACCAAGGGTCAGTTTGCCGAAATAGTCTTCTGCGCCATTTCCTCAGACCAACAAGTCAAAGGCTATGGCGCCCACCTGATGTCCCATCTTAAAGACTACGTCAAAGCCACCTCTCCCATCCAACATTTTCTCACCTACGCCGATAACTACGCCATTGGTTATTTCAAGAAGCAGGGCTTCACAAAGGAGATTACCCTCGAGAAGTCCCGCTGGATGGGCTACATCAAAGACTACGAGGGTGGTACTATCATGCAATGTACCATGGTTCCCCGTATCCGCTACCTTGAGGTTGGTAGGATGCTGCTCAAGCAGAAAGAGGCCGTAGCTGCGAAGATCCGCGCATTTTCAAAATCCCACATCGTGCACCCTCCACCCAAGGAATGGCAGAAACCCGGCCCTCACAAAATCGACCCAATGTGTGTCCCAGCTATCAAAGCTTCAGGCTGGTCCCCAGATATGGACGAGCTCGCACGACAGCCTCGTCACGGCCCCAACTACAACCAACTCCTTCACCTGCTGAACGACATGCAGAACCATGGCTCCTCGTGGCCCTTTACCCAGCCAGTCAACAGGGACGAAGTGGCAGATTATTACGAGGTCATCAAGGAGCCCATGGATCTAAGTACGATGGAGGAAAAACATGAAAAGGATTTATACCCAACGCCTGAGGAATTTATCAGGGATGCGAGGTTGATTTTTGACAATTGCCGGAAGTACAACAATGAGACGACGCCGTATGCGAAGAGCGCGAATAAGCTGGAGAAGTTTATGTGGAGTCAGATTAAGACGATTCCGGAGTGGTCGGTAAGTTCGAACATGGTAGCAAAAGAGGCTTGGTAAGGAAGTCTGCTGACTTTGAGTAAAGCATTTGGCGGAGTAGGGAGGACATCGCTAACGGAGGAATTTGGTTGATTTGATGTGCATCATGAGAAAAATAGGATGTGATACCCCTGGATAGACGGCGCATGGGACTGGATCTACGGGATGTATCTCTGCGTACACCCCTGATGAGGCGTTAGGAAGAGTGGCGGAGGAGAAATTTGGATCTTAGTTGTTTCTCGCAATGAATTCGTATCACCTCATGACTTTCTGCTGATGCTCAGCGTTGACAGAATGTACAACTGCACTCTTCGCTAAGCACAGGATCAGTCCCGATTTTGCAGCACTCTAATCAACAAAGATCCCCCCCCAATCTTAGCTTTTGCGATACAACATGCCCTTGACGCCTCCTTCATGCTTCGAAAAACGCCATCGTAGAGCCAGAGAAGTTCTAAAGTCTAGAGCCCCTATGCAAATGTAACGGCCATATCGCGATCGATCGTCTCTCCTCAACCCAACTTCTTTCCAATCCCCGCAAACCTGCCCCCGCGTTTAGCATTCCGGGGCCTCCCTCTCCCAACCCCCTCATCCCAATCCATCATATCTCCCCCTCCCTCCATCCCATTCTCCTCATCCCTCGCGCCCCTCTTCCCCCCCGCCTTCCCCTTCCCCCCATCCTCCCCCATCGCCCTCTCCACCGCCTTCTCATTCTCCAACTCCCTCCTCCGCTGCTCAGCGGCCTTCTTCCTCACATCCCTCA